>Ga0070730_10001743_pt1 | contig 20554 bp, 19 predicted proteins | sample Coa_R1_3_FD_66447 | JGI IMG/M metagenome (GOLD analysis project Ga0070730, IMG submission 66447) | Surface soil microbial communities from Centralia Pennsylvania, which are recovering from an underground coalmine fire - Coalmine... | ecosystem: Environmental > Terrestrial > Soil > Unclassified ... | reverse complement strand
CGAATGGGCCTACGACCGGGCCGCCGAGGTGTGGCGGCCGCTGGCGCTCATCGAGCCGGGCACCGAGCAGTCCGACCTGGCGGCGGGCGAACTGGAGGACCTGCTCGACCGGGGCGAGGACGTGCCCGCCTGGTACGCACCGCCCGGGGTGACCGCCGAACTGCGCCGGGCCCGGCCGCCACGGCGGGAGCGCGGCGTGGTGGTGCTCTTCACCGGGCTGTCCGGCTCCGGCAAGTCGACGATCGCCCGGGCGCTGCGCGACGCCCTGGCCGAGCGCGGGGACCGCACGGTGTCGCTGCTCGACGGGGACCTGGTCCGCCAGCTTCTGTCGGCGGGGCTGACGTTCTCCCGGGCCGATCGCGACCTGAACATCGCCCGGATCGGCTACGTGGCCACAGAGGTCGCCCGGCACGGCGGCATCGCGATCTGCGCGCCGATCGCACCGTACGAGGCGGCTCGGGCGCACGTGCGCCGCATGGTCAGCGAGGTCGGTGACTTCCTGCTTATCCACGTCGCCACGCCGGTTGCGGTGTGCGAGGCCCGGGACCGCAAGGGCCTGTACGCCAAGGCGCGCGCGGGGCTCATTGACCACTTCACCGGGGTCTCCGACCCGTACGAGGAGCCCAGGAACGCCGACCTGACCATCGACACGTCCGTGATGAGCAGGCAGGAGGCGGTTCAGGCGGCACTCGGGCTGCTCACCACCGGCGGCTGGCTCAAGGACGCCGCGGCCGGATAACAGCCATAGGGCGCGGGCTGCCCTGCCTAGTCGCCGTCTTCTGCCCTGGACCCCGCGTCGAGCCTGGCGCGGAACGAGCCCAGCCGCCGGGTCAGCGCGCCCGCCATGGCATCGCGCTGGCGGGACAGGAGGATGTAGCTGGCGGCCCCGCTCACCACGAGGGCCAGCCCGAGCAGCAGCAGCCCACGCGCGCCGGCCAGGTAGATCAGGCCGGTAGCCGCGACGAACAACAGGATCCGTGCGGTGGTGTAGGCAAAAGTCGCTCGCATGACGAGCCCCAGCCTAGAACATTCTACTCATGGCCTCCCTCGCGGGCGCTTCGCTTGGTCGTGCCGCAAATCGGCGGAGTGGGAGGCGGGTCCTCGGCGCCGGGGACACCGCAACGGCGCGGCACGGACCCTGGCTGTCAGAGGGTGCCTCACCCGGGGACCTGGCGCGGGGCACCCTGGACCGCGGTGCCGGGGCGGGGCGCCGGGCCTGCCGGGGAACGGAGGATCTCGGCGAGCAGCGCGGGGTCGATGTTGCCGCCCGACAGCACCGCCACGGGCGCCCGCGCGGGCGGCAGGTCACGGCGGAACAGCCAGGCCGCCACCGCTGCTGCGCCACCGGGCTCCGCGACCAGCCGGGCCCGGGTCGCGGTCTGCCGGACGGCCTCCCGGATCTCATCCTCGGTCACCGTGACGATGTCGTCGACGAGGGCGAGCATGTGCCGCAGGGTCAGCTCACCGACCTGCTCCACTCGCAGCGCGTCCGCGATGGTCCGCCGGGTGGCGCTGGACGGCCAGGCGACCCGTTCGCCGCGCCGCAGCGACTCCCGGGCATCCGCGGCCAGTTCCGGCTCCACACCGATCACCTTGGCCCCCGGGCATGCCGCGCGTACTGCCGCCGCGATGCCCGAGATCAGCCCGCCGCCACTGACCGGGACCAGCACCAGGTCCACGTCCGGGCAGTCGTCGGCGATCTCCAGGCCGACCGTGCCCTGGCCCGCGATCACGTCGCGGTGATCGAACGGCGGGATGAGCGTGTAGCCGTGCCGGTCGGTCAGTTCCTGGGCGCCCGCGATGCGGGCCTCCAGCGTGGGCTCGACGGTGACGATCCGGGCCCCGTGCCGGGCCGCCGCGGCGACCTTGACCTCGGGCGCGTTGTCCGGCACCACCACGACGGCCGGAACGCCCAGCACGGCCGCCGCGTACGCGACGGCGAGCGCGTGGTTTCCGCTGGAGTGAGTCACGACCCCGCGCTCACGCTGCGCGGTCGGCAGCGCGCTGATGGCCGTGAAGGCGCCGCGTAGCTTGAAGGCCCCGGTCGGCTGCAGGGACTCGGGTTTGACGAGCAAGCGCGGCTCGGTCTCCGGGAACGGGATCAGCGGCGTCCTGACGATCACCCCGTCCAGGCGCCGGGCGGCGGCCCTGATCTCCTCGATCGTGACCAGCGCGATCACCGGCCACCCCGGCGCGGGCCGTGGGAGCAGCGGCGCCAGCACCGCCGTCCCGGATGCGAGCCTGACATCGCACCCACCCTAGGGCACCGCACGGCCGGCCACTTCCCAGCAGTTACACCCGGGCACGCAGGCCACGACGGCACCCGGGCTCAGGGGGACGGGCGGGAATTACGGCGGCCCCGGGGTGCGATTCCAGCCATCCAGGCCGGCGCTCCATCGGGCGCAACCCAGTTACCGGATTGCCGCAAAACTGGCCGGCGGTACACGCTCCGTTATCGGCGAACTCCCGATAATCACCTTGGGTATTAATGCACACGTTGCACATTCCGTAATCACGCATTGCACGCGCAGCGACCGACGGGCCGCGCCAAGGCGCCGGCCGCGACATCCCGCCACGTCCCATACGCACCAGGAGAGATCGGCCACTGCCCGGCCGCCGCACCCGCATGCCGCTCTTGCCCACGCTTGAAGCTGACAAGGAACCCCACCGGCATATTTTTGGGCAAAACAAGGAAGTAAACGGCTGTTTTCGCGACACTGAAGACATGCTCCGAAACGGAGATAGGAGGGGAGATCCGTGGATGGCAACAATGAGCGCCTTCTCACACCCGGTGAGGTGGCTGCGCTCTTCCGAGTAGACCCGAAGACGGTCACTCGGTGGGCGGCGTCGGGCCGCATCAGCAGCATCCGGACTCCCGGGGGGCACCGCAGGTTCCGCGAGTCGGAAGTGCGCGCATTGCTCCGCGGCGAGTCACAAGCGACAGCAGGCGGCGCGCCAGCGCCGTGACCGGCATTGAACTGGGAGCAGACGCGATGACAGCCCCCTCCAGCCAGACCGGGTAGCAACGGACGGGGACCACGCTGACGGGGCCAGGTGGCGCGCGTCAGGCGTCCGAGGGCTCCCCCGGCGGCCTGGCGCCCTGCCGCTCGTTGGCGAGGTAGTCCTCGAACTCGAGCCGCAGCGCCTCGTCATCCTCACGCCAGCGGCGCCGCCGCCGGTCCAGGTCTTCCTCGGAGATCGCTTGGCTGGCGAGCCGCGCGTACTCCGGATCCGCCGGGCTGACCTCGACGTAGGCGTCACCCACCACGCCGCCTTCGTGGTCCATGGCGGACTCGGGAGCGAGCAGGTGCCCGTTCGGCAACTTGATGACAAACATCGCGAATCACTTAGATCCCGTAGCGCACATTGAAGTACAGCATGACATCAAGCGCGGTTCTGGTGTCGCCACCCAGCATGTCTACGAGCGCGGGCCGCTGGCTGGACGCGATCGCCGCGAACGCGTCCGCGAAGAACTCACGCCGTCCCAGCGATCCGTCCTGCCGGTGGAAGTCACTCACCAGGCGCGGGTGGCATCGCCCGTAGAGCGCACGGAACTCGTCGGAGTCCGACTGCCACATGCCCTCCGGCCCGTCCAGGTCGTCGAGGGCATGCCCGATCTCGTGGCACACCACATCCGGCGTCGCCGAGAGCCGCGTGCCGATAATGATCTTGCGTTCGCCGTAGGCACCCGCGCAGGCATCCCAGGTCGCGCGGCCCGAGGGCAGCGGCACCCCGCGCAGGCGGCTCATGTCGTCCAGGTCAGGCACGCCGCCCGGCCCCACGTAAATGGCGTCGACGCCGTCGGCAAGGCGCTCGGCGACCGAGGCAGGCAGCTCGGCCAGGCGGTCGATGGCCCGCACCACCTCCGGCGGCGGAACGGTACCCTCCACCCAGTCCCGGTGCAGCACCCGCTCCAGCGGCCCGCAGTCCCGGTAGCCGATCGCCACCCTGCGCACGTCGGTCGCCTGGTACCACGGCAGGTCTGCCTCGGCGGCCCGCACCGCCACCCGCCGCCGCGCGGCCTCGGCCGTGGCCCGGGCCTCGGCGGCGCGGGCCACGGCGGCCCGGGGCGTTTCCCGGACGGCTGCCCGGGCCGCACCGGCCCGGCGGCTGCCGCGCCCCGGCGCCTCGCCCCGGGACGGCCTGGCGGTCCGGGACGACCGCGCCGGGCGGGTCCGTGCCTCCTGCACCGGCGAGGCGAACGGCCCGCTTCCCGGCGGCTGTGCCGGGGCGCCCCCGGCGGGCTGGGCAGCCGGCTGGGCACCGTCGGCGCGGCGATGCCGCCCGGCGGGCACCGGTTGCGCGGTCAGCCCGCCCCGCGCGGCTCCCTGCGGCCCGGAGCGGGCTGATCCCGGCCACAACAGCCGGCGGAGGCGGGCGAAGAGCCGCAGCCGCATAGTCGTACTCCCAGCGATCGGCGTTGCAGCCGCCAGGTTACGCTGAATTTACCGTCACCGTCACCTGTCGTCACTGACTGTCATGAGTTACAGGCCAGTAGGTGAAGACATACCGAGTGTGCGTATTTGCCCACAAGCTCGCCAAGCGCCGGTTAGGCTGCCGCCATGATGCTCCTGGGTGCGGTGTCTACGCTGGTCATCGCCTTGTTGATGACCGCCACCCTGGGCATGCTGCTGCTCACGGGGCGGGTCTGGCGGCGTACCCGCCTGCCCCCGCTGCCCGGGCCCGAGGCCAATGACGCACTGCGACGGCATCCCGCGGGCCGCGCCCGTCACGACCTCCTCGAGGCACGGGCGCCGCTGTCCCGCTCGGTGATCGGGGCGGACGACGACCCCGATTTCATCAACGCGCTGTCCCTGTTGATACGCGGCGACAATCCGGACACCGAGATCTGACCTGCTGCGCCCGGGAGTGTCGCGGGGCGGGACCGGCAAAGCTAATGCCGGCACGGGGCGGCCCGTTGATACCGGCTGCTAGTTGATGCCAGCGTAGGAGTGCAGGCCGGTGATCCACAAGTTCACGCCGACCAGGTTGAACAGCAGGCTGGCGAACCCGACCAGCTGGATATAGGCGGCCTTGCGCCCCCGCCAGCCCGCGGTGGCGCGGGCGTGCAGGTAGCCGGCGTACACCACCCAGGTGATGAACGCCCAGGTCTCCTTGGGGTCCCAGCCCCAGTACCGGCCCCAGGCCTGGTCCGCCCAGATCGCCCCGGCGATGATCGCGAACGTCCAGATCGGGAACGCGAAGATCACGGTCCGGTAGGAGAGCCGGTCCAGCGCATCGGCCGAGGGAAGCCGGCCGAGGACCGCGCCGAAACCTGCTTCCGGGCCGGCCGCACGCCGGGCGTGCCGGTCCGCGACCAGGTACAGGACGGTGAACGTCGCCGCGACGATGTAGGAGCCGATCGCGACGGTCATCGCGGTCACGTGGATCCAGATCCAGTACGAGTGCAGCGCGGGGACCAGTGGGCCGGCCGCGGTGTAGAGCACGGTCGCGCACAGCCCGAGCGCGAGCACGACGGGCGCCATCAGGAACAGCCCGACCGTGTAGACGCGGAACCGGAACGACAGGGCCAGGAAAGCGATCACCGCCGCGCAGGTGATCGCCATGACGAACTCGTACATGTTGCCCCACGGCACCCGGTGCTCGGCCATACCGCGGGTGATGATGCCGAGCATCTGCGTGGCGAGGCCGATCACCGTCAGGGCGAGCGCGGCCCGCACCCAGGGGCCTGCGGGCGCCCCGCCCGCGCGCCAGCGGCTGCCCACGACATGCGGCGGCCCGGCGTCGGTGCTGCCACGGGTGCCGGGCGCCTGGACCAGGTCCACGGTCTCCCCGGCGGTCCCGGCCTGCGCCGCCGGCGCCGGCGCGGCTGCCGCGTCCTGGGCGGCGATCCCGGCGCCCACCGCGATCCTGGCCTGCTCGGCGACGGGCGCGGCCTGCGCCTGCGGTACCGCATTGGCCGCGCGGGGGGCGGACCTGTGGCCGTAGGCGAAGTCGCCGGCGTAGGCCAGCACAGCCAGAGCGTAGAAGAACACCGTGGCCAGCAGGAAATGGTCGCTGAGCTGGGCCAGCCCGACGTTGACAGGCACGAGCCTCACTCCCTCTCGTTCGATGCTGAGGGCGGGTGTGATGACGGCGTCGCCGCGGCGCTCTTCAGGGCGGCGGACAGGTCCGCGAAGAGGCTGGCGAACTCGGCGCCGAAGGTCTCCGACGACTCGGTCCGGGCCAGGCCGCCGAACTCGACCGTGGCACCGTCACCGGCACCGGGGGAGGCCCGGACAAACACGCGGCGACGGCGGACCAGGAACGAGATCAGCAGCCCGGCGAGCGCCGCCGTCGCGGCGATCAGTGCGGGAAGCTGGCCGGGGTCGTAGGTGATGGCCAAACTGATCCACTGCCGGTAGCCGGTGAACGTGAGCGCGCCCACCCCGCCCGGCAGCTTCACCGACTGGCCCGGGGACAGCGGCCTCGGCTTGGCCGCCAGCCGGTGCATGCCGGCGGTGTCGAGCTGGTAGACCGACTGCGGCACGCCGCTGTTCATGCCGAGGTTGCCGGCATAGGACACCAGGCTCACCGCGGGCCGGTACGGCGCGGGGAAGGCCGACTCCAGCTTGCCGCCGACGTCGATCGTGGTGGGCAGGAACACCCCGGCGAAACCAAGCTGCTGGGGGCGTGCGTCCGGAACCTTGATCACGCCCTCGGAGGTGAGACCGTTCAGCGAGACCGGGATGAACGGCACCGGCCCGTTGAACACCACGTGACCGGTCCCGTCGGTGACCCGGAACACCGGGGCATACCCGTGGCCGATCAGGTACACCTTCACGTTGTCCACGTTCAGCGGGTGGTTCACCTGGAGGTCGTAGCGCTGCGTGGGCGCCCCCGGCTGCGCCTGGTAGCTGAGGTAGGCGTTGAAGGAGGCTGGCTGTCCCATCTCCGGCCCCGAGGCCACATAGCGCGCGCTGAACGAGTTGAGGGTAATGCTGAACGGCTGCAAGTCCGACACCGAAACCAGCCGGCCCGGGCGGAACTGATCGAGGGCGGTCACCGTATTGCCAAAAGACTGGCCAGCCACCAGCAACCGGTCCGCCTTGTAGCCGAACAGGCCGCCCATGCCGACCGCGGCCAGCAGCGCCAGCAGCGCGAGGTGGAACAGCAAGTTGCCGGCCTCGCGCAGGTAGCCCTTCTCCGCCGAGATCCAGCCGTCCCCGGTGCGGACGCGGAACCGCTTGGCCGCCAGCAGCGCGGACGCCTTGGCGAGCGCAGCGTCCGGCGCGAGCGGCGATGCGATGGTGCTAGCCAGGGGCAGCCGGGACAGGTTGCGCGGGGCCCGCGGGGGCTGCTGGCGCGCGGCGCCGGCCAGCCGGAACGTCCGCGGCACCACGCACCCGGCGAGGGAGGCGAACAGCAGCAGGTAGATCGCCGCGAACCAGGGCGCCGCGAACACGTTGAACAGCGAGAACCTTGCCAGCCAGGGCGCCAGCGCCGGGTGCGCGGCGTAGTACTGCTGCACCGCCTGCGGGTTGATGCCCTGCTGCGGCAGCACCGACCCCGGCACGCTGCCGACGGCCAGCAGGAACAGCAGGATCAGCGCGGTGCGCATCGAGGTGAGCTGGCGCCACCCCCACCTGGCCCACGTCAGTATTCCGAACGGGCCCCTCGTGTCCGGCCCGTGTCCTCGCGGCGCGGAATCCGGGGAGCCCGGGGCCTGGGGCGGGCCACCGGCGGCGTCCCCGGGACGCCCGGTGGCCGCCGGGATGGTTACCTCGGTCACTGGCCTGTGCTCAATCACTGGCTCCCTCGCGGGACGTCGTGCCGCAGGCGCGCCAGCGAGCACCTCGCTTGGTCGTGCCGCAGGCGCGCAAGGTTGCAGCGCGGAAGGCCCATCGGGCCCGGAGGGCCTCATGCTGATTGCGCAAGCGCACGGCTGATCAGCCCGCGCAGGCCCGGGTAGGACACCTCGCCGATGACCCTGGCGGCGATCCGGCCGTCGCGGCCGATGACCAGCGTGGTCGGGATGCCAGCCGGTGGCACGGTGTTGCGGAAGTCGAGCGCGATCACGTCGCCCGGGTCGTTCAGGCTGGGGTAGCTGATGCCGAAGTCGCGCTGGAACGCGGCGGCGGTCGCGGGGCTGTCCCTGATGTCGACGCCGAGGAACCGGACGCCGCTGGGGGCAAAGTGCCGCGCCAGCCGGGACAGGGACGGCGCCTCGGCCCGGCACGGAGTGCACCAGGAACCCCAGAAGTTCAGCACCACGACATGCCCGTGGTACTGGGCCAGGGTGAACCTGCCGCCGGACAGGAGGGTGCCGGTGACCCGCGGTGCGGCCGGGCCCGAGGTGGCGCCGTAGACGGTGGTGCCGGGGTTGCCGGGGACGAAGCTCGAGCCGTTGCTGCCCGGGCCGCTTTGCCCGATCGCCCCGCTGTCGCACGCGCCGAGCGTGAGCGAGGCGCCCAGCGCGCCGGCGAGTGCCAGCGCAGCGGCGCCTGCGCTCCGGGCGCGTCGGCGCACTGGAGCGGGCCGGGAGAGGATGCCCCCGTGGCGCGGGCATCGCGGCAAACGGGACAACGATGATCTCCTACAAGCGGTAGTGCCGCGCCCTATTGTGCCGGACGCGGCTTGCGGCCGCGACATCGGGGGCTGTCCATCCACCTGCCGGGCCAGCGTGGGTGCGCCAGGCCAGCCCCGTACGCGAAGTGGCATCAGGGTATGCGCGGTTTCCAGTCCGCACGGGTTCCGCCGGGAGCCTCAGGCACCGTGGTCCCCGCCGCGGTGACCGGCCGGCTCGGCGTAGCTGATGCCATTGATCGTGCCCCCGGTGTAGGTGAAGCTGGTCACGCTGCCCAGCGCACACTCGCGCCGCGCCGGGTGATGCCACAGCCGGCGGTCCTCCGCCGACCTTCGGGCCACCCAGATGGCCAGCTGATGGCTGACACAGACCGCCTCGTGGCCGCGGGCCTCGCGGGCGGCGTCGGTCATGACGGCGTGCATCCGGGCGGCGATGCTCGTGTAGGGCTCGCCCCAGGACGGCCGGAACGGGTTCGCCATCCGCGGCCAGTTGGCGGGCCGGCGTAGCGCGGGGAACCCGATGTCGAAACGCTCCCCCTCGAAGTGGTTCCACGGCTCGACCAGCCGCTCGTCCACCCGCACCTCGAGGCCGAACTGCGCGGCGACCGGGGAGGCTGTCTCCAGCGCGCGCTCCAGCGGAGAGGACAGCAGCAGCGTGACATCGCGGCCGGCCAGGAATGCGGCGGCGGCCTTGGCCATGTGCTCGCCCTCGGGCGAGAGGTGAAAGCCCGGCAGGCGGCCGTACAGGACCCCGCTGGGGTTGCTGACTTCGCCGTGGCGGAGCAGGTGGACAACCGTCGTCTCGGGCATGGCGCGCTCAGCCTACCCGTGCCGTGCGTCCTGCCAGGGCGGCCCCGGTGGAACGCGGCCCTTGCCGGCCGTCTTAGCCGAGGGCGGCGGCGGCCGACCGGGCGGCGCCGGGCAGCGCCGCGGCGATGCGGCTCAGCGCCTCGTCGTCGTGTGCCGCGGACAGGAACCACGCCTCGTATGGCGAGGGCGGCAGGTATACGCCGCCGGCCAGCATGGCATGGAAGAACGCCGCGTACACGGCGCCGGACTGGCCGCGGGCGCCGTCGAAGTCGCGCACCTCGCCGGGGCGGCCCAGGAACACCGAGAACAGGTTCCCGGCTTCCTGGAGCCGGAACGGAACGCCCGCCGCGCCGAGTGCCTCGGCTGCCAGCTTGGCGACCTCCGCGGCGGCCGCGTCCACCTGCGCGTATACCTCCGGCGTGCAGGCGCGCAGCGTGGCCAGGCCCGCGGCGGTGGCCAGCGGGTTCCCCGACAGCGTGCCCGCCTGGTAGACCGGACCCAGCGGGGCGAGGAGGTCCATGATCTCGGCCCGGCCGCCGAACGCCGCGGCGGGCAGCCCGCCGCCCATCACCTTGCCGAACGTCGTCAGGTCCCCGGCCACGCCCTCCCGGCCGTACCAGCCCGACCTGGTGACCCGGAACCCGGTGAGCACCTCGTCCATGATGAGCAGCGCGCCGTGCTCGGCGCAGGTCCGTGCCAGCAGTTCGTTGAAGCCCGGCGCGGGGGGAACCACGCCCATGTTGGCCGGGCACGCCTCAGTGATCAGGCAGGCGATCCGCGGCCCGTGCGCGGCGAATACCTCCGCGACCGCGGCGGCATCGTTGTAGGGCAGCACCAGGGTGTCGGCGGCCGCGGCACCGGTCACCCCGGGTGAGTCCGGCAGGCCGAACGTGGCTACCCCGGAGCCCGCCGCCGCCAGCAGTGCGTCCACGTGGCCGTGGTAGCAGCCGGCGAACTTGACCACCAGGCGCCTGCCGGTGAAGGCCCGGGCCAGCCGCACTGCCGACATCGTCGCCTCGGTGCCGGAACTGACCAGCCGGACCTTGTCCACCGGGGCCCGCGCGGCGATCTGCTCGGCCAGTTCGACCTCGCCGATGGTGGCAGCGCCGAACGAGGTGCCCCGCGCGGCCGCCGCCGTGACGGCGGCCACCACCTCTGGGTGTGCGTGGCCGAGGATCATCGCCCCCCAGGAGCAGACCAGGTCCACATACCGGGTGCCGTCGGTGCTGCTGAGATAAGGCCCCTGACCGGCCGCGATGAACACCGGGTCACCGCCGACCGCCCGGAACGCCCGGACCGGTGAGTTCACGCCGCCGGGGATGACCTCGCAGGCCCGGCGGTACAGGCTGGCGGAATCCTGGCTCAGCTCAGGACCTCCTCGCAGGCGTCTGCTAGATACTCCAGGAGCCGCAGGCCGTCCGGCAGGGCGTGCTGCCACGGGTCCCGGATCCAGTGTGCTCCTGGGCCGCGGCCGGTGCGCGCGGGGGCCACCACGTAGCTGTCCCGGCAGTGCCAGCGCAGCCCGGCCACCGGGGCGAAGCCGTCCGGCTCGCAGTCCAGGTGGCAGGACCACCATTCGTCCTCGTCGGCGGGCGCGCCCCGGGTGGCGGCAAAAAACAGGGCCCGGTTGTCCGCGCTCAGCGCAACCGGGCCCGTCGCCGCCGTGGAGCGGCCCATTCGCCCCAGGGCCAGCAGGCCGGCCCTGGCCGGGACGTCCAGGACGTCGAATACCCGTCCCGTCACCAGGATGATGGTCGCACCCGGCCGGTCCCGCCACCAGCGGCTCACCTCGGCCTGGTCGCTGGACGCCTCGATCTGCCAGGCGGCGGAGATCGGATGGGCGCCGGGCGCCGGGCAGCCGACCCGGTCGCAGGAACACGCACGGCCGCTGCGGTGTGACTGGCCGCGGGGCACCAGTGCGGGCACCCGGTGACGGCTGGTATCCGCTCGGGGCGCGACCGCCCCAGGGCACACCGGCCAGCCAATCTCGGCGAACTCGACCGCGGCGGCCGCCAGCCGGCCCGCGTCGGCGCGACGCCCGCGCCGTGGCAGCACCTCCACCATCGGCGGCCCACTCCCCTCCCGCCCCGTTCCTGCCTTCGATGATGCCGGGTGTGCGGCGAGCATGCAGGTGACCTCGCTCAGTTAAGTCCCAGAAGATACCCAACGGTTACGCCGGCGCACGCGCACCGCCCGCGCACCGGGCTGCGGGCGAATCCCGTCGTTTCCGGGGCAGACGGCTCAGCGGAAGCGGCGGGCCACCTCGGCGGCCCAGTAGGTGAAGATGATGCCCGCGCCCGCGCGCTTGATCGCCGTCAGCGTCTCCATGATCGCGCGGTCCCGGTCCAGCCAGCCGCGCGCGGCGGCCGCCTCGGTCATCGCGTACTCGCCGCTGACCTGGTAGGCCGCCACCGGCACCGGCACGGCCGCCGCGACCTGCGCGACGATATCCAGGTAGGGCAGGGCGGGCTTGACGATGACGATGTCCGCGCCCTCGTCCACGTCCAGCATGGCCTCCCGGAGCGCGTCGCCGGCGGCCGGGTCCTGCTGATAGGACGCCCGATCACCGAACTGGGGCGCTCCCTCGGCGGCGTCGCGGAACGGCCCGTAGAAGGATGAGGCGTACTTGACCGCGTAGGCGCAGATCGCCACGTTCGGCAGCCCGGCCAAATCGAGGGCGTGCCGGATCGCCGCCACCTGCCCGTCCATCATCCCGCTGGGCGCGACGATGTCCGCCCCCGCCTCGCCCTGTGCGGCCGCGATCGCCCCGTAGCGCTCCAGCGTGGCGTCGTTGTCCACCCCGCCGGAGAAGTTCAGCACACCGCAGTGACCGTGGTCGGTGTACTCGCACAGGCACAGGTCCGCCATGATCACGACGTCGTCGCCGACCTCGGCGGCCACGTCACGCAGCGCTGCCTGGATGATGCCGTCCTGGTCGTCAGCGGCGGAGCCGCGGCCGTCCTTGACGGCTGGGATGCCGAACAAGATCAGGCCGCCCACCCCGGCCTCGGCCGCCTCGGCCGCCGCCTTGCGCAGGCTGTCCCTGCTGTGCTGCACCACGCCGGGCATGGACGGCACCGGCACGGGCTCGGTGAGCCCCTCCTTGACGAACATCGGGAGCACCAGGTCGGAACCCTGGACGGCGGTGCGCGCGGCGAGGCGGCGCAGCGCGGGCGTGCGCCGCAGCCGCCGGGGCCGGATCGCCGGGTAACCAGCCACGACTACCTCCTTCAGCGCGCCGGGAACCGCAGGCTCCCGGCCTACCGTATGCGGCGCCGGGCGCCGCGGCGGCGCTCACTGGGCTTGCGCACCGGCTCGCCCGCCGCCAGGGCGGCATCACGCAGCCGCGCGCCGTGCTGGGCCAGCGCGTCCACCAGGGCCGTGGCCGACGGCCGGGGAGCGGTGACGTCGACCCGCAGCCCGTATTCGGCGGCGGTCTGCGCGGTCTGCGGGCCGATGACCGCGACCGCGGTCACCGCGTGCGGCTTGCCGGCGATGCCGATGAGGTTCCGCACCGTGGAGGAGGAGGTGAACAGGACGGCGTCGAAGCCACCGCCCTTGATCGCCTCCCGGATCGGCGCGGGCGGCGGCGCGGCACGCACCGTCCGGTACGCGGTCACGTCCTCGGTTTCCCAGCCCAGCTCGGTCAGCCGCGCAACCAGGGTTTCGGTGGCGATGTCCGCCCTGGGCAGGAGCACCCGGTTGATCGGGTCGAGCACGTCGTCGTACGGCGGCCAGGCGGCCGCGAGGCCCTCGCTGGACTGCTCGGCCTCCGGCACCAGGTCGGGCTTGATGCCGAACTCGCCGAGCGACGCGGCCGTCTGCTCCCCCACGGCGGCCACCTTGATGCCGGCGAACGCCCGCGCGTCCAGGCCGTACTCCTCGAGCCTCTCCCGTACCGCACGCACCGCGTTCGCCGAGGTGAAGGCGATCCACTGGAACCGCCCGGTGACCAGGCCCTTGATGGCGCGCTCCATCTGCTGCGGAGCGCGCGGCGGCTCGACCGCGATGGTGGGGACCACCTGCGGCACCGCCCCGTAGGAGCGCAGCCGCTCGGACACCGACGCGGCCTGCTCCTTGGTGCGTGGCACCAGCACCCGCCAGCCGAACAGCGGCTTGTTCTCGAACCAGGACAGCCCCCGGTGCGCGGCGGCCTCGCCGACCACCGCGACGGCGGGCCCGTCCTCGGTCAGCACGCTCACCCCGGCCGCCTTGAGGTCAGCAGCCACCGATGACAGCTTGGTCAGCACCGTGTGCTGGTCGGTGGTGGTGCCGTTCCAGGTGATGGCCATCGGAGTCGCGTCCGCCCAGCCTGCGGCCATCAGCATCTTCGCCAGGTCCACCGGCCCGGCCTCGGCGCCCACGACAACCAGGCTGCCCGGCGCCTGGACCTCCGCCGAGGCGCGGCTCAGCTCGGCCGCGTGCACCACCCGGACGTCGGGCGCGGCGTCACTGGTCAGCGGCAGGCCGGCGTAGGCGGGCACGGCCGTGGCGGCCGGCATCCCCGGCACGATCTCCACCGGCACCGCGGCCTTCGCGCACGTGTCGGCCTCGGCGGTCGCCTGGCCGAACAGCAGCGGGTCGCCCGCACACAGCCGGACCACGATCTGGCCTGCCTGCGCCGCGGCGATCAGCGCGTCGGCGTCGGCGCCTCCCTGGCCCGCCTCGGTCATCGCCGCTTCCTCGGGCACCAGGTGAGCCACACGGCGGAGCAGGTCCGCGGGGCCGGCCACCAGGTCGGCCTGGCCGAGCAGTTCGGCGGCCCGCAGGGTCAGCAGGCTGGTGTCCCCGGGGCCGGTACCGGTGAAGGCCACTAGGCCCGGGCGCGGCGCCGCCGCAGGGGCGCCCCGGCCCTTCCCCGGCAGCGCACCCGCCGCCGCCTCCTCGGTCTTCTGCATCACGGGTGTGGGATTCACTGCGCATCGTCCCCGTTACCTAGGGCACCCGGCAGCCTCGCCGGGTCCGGCACCCTCTTGCCGGGCGCCTCCATGGCGGTCGGACCCGCCACGATCGTTCTTGCACCCTGCCGTAGCAGCTCAGCGGCCATGTCACGACCGAGCTTCGCCGCCTGCGCGGCCGGGCCACTCATCGACGCTCGCACCGCCCGCAGCCCGTCGTCCGCCACCACGGCGGCCGTGAGCTGCAGTATGCCGGTCCCGCTGGCGTAAGCACCAAGCGGCGCGCTGCAGCCGGCCTCAAGCTCGGCGAGCACGGTGCGCTCCGCCGTCACCGCCGCGCGGGTGCCCGGGTCGTCCACCTGGGCGAGCAGGTCCGCCAACTCCGCGGAGCCGGCCCGGCACTCCACCGCCAGGGCGCCCTGCCCGGGCGCGGGGACCATCGCGTCCGGCTCGAAGATCTCAGTGACCAGGTCGAGCTGGCCGATCCGGGCCAGCCCGGCATAGGCGAGTACCACCGCGTCCAGTTCCCCGGACGTCACCTTGGCCAGCCGGGTCCCGGCGTTGCCGCGTACCGGCACCGGGCGAACGTCCGGGCGCATCTGCCGCAGCTGCGCGGCCCGCCGCGGCGACCCGGTCCCGATCACCGCACCGGGCGGCAGATCGGCCAGCTTGGCACCGTCCCGGCCGGCCAGCGCGTCCCTGGGATCCTCCCGCGCGGGCACCGCCGCGAGCAGGACGCCCGGCACCGGCGCCGTGGGCAAGTCCTTGAGCGAGTGCACGGCCAGGTCGATGTCGCCGTGCAGGAGGCTTTCCCGCAGCGTGCTCACGAACACGCCGGTCCCGCCGATATCGGGCAAGTGGACCTTGGTGACGTCGCCGAACGAGGTGAGCCCGGCCAGTTCGACCCGCGCCCCGGTGCGGGCGGTGATGAGTTTCGCCACCCTGGCGGACTGGGCCATCGCCATGGGGCTCTTGCGGGTGCCCAGCCGCAGCACCGTCCCGGTCACCGAACCTCCTGCTCGGGCGGCGCGGACGGCGGTGGGCCGCCTGCCACCAGTCCGGCATCGGCCCTGGTCACCGCCTCAACCGCCTCGGGGTCGAGATCAAAAAGCACCCGCAGCGCAGCCTCGTAGGAATCGCCGCCCGGAGAACCGGCCAGCTCCTTGACCCGCACTGTAGGCGCATGAAGCAGCTTATCCATGACACGGTGCATGGCCTGTGCGATCTCGGCGCGACTGCGGTCGTCGATCTCCCCGAGCCTGCCCGCCAGCCGGGCCAGTTCCGCCTCGACTACCTCGACGGCCTTGGCCCGCAGCGCGACCACGGTGGGCGCGACCCGGGCCGCGTGCCGCGCGGACACCCGCGCGGCGAGTTCCTCGGCCACGATAGCCCGCACCGCGGCCGCGTCCTCCACGTGGGTGGCGGTCAGCGCGGCACCGGCGTCCTGGAAGGATTCCAGGCCGATCACGGTCACGCCCGGCAGGCCGCCGGCGCCGGCATCCACGTCGCGGGGCAGCGCGAGATCGAGGAACACCAGCGGGCGGCCCGGGCCACCCGCGCCCGCCCGCGCGCGCAGCGCGGCACCGACCATGTCCGCGGTGATCACCAGCCCAGCCGCCCCGGTGCACGAGATGACCAGGTCGGCCGCGGCGAGGGCAGACGGCAGGTCATGCAGGCCGGCCGTGGCACCACGGACCGGCGCCGCAAGGCGTTCTGCATGCTCTTGAGTGCGGTTCGCGACGACGATGCTGGCCGCGCCGAGCCGGGCGGCGGTGGCGACCGCGAGCGAGCTCATCGAGCCGGCGCCGACGACGAGCACGTGCTGCCCGGCCAGCGGCACGGCGGGGTCGGGAGCCGCGGCCAGCCCGGCCGCGGCCAGGCCCACGCCGACCGTCACCAGGTTCGCGCCCGCGCGGTCGATGCCCGTCTCGGCGTGCGCCCGCTTGGCGGTGTGCAGCGCGAGCGAGCCGAGGCCGTCGAGGGCGCCGCCGAGTGTCTGGTGCTTGCGCGCCAGCGCCAGCGCCCGGCGCACCTGGCCGAGGATCTGGCTCTCGCCGACAACCATGGATTCCAGGCCGCAGGTCATCGACAGCAGGTGCTGCACCGCCCGGTCCTCGTAGTGCACGTACAGGTGCGGCGTGAGCTGGGACAACGCGACGCCGCTGTGCCTGGCGAGCATCTCGCAGATGGCCGACACACCGGCGTGGAACTTGTCGACCTCGGCGTAGACCTCGACGCGGTTGCAGGTGGACACGGCGAATGTGCCCGCGACGTGCTCGTCATGGAACACGTCACGCAGCAGCTTGCCCAGCGCGTCACCGCTGACAGCGACGCGTTCCAGCACGGCCACCGGGGCACTGCGATGGCTGAGCCCCACCACCAGGACGCTCATGGGGCCGTCACCGGCTCCCCGGCACTGCCCGCCAGGGCGGCCACTTTGACCCCGCCCCGGTAATGGTGCTTACCGCCGGGGGATACGCGCACGTCCGACCTCCGTTGCGCGTGGAAGGCAAGGATCTGCAACTCGATGGACAGGTCGACCTTACGCACGTCCACGCCCCCAGGCACACTGAGCACGACGGGCGCGAAGTTGAGGATGCTGGTCACGCCCGCGGCGACCAGCCGGTCACACACCCCCTGCGCGGCGGCCGCGGGAGTGGCGATCACGCCGATCGACACGCCGCGCTCGGCCACCACCTCCTCGATGTCCTCGCTGCTGCCGACCACCTGGCCGGCGGCGATCTCGGTGCCGACGACGGCCGGGTCGGCGTCCAGCACGGCGGCGATGCGGAAGCCGCGGGAGGCGAAGCCGCCGTAGTTGGCCAGCGCACGGCCGAGGTTGCCCGCGCCGACGATGACGACCGGCCAGTCCTGGGTCAGGCCCAGTTCGCGGGACACCTGGTAGACGAGGTAGTCCACGTCATAGCCAACCCCCCGGGTGCCATAGGAGCCCAGGTGAGAGAGGTCTTTGCGGAGCTTGGCCGAGTTGACGCCCGCCGCGGCCGCGAGTTCCTCGCTGGACACGGTGGCGATGCCCTGTTCGGCGCAGGAGTACAGGACCCGCAGGTAGACCGGCAGCCGCGCGATCGTGGCCTCGGGAATGCCCTGGCTGCCAGGGGCTGCGTTAGGGCGACGGGCCATTCGCCGGTGCTCCCAAGAATCGAGGCCGCGGGCACGCCGAGCTAAGCCGGAGCCCCGCTGGCCTCAGCCCGCCGCAGGACCAATTTGACTTCACGGTACGCCCTTGTGAACGTTTGCACAAAGTCGGCGGTTCCCGGGGGCGGGAACGCCGGGCCCCGCGGGCGCCGGGACGTCAGGCTGGGCCGCTGCGACCGCCCGCGCCGGCCGCGGCCAGTGCCGCCCGCAGCCGCTGCTCGCTGACCCGCCAGAAGTCGTGCTGGACGCCGTTGATCATGGTCACCGGGATCATCTCCCCGTAGGCTCGCAGGTCGTCCTCGGACTGGGTGATGTCGCGTTCCTCCCAGGGCACGCCGAGGTCGGCGGCGACCCGGGCGATGACCTCGCGCGCGTCGTGGCACAGATGGCAGCCGGGGCGGCTGAACAGGGTGATGACCGGGGGATCCGGGTTAACGGGCATCAGCGGCACCGCCGGCCCGGTCCGGTGCGGCCGCGGTCAGCGGGCAGCACCGTTGCCGCGCGGCCTGACCTTGCGCGGCCGGGGCTGGCGCTGGGCCGCCCGCGCCGGCTGCGGTATGAACTTGGCGTGCCGCACGCCCAGTTCGATCACGTTGGTCGCCAGCACGTACGGTTCCCGCTCCTCCTCGAACTGGCGGATGTAGGGCTGGCGCTCATGCCGGTCGAAGGCCGCCTCGTCCTTGTAGATCGCGTAGAGGATGCGCTGCATCGGTGCCGCGGGCACCCCGTGCATGACGTAGACCAGGGTGTCCGGCTCCCTGCTCTTCACCTGTTCCACTACCTCGGACGCGAGCCGCTCGAAGTCGTCGGCGGCCTCGTCGAGCAGGGTGTAGATGGCTATCTGCCCGTACAGCCGGGAGGTGTCCTCGGCGGGCACCGGCCCCCGGGGCGGGTGGTAATCGCCCAGCCCTGGCAGCACGTCGCCGGTTTCCACGAACGCGGCGCCGCCATTGCCGGCCGCCCCGTTCTGGCCGTGCGGGCCGGCCGGTGGGGCGTCACCGGCCTGGCCGTAGGCGATCTGGCCCGGGGGCATCGCGTCGTGCGCCACGTCGCCCGTGGCCGGCCCGGAGCTCCCGTAACTGCCGTAGCCGGTGTCGGCGTCCCGGCGGCCGCCGCCCGGGCCCTCCCCGCCGGGCCGGAACCAGCCCCGAAGGTCGGTGTCGGTCACGTCCCTGCGGAACCCGCCGGTGTCGTCGCTGTACCAGCCACGCCCGTCCGTCTCACCCCCGTACCGGCGGAACCCGCCGGTGTCCTCGGGGTAGCCGAAGTCCCCGGTGTCCTCGCCGTGGTACCGCATGAAGGAGCCGGTGTCCTCGTCCCACGCGTACCCGCCGGAACGCAGCGATTCCAGCCGGACCGCGCCGGCCCGCCCAGCGGCGAACCAGGCCAGCGCCGCGGCAGCCAGGCAGATCAGCACGTAGCCGGAGTTCGCCGGCAGGCTCACCCGCATTGCGTCGGTGACCAGGGAGGCGACGGCGGCCGCCGCGACCGCGAGGAACAGTGTCCGCCACCCGGGGCTTTGCCGGGCCCGTACGCCGGCCACGATCAGCGCGATCACAGCGGCGAGCGCGGTCACCACGGCGATGAACCGCAACACGGCGTTCGGGATGATCTGGTAGTGCACCGAGGCAGCCGGCCAGGACTTGCTGAAACCCGCGTTGCTCAGCGGGTCGGTGGCCAGGACCACCGTGCCGACGACGGTCACCGCGCCGAGTGCCAGCCGGGACGCAAACCGGGCGCCCATGCTCTTGCCGGTGAACTCGGCCAGCGCCCAGGTCAGGGCCAGCGGCGCGATCAGCTGTGCGCCGATCATGACGGCGCGGAAGGTGGTCGCGCCGAATCCGCGGTCGTAGCCGGCCGCCTCCGCGGCGAGCGCGATCGTCAGCCCGGCCGCCGCGAACAGCAGGGCGACCGTGGCGATTTTGGGTGCGCGAACACACCGGCGCGCGAGCAGCCCGGTGAAAACCAGGGCGGCGAGCGCGCCGACCGCCGCTGCCCCAAGTGAGATAGACATCCTTAGGTATGGTACGACGTCCACCAAGGCTAGGGCCCGGATGGCTGACCAGCGGTGTAACACGTTTCGGCTGACCAGACCCGACAAGGGCAGCCGGGTAGCATGGTTAGCCGGTATGGGGGTGCTGCGTGACCGGTCTGTTGTGCCGGGCGGGAACGCGTTGGTGACGCGCGCCGGTCGGCCGGTTGCTAGCACCCGCGAGGACGGGCAGGTATCGCGCAGGCTCCGGGCCGGGGCGCGCTGGCTGGCCCAGCCGGGCCGCAGCGGAGCGGCCGTGGCGGGCGCGGCGTCCGCGGCCGCCGCCCAGGTCGAGCACCAGCCGCCGATCCCCGACCCGTCGGCCGGGGCGTTCTTCGACGTGGACAACACGCTGATGCGCGGCGCGTCCATCTACCATTTCGCCCGTGGGCTGGCCGCCCGCAAGATGTTCGGGCCGCGCGACCTCGCGGACATGGCCTGGAAACAGTTCTACTTCCGGGTCCGCGGCGCGGAGAACACCGGGCACATCGACGCGGCCAGGGAGGCCGCGCTCGCGTTCGTGGCCGGGCACAAGGTCAGCGACATCGTCGCACTGTGCGAGGAGATCTACGACGAGGCCATGGCCAGCCGGATCTGGGAGGGCACCCGGGAACTGGCGCAACGCCACATGGAAGCGGGCCAGCGGGTCTGGCTGGTGACCGCCACCCCGGTCGAGCTGGCCAGCATCATCGCCCGGCGGCTCGGCTTCACCGGAGCGCTGGGCACCGTCGCCGAGTCGGTGGACGGCGAGTACACCGGGCGGCTGGTCGGCGGGCTGCTGCACGGCGTGGCGAAGGCGGCGGCCATCGAGGCGCTCGCCGTGCGGGAGGGCCTCGACCTGTCCCGCTGCGCCGCCTACAGTGACTCAGCCAACGACATTCCCATGCTCGAACTCGTCGGCCACCCGGCCGCCGTCAACCCCGACGCGGAACTGCGAGCACAGGCCCGCGCGATGGGCTGGCCGGTCCACGACTTCCGTTCCGGGCGCAAGGTGACGCTGATCGCGCTGCCCGCTGCCGCCGGGGCGGGAGCGCTCGCCGGCGGCATCGCGGCCGGGATGGCGCTGCGCCGCCGCCATATCCGTTGATCCGCGTCAGGCTCAGCCCGGGTCCGCCAGGCTGAGCCTGTTACC
>Ga0070730_10001742_pt1 | contig 20568 bp, 16 predicted proteins | sample Coa_R1_3_FD_66447 | JGI IMG/M metagenome (GOLD analysis project Ga0070730, IMG submission 66447) | Surface soil microbial communities from Centralia Pennsylvania, which are recovering from an underground coalmine fire - Coalmine... | ecosystem: Environmental > Terrestrial > Soil > Unclassified ... | reverse complement strand
AGAATGGCATCAGAAATCTGGTCGGCGATTTTATCCGGATGGCCTTCTGTAACCGATTCTGACGTAAATAAGAAACGCTCCCGTGAAGCCAATGTAGCTTCCTCCTGAATATCAATATTTTCTGCTCGGGACCTTTTTGGAGATACCGATTAGCAGACTATCGGGAAAATCAGCCCGGTAACAACATCTTGACGCTGCTCAGAGTGGAAACAGAGCCGAATGGGGCTTTTTCCGCTGTGAAATGGGCTGGGATTATTGTAACCGGGGAGCGGTTTCAGGTACAGAACTGATTACTTCCCGCCCGTGGGGGGTAAAAGTCACGGTCCGCACTTTGCCTTTTTCTCCCAGCAGGCCCTGGGAAGCCCCATTGAAGCTTACCTCGACGCCGGCGGCATTACCCACGGTAAGCGTAATCTGCTTTTCCGCTTTGGCCGACTGTTCTTCGCCCACGCCCAGCTCGCGCTCCACCACCGTGTGGCCGTCCGCTTTCATGGAAACCCACGATTTCTCAGTCGCCCGGATCCTCACGGTAAAGGAGCCGTTTATGCTCTGTTCCTGGGCTGGAAGCTGAGACTGAGGCGTTTGCGTCGCCGGAACTTCGCCGGGTATGGCCGAAACCGAGGGTGGACCCTGCTGAGGAGCAGGCTCCGGCAACGTGGAAGAGGAAGTCCGGGGAGCGGGAGCATTCACCACTCCTTTCGCCTGGTGTTGCGGATGGTATTTGGCCCGGTAAAACCAGCCGCCTGCGATGATTCCCAGAGCCAGTAAAGCGAGTATTACCGACGTAACTGGCTGTGTCGATCTCCTCGCCGGTTTATCGGGGACATTCAGCGGAAACGCCTCCTCTGTTTGGGGCTCGGGAGAATTGGCGGCAAGATAGTCTGCTACGGCCTGCTCTTCATCAATACCCAGAAACTTCGCATACGCCCGGACAAAGCCTTTGTTGAAAATGCCGCCTGGCAGGTTATCGAATTCTTCCCGCTCCAGAGCTTCGAGGTGGCGTCGGCTGATTCTGGTAGAAATGGATATTTCATCCAGAGTAACACCGCGCATCTCTCTTTCTCGCCGCAGCCGGTCACCAAACGCGCCCATTTATTATAAGTTTCCCTTAAGGGGGCCATCATAGGAAGATGGCAGGTGAAGTGTCAAACGAAAAGCGGATTTCAGGCAGTCTGAATGATATGCTTTGGCAGGTACTTAAGTGCTATTACCAGGTGATTACCGGGTAACTCCATGGTTGCTGCCGGGAAAATAGCGGGCATATAATACGCAAAAGTTTGGGCTTTCCCCGTTTCAAGCTGAAGGAACCAGGTCAGAATGAGCGAAGCAGCAGTACCGGAGCGCAGATCGAAGCGGCAAATGCAGGAAGTCGCGATTTTTAACGATGTTGCCAAGACGCTCACCTCGTCACTGAATCTTGATTCAATCCTGCAAACCATCATGGACAAGATGGCGGAGTTCTTCCGCCCGGATACATGGTCCCTGCTCATGGTGGACGAGCAAAAAGACGAGCTCTACTTCGCCATTGCCGTGGGAGATGCCGCCGATACGCTCAAGACCGTCCGGCTTAAGGTGGGCGAAGGCATTGCCGGCTGGGTCGCCCGACACGGCGAATCCCTGATCGTGCCGGACGTTTATAACGATCCCCGTTTCGCCAAGCGCATTGATGAAATGACGAAATGGAAGACGCGCTCCATCATCTGCGTTCCCCTCAAATCCAAACACCGCGTTTTGGGAGTAATCCAGCTCATCAACTGCGCCATGGAAAGTTTTGGTGAACAGGAGATGTTTTTCCTGCACGCGCTTTGCGACTATGCCGCCATTGCCATCGATAATGCGCGTGCGGTGGAAAAAATCCAGGAACTCACCATTACGGACGACTGCACGGGGCTCTACAATGCCCGTCATCTTTATAAGACGCTTGAAGCCGAGGTTTACCGCTCGGCCCGCTTCGGCTACGAATTCAGCGTGATTTTCCTCGATCTGGACCACTTCAAGCGAGTGAATGACACCTGGGGCCATCTCATCGGCAGCAAGCTGTTGCAGGAAATCGGCTTCAAGATTAAATCGCAGTTGCGCCTGATCGATTATGCCTTTCGCTACGGCGGTGATGAATTTGTGATCCTGCTGCCGCAGACGGAAAAGAACTCCGCCCTGATCGTCGCGCGCCGCTTGCAGGAGATGATGCGCAAAACTCTGTTCATCACCGACGAAGGACTCAATCTGAACGTCCGCTGCAGCATGGGCGTGGCGACTTATCCCGAAGACGCCAAGAGTTCCCATGAAATCATCCGCCAGGCCGACGAGATGATGTACATGGTCAAAAACTCCAGCCGGGACAACATCGCCGTAGCCCAGCAGGGCGTGATGAAATAGGCCATCCAGTACTCTCTTAACTATCAGCAGAACACCTTTGAAACACAGTAAACGCAGGGCTGGAACGCTCCAGTTTGAATTTCCCTTTGTGTTACTCCGTTTACTCAGTTTTTCTGTGTTTCAGTCTTTAACTTCAGGCTGGAAGATGTTGCGTGGCTGATGACAGACTGCCGAGTGCTGACTGCTATTTTGGCGGCCGCTTGCCCAAAGATGGCGGCGCGGTATTCTGCTGTGGCGCTGGATTGCTGGGAGTCCACGCGGAGGGATTGGCCGCCGCATCAGGATTGAATCCGAAGTCCCAAACGTAGAGATTGACCTGGGTTTTATCGAGCATTTCAACCAGCGCGTACTCTCCTGGTTCGAGCGGTTCCGCAGGCGTGATTTTTGCCCAGTCCCCCACCTGCGTGCTCGTGGTCCTGATCCAGCTTTCTTTTTCGCTCACGTGCCCGGTGAGGCCAATCTTCAGATTGCCTACCACCCGGTTGTTTTTCTTCGTCTGCAGCCGGACAATCCGGTAGCGTTCAGCAGGAATCGGAGAATCCTTGCCCTGCCTGTTGTTGGCGATGGCGTCGGCAATGTCGTCCGTCGGCGTCACATTCACAAAGATTACCGGTTGCGGCACATGCGCCTGGACGTTCGCATGGTCGCCCTTGAGTTCAATGGTTTGCTTTGAAGAAAGAGCCAGGGGATTGATGGCCGCGCGCAGAACATTTTTGCCCATCTGCTTATTCAGCTCCCCGTTGTTCTGTACCAGTTCCACCAGTTGCGCCTCGGTATGAAAGTCGTCCAGCAGAAAGACTCCGCCCTGGTCCGGCAGACGCAGACCGGGTGCTATCTGGGGCGAATGCATGTCTTCCACCTCGCGATCGGCGCTCTCTTCCTGCGCCAGCTGCCCCGCGGCTTCGGCGCGCCGGGACTGTCGCTCCTGGTTGTATTTTTCCGTGGCCGGCCAGTCCACCAGCTCTTTGGGCAGCTCTTCCCACAGGAAGCGTTCGGCGCTGTAATAGCGCACGCGATCCCCTTTGATCTCCCATTTGGTAACCGTCTGGTAAGAGCCGTCTTTGAGCACCAGCCGTTGAGGGTTCTGCTGCCCCCATGCCGGTAAAATGGCAGAGAGACAGGCAGCCATGAAACTAATAAGGCACATCCGCTGGATGAAGCGCCGCATACGTAGAGAATACCTTCTTCGTTAGACGCGCGCCGGAAAAAAATAACATGAGAAAATGCAGTGTAATCGGCTCTGCAGCATTTTCGCCCGTTGTGAGGCCTCGCACATGAAACTGGCACATTCCGTGCTCCTGCTGTTTCTCTTACTTCCGACGATGTTCTGTTACGCCTCTGCGCAGGATACGCAGCAAGTGCCGGTTGTTTCCGCAGGCCAGAAACCCTCCGCGCCCACCACTGCCTATACTCTTCCTCCGGACAAGCTGGCCCAAGCCAAAGCTCTTTATGATCTGCATGGAAAGCTGAATATCCTGGGGACCATTTGGTCTTTTGTGGTCTTGCTGGCGCTGCTCTATTGGGGCGTGGCAGCCAGGTACCGCAACTGGGCAGAGGCGGCCTCTCGATGGAGCTTTGTTCAGGCGCTGATCGCCGTTCCGCTGCTTCTGCTCACCATCGATCTTCTGGACCTGCCGCTGGAAATTTACGGCCATCAAGTAAGTTTGCAGTATGGCCTGTCCGTGCAGCGCTGGGGTTCGTGGTTCGGAGATGTGCTCAAGGGTGAGGCCCTCACCCTGATCGGCGGCGCCATTCTTCTGTGGCTCATGGTGCTGGTGATCCGCAAATCTTCCCGGCTTTGGTGGTTCTGGTTTTGGTTCCCGGCCTTTGGTCTGCTTTGCCTGTTTGTTTTTGGCGCGCCTCTGATCATTGACCCGCTTTTCAACAAGTTCGAGCCGCTCGATCAAACCAATCCCCGGCTGGTGACCTCCATTGAGGGACTGGCGCATCGCGCCGGAGTGAATATTCCCCGCAGCCGCATCTTTGAGATGAAGGCCAGCGAGAAGACGCCGCAGCTCAACGCTTACGTTACTGGCTGTGGCGTTTCCAAGCGCATCGTGATTTGGGATACCACCATTCAAAAAATCACGCCCGAGGAGACGCTGTTTATTGTGGGCCATGAAATGGGCCATTATGTTCTCAACCACATCGTTTACGGATTGGTGCTCGGCGGCCTGGGCCTTTTCGCCGCGCTGTGGTTGCTGTACCTGTTCTCCGGGTGGATGCTGCGGCGCTTCCATCAGCGATGGCAGATCCGCCAGCTCGGAGACTGGGCCGCGTTGCCCATGATCTTTCTGATTCTGGGAATCTTTGCCTTCTTCTCCTCGCCCATTGACAACACAATCAGCCGGCAGTTCGAACACAATGCGGACATCTACGGGCTGGAAGTGACGCATGGCATCAATCCTGACTTCCAGGAAGCGGGCGCACACTCCTTCCAGGTTTTGGGTGAGGTCTCGCTCGTATATCCCACTCCGAACCGGCTGCTGGTTTTCTGGTATTACACCCATCCACCCATTGCAGACCGCGTGCGCTTTGCCCATGAGTACGATCCCTGGAGCAGGGGCGAGCAGCCGAAATATGTGAAATAACCGCGACGCCGTGAACCAGCCTGCCGATTCGCGGGCATTGCGAGTTCTCTATTTTGATTTGTAGGCGAACGTCACTTTTGTTTCCTCATCCAGCACCAGGGCTCGGGCAAATCTGTACGAAGCGCCCGCTCTGGGTACATCTACGCGGACCGGCAAAACTCCGGCTACACGCTTTTGCAGGTTGTAAACATTCGCGGAGGCCTGCGTTTGCAGCTGCGATTCCTGTTTCTTGTGGTCGCGGCCGCTGATCTCCGGGGCGGCAGCGGCACTTACTTCAACGACCTCGGAGGTTGCCGCGACATTCAGCTTCGCTTCACTCCGCATCGGACGGTCATCCAGGTACGGTACGTTTTGCACGGTAGTAGTGAAACCCGGGGCGGTGGATTCGATCCTCAGCGTGCCGGAAGGCATATTGGAAACCATCCACTGCCCTTCGGAATCCGTAACCGCCACCTGAGCCACACCGTGATCCAGACTCGTTACCTTCACCCTGGCCCCTGCAATTACCGCTCCCTGTGGATCAGTGATTGTGCCGCCGATTTGTCCGCGCTGCATCTGCCCTGAACCTGCAATTCCGGGAGACAGCTTTGCAAGAGTTTCCAGGCGATCCATCATCGGCGTTCCCGTGAAGTTGCTGACTGCATAAGTCAGATTTTCCACCATCGGCACGGGCAGCAGATTTTCCGCGATGGCGTCTCCATGGAAATCTTTCACTTTGTACTGTTCGGGCAGAAACATCTCCCACTCCAGCAAGCTGATAGGGACATCCATTTTGGGCAGGGAAAGCTCCGATCCGCCTTTCTTCGCGAACGGCGTTCCGGCATGGATAAACACAAACGAAACTTCGTACGTGCCGGTTGGTTTGAAGCCGGCGCGCAGCAGCGGCACACGACTGCCATCACTCCCCTGGACCGGCTTTACCTTTTCACCCGCGACATCCGCCGAGACAATGCTGGCTCCCGCAGGCAGCTCCACTTTCAAAAATGGCTGTGCGTGGTTCTTCACCAGCAGCTTCACCTCGGTTAACGATCGCCCTTCCGATGTCACCAGTGTGGTTACAGTGGCCCGCTCCGCTACTGCAGCCAGCACGGCGCTGTCCGGGAAGCGTGTCCATTCGAGCGCCAGTGCCGGGACCTCGCTGGGCTGGCGATGAAAGCGAAACGCAGCCTGCAGTGGAAAGCGCGACAGAGAACGCAGGTACGGGCTGACCTCTTTGAGGTCCATCCGCTTGAGGCCGCCGCCCTCTTTCGCGGTGAGTTCCATGGCGCCGGAGCCTTCAATCAGGACCTCTCCTGTCTCGCGCTGCGCGTCTTTGAAGCTGAGAAAAGGCGTATCAACCTTGGTCGCGCTCAGCGAGCGCTCCATGGAGATAAGGAACAGATAACTTCGCGGAGTTCCGCTGCCAAGCTTCAAGACCAGCGCACCGGACTGAATTTCACTGGATTCCACGGCTGCTCCGGTCGCGCCGGTGATCTCGTATCCGGAAGGAATCTGCACCACGAATTGTGCCGGCTCGCCCTGGACTACGGTGATATCGGCCAAAGCCGCGACCCTCATCTCCGATTCACCGATAGACACCAGAGTTTTTACGTCGGAAAGAAAGCGCATTTCACGGGGCACGACCGGCGCGGCAATCTCCCGCGTGGTCCACCAGATATTAGCGGGTTGCCCGGGAGACAGGATGGCCTCTATTTTGGTCTGACCATTTTCTGACGTGCGGCTGGTAATCAGGCCGGGGTTGAGCCGGACATTCGTGTGTTCGCCGGGAATCGCCAGAGAGAGCCTGGAGCTGCCTGCAGCAGGCACCGGCAGCGTAAAGGACGCGCGACCTGCCTCAACGACAAGCGGTAGTCCGGTATCGAGCGCCAGCGCAAATTCAGACTGCCCCGGCAGAATGGCCACGGCGTTTGTGCCCTCCTGCGCCAGAGGCAGAGGCCTTCCTTCCTGGCGCGCGTTCAGGATGGTCATGCCGCTGGTAAGTGGAACTTTGGCTGAACTCTTACTGAAAACTTCTCCTTCGAGCGCAACCGTGCCCAGCACAGAGAGATCGGAAACTCGCAGCTTGAGATCAGCTCGTTTGAGTGCATAAGGGACCGGCGGCGTCTCCCGCGCTTTCGCCGATTTCTTCGCGAGATCTACAAGACGGTTATATTCCTCAAGGGTGAGGCTTACGCTTCGCGAAGCCGGCAGAGGCAGGCTGTTTTTCTCCTCCGCAAAGGCCACGCACACGCACAACATCATGATCAGCAGTTTGCTTTTCATCGCCCACCATCCTTTTTGTCATGCTGATAGCTCAGCTCAATGCGAGGGGATTGATTTTCCGCTGTCAGTTCCGAGACCAGAAAGATCGAAGGTCCAAAGGCCGGGAATGAGACGCTGATGGGAAGCACGCGCGCGCCCTTGCCGCCGAGTGTCTCCCTGCGATAGTTGTCGACCAGGGTCTGTGATCCGGATTTTGTGAGAGTGTTCACCGGCGCGCCGGAATTTCGCCCGAACTCAACGCGGAGATCCTTGTCCGCTTCGCTGGCCGGGTTGAACACTGCTGAAGATGGCGACTCATACGCTTCCGTCCTGAAGGCTCCTGGATCGGACGTTACTTTGAAGAACGGCGGATAGTAGAGCAGAACTCCGGTCCGCGAGACGGGAAGATCGAGCGCCGGAAGAACCAGCCCCTCTTTTCCGTGCTCGCTCCACGCCGTCTGGCGGCTTAGATACACCACCTCCACCACAAAGGCCGGCGCTTCGTCGCCAGCGCGTGATTTTTCAAGGGGAAGCAGCAGGCTGCCATCCGGCGCTTGTCCAGGACGCACCGGCCTGCCCGCCATGGTGGCGCTCCACACCGCCGCTCCCTGCGGCAGTGTGAGCCGGAGAAAATTTCTCTGATTGTTGCGAATGGCATAGTGCGCCTGAATGAGCGTCTTGCCTTCTTTGCTCATCAGCACCTGGTAGCGCGCCTCTTCCACGTTGGCCAGCAGGACCGCCTGCTGGGCATACCGGGCCACGTCCACGCTGAGTGCGCGTGTAATCTTCGGGTCGCCGGAGCGGAAGCGGTACGCCGCCAAAGAAGGGGATTGCCGGCTGCTCACCATCTCACCCAGATCGGAGGGATCAGCCTCTTCCAAACCCTGCGCCTGAGCATCCTTGATTTCACCTGCACCCAAAACTTCTACGGCAACTCCGCCGGCTTCTCGCTCGATATTCAGAAGCCGTAGCAGCGGCACCTCAAGTTTGCCTTCCCGCGCTGTGCGCGTCTCGCCGGTGATCACAAATCGGGTTGACTGCTCGACCGGCTCCAGAAAGGTGATGGCCAGTTCACCGCCTTTAATCTCCCAGTCGGCCACCATGGCACCGGAGACCTGATTGACTGTCACCTTGTCCGGAAGCTGGATGCGAACCTCTCGCGCCGCTCCCTGAATGATCTCGACGCCGGCTTCGGCATACACAGACGTGGAATCTTCCCCCAGACCCAGCAGTTGGGTGAGCGATCCCCTCATGCGCAGAGGCAGCACAACGTGGCGCTCCTCCAACTTGCGCCGCCAGGTAAAGGTCAGCGGCTCATTTCCCTGGCCATAGACAAGCCAGGTACTGCCGGTGTTTGATTCTGCTTTCTCCGCCAGCAGCCCGCCGCCCAGTTTCACGTCCACGCCCTGGCGCGGAAGCTGCACGGAAGCGCGCGTTACGCCGGACGCCGTGGCTGGCAGCGAGATGCTTTCATCACCTGCGGCAGCGCCCACCGGCAGAGCGATATCCAGCAGAAGCATGGCGCGCCCTGGATGCGCCAGCACCACTGAAAGCTGGCCGCCTTTTGTCGTAGCGCCGGATACCAGGGGCATCAGCTTGCCATCCAGCCGTGCTTCGCGAACCAGCAGACTGGAAGGAATCGGCACGCGGACCCAGCCGTCCTTTAAAACATCTACGGTCAGTGTGGCCCGGCCCGTGGCCAGGTCGCCGACAACTCGCAGATCGTAATCCACGCGGGAAAGCGTGGCATCCACGGGCGGCGGCTCAGGCTCGCGCTCCGGAGGAAATGCCTTGTTGCGCAGCACCTGATATTCGTCAATCGGGATTACGACCCATCCTGGTGCGCGCGAATCCTGAGCAAATAGGTCATGCCCCGCCCAAAACAACAGAACAATCAGGCACTCACAGCAAAGCCTCATGATTCGGCCATCCCGCGATAAAAGTGTTTTCGAGCCCGGCATAAACAGACCTCGTTTCTGTAACGGTGAATTAGCGGTACGCGCCTGGAGCGATGGGGAAGGAAGTTCGAATAGACACGACCGCCCACGCCCGGCAAAAACCGGAGCATGAATGCCGGGTACCTGTGCACGGCCCCAACTGGCGAATCGCTGATCTAAGAACGAAGCTGCTGATTTTCTTGCAGGGTTTTTACGGTGAATTTATGAAGAAACAGCGGGACGAGCAAAGTTCACCGCGGTTGTGTTCCCTCCGCAGATCACCACGCCCACTCGCTCGCCTGGCTCAGGCACGTATTGCCGCGAAAGAAGCGCGGCGAATGCGGCCACGCCGCCTGGCTCTGCCGCGACACGCAGTACCGCCCAGAGAGCTTCCTGCGCCTGACGGATCGATTCATCCGTGACCAGAATTACGCTGTTCACGTATTTCTGCGCGATGGGAAACATCTGCTCTCCGGCGCGCCGGGCGGCCAGAGAATCGGACGCGATTCCCTTGCCGGGCCGAATTTCCACCGGACGCTTTGCCTCGAGCGCCCTGGCCAGTGTGGGCGCGGTTTCCGGCTCCACGCCGATAATCCTGATTTTTTTTCGCTCCCCATACCAGGCGGCGACACCGCCAATCAAGCCTCCTCCGCCCACCGCAATGAACAGCGTATCCAGCGCCGGCGCCTGTTGCTCAAGTTCCATCGCCAGCGTGCCCTGGCCGAGCAGAGTTTCCGCCTGATCAAAGGCGTGTACGCGCAGAGCGCCCGATTCCTGGGCCCAGAGTTCACTGGCCTGCAAGGCATCATCGTAGCCCTCGCCGTTTATCACCAGATCGGCGCCGTATCCGCGAATTCGGGCAATTTTTTCCGGCGAGGAAATCGCGGGAACAAAAATTCTGGCCGGATGCCCCAGCTTTCTTGCGGCAAAAGCCACGGCCGCTCCGTGGTTGCCGCCGGAAGCAGCCACCACTCCCGCGGATGGCACATCTCGAGTGAGCAGATTGGCAAAGGCGCCTCGCGCTTTAAAGGAACCCGAATGCTGCAGCAATTCCAGCTTGAACGTGAGATTGGCGGAAGGCAGCCCGAAATCGGCTCCATCGGCCTCTACTACCGGGGTTCGCCGGATATAAGGCCGAATGATCTGTTCTGTTATTTGGATCGCTTGTGCAGTGATCCCCTGCGCTGGACGTAACTCGCTGGTCGTTGGCATAGTCAAGTGATAATGCCAGGTGATGATAACGAGTGAATTGGCCTACTGTCTATCTGGACGGCGCTGATCTCGCGCTTGCGGATGATTGTGGGGAATCAGGAAATTTAAAAACTACTCAGAGAACCGTTTCTTCCACAGGCGTTTCAGCCTATAATTGATCGTGCACCCCAACTGGCTTCACGGTCCATGGCGAAAGCCACCCACTGACCGGGGAGCCGAATCTCCAAAATCCACTTTGAGAGTACAGGCGAGGAGTTCATGGCAGCGAAATACATTTTCGTGACCGGCGGAGTAGTGTCTTCTTTGGGCAAAGGCCTTGCGGCAGCCTCCATTGGCTGTTTGCTGGAGAGCCGCGGTCTCAGGGTTAATCTGATGAAGTTTGACCCTTATCTCAATGTCGATCCTGGCACCATGTCGCCGTTTCAGCACGGCGAGGTCTTTGTGACCGATGACGGCGCCGAAACCGACCTTGATCTCGGACACTACGAGCGTTTCACCCATGCCAAACTCTCGCGCGACAACAACTGGACCACCGGCCGCATTTACGAACAGATCATCACCCGCGAGCGCCGGGGCGACTATCTGGGGAAGACCGTCCAGGTGATTCCGCACGTCACCAACGAAATCAAAGCCGCGATGAAAAGAGTTGCGCAGGACGTGGACGTCGCCATCGTCGAAATCGGCGGCACGGTGGGCGATATTGAATCCCTGCCTTTTCTCGAGGCAATCCGGCAGATGCGCCAGGAACTGGGTCGCGACAACACGCTGTTTATCCATGTAACGCTGGTGCCGTGGATTGGCGCGGCGGGCGAGCTGAAGACCAAGCCCACGCAGCACTCGGTAAAAGAGCTGCTCAGCATTGGCATTCAGCCCGACATTCTTCTTTGCCGCACGGACCGCTTCCTCTCCCGTGAACTCAAAGGCAAAATCGCGCTCTTCTGCAACGTGGAAGACGAAGCCGTGATTACCGCCAAGGACGTGGCCTCGATCTATGAAGTGCCGCTGGTCTTCGCCCGTGAAGGCGTGGACACTTTGGCGCTGCGGTATTTGCGCCTGGATGCGAAACAGCCCGATCTCACGCGCTGGGAAGCCCTGCTCCACAACACCTATAACCCGAAAGATACTGTTCATATCGGAATCGTGGGCAAATATGTGGAGTACGAGGACTCTTACAAATCTCTGAAGGAAGCTCTGGTCCACGCAGCCACGGCCAGCAATCTCAAACTGGAAGTCACCTGGGTGGAAGCCGAAGGACTGGAAGCAAAGCCGGGCCAGGCGCTCGACGCGGAAATCCAGCTTGGTGGTTTTGATGGAATTTTGGTGCCGGGCGGTTTTGGCAAACGCGGCATTGAAGGAATGCTGATTGCCATTCGCTATGCGCGCGAGAAAAAAGTGCCTTACTTCGGGATTTGCCTGGGCATGCAGACGGCCTGCATCGAATTTGCCCGCAATGTATGCGGTCTGGCGGAGGCCGACTCCAGCGAATTCAATCCGGCAACTCCCCACCGTGTTATTTACAAGCTGCGTGAACTGCGAGGCATCGACGAACTGGGCGGCACCATGCGCCTGGGCGCGTGGACCTGCAAACTGGAGCCCGGCAGCCATGCCGCCGAGGCTTATGGCGCTACCGAGATCAGCGAACGCCACCGGCACCGTTACGAATTCAATCGCGAATATGAAGCCCTGCTCACCGGGGGCGGATTACAAATCACCGGAACCACGGAGGATGGAACGTACGTGGAGATCGTCGAGCTTCCCGACCATCCCTACTTTTTGGGGTGCCAGTTCCATCCCGAATTCAAGTCCAAACCGCTGGAGCCGCATCCGCTGTTCAGCTCGTTTGTGAAGGCATCGTATGAGAACGGACGTGCTCGCAAAGAGAGCCGCGTTCACGAAGAAACCGATCTGTTCCGCCGCCCGGAGCGGATTGGACGGCGATAGACGGCGATAAAAACCAATTTTGTACAATGTGCCCGTGACGAATCCATATTCCATTAAGCTCGGCTCGTTTCATGCAGGGCCGGAATCGCTGTTTCTGATTGCCGGCCCGTGTGTGATTGAGAGCGAAGCGCATGCTCTCAAAATGGCTGAAGCGATCAGCGTGGTCGCTCGACGGCTCAATATGCCGTACGTTTTCAAAGCTTCGTATGACAAGGCGAATCGCACGTCGCTCAAAAGCTTTCGCGGACCTGGCCTCGAAGAGGGGCTGCGAATTTTAGAGAAAGTAAAAAAAGAAACCGGCGTCCCCGTGCTTACTGACGTCCATGAGGCGCAGCACGTGGCCGCAGTCGCCGCAGCCGTGGACATCGTCCAGATTCCTGCTTTTCTCTGCCGTCAAACAGATCTTTTAGTGGCTGCCGCCAAGCATGCTCGCGCCGTGAACATCAAGAAAGGCCAGTTTGTCTCTCCGTGGGACATGCGCCACGCCGTGGAGAAGGTCCGCGAGTCGGGCAACAACAATATTTTTCTCACCGAGCGCGGCAGTTCTTTTGGCTACAACAACCTGGTGGTGGACATGCGCTCGCTGGCCATCATGCGCCAGTTTGCGCCCGTGGTCTTTGACGCCACGCACTCCGTCCAGTTGCCCTCGGCAGGCGCTGAAGGACGGGCGGTCTCTGGCGGCCAGCCCGAATTCATTCCCTTGCTCTCCCGGGCCGCGGTCGCCGCGGGCGTGGACGGCGTTTTTATGGAAGTGCATGACAATCCGGCGGCTGCGAAGTCGGACGGAGCCAATGCCCTTGACTTTAAAAACCTTGAAGCCGTGCTGACCGAGCTGCTGGCTATCCGGGCGGCACTCACGTCACGGCAGTAGAAGCCTGGACGCGAATCCTGCCCTGGCATTTATCATCTAATCCGATATGAACACGCTCAAGACTGCTTTTCTGTTGACTCTGCTGACTTTGCTGATGATCGGCATTGGAGAATACTTCGGCGGACAGAGCGGGATGACGTACGCGCTGATCTTTGCCGTCATCATGAATTTTGGTTCGTACTTTCTGTCAGACAAGATTGCCTTAAGCATGAATGGCGCCCGGCCGGTAACGCGTGAGCAATTGCCGCGCGCGTATGAGATCGTGGAGCGGCTTACGCAGCACGCAGGCCTGCCCATGCCGCGAATTTATGTGATTCCGACCGATTCGCCCAATGCTTTTGCCACGGGACGTAATCCTCAGCACGCGGCTGTTGCCGTGACGGAAGGAATACTGCGGCTGCTCGACGACGAAGAACTCGAAGGCGTGCTGGCCCACGAACTCGGACATGTGCGCAATCGCGACATTTTGATCTCATCGGTTGCCGCGACCCTGGCTGGCGCAATCACCATGCTTGCCCGCCTCGAATTCTGGTTTGGCGGACGCGATGACAATCGCAGCGGCGGCCTGCTAACCATGTTTCTGGCCCCGATTGCCGCCATGCTGATTCAAATGGCGGTTTCTCGCTCCCGCGAATACGAAGCCGATGCCACGGGCGCGCATTTTACGCATAATCCGTATGCGCTGGCGCGTGCTTTGCAAAAGCTGGATGCATACTCGAAGCGCATTCCCATGGCTGCGCCTGCCTCAACGGCCCATTTGTTCATTGTGCAACCCCTTCTGGGAGCAAGCATTGGCAACCTGTTCTCCACGCATCCGCCGATTGCGAAACGAATTGAGAGGCTCACGGGTCGGCCAGAGGAGTATCAGTGAGGGTTATTTTCCCACCACAACCAGCTGGCCATTTTCCACGCGCAGGTCGGAAACAAAGGCAGGAAGCTTAAGTTTTTCGCGGTTTTCGGGCTGCTGCAGCTTTTCCTGCAGCTGAGGGTTCAGAATTGAAACCGGAACCGGCAAGCTGTCTATTTTCGCCTCGGTAAATTCAAATGTCGCATACCCGTCTTTAGCTCCCAATCTGCCGCTGATCGTCAGATAAACATCTTTTCCATAAACATTCGTGGCGAATTGCCCGGTGACATGATCGTCGGCAAACGCGATTTTCACGGTCTGGATATCCGGCGGGGCCTCCTGCGGCGGAGCCGCCGGTTTGGCCTGGGCGGCAGGAGATGGCGCAGCGGCTTGTTCTGTCGCGCTTTGCTGAAAAGCAGCATTGACCTCTTCTGCGCTGAAGCGCGCTTCCGCATGTTCCCCCTGCCCCTGGGATGTTTCAAGGCCGCCGAGCCTCGTCTGGAACTGTTCGGCTTTTTCCCTGACTTCGGTCATGGCCATGGGTTCGGCTACGGGCGCGGGCTTCTTCAACAGGAGCGCCAGAACCACAATCAGCACCGCCAGAAAACACCAGCGAATAACCTTACCGACAGTGAAGGGAGAAGATGGGGGTGTCATGGGGTGATATTGTGCCACATACTGGTTGGCCAGGTTGTTAGTTACGTCGTCCTCATTCAGTTACTTTAGGGACGTACGCGGGTATGGGCGATGATTTCTTTGCTCAGGGAGTAGTAAAATCCAAAACTCATGGTTCAGGCTCATTTGCAATCATCTATCGGTACCCGCGCCACCGCCATTGAAAACTCCCTGCGCTCGATCATCCGTGGCAACGATGAAGTTGTGCGTCTGGCCCTGGTGGCGGTGCTGGCTCGCGGACATCTGCTGATCGAGGGCGTTCCAGGAGTAGGGAAGACCACGCTGGCCCATGCGCTCTCTCGCGCGCTGGACTGCGAGTTTCAGCGGCTCCAGTTCACCAGTGACATGCTGCCCTCCGACGTTCTGGGGATCTCGATTTATTCGGCGGCAGAGCAGCAATTTGAGTTCAAGCCCGGGCCGATTTTTACCAACATTTTGCTGGCGGACGAGATTAACCGCACCACGCCCAAAACGCAGTCAGCGCTGCTCGAGGCCATGAACGAAGGCCAGGTCACCGTGGACGGCCAGTCGCACCTTTTGCCCCGGCCATTTCTGGTCATCGCCACCCAGAATCCCGTGGAGCACCACGGCACTTATCCGCTGCCGGAGTCGCAGCTTGATCGGTTTTTGCTGCGCGTGAACATGGGTTATCCGGCGGCCGGCAGCGAGCGGGAAATCCTGCGTTCTCAGGCCGGCGCTGCCCGTCTGGACCAGGTGGCCGCCGTGGCCACCGCGGCCGATGTGAGTGCGATGCAGGAAGAGGTAACCAAAGTAAAAGTGGACGACTCGCTGGTGGATTACGCACTGGAGATCGTCCGCCGCACGCGCGAGTCCGATGCGCTCTCTCTCGGCGTCTCACCGCGTGGATCGATCATGCTCTATCGCGCGGCCCAGGCCATGGCTTTTCTGGATGGCCGCATGTACACCACGCCCGCCGATTTCAAGGCGCTGGTAGTGCCGGCTTTCTCCCACCGCGTGGTGGTCAATGCGCGTTATGCTTCCACGCTCAAAAAATCGGAGCAGGCGGAAAATATTCTGCGCGAGATTGCGCAAAGCGTGGTGGTGCCGGTGTGAGATGGCAAGGAATTATTGTGATGACTCCCCAAAGTGTGTACAGGATTCTAACCTGCCTGCTTCTGTCAGGCGTAATTTCTTCAGGCATCAGCCAGCAGGCCACTCCTAATCAGACACCGCCGGCGACAGAAAGCGCACAGGTCACGGTTACCGTGACCGTCACCGACCATGCTCATCATCCGGTTGCCGACCTCAAGGCCGAAAATTTTACGTTGTATGAGGATGGCCAGCCGCACCCCATCAACTCAGTTACCTTCGGTGATGTGCCTGCTTGTATTGGTTTGCTCGTGGACCGGTCTAATTCAATGCGCCCGCAGGTGGCGGCGATCAACAAGGCGATAATGGATTTGGTACGGGCCAGCAATTCAGGCGACCAGTTCTTTGTGGTGAGTTTCACCGAGGTTGCGCATCTCGATAAGGAATTTACTCAGGACCAGAGTTTGATCGAGCAGGCGCTGGCGCGCTCTGCAGCCGGAGGAGCCACTGCTCTGTATGACGCTGTGATTGCTTCGGCCACTTACCTGGCCAACGCGCGCGGATGCAAACGTCGCATCCTGGTGATCATGAGCGACGGCAACGACAATCAAAGCCGGAAGACCTCTCGGGAAACGATCTCATATATCCAGAAGTTGGGAAATCCTGCCATCTATGCCATCGGCGTGCGTGACGAGAGTAGATCCAGCTCTGCCCTCCAGGGTCCCAACATACTTGAGAAGCTCGCTGACCAGACCGGCGGTGAGGCTTTCTCTGACATAAGTGTCAAAGATCTCGGCAAATTGGCGCTGAAAGTGGCGGAAGAAATCAGGAACACATATACGTTCACTTATGTTCCTGTACACCCGCAACCCGACGTTATCTCAAAGATCAAGCTGGAGGCGCACGCGGATGGATACAAACACCTCACGACCCGCGTGAATGTTGCATTTGAACCTGTTGCCAATACACCTTCCGGAACCGCTCCCGGCAAATAACCCTCCTGGAGCAGCTATACTGGAACGATATGTGGGTCTTGCGAACGCTCATGCTCCTTGCGCTGGTGATCTGGGTCGGTGGCATTGCCTTCTTTATTTTTGTTGAAGCGCCCACGGCTTTTCACGTTTTGCCCAGCACGGAACTTGCCGGCAATTTGGTGGCGCCCACACTTGGCGCCCTGCACTGGATTGGGATTGTCTGCGGACTGGCATTTCTAACCTGCTCCGTCGCACTCAGCTATGCCGTTAACTACCGTCTGCGGCTGCTTGCTGCAGCCAATCTGCTGGTAATCGTCATGCTTTGCCTCACGGCTGTTTCCCAGTTCGGTGTTACCCCGGCCATGCGCGACCTTCGCACGCAACTGACAAGCGCGGACGCCCCGAGCCAAATGGACCTGCAGTACCGCTTTCAGGGGCTGCACCACTGGTCCGAGCGGTTGGAAGGCGGGGTTCTGCTGTGCGGGTTAGCAGTGGTATTTTTGACGGCGCGGCGTGGCAATCCTTAATATGAATGCTGGTATTTAGCCCAGACCAAGTCCCGCCTCAACCGCGTTCCATTGCTGGCTAAATTACTAAAATTAAGCACGAAACGGCTTTTTCAATGAAAACTGGAATCATCGGCCTGCCTCAGGTGGGCAAGACATCTCTGTTCAAAATTCTGACCAAGGCTGATATCTCCAGCCGAACGTACTCCAATCCGCGCGAAGCGCATCTCGGCGTAGCCAAAGTGCCGGACGACCGTCTTGATCGTCTGGCCGGGGTCTACAACCCGAAGAAGCTGACGCACGCGGCGGTCGAGTACTCTGACGTCGCGGCCATTGGACAGGAAGCGCTAAAGGAGACGGCCTTCGCCGCCAATCTCCGCACGGTCGACGCTCTGGCCCACGTGCTGCGCGCCTTTGACGATCCTTCCATTCCGCACGTGGGTGATATCAACCCGCTGCGCGACGCCAGGACGGTGGACTTTGATTTGATCGTCAGCGACCTTGGGCAGGTTGAAAAGCGCATGGAGCGCGTGGAAAAAGATCTGAAGAAGATGAAGACCGCGGAGCTGGAGCGCGAATACGACCTGCTCAAGCGCGCCAAAGTGCATCTGGAGAGCGAGCTGCCGCTGCGCGAGATGGAGATTTCCGCCGATGACGAAAAGCGCATTCGCGGCTTCATGTTTCTGAGCCAGAAGCCGATGCTCTACGTTTTGAACATCAATGAGTCCACCAACCTCGGCGACGATCTGGAACAAGCGGTCACGAAATTCGGACTGACGGAGATTGCCTCCCGCAGGAGTGCAGGAGCAACGGCCATCTGCGGGAAAGTGGAGGCCGAACTGGCCGACATGAATGACGAAGAAGCCCAGGAGTTTCTCTCGAGCTACGGACTCACGGAAAGCGGTCTTGCCCGGCTGATTCGCAAGACCTACGAATTGCTCGGCGTGATTTCTTTCTTTACGATCGGGGAAGACGAGTGCCGTGCGTGGACCGTTCCGCGAAACTCCCGCGCCCAGTCGGCGGCCGGGGCCATTCATTCCGACCTCGAAAAGCATTTCATTCGCGCGGAAACCATTCACTGGGACAAGTTGCTGGCAGCAGGTTCAGAAGCCAATGCGCGCAGCCAGGGGATTCTGCGGCTGGAAGGCAAGGACTACATTGTGCAGGATGGCGACGTTTTGCATGTCCGCCACAGCGGCTGAAAAAGAACCAGGCGGCAGGTTGTCCTGTTTTGGATAAATGGACAACCTGCCATAACTTTCTTACTCGACTTCCGGTTTCGCTTTGTAGCCTTCCCGTGCAATGACCTGGTACTTGATGTCCTTGCCTTTTTGATCTCTCAGCTTAGCCGGAGTGCCATCCGGATTGACCAATTGTACTTTGATCTTGCGGAATGATCCGTCCTGAGAGCGATTGCTCGGGTGATACGCGATGGTGTATTGGTTCCGTATTGTTTGCGCGATGTCGCCAAATGCATCTCGAAATGAGGCCTGGAACAGCGGCTGATAATATTTGCCGCCGGTCATTTTGGCAAAACTCCTCAGCTGATTGTCAGCCTGGGCGTAGGTTGTGCTGCAGCTGAAATCAGTGATGGGGCAAAGATACCGCAGGGCACCCCGGCTCTCCAGATAATTCCGCAGCGCCTGGCCGGTGCTGATGCTGTAAATGGCAATATCCTTTGATGCCTGGACTTTCTTTAAAACCTGGTCCAGAGTCCTCTTGCTGAAGGTGTCGCGCCCGCTGGAGACCAAAATGATGTACTTGCGGCCTTCCACCCCGTCCAGCCGGTCGATGGTGTCATACAGAGCATCGAAGAGGTTCGTTTCCGCCGACAAGGACATGCCGGGCTGCAGAATGCTCAGGCTGCCCTGAAGAGCCTGCTTGTCCTGGGTGAAGTCCTGCACGATGCGGGTTTTTAGATCGTAAGTGACCAGAGCAATCCAGTCTTCTTTTTTAAGGCCGCCGACAAAGGTGTACGAGGCCACCAGCGAGTCATACTCAAAACCGTAAAAAATATCATTGTTGGCAAACTCCACCAGCATCACCGCGGTGATCGGGGCCTGTGTCTGATTGAAGCTGGAAATAGTCTGCTGGACGCCATCCTCGAAAATTTTGAAATTTTCCTGCTTCAGGCCGGGAATGAACGTGCCGTCCTTACCGAGTACACCTACATCCACGGTCACCAGATTGCTGGCGATGTGCAGGGTGGTCTCCGGCATGCCTTCTACTTTTTTAGGAGCCCTGGGTGCTTCTTCTTTTTTCGGTGCTTCGTCTTTCTTTTTTGGGACGGCTATGGGGCCAATATCGCCTTCCGGACCACCTGCTTCCGGAACACTGTTTTGCTGCTGACCTGATTTTTGATTGTCTTTTTGCGTATCCTGAGGCGGAGTCGCCGGCTGGCTCTGCGCCAGTATCTGTTCGCCGGAAAGCCCGAAAACCAGTATCAGCGCCAAAATCCAAATGAGCTGCAGACGTGAGACTAAGGTAAAGGAATTAGATGATTTCATGGGGTAAACCAGGAACATTTGTTGAGTACCATTTTGTGCAATCTCTATTAGTATAGATGCACCAACTCAGCCTTTCGGAAAGCATTTTACTCTTTCGGGAGAAGCTGTGCGGGGTTTGCCGGCCATGAAAAAATCTGTATTGTCATTCGCTGCAGCTCTCCTGTTCGCCACCTTCGTTTCTGCCCAGGCCACCAGTCACATTCAACCTTCCCCGGCGCAGGCGGAGATCGTCCGCTCCGGAATCATGAAGCCCGAAGAAGTGCGCCCCGGTATGAAGGGTGTTGCTTACACCGTGTTTCAGGGAACCAGGCCTGAACCCATGGGCGTGGAAGTTCTGGGAGTCCTGCGTAATCTGAATGGCCCACGCAGCAGCACGATTCTGGTGCGCCTCACGGGGGAGAAACCGGAGTACACCGGAGTTGTTGCCGGCATGAGCGGCAGCCCTGTTTACATTGACGGCAAACTGCTGGGAGCGCTGGCTTACCGCATTGGATCATTTTCCAAAGAACCGATTGCCGGAATTACTCCGATCACGGAGATGCTGGAAATCAACGAACTGGACCAGAGCGTTCCGCCCCCATCGGCCACGGCCACCCAGTCTCCGGCAGTACGGAAGACCAGCGGTCCTGGAGTCTCGGAAGCTCCGGACGCGAATTATGCGCAATATCTGCAGCCGATTGATTCTCCGTTTGTCTTTAACGGATTCAGCGAATCGGCGCTCAAACAGTTTTCCAGTCAGTTTGCTTCAGCCGGTATTGTTCCGGTAATGGGCGTGGGCGCTTCCAGCGGGGAGAAGCAGCCTGAGCCTTTGGTCCCGGGCTCGGCGGTAAGCGCGATTCT
>Ga0070730_10001741_pt1 | contig 20574 bp, 24 predicted proteins | sample Coa_R1_3_FD_66447 | JGI IMG/M metagenome (GOLD analysis project Ga0070730, IMG submission 66447) | Surface soil microbial communities from Centralia Pennsylvania, which are recovering from an underground coalmine fire - Coalmine... | ecosystem: Environmental > Terrestrial > Soil > Unclassified ... | reverse complement strand
TCGCGCGCTCCCGGGCGCAGCCTGGCCATCCAGATCCGCCAAGCTCTGCTGCTCGGTCTTGCCTATAACCTCTACCGCCTGAGGCATCGGCTCGCTCATCCAGGATGTCAACAGAGCCACGCGGACTTGGAGCGTTTCCCGACGGAGCACAGCTATTCGGACATAGCCCGAACGGGTCGGGTCGATTGACGGGCGAACTCATCACGTATTCATAGAAATTGACTCCGGCGCTGAACCGTATGGGGTCCTCGCGGAGAAACCTCCCCACCGTTGGGTCGTAGTATCTGGCGCGGTAGTAATACAGGCCAGTTTCAGGGTCGCACCCTGCATAAGCTTCAGCGCTGGCACGCTCGGCTCTCATCGGGCTCAACGGAAACTGCCGATCTGAAGCACCTCTCCGGGCTTGATTTTCTCGAGGATGGCGACGCAGGCGGGGAAGTGTTGCCGGAGGTCTTCCAGACGGTTGGATGTTGAGTGCAGAACCACAATGGCGATTCGGCGGCTTGCCAGATTTTGTTGGTAGCGGAGATTCGTATCCACCGTGACCAGTACATCAAAAACTGCTTCAGCCAGGCTTAAGAGTTCGCCGTTCTGCTTTCCCGACCAGCCGGCTTCCTGAACCGTGAGACATTCGTAGCCATGAGTTGCCAGATGCTTTTTGAGCGCTTTCGGGGCGCACTCGTCGATCAGAACTCTCACTTGAGATGGGCGACAAGACTCTGCCGTGCTTCTTCGATGGCCGTAATAGCCAGTTCGCGGCTAACGCTCGGATATTGTTCCAGAAATTGATCCAAAGTGTCGCCGCCTTCGAGATACTCAATTAAAATCTTAAACGGAACGCGGGTTCCACGGAACACGGGTTCTCCGCCAAGAATGTCCTGGTCCTTGATGATGACGCCGCTCATCGCCCTCTACCTCGTGATCCACAGTTTACCAGCCTAGGTGCCCGGAATAGTCTTGGAATTTATCGAGTGCGCTTTCTGTCGGCACTCAGCCCGGAGTTGACTCTAACCCGGCACACGCAAAACCCGGCAATGCGGGACCTGGCATCGGCTCGAAGTTCATTGTTTGCCTCAGCCGCCGGGTGTTCCATTGGGGCAGTAAGGAAGCCAGCGGCCGGTCTGGGGAAAGTGGGAGCGGTGAAATATTCTGGAAGCTAGTGCGTATACATATGTGGAGGCGACATATATGGAGTCCAGCGTGGAGCATGAATGGAAGAAGGGCAGCGCCGAGCTGCTCATCCTTTCGCTTGTCGAGGACCAGCCGCGCCACGGGTATGACATCGGGAAGCTCATCGAGCGCCGCTCGGAGGGCAAGCTGCATTTCCACGTCGCATCGCTCTATCCTCTGCTCTATCGCCTCGAGAATCGGGGTTGGATTCAGGGGCGGTGGGTCGAAAAGCCAAATCAAAGAAGGCGACGGTATTACCGGCTTACGGGGCAAGGCCAAAAAGTACTAGCGCAGCAGCGCCGGAGCTGGCGGCAATTTGTCGACGCGGTAGGCCGAGTCACAGGAGTCGAACATGTCTAAATGGACTGCAGCAATCCGAAAACGGCTGGAAGGATTGAAGATCCCGCCGGAGAGGGAAGCGGAAATCATCGATGAGCTTGCGAGTCACTTGCAAGACAGATACGAGGAATTGACGGCCGAGGGCGCAACTGCGGAAGAGGCGTATCGGAGGTCGATCGAGGAAGTGAACTATACGGATTTGCTTGAGGAACTGCCAGCCACGGTCCGGATGGGCCCTGGCCCCACGATTCCGGCAGGCGCCGCAAAGTCAGGCTCATTTTTCGCGGACCTGATCATCGATTTGCGCTATGCCGCGCGGATGCTGCGCAAGACTCCCGGCTTCACGGCCGTAGCAGCACTGACACTCGCACTGGGGATCGGAGCCAATACCGCCGTCTTCACGATCATTGATACGCTTCTTCTGAATCCCCTCCCCGTCGAGAAAATCTCCGAGTTGGTAGCCCTCAACTCAACGCAGGCAAAAAAGACGGAGCAGTCCGGCGACCTGCAAGGCATTTCATACCTGAATTTCAAAGACGTGCGAGATCGAAGCCACGCGTTCAGCAGCCTGGCGGCCGACACGAATCCGCTGGCGATCACCATGGTCGCCACCGCGGAGCCACACCGAGTGTTCATGGAAGTCGTGACTGGAAATTATTTCGAGACGCTCGGCATTCACCCATGCCTGGGCCGGTTCTTTCTACCGAGTGAGGACACCACGCCGGGAACTGCCCCAGTCGTCGTGCTCGGCTACGCCGCTTGGCAAGGACGCTTTGGCGGAGATCCCAACATTCTCGGACGAACGATCAAGCTCAACAACACTCCATTCACGATCATTGGCGTCGGGCCAAAAGGTTTCAAGGGACTTTATGCCGTGTTCGGCCCCGATTTGTGGGTCCCATCAATGATGGCGGAGCAGGTACTCCCCGCGGGGCAGGGAAAAGCCTTGAGCGATCGCTCGATCGCTGTTTTTAACGGAGTTGGCCGACTGGCGCCAGGCGTCACGCTTCCCCATGCCCAAGCCGAAGCCGCGATTGTCGCGACGTCTCTGGAAAAGGAGTACCCGGACTCCAATCAGGGAAAGGCTATTATGCTGCGGCCTTTGCGGGAAGCCGCCTACGGTCCGGAACGACAGCCACTGAGGTTCGGAGGCGGCTTGCTGATGGCTATCGTTGGATTCGTGCTGCTGATCGCTTGCTCGAACGTTGCCAATTTGCTGCTGGCACGAGCCAGCGCCCGCCGCCAGGAAATCGCTGTTCGCCTGGCACTCGGCGCGGGGCGGGGCCGCCTGATTCGCCAATTGCTGACGGAAAGCGTTCTTCTGGGATTGCTGGGCGGGATATTGGGATTCCTGATGGGGTACGGAGGCTCGCGGCTTCTCTGGTCCTTGCGTCCCGCGGAGTTTGCGCTGAACCTGGCTGAGCTCAGGATGAACGGGAGCGTATTCGTTTTTGCGCTGGTTGCGGCCATTCTGACGGGGCTCATTTTTGGCATCGTTCCGGCTCTGCGATCTTCGCGGACGTCTGTTTCCGAAGTGCTGAAGGAAGAAACGCGCTCCGCGGGAGCGAGTCGCAGCCGCGTGAGCCTGGCGAATACTTTGCTCGCAGCCCAAGTCGCAGTCTCTCTGGTCCTCCTTGTGGTAGCCGCATTGTTTCTCCGGAGCATTCAGCGCGAGTACACCATCGATCCGGGCTTCGAGACCAAACGTCTGGCGCTATTCATGTTGTATCCCGGCCAGGCGGGGTACGATCGGACGCGGACCGAGGAATTTTACAAACAAGCGCGCGAACGCATCGCAACAGTGCCCGGCATCTCCTCACTCACCTGGGCGTCCAACATGCCGCTGTGGGAACGCAAGGACACGGGCGTAGTGATCGAGGGGCAAGAGCAGCGGAGGAAATCCGAAGAAGTCTCGGCGGTCGTCAATACCGTGGATCTCGATTACTTTTCGACGCTGGGCATACGTTTTGTGGAAGGGCGAGATTTCACCCTCGAAGATGGCGACATCTCAACACCCGTCGCGATCATAAACGACACCATGGCAGCCACGTATTGGCCGAAGCAGGACCCGATCGGCAAACGGCTGCAATTGCCCAACGGCAAGAAGTTTCTACAGATCGTCGGCGTTGTAAAAACCACCAACTATCAAACACTTGGCGAGCCTCCTCAGTCCTGCCTATACATTCCGCTGCGGCAGAATTATTCCGACAGTATGGTTCTGTACGTACGAACGGAACGCGACCCCTCCACGATTTTCCCGGCCGTCCAGGGAGAAATTCGCAATCTCGATTCCGCATTGCCGGTGGAAGACATGCGCACTGGGACGAAAATAATCGAACAGGCGCTTTGGGGAGCGAAAATCGGCGTGGGCCTGCTCGGTGTGTTTGGGCTTTTGGCCCTGGGGCTCGCGGCAGTTGGGCTATACGGCATCATGGCGTACTCCGTGAATCAGCGGCGGCGGGAAATTGGCGTCCGAATGGCTTTGGGAGCCGGGCAGGGAAGCGTCTCGCTGCTGGTGCTTCGTCAAGGCATGACCGTGGTCTTAAGCGGGATGGCTATAGGCGTACTTCTTGCTTTGCTGCTTGGGCGAGTCCTGGCCCGCTTTCTCTACGGCGTAAGTGGCGGAGATCTGGTCAGCCTCGGGACCGCGGCCCTGGTGTTGCTCGGCGTGGCGTTTGTTGCGTGCTACCTGCCGGCGCGTAGCGCGAGCCGCGTGGACCCGCTGGTGGCACTTCGCCAAAGTTGAGGTCAACGCGAGGATTCAACCTATACCGAGGCATTTCAAGTTGCGAAAAACTCATTGAGTGCGCGTCTTGAAATAGGAGATCACGAAGAGAATGCCGAGTAGCGAATCTGTGCAAGCAAAGACCAGGTCTGACGAGTGCATGCGGCCTTGCAAGACGAGCGTAACAACGGCAATTGCAAAAGTGGCTTTCTCGAGGACAGAGGGGATCATCAGTGGGCGAAAGCGGACCGGATCGGTGGCAATGAAGCAGAAGGCGAGTTGCCAGGCGAGTGCAATTCCCACGAATCCATAAAAGAATCCGGGGTGAGTAATGGAGGGCGGGTCATTGCGGCCGATCAGGTCAAACATGAAGTAAAGCGGCGTGATGACCAGGAACCCCCAGATACCGGCAATCCAGAAGACGACTTTCGCGAACTTCATCCCGGCCTCCGAGCGCTCTATGCGCCTGCGATTCTATCGCATGAAGGCTTCGGTAGAATACCTCAGCAAACGCGTTTCATTTCTCTGCCGCGAAATCAAGAAATGGTATCCTGCCCAGCATCTGGGCAAGGAGAGAGTCCATGAATCTATTCCGCAGAACGAAAAGATTTCTTCGATGGCTTACGGCGTGTTTCGCAGTGGCGATGGTCCTGGCAGCTTGCGCGCACGCGCAAACACCTTCTCCGGCGCTGCTCGTTCTCGAGAAGAGCGACGAGAAATTGGCGATCGTCGATCCGGCCAGCTTGAAGGTTGTGGCCAGAGTCCCCTCCGGGGCAGCTCCGCATGAGGTTGTCGCTTCCAGCGATGGAAAATTTGCTTATATATCCAATTATGCCGACCAACGCGGCGCTCAGAAAACGATTTCCGTGGTTGATCTCACGTCGCAAAAGGCCTTGGCCGTAGACCTCGGCGCTTTGCGCGCGCCACATGGACTGGCCTATGCGGATGAAAAGGTGTATTTCACCGCGGAAGCGAACAAAGTCATCGGCCGCATCGATCCCGCGACGGGCCAGGTGGACTGGGTGCTTGGCACTGGGCAGAACGTCACGCACATGATTGCTCTCTCGAAGGACGGGAAGGCGATCTTCACCGCGAATATCGGTTCGAATACGATCTGCGACATCGAGCCTGGCGCTGGCCGCAACGGCTGGATCGTGAATGTCATTCCAGTTGGCAAGGGGCCCGAAGGATTTGATGTTTCCCCGGATGGCAAAGAGCTGTGGGCCGCGAACTCCGGAGATGGCAGCGTTTCGATCATCGACGTCGCGACAAGAAAAGTCACGGCGACGCTGGAATTAGAAACGAACCGTTCGAACCGTCTGAAATTCACACCTGACGGAAAACTGGTGCTCATCTCAGATGATGGCGGTGCCGGCTTGGTGGTGCTAGACGTGGCGACGAGGAAAGTTCGCACGAGATTGAAAGTGGGCCGCGGGCCGGAGGGTATTCTGGTTCAGCCCGACGGCGCAAGGGCCTATGTGGCGCTTAGCGGAGAAAACGCAGTTGCCGTAATCGATTTGAAGACGCTCGAGGTGACCGGAAAAATCGCGACGGGGAACGGGCCAGATGGTTTGGCTTGGGCACAGGCCCGATGATTTCCCTGGAAGTATGAAGCTCCTTTGCGGTGGCTAGTCCTTCTTTCCAAACTTGGCGCGAGCGGCCTCAACCAGCCACAGTTTCAAGACGGGTAGATAATGCGGATTCACGTTCTGAAAACTAACACCCATGCCGTGACTTGGCTGGGAGTAGACCACGACACCCGTACTTTCAAAGTAGCGGCCTTCCGAGTAGACCTTGAAGATGGCCTGGCTGCCCTTGGGCAGAGGCTCAGGGAGTTCGACATAGCAGCCGTAGAGTCCCAATTCGGTAACGCGGGCGGAGAGGCCTGTTTGCGCGCCCTTTTCGAGGACTTCCGCGGTCGCTATGAAGGGAAATCGGGGAGTTCGCCTGCGCTCGTCCTCCAAAAGAGCACCTCGGAAAGGAACTGCGAGATTCTATCAGCAGGGGGAGCAATTGTGTGGCCAAAAGGCTGCAAAAATCGGCGAAAACAGAGGAGAAAGTGGGGTCTTAGAAGGAAGGGGTTAACCCCTGAGTGACGCGCAGACAAAAGAGGACCACGGTACTATTCAAGTTTTCCACGATTGTGCCGATGATTCGAGGGTATGCCGAACCTCTACTTTTGCCAACCACATGCCAAGAATCAAGGAATGCTTCGTGCAGTGCTTTCCGTCAATGAATGCGAAAAAGTAGTGAACACGCATGCCGTCAGATTTTTTGGCGAAAAGTTTCCCAGCCTGTCCGACGGGGATGCCGGCAATCAGGATTTTGCCGTTCTCAGGTTCGCTCCAGAGGAGTCGATCGGCAACTGGCGTCCGGGGTTCTATCGGCTGGACTGGGACCTTGGCGAGTTGAACGACGCGTTGCGGGACTTGCAGAGATAGTTTCGAATTATCCTGAAAAGCTTAGCCGCCGGCTTCCTCTGGTGCTGGCCACCTGCTTTTCGTGATAACCGTGTTCAAGCGCAGGCCAGCCCTCCGAAGCGATGCAGTTGAATTCTTTAGCCAGACAAATCGGAAGTAGCGGTCTTGCGAGTAGCGCTCCTTCGAATTCCGGGGCAGATTGCCCAGAGACAACAAGGAAACCCGCCTTCCACCCGTTTGCTCTTTGGTGCCCAATTTTGAACAGACTTGCGCCAACTGCGTCGGAAAGATGTTATGGTTATGACTGCCCATCGCGGTCGGCAACCCAGGCAAGCACATACTGACCCGAGACGATCGACGGAGAGATCATGGAACTAGCCGCCACACAAGAAGCACGGCCGTGGGATCGCCCATTTTGGAAGCCGGTGCACGGCAAAGAAGGCGTATTCGCGTACCTTGTGATCATTCACGTGCTTGCGGTCGTTGGATTGATTCTATTTCCACTGCCCAGCTTGAAAATTCTCGGCCTGGCAATCCTCTTCATCGCCTTCGGCGGCCTCGGAACAACGGTCTGCTATCACCGCATGCTGGCTCACAAGACGCTCAAGACCAATAAGTTCATCGAGCAGGCGCTAATTTTCTGGGCCGTGTTTAACGGCTCCGGCCACCCCGCGAGCTGGGTGGCGTACCACCGGCTGCACCATTCCGTCACGGACACGCCGGAAGACATCTCCAGTCCCAAGCAAGGCGGATTCTGGTGGGCGCACTTGCGATGGCTCTATCAAACGCAGCCTGCCGACAAGAATCGCTGGGCACCGGAATTGACGCGGGGGATGTACAAGATTTGGGGATGGCTCGAAACTCCCGTGATTGTGGTATCGATCTTTTCCGGACTGCTGCTCGGGCTGGGCTGGATGGGTTTCTTCTGGATTGGAGCGATCCGGCTGGTCTATACGCTGCACATGCAGTGCTTCGTCAATAGCCTCACCCATCTGGGGCATTCCAAAGAAGGCGGAGACGATTCGAGCATGAATGTCTGGTGGCTCGGCCCGTTCCAGATAACCGCTTGGGGCGAGAATTGGCACGCGAACCACCATTCGCATGCGGGCTCCGCGCGCCTCGGGTTGCGCTGGTGGCAGACGGACATCGGATGGTACTTCATCTGGACGCTTGAACTGCTGGGCCTGGCGCATAGCGTCAAGCGCCCGCGCGCTTCGTAATCAGACCCACCCGGAACCGGCACGCCGCGATGATATGATGGCCCGGTGTACGCGCAGAAATTCAAAGTGGAAGTTGTGATTCGCGGCGAGAGCCGCGCCTGCCCGCTCGATTGGCTCGATCAGTTCTGCATGCGCAATTTCACGAATTCCGCGGATTTTGACGACACACTGCCCGTTGCAGACGGCAAGGTCGAAGCCAGCTTCCGGCTTACGCCGGAGCGTTTTGCCGAGGGGCTGGGTGCATGGCTGACGCAGCGAGGCAAAGGCGAGGGTCAGCCCGTGGTTGTACAGGTCACGCGGGAATAATCAGTAGAGTCTGTTTTACCCGAAGACAAGAAGTGGGAACTCTTTGTATTATGCGGCGGAGTCGCGCTTTTCGCCGTTGATTGCCGCGCGAATCGCCGGAAGGGCCGCCAATGCGGCAGCTTCACCCGCGGCGACCATCTCCGGCGTTTTCGTGAAATCATCCCAGACAAAAGGAGTAACATCCGGCTCGATGATGACGTCAGCTTGCTGGCGCCACGTGATGTCGGTGTGGCGTTGAATGATGGTGAATGAACGGCTGAGCACATCAGTGAAGGTACGAGGCTGTTCGATGTTGCCGGCCTCGAGATAGACGGCGATGACGATGTCAGCGCCAAGAAGCAGCGCGCCTTCGACGGGAACCGGCGCAGTCAGGAAGCCGTCCACAAGAGTGCGTCCTTCGAATTGAATGGGCACGAACAGCCCCGGATACGCGCACGACGCGCGCAAGGGCAGGGCGACGGGGCCTCGTGTGTAGTAAACAGAGACGCCTGCGTTGATGTCCGTGGCGGCGATCGCCAGGGGAATGGCCATTTCTTCGAAGGTTTTCACGGACGTGAACCGGGCGAGAAATTTCTCCATTCGCTGGTTTGTAGCCAGGCCGAGCCAGGACGGAGTCCAGCGTCCGAAATCCGTGAAGCTGGTGGTCGCGCCAATCCGCTCCATCTCCTCGAGAGGTGTGCCAGCGCAATATGCGGAGCCGATGAGAGCCCCGACACTCGTGCCCGCGACCACGTCAATGGGGATGCCTGCTTCGCGCAGGATGCGCAGAACTCCAATGTGCGCGATGCCTCGCGCGAACCCGCCCGCGAGAGCGAGGCCGACACGAGGACGTTCTGTCGGTTTGTGCTCCTCGGGTTGATCGGTCAAGGCGCGGAGTTTTTCCTTGGCGGACTGCAGCCAGCCCTTGGCGTCTTTCACTTTGGGAGGACGCATTCTTACATTACTCTAACCCGGCCACTGCGGCGTGGCCATAGTTCGTTTGACCAGGGGATGGCGGTTTTGTAACCTGTCCCTCGTCTCCATTTCCGGAAAAGGCATACCATGAAACGTCGCATCGAGAAGGCGGCAGTGCTGGGCGCTGGGACCATGGGCTCGCGGATCGCGGCGCATCTCGCGAACGCCGGGCTGCCGTGTATTCTGCTGGACATCGTTCCTCCGGACTTGAAGCCCGGCGCACCGGCCGCCGAACGCAACCGGATCGTGCGCGCGGGGCTCGAGGCGGCCAAAAAATCGAAACCCGCGGCCTTTTTCACGCCCGCGCTGGTGGACAAGATTTCCATCGGAAATTTTGAAGACGACCTGGGGCGCTGCTCGGAGGCGGACTGGATTATCGAGGTTGTGGCGGAAAACCTCGAAATCAAAAGAAACCTGTTGTCCCGTGTGGCGCAGTTCCGCAAGCCGGGCGCGATCGTGACGACCAACACCTCCGGATTGCCCGTTCATTTGATCGCGGAGTCGATGAGCGAAGAGTTTCAGCAGCACTGGGCGGGCACGCACTTTTTCAATCCGCCGCGATACATGAAATTGGTGGAAGTAATTCCCGGCCCGAAAACGTCGAGCGAAGTGATCGGGGCGCTCAGCGAATTCTGCGATCGCAGGCTCGGCAAGGGAGTCGTGGTCGCCAAAGATACTCCCAACTTCATTGCCAACCGCATCGGCACATTTTCGATGTTGAACGCCATCCGGCTCATGACCGCGCTGGGCATGACCATAGAAGAAGTGGATGCGTGTACGGGTCCGGCGGTCGGCTGGCCGAAATCGGCGACGTTTCGAACCGCCGATCTCGTCGGGTTGGACGTGCTGATTCACGTGGTCAAGAACATCTACGAAACCGCGCCCAACGACGAGTCGCACGAAATGTATAAGGTGCCGGGATTCGTGGAAGAAATGGCGCGCCGCAAATGGCTCGGCGATAAGACGGGACAAGGCTTTTACAAAAAGGTGAAAGGCGAGGGCGAAAAGGAAATCCTGGCGCTTGACGTGAACACCATGGAGTACCGGCCGCGGCAAAAGGCCAGATTTGCGTCGCTGGAAATGGGAAAAGCCATCGAAGATACGCGTGAGCGGCTGCGCGCCCTGGTAGCGCCCGTGCTGGAAGGACAGAAAACCGATAAAGCCCAGCAGTTCATTTGGGGCGGGCTTTCGGAAATGTGTTCCTACGCGGCGCGACGAGTTCCGGAAATTTCCGACAGCGTCGTGGATGTGGACCATGCGATGCAGTGGGGGTTCGCATGGGAAATGGGCCCATTCGAAATGATGGATGCCATCGGCGTGAAAGCTTTCGCCGCGCAACTCCAGAAGGAAGGCCGCGCCGTTCCGGCCTCGATCGAAAAAGTTCTGACTAGCGGCCGGAAAGGATTTTACGAATCCGAAAAAGGCAAGACCACGGTGTTCGACGTGGCCAGCGGAACATCCAAACCGCTGGCAGTTCCCCCCGGCGTGATCATTCTGAAATCGCAAAAGGAAGCCGGCCGGGAAGTCGAGCGCAATTCCGGGGCCAGCCTCATCGATCTGGGCGATGGCGTGGTGTGCTGCGAGTTTCATGCCAAGATGAACGCCATTGGCGCGGAATTGATTGCCATGCTGCACAAGGGATTGAAACGGCTCGACACGGATTTCGATGCCATGGTCATCGCCAATCAGGCCGTCAATTTCTCCGTCGGCGCAAATCTGATGCTCATGCTCGTCGCGGCGCAGGAGCAGGAGTGGGACGAGTTGCACATGGGCGTGAAGCAATTTCAGAACGCCAATCTCGCCTTGAAGTACGCGCCGAAGCCTGTGGTCGCGGCTCCGCAAGGCATGGCGCTCGGCGGAGGATGTGAAATCGGATTGCACGCCGCCAGGATTCAAGCGGCCGCCGAAGCCTACATTGGCCTTGTGGAAACCGGCGTGGGTTTGATTCCGGGCGGCGGCGGAACCAAGGAAATGTTGATTCGCGCGAATGAACACGCGGCAGGCGGCGAGGATCTGGATTTGTTTCACGCGCTGAAGCCCGTCTTCGAAACGATTGCCATGGCAAAAGTGGGCACCAGCGCGGAAGAAAGCCGCAGCCTGGGATTTTTGCGGCGCGAGGACGGCGTCTCCATGAATCGCGACCGACTAGTAGGAGACGCGAAAGAGACGGCGCTGGCGCTCGTCCGCGGCGGGTACAAACCGCCCGCGGCGAATTGGCTGGAAGGCGCGCAAACGACACAGATTAAAGTGCTCGGAGAACAATTTCTGACGGGCGCAAAGCTGGTGATTCACATGATGCAGCGCGGCGGATATATCACGGACTACGACGCGCACGTGGGACGCAAGCTCGGGAATATTCTGGCCGGAGGGCCGCTCACTTCGCCCCAAATGGTTAGCGAGCAATACATTCTGGATCTTGAACGCGAAGCCTTTGTTTCGCTTTGTGGCGAAAAGAAAACGCAGGAGCGCATCGCCCATACTCTGAAGACCGGAAAGCCTCTGCGGAATTAATCGAAGAAGTTCCTTTCCGTTGCTAAGCTTACGCGACCGGCACGGAGAAGTGCTCGTGGGCGATGCGCAGTTTGCCGGAGCCATCCCGATGCATCACGTGCGTGGCCCGCACGGTTTCCAGCTTCTCCGCTATCCGCTTGCTGCCCACGTCCCGGCCGCTAGCCTGAAATTGAAACGTGTAGCTGGCCACGCCGGTGTCAGTTCCGCATAGCACGACGTCAATGGGGCTCAGTTTCAGCTCCATGCGCGTGTCCGAGTTGAAATATTCGCGCGCACGGCGCATGGCACCGAGTCGGCCGGGCTCGCTGCGGCCCATCGCAATCTGAAAGACCGTGCTCTCCGACGAATAAAAGTCATTCAGTTGTTGTTCCGATTTCGCCAGGAATGTTGTCCAGAAAAGCTGGACGGCTTTTCGAACGTCCTCAGCGGTCAATCTTGCGGAGACCAGGGGCATAAATGACTCCGAGTGTGGCTACCTTCATTCCTGCATTTCTTAATTTACGCGAGTCCCGGCAACCGCAAAGCGGCTCGACGGAGGCGGTTGCTGAAGCGATAAAGAGGCGGGCTACGAGGCCAGTCCAAGCCCACACTAACAAATGCATGAAATCGTACTATAATGGCGGTTTCAACCAGGGCGAATCGGCAAGTATTACGGAGGGAACCTCGATGCAGAGAGCCGCACTCATGCCGCCGCGGGAAGCCGCAAGGATTCTCGGCATCAGCTACCCCACGCTGAAGCAATGGATCTACCGCGGGAAAATCAGAACGATGAAGACACCCGGCGGACATCATCGCGTTCCGGAAAGCGAAATCGATCGCATGATTCCGAAGGAACTGGTCCGCGGAGACGTCGCGGCGCGCCGCGGAAATTTCCGCAGAATCAGCGGCCGGAACCAGTTGATCGGCCGCGTGGTTGCCTTGAAGTACAGCGGCCTGCTGGCGCAGGTCACGATGGCCATCGGCGGGCAGCACATCACGGCGATCATCACAGCGGATGCGGCGAAGGAGATGCGTCTTAAGCCGGGAGAGCGGGCCGCCGCGCTGATCAAGTCCACAGAAGTAATGATTCTGAGGGTGTGAGAAGGGCAGCGATCCAGGATTGGTGACTTGTGACTCGTGGCCGTACAAATTATCCCGTGCCGCTCAGTATTGCGCTCCTCTTGGTTGCCGTCTCGCTTTCGCAGGGGCAGGCCCGAACCCAGGGGCAGGAAATCCGCGTGGCGGCTGCTTCGGACTTGCAGTTCGCGATGGAGGATCTTGCGGCGCACTTTGAGAAGCAGACGGGTATGAAGGTGGATGTGACCTACGGCTCCAGCGGAAATTTCTTTTCCCAGATCCAGAATGGCGCGCCCTTCGATATTTTTTTCTCCGCGGACGTCGATTACCCGCGAAAACTGGAAGCGATGGGTCTCGGCGCGCCCAGATCTCTTTTCGTCTATGGCGTTGGACGTCTTGTCATCTGGATGCCCGCGGATGCCAAAGAAGATATCGCCCAGGAAGGGTGGAAGACGCTTTTGAGCCCCGGCGTGCAAAAGATTTCCATTGCCGACCCAGAACATGCGCCGTATGGGCGCGCTGCCGTCGCCGCCTTGAAAAAAGCCGGAGTCTATCAACAGGTGAAGGCGAAACTGGTTTACGCGGAGAATATTTCGCAGGCCGCGCAGTTCGTACAATCCGGCAACGCGCAAGCGGGGATTCTGGCGAAATCTCTTGCTGCTTCCGGTGCGATGCAAAGCGGCAAGCGCTGGGATGTTCCGGTTGACCTCTATCCGGCAATCGAGCAGGGCGCTATTTTGCTCAGGTCTGCAAGCAACAATGCGAAGGCGAAGTCCTTTCTGGAGTTCGTCAGAGGTCCTGCCGGCCGTTCCGCTCTCGATCAATACGGGTTCGGCCCCGCGGCATCAGGCAGTACGGGGGCGCAATAAAGTGAATCTTGAGCCGCTCCTGGTTTCTCTCCGCCTGGCGCTATGCGTTTCCGCGATACTTCTCGCAGGCGGATTGCCGCTTGCGTATTGGCTGGCATTTTCCAATTGGCGCGGAAAATTTTTGCTCGAAGCCGTGATCGCAATGCCGCTGGTTCTTCCCCCGACCGTGCTGGGGTTTTACGTACTGGTGGCGATGGGCCCTCGCGGGCCTCTGGGAAAATTGTGGCAGTCATTTTTCGGGCACGGCCTGGCATTTACTTTCGAAGGTCTCGTACTCGCGTCCGTCCTCTATAGCCTGCCGTTCGCTGTGCAGCCGCTCATCGCCTCGTTCGAATCCGTCGACCGGAAACTCCTCGACGCTTCCGCGGTGCTCGGCGCCGGACGATTGCGGACATTCTGGCGAGTTATTCTGCCGCTTTCGATTCCCGGCGTGGTGACGGCCGTGGTTCTGAGTTTTGCGCACACCATGGGCGAATTTGGGGTCGTGCTGATGGTTGGCGGCAATTTGGCGGGCGTGACGCGCACCGTCTCCATCGCTATCTACGACAACGTGCAATCGCTGGACTACGCCGGCGCGAACCGCATGGCGCTGGTGCTCCTGGCCATTTCGTTCATCGTGCTGTCGATAGTGTACGCCGTCAATCGCCGCGTCGGCCGCGACGTGGGACGCCGCCTCTGGACACCATGGGCGGCCAGGTAATCCCTCGCGTGCTCAAGGTGCGCGTCCGGATGGAGCGTCTTCGCGCGGGCGCTCTGCCTTTTGTTCTCGAACTCGACATCGAAGTTCCGCCGGGCATCACCATTCTTTTTGGGCCTTCCGCTGCGGGCAAATCGACTCTAATGGATTGCATCGCGGGATTGGCTCGTCCTGATTCCGGGCGCATCGTTGCCGGCAAGGAAGTCTTGTTCGATTCCGAAGCGCGCGTGAATTGCCCCCCGCAAGCCAGGCGGATCGCTTACGTTTTTCAAGGCCTGGCGCTCTTTCCGCACATGACGGCGGCGCAGAACGTAGCCTATGGGCTCGATGGGTTGCCGCGCGAAGCACGTTCGGCGCGCGTTACGGAAATCCTCGAGGCATTCCGTGTAAGCAAATTGCGCTTGCGCAGGCCAGCGGAACTATCCGGCGGCGAACGCCAGAGGATTGCTCTGGCCCGTTCGCTTGTAACGCAGCCCGACGTACTGCTTCTCGATGAACCCTTGACCGGACTCGATGCCAGTCTCAAAACCGCGATCGTCGATGACCTGAGATCCTGGAACGCAGCGCGGCGCATTCCGATTTTGTACGTGACGCACAGCCGCGAAGAAGTGGATGCACTCGGCGAGCGCGTAATTGCCTTGGATCGCGGGCGCGTGGTGGGCGAAGGAACTCCCATGGAAGTGCTGGAAGCGCCTCGCCGGACGCGGCTGGCGCAGGCCGCCGGCTTTGAAAATTTGTTGAGCGGTCGCGTCCTGGATGTGCGCGAATCGGATGGAGTCATGCGTGTCCGGCTCGGCGATAGTGACTGCGTACTCGAAGTGCCGCTAAGCCACGCCGCGCCCCAGGATCGCGTCCGCGTGGCCATCCGCGCAGGCGATATTTTGATGGCGACTTCCCATCCGCAGGGTCTCAGCGCGCGCAACATCATTGAAGGCCGCATCCTGTCGATGGAAACGCGAGGCACACTGCTACAAGCTCGTGTGGACTGCGGCGTGGAATTCATTGTGCACGTAACCCCGGGGGCCGCGCGAACGCTGGGGCTAGCGGACGGCAGCCGCGTGTGGCTGGTGCTGAAGACGCATTCGTGTCATTTGGTGGACGAATGAAGGTGAGAGGCGAAACTTGCGGCCACTCCGGAAAATATTTCAGGGTTTGGGTTTGCTAGACGCCGTTGCCGCCGCCGCGGAAAATCTTACTTCGGCAGCTTCCAGGATTTCGCCCTTCGGCGTGGCGTGAATCACCACGCGGTCTCCGACGGCTAAATCGGAGAGCTTGGCGGGTTTGTCCACAGTTCCGCTTCTCATTACATACGTGGTCGCGGCGACAAGCTTTACCTCGACGGATTTTCCCTCGGCGGTTTTCACGGTGACGGAATCCGCGCCGATTTTTTCCACCGTGCCGGAAATATGTTTCTTATCGCCGTGCGCCAACGCGGCGCAGGCCATCATCGCGAGCAACAGCAAGAGTGCAAAAGCGCGAGCTTTCATTTTTATCTCCAGGCGGGCCGGGGCCAGACCATCCCTCATCTCAACATTATTCCACAAATTTAAATTCGTCGACTCGAAGCGAAATTCCCAAGTCTTTTCAGGCGGCTTCCCGCCTCTCTCTAGTGCTGATGATGGGATTCCGGTTTGGGTGCCGGCGTTGCTCCATTGAGGAAATCGTCTTCCTGCTTTTCTTCCTCACGGTCATCGGGGCCCTTCGGATTGTTCTTTTCCATTTCCATCCGCTCTTCTGGCGTCAAGCGGGGCAGGTGCCGGATAAAGAGCACGAGCTTCCAGCTGTCGTCCTCCGAGCCGGGATTCGAGAACGCCGGCATGCCTGTAAACCGCACGCCATTCTCAATGATCCAGAAGAGTTCACCGTCCGAGAGGTTTTGCGTGTCATGCTCGCGAAGGTCCGGTGGCTTGGGGTACATCCCGCGGCCAAACATCGTGTCGCCACTGCCATCGTTTCCATGGCAAGTAGCGCAGTGGTCCGCGAAGTGTAGGCGTGCAGCGCGAAGATTTTCCTCGGAAGCCGGAACAGGATTTCGAAGGGCTCTGGCAGACGCGGGGATCGCGAGATGCCGCGCGTTGCGCGCCATCATTTTCTCCATGCTGGTTGGCTTGGCCCGTGCGCTGAGGCCATTGTGGAGAATGAACATGGCCAATAGGCACAGAGCTCCCGCGACAACCGCCAGGCTCACGAGGATGAGAATTCCGCGTTTCATCGCCCGGTTCTCATGGTAGCTGACGCGAGCCGCACGGTGCCAGCACGCATTTATCACGGACTGAGCGATTCTCGCGTGCGACGGCCTGCAGAGCTGCACGGCCTCTGGTAGGATACGCCGAGCCATGCGCCGCAAAATTTATTCGAGCGTGGATGCAGCCGTCGCGGACATTCCCGACGGCGTTCGCATCATGTTCGGCGGATTTGGCGGAGCCGGATTCCCGAATAACCTGATCCAGGCGCTGTTCGCCAGGGGCACCAAAGAGATCACAGCTATCAGCAACAATTGCGGAACGCACGATGGCGAGCTCGGTCTACTGTTCAAGGCCGGCCAGGTTCGGCACGTTATCGCATCCTTTCCCGGACCTCACTCCACCTATTTTCAGGAGCAGTATGCAGCCAAGCGAGTTACGCTCGAGCTGGTTCCTCAGGGGATTCTCTGCGAGAGAATGCGCGCTGCGGCGGCCGGTCTTCAGGGGTTTTACACCACCGTCGGTGCCGGAACGGAAGTGGCTGCGGGAAAAGAAGAGCGCGTCATCGAGGGTAAGCGCTGCATTCTGGAAATGCCCCTGCATGCGGATTACGCCTTCATCAAAGCGGAGACCGCCGATGAACTCGGGAACTTGACGTATCGTCTGGCAGCGCGCAATTTCAACCCCATCATGTCCATGGCTGCTACAACGACGATCGTGGAAGTCGACGAGGTCGTGCCCGTGGGTTCGATCAGACCCGAGCATGTCATCACTCCGGCAATTTTTGTTCATCGTATCGTGCAGGCAAAAGGATTGCGCTATGCCGGATAAACCGCGTCTCAGCCGGGAGCAGGTTGCCAAGCGCGCCGCACTGGAATTGCCCGATGGCGCGTATGTAAATCTCGGTTGGGGAATCCCCAATCTCATCGCGGATCATTTGCCGCAAGGCGTTGAAGTCTATTTTCACAGCGAGAATGGAATTCTCGGCATGGGGCGCCGCGCGCGGCCCGGCGAAGAAGACTACGATCTCGTCGATGCCATGAAGGTTCCGGTCACCTTGAAGCCGGGGGCTTCTTTTTTTCACCAGGCGGACGCGCACCTCATGTCTCGCGGCGGACATCTCGATGTGGCCGTGCTCGGCGGATTCCAGGTCTCGGAAAAGGGCGATCTCGCGAACTGGAAAGTTCCGGGTTCGAAAAGCTCCGGAGGTATTGGCGGCGCCATGGACATCGCCGCCGGCGCGAAAAAATTGATCGTATGCATGGAGCACACCACCAGGGAAGGCGCGCCCAAAATCGTCCGCCAGTGCACCTATCCGCTGACCGCGCTTGCCTGCGTCGATACTATTGTCACTGACCTGGCTGTGATCGATGTGAAGCCGGAAGGCCTGATGCTGCGCGAGATCGCGCCGGGCTGGAGCATCGAAGAAGTTCAAGAACTCACGGGAGCGCCGCTGCTCTTGCGTGGCCGCGCGCCGGACATGACACGTGTTTAAGAGCCCTTGCCGCACGCCGGAGCCGTGCGAAGCGCAAATGCTGCGCGGCTCTCCCGGCGCGTGGTAAAGTTTGGGTGCTCAGCCGTGGTGATTAGAATCCTGGGGAGGCGATGATGGCCGAAAACATTCCCGAAAAGTACGCGGACCTTTTGGAGAAGCCGGCGTTTGGCAATCTGGGCACGCTTATGAAAGACGGCAGCCCGCAAGTAACACCCGTTTGGGTGGACTACGACGGAAAATATGTGCGATTTAATTCGGCGTTGGGACGCGTCAAGGACAAGAATATCCGCCGCGACCCGCGCGTATCGATTTCGCTGCAGGATCCGGCGAATCCTTACCGCTACCTGGAAATTCGCGGGCGGGTCGTCGAGATTACGCAGAACGGCGCGGACGATCACATCAACAAGCTTTCGCAAAAATATCTGGGAAAGCCCGTCTATCCCTTCCGGCAGCCGGGCGAAGTCCGCGTCCTCTATAAGATCGAGCCGGAAAAAGTCAGCTCCATGGGATGAGAACCGCGGCCAGGGTCCGCCGGTTTCGCCGCGCCGGACAGCCCAAGTTTTTTGCTTGCCCGCGGGCGAGCTGTAGCGTTGTAATGGAGCAGGCCAGTTTCTTTGCGCGCCCGTAGCTCAGCTGGATAGAGCATCTGGCTTCGAACCAGAGGGTCGGGAGTTCGAGTCTCTCCGGGCGCGCCACCTTTCCAAGTTACTCAATGGTTCCTGGAATCGTTGCACGATGCGCGCGCTTTGGTTCTACCTCGGTTCTACCTTTCAACGGACGCGATTGTTTCAGCCGCGATGTTCGCTCGATTCTACCTCTTCTTGTGACAAGCCTGCATATAAGAAGTCGCAGTTACACCAGAAAATTACATTGTGATGAAGAAAGTTTTTTTCTATGTCCTTTACGTGTTTGCTTTCTGCAGAGTGGTCCGTAATCCTTGCCGCGAGGCTGTGGCATCGAAGAAGCCCTGTCGCAGGGTGTCCATTATGCGTGCCCGGCTGTTGGAGGCGGGTGCTCCCCAAGTTTGCAGTCTTCAGATATCATGCCCTCCCGTGGCCTTGACTAAGGAATCCGCACCGAGTTCGCGCCGCCGCGCGGTGCGCGACATCCTGCTCTACGGCTTGTGCGGCGGCCTGCTCATCGTAGTGCTGAAACTTACGGAGTACCGCTTCCTGGTCGTCGAGCATTCTGTCGAGATTTACGGCGCCCTGGTCGCCGCCCTGTTTGCCGGACTGGGCATCTGGCTCGGGCAGTCACTCACGAGAAAGAAGCCGGCAGTGATCCTGAAGGAAGTCCCGGTGCCGACCGCAGGTCCCTTCGCGGCCGACGAGAGGCGCGTAAGGCAGCTCGGCATCACCCCGCGCGAACTGGAGATTCTCGGGTTGATATCCACCGGGTTGAGCAACCGGGAGATTGCCGGGCGGCTATTCGTCAGCGAAAACACGGTGAAGACGCATTCGAGCCGGCTGTTTGATAAGCTGGGCGCAAAGCGGCGCACCCAGGCGGTGCAGATCGGCAAGACAGCCCGGCTGATCCCTTGAATCGTTTGCCTGCCTGAAGGCACCCTACCCCAAAGTGTGATTTTCCATCCTGGAATGCAAAATCACCCAAAAGGGTGACGACAACGTTTACGTCCCCCGCTAGATTTCGGGCGCGTCAAACCAGGTTTCACGGAATTGAGGGAAAAGGAGACCTAAATCTATGAAAAAGACGGTGCTGACTTTCGGGCTGATTTCGGGCGCAATTTCCTCGCTGCTGATGGTGGCCACAGTGCCGTTCGCGCACAAGATAGGCTTTAACAAGGCCTTGATCGTCGGTTACACCACCATCGTGCTCTCGTTCTTGCTGGTGTTCTTTGGCATCCGTTCGTACCGCGACAACGCCGGCAACGGCTGGATCACGTTCAAAAAAGCTTTTGCCGTCGGGATCTGTATTACCTTGATTTCATGCATCTTCTATGTCGTGACGTGGGAAATTCTCTACTTCAACTTCATGCACCACTTCATGGACAATTACGGCGCCGATATGATCGAGAAGCTGAAGGCCTCGGGTGCGAGTGCCGCAGCCGTCCAGGTGCAAGTTCAGCACTTGCAGAAACTCAAGGAGCAGTACGAAAACCCGCTCTTCAATTCACTGATGACTTTCATCGAGCCCTTTCCGGTTGGCCTCGCCATCACACTGCTTTCCGCGGCAGTTCTGAGAAGAAAGCCGCAATCGCAACCGGCCGAGTCGCCCTTGCCGGCATCCCATTGAATCTGTTCCAGCCAATCCGCTCCTTCTTCGCCTAGCGTTGGCGAGCACGAACATGCCGCGGATAGGGCGATTCTGTCCGGTTTGTCGGCAAACAGGAAGGAATTCGGTTGCTTCCTGTTTGCCAGTCATTCGGACCAGAGATTCCTTTGACTTCCAGTTCGGGATAGCTTGTATGAATATCCGCCTGTCTGTATATTATTTCATTGCCGTGGACTGAGACAAACGTTAGGAAGTAGAGAGCAAGTCGTGGAAGAGTTTCTCAATGCTACGGAAATCATCGACTGGACTCAGCCACTGGTATCGTCGAAAGCAAGGGAACTATCAACGGGCCTAACCCGGGCGGAGGATATTGCCCGCCATTGTTTTGAGTGGGTTC
>Ga0070730_10001739_pt1 | contig 20602 bp, 16 predicted proteins | sample Coa_R1_3_FD_66447 | JGI IMG/M metagenome (GOLD analysis project Ga0070730, IMG submission 66447) | Surface soil microbial communities from Centralia Pennsylvania, which are recovering from an underground coalmine fire - Coalmine... | ecosystem: Environmental > Terrestrial > Soil > Unclassified ... | reverse complement strand
CCGCGTGTAGCGCTCCCGGAGGTCGGCATCGAGCTCGGTGCGTCGCGCGATCACGAGCGCATCAACGAGCGGCGCTCTGGTGCCGAACAAGTGACGGCTGCGTTCGGCGATCCGGTCGCGCAATGCGCCGCGGCCGCGCGGCACCGGGTCGAGCACGCGCGCGCCTCGCGCGACCAGGATTCCGCCTCTCGGGTCCGGCAGGAACCGCCCCGCGACGACCCATGTCGTGCCGCCGCGCGCGGCGTGCCCCGCGGGCCAACGGATGGCGAGCACACCGCGGCAAGCGCCGGCCGCGACAACGCCGTCCGCGACACCACCCATCGGCCCCACGGGGTCGCTGAGTTGCACGATGGCCGAACGCGTTTGGGATCCACTCAGGAGTCGGTGCGACCAGAGCCCCGCGCACGACGCGTCGCGTTCCCGCGTCGCCGCCCCGCCCCAGAGTCCGCCGGCGACGAGCATGACCCCAAGACCAGCCCCGAGCGGCGCGCGTCGCGCAAGCAGCGCCGCTCCGCATAACACCAGCGCCGCAGTTACGCGCAGTTCCGCGCCGTGGAACGCGGCAAGGACACCTGCGCCAAATGCGATTGTGAGAAAGAGAATCGGCGGCCGCATGGCCGCCTCAGCCTAGAGCTGCGTGGGTTTGGCGCCGCAGCGCGGCGCGAGCGCCACCTTGCGGAACGCGTCGACGAGCGCGACGTCCAGCTTCGCCTTCTCGCCGTCGCTTTGCAGCGTCAGGCCGGTGAGGATTTCGCCCTGGCGTGTGGAGACGTAATGGGGCGACAGGCGATTCAGTGCGTAGACGAGCACGTCGCCACGACAGGTGTCGCAGCCGCAGAATTTTGGAAATGAGCCGCGCAGGCTCTCGTACTCGCGCTGCGCGACTTCCATTGTGACGTTGTTTACCGCCACGCCGGCACGAGCTCCTCGGTCGGCCAGGCCGTGAACGTCGAGCCTGTCGTTCCCGTGAATCGGACCCGGCGGTACGCCCCGATCCACTCGGACGGGCCCTCGAGCAGCGCGATCTTGTTGGTGCGCGTGCGCGCCTGCAGCAGCGCGCCGCGCTTGGCCGGTCCTTCGACCAGCACCTCGTGCGATGTGCCGATGAGGCCGATGTTCTTGCGCTTCGCCACTCCCCGCACGACCTCGATGAGCCGGCCGATCCGCTCGGTCTTGATGTCCTCAGGCACGTGATCCTTGATGCGCACCGCGGGCGTGCCTTCGCGGACCGAATACTTGAACGTGTAGGCGTCGTCGAACTCGACCTGCTCCACCAGCGACAACGTCTCGTCAAAGTCGGCCTCGGTCTCGCCGGGGAATCCGACGATGATGTCGGTCGACAACGCGATCCCGGGCACGGCCGCGCGCAGCGCCGCGACGACCTCCAGGTAGCGCTCGCGATCGTAGCGCCGCAGCATACGCTTGAGCGTGCGCGAGCTGCCGCTCTGCACCGGCAGATGCACGTGCTCGCAGACCGCCGGCGTTTCGGCCATGGCGGCGAGCACGCGCGGCGTAAAGTCGGTCGGATAGGGCGACGTGAACCGCAGGCGCCGGATGCCGGCCACCGCGCCAACCGCGCGGAGCAGGTCGGCGAAGTCGTGTGCGCCGTCGTGATAGCTGTTGACCGTCTGACCAAGGAGCGTGACCTCGGTGGTACCCTCGTCCGCCAGCCGGGCGACTTCGTCCACCACATCGGTCAACTTGCGGCTCCGCTCCGGACCGCGCGTCATCGGAACAACGCAGAAGGTGCACCGATAATCGCAGCCACGTTGCACCGTCACGAACGCGGAAATGGGATTGTCACGCACGGGCGGGACGTCTTCGTAATGCTCCCATTCCTTGAACGTGACCTCGGCGGCGCGCACGCCGTCCCGCGCGCGGGCGATCAGCTCCGGCAAGGCGCGGTAACCGTCCGGGCCGATGACGAGGTCCACCTGCGGCACCGTGGCCAGGAGCTTTGGTCCCAGGCGTTGCGCCATGCATCCGACGACACCCATGACATCGCCGGGCCGCTTGTAGCGCTTCAGCTCGCCCATGCGGCCCAGCACGCGCTGCTCGGCGTGATCGCGCACGGCGCAGGTGTTCACGAGCAGCACATCGGCTTCGGCCGGGTCGTCGGTGCGGACGTAGCCCTCCCGTCCCAGGACGCCGAACATCAGCTCGGAGTCCGAGACGTTCATCTGACAGCCGTAGGTCTCGATGTAGATGCGTCGCATGTCAGTTGACCGTTACGTCGAAGCGAGGACGACCGTCCCAGCGATCCGTATCAAAATAGATGCTGAGATAATCTTCCGTCATCACCTCGAGGCGGCCCTGCCGGCGACCGGAGACTACACCGTCAGCCTGCTGCCCCCTGCGAAGCTCTCGGTAAGCTGCAGCCTTCGCGTCACTCAATTCGCGGAGCTCGCGCGCGCGCTCGCGAATCACGGCAGGCGGCACGTGATCCGGCAGGCGTGCCGCGGCCGCGTCGGGCCGTACGGAGAACGGAAAGACGTGCAGATAAGTAAACGGCAAGGCGGTTAGCAGCGTGAGAGAGGCGTGGTGATCCTGGTCAGTTTCGCCGGGAAAACCGGCGATGACATCCGCTCCCAATCCGAACACCGGCAACCGCTCGGCGAGCCACTCGATGCGCGCGCGATACGACTCGGCCGTATACCAGTGACGCCCCATGCGTTTGAGGAGGCGGTTCGAGCCCGACTGGAGTGGCGCGTGCAGGTGCGCCGCCAAATGGCGTGGTGCTTCAATGAGCAGACGGGCGAGTGTGTCGTCGACTTCGGTTGCTTCGACCGAGGAAAGACGGAACCGAACGCCGGGAACGGCGTCAACCAGGCGCTCGATGAGCATGCCGAGCGAAGACGGGCCCCAGCTCCCGGCTCCGGGCTCCCGGCCATACGTCCCGATATGCACGCCGGTCAGGACGATCTCCGCGTGATGCTCGGCGAGGATGCGCGCTTCGGTTGCCAGCTCCGCGACCGGACGCGAGCGATTGACACCGCGCGCCAGCGTGGTTGCACAGAAGGTGCAGTGCTCGTCGCAGCCGTCCTGGATCTTTAGTAATCCACGGGACCGTGATCCAGAATGAAGGGGCGCAGCATGCTGCGTCCCTACCGCCACACCCGCCGCCTTCAGCACCGTCGCGGGATCCGCGTTCGCCACGACCGCGCGCACCCGCGGGAGCGCCGCGATCGCTCCGTCATCGAGCGCAGCCGCGCAGCCCATGACGACCGTCTCCGCGCGGCCGACCTTCGCAACGTGACGCACCAGCCGGCGCAGCTTGACTTCGCTTTCATTCGTAACGGTGCAGGAGTTCACAACGGCGAGATCGGCGAGGGCGGGATCGTCGACGACGACGGCCGCGGCGGCCTCAAAGGCCTGCCGCACCCGATCCGCGTCGTACTGGTTCGCTTTGCACCCGAAGGTGTGGAAGTAAACTCTCACGGCCGCACGGTGAGACCCACCAGGAAGGTCCAGACGTGCTCGGAGAGACCGGTGCCTTTGCGATCGAGACGCTCGAGGCCGAAGTCGAGCCGTCCCCGTCCACCCGAAAACTGGCGGCCGAGTCCCGCCGTGTAACCGACTTCGGTGGGCGTCTTGCCGACGCCGAACGGGAGTTGTCCACCGCGAATGCCCAGCCGAAACGGCGAGCTGAACGATCCGATTTCCGCGCCCAGGGACCAGCTGAACGTGTCGTGCGTGTTCGAATCGGCCGGGCTCGCGGCGCTCGCCCAGTTTTGCCACATGACCGTGCCGGCGAAGGTCGCCTGCGCGCCCGCGCGCCATTCCGCGCCCGCGCCGAAGGTGTGCGGCAGGTGGTTCTCAGCGACCGTCTGACCGTTGATGTCACCGCGCAGCTTCGAGTCGCTGCGGAGCCATCCGGCGACGCGCAGGTCGCGCGTGACGTCGAGCAATACACTCGCCGAGGCGCCACTGCCGTGATACGCGACCTGGTCTTTGGCACTCGAGTTGTGGTAATTGACGGTGTCGGCGAATGTGCGGATCGCGGCGACGTTCGTCGAACCGGTGAGCAGATGAAGACCCAGTCCCACGGCGATCCGGGATTGGATGCGCATGGCGGCGGCGACGCGCAGATCCGAGATGGCGCCGTCGCTCGTGATCTGGTCGGTGATCGGCTCCGGAATGCCGCGCAGCGTGATCGTGTCGTGGATCGTCACGCCGAACGTGCGGTCGAGATACGTGGCGAAGCCGCCGCCCAGCACGATGCGTCGCGTCACCGGCCCGGCGATCACGAGCGCCGGGAATCGCGTGCCGCGCAGCGTCGCACTGCTCCCGCCCGTTGGATCGACCGTACGCCACGATGTGCCCCCGGTGATACTCGCGCTCATGCGTCGCACGTCGGCGAGCGATGCGTCGATCAGCGGCGAGAACGGATCGAAGGGCGCAAACGCGCCGCCCGTCGATCGCGCGCGGACGCTCTCCCATTTCCCGGGGGTGCCGAGACCCTTGATCCCGAACTGGGAGTCCTGCGCGGCCAAGCGGCTCGCCGGACCGGTCCCCACAAGGCACGCGAAGAGCAGCAGCGTGACGCGACGCATTACGGAACCCCGAACTGGAAGCGATGCACGTAGGTGACCTGAAGCGAGGGCCGGAGCGCCGGCGCGCGGGTCGAGTAGAAGCGGATCTGCTGGTACGACGTCGCCTCCGGAACGGCGCCGAGAATGAACGCCGTGGTCATCGACGTATCCACGGCCCATGCCCGCACCATGGCCGTCAGCTCGATGCGCACCGTGTCCGGAGAGTTGATATGGATGTACGTGCTGCCGAACAGGGTCGAGGTCGTTCCGAGCGGCGACTTGCCGCCGAGATCGGCGAGCACCGGTCGCGCGAGTATTCGGAATGAGTCGCTTGGCACTCCCGGTACCGCGCTTTCGGGCACGAGGATCAATGTGGCCCGAACCACGTCGACCCTCGTCGTATCGCGCAGGAACGTCGGCAGCGCGATCCGCAGGAGCGAGCGTACGGACGGGACTCCGCCCACCGCGAGATTCGAGTCGAGCGGCGGCGTCGGCGGCGAAAAGACGAAGCTGTCGAAGCGCGGACCGACGATGCGGTTGGCGTGCAGCGTTATGGTATCGGTCTTTGTCGCAACCGTGTCGGGACCCAGATAATGATAGAACCAGCGGATCTGCGGTGGGCTCGACGTCTCCGACGTCGCGAGCGTCACGCTCGGGAACGAGTCTGCCCCCACGCGGATCCCGTACGCCACCCGCCCGGTGTCGGCCTCCACCAGCGGGGTTTGCAGCGTATCGAGAAGGAAGTAGACCGTCAGCGTGGAATCGGTGCGATTGATCTGCAGCACGTTGCCGGCGCTGTCGACGCGGATCGAATCACCCCACAGTCGCACCGTCTGCGTGTCTCCCTTGGCCGGCAGCGCGAGCAGCGTGCTCACATTCATACTGTCGAGGACGGGGCTCGTGAAATACGGCGCGAGTGATGCGAAATCGGACGTCGTATCCACGCTGGTCGGCAGGCGGTACAACTTGAGCCGCAGATTCGGCTCGTGGGTGGGGCGCCGCAGAATCGTCATGCGGACGCGAATGGAGTCCACGGTGATCGGAACCGTCGTCGTATCTCCGGCCTTGGCGCGCACGCGCCGGCTCATCGTGTCAAACGTGACGAACGCCCGACTGTCGATGATGCCGGGCAGGTCGGTCACACCCATGCCCTCGGCGGAGTAATTGGGCACGAAGCCGCCGTACGACGAGTCACGATTGACGATCGACGTGAAGATCGTGTCCTGAATGTTGATCGCACCGCTCGGACAAAAGTTCGGGCAGACGCCGGGCGCGGTCGTCTGCTCCGAGCAGGCGGCGGCAGCGAGCAAAGCCGGCCAGATCCATCGACGTGTCACCGGTCCAGCGTCTCCTTGGTAAAGGCATCGGGCAACAAGGCCGCCAGCGTCCAGCGCCGTTCGGTGGTCGGCCCCACCGCGATCACTTCGAGCCCTAAGCCGAATTCCGCGAGCAGCTGCCGGCACGCGCCGCACGGCGCCGCGGGCGGATCGACGTCCGTCGTCACCACCACGCGCTCGAGGCTCCGCGCACCGGCCACGACGGCGGCGCCGAGCGCCATGCGCTCGGCGCAAATCGTCAGGCCGTAGGATGCGCTTTCTACGTTGCAGCCCACGTAAACTTTGCCGTCAGCGGCCTGAATCGCCGCACCGACGTGGAACTTGCTGTACGGCGCCCACGCGTGCCGCATCGCGTCGCGCGCGCGCTGTACCAGGTCGTTCACGCTGCCACGTCTCTCAGAAACGACGTTCCCGCCGCGAGCGCCGGCAGGCCGAAGTACTCGGCGACCGTTTGCCCCAGATCGGCGAACGTGCGACGCGTGCCGAGCGGTACCGCGCGGACGCCGGGGCCCAGTACGAGCAGCGGCACGACCTCGCGCGAATGATCCGTCGACGGCGTCGTCGGATCGTTGCCGTGATCCGCCGTGAGCATCACCAGATCGTCCGGCTTGATCCGCTCGAGCAGGCGCGGGATCCATGCGTCCAACTCTTTAAGACCCTGGTGGAACCCGGGCACGTCATTGCGATGCCCCCACGTCTGATCGAATTCGATCACGTTCACGAATATGAACCCGGTCTCGAGGGTCTCGAGCACCTGCTCGATGAGCCGGAAGGCAGCGGCGTTCGTCGGCGTGTGCTCACTGCTGATGTTTCGGCCGGCGAACAGATCGTCCACTTTGCCGATCCCGATCCGCGCGACACCGGCCTGCGCCAGCAAGTCCAGCAGCGTCGTGCCTGTGGGCTCGATCGAAAAATCCCTGCGCCGGGGCGTGCGGCGGTAGCCCCCCGCCCCGCCTTCGAACGGCCGGGCGATCACGCGGCTCACCGCATGTTCCCCCATGAGCATCTCGCGCGCGACCACGCACGCTCGATACAACTCCTCCAGCGGCACCGTCTGCTCGTGCGCGGCAATTTGAAAGACCGAATCGGCGGACGTATAGACGATCCACTTGCCGGTCCGTTCATGCTCGGCGCCGAGCTCGTCGATGATTGCCGTGCCGGACGCCGCCTTGTTGCCCAGCCACCCGCGTCCCGTCCGCCGCGCGAATTCGTCGAGCAATGGAACGGGGAAGCCGCGCGGATACGTTCGAAACGGCTTCTCGAGCAGCACGCCGCAGATTTCCCAATGCCCGGTCGTACTGTCCTTTCCAGCCGAGGCCGGCTGCGCGATCCCGTACGCGGCGGTCGCCTTGACCTCGGGCGACAGTCCGCGAAATACGAATCCCTGCCGGCACTTTCCCAATCCCAGCCGTTCCAGGTTGGGCAGCTTCAACCCACCCACCGCGCGAGCGACGTTGCCGAGTGTGTCTGAGCCTGCATCGCCATATGCGGGCGTGTCGGGCGCCGGGCCGGCGCCCAGCCCGTCCAACACGATGATGGCAGCCCGGCCCTTACCGAACTTCAAACCGGAACGCGCGGTAACCGCGGACCGAGGCCGGTGAGGACCTCGTGCGGCACCTCGCCGCCCCAATCAGCCAGCTCCTTCAAGGTGATGCGCTCCTTGGCATCCTCGCCTACGATCGTCGCGATGTCGCCCACCTGCACTTCCAGCGTTCCGGTTTCGACGAGCGTCATGTCCATCTGCACAAATCCGACGATCGGACGGCGCTGCCCGCGCAGCAGCACCATCGCTTGTCCCGTCGTGCCGAGCGTGCGGCGCAGGCCGTCGGCGTAGCCGCAGCGGAGCGTCGCCACCACCGTATCACGCGACGCCTTCCAGCTCGCATCGTAGCTCACGCTCTCCCCGCGACCGATACGCCGTACGCTGATGACGCGCGCCCGGACGCTGATGACGGGACGCGGCTGCGGCAGATCGTCCGCGGCGGACCCGCCATACAGAAAGATTCCCGGCCGCACCAGATCCAACGCGAATTGCTTGCCCCGCAGCGCGGCGGCACTGTTCGCCGCGTGCAGCAGGGTCGGCCGCCGCGGCAACCGCGCGACGGCGCCGAGAAATCGCTCGAGCTGCTGCTCCACCGTCCCATCGCGGCGCTCGGCGGAGTGAAAATGCGTGTAGCACCCTTCGAACGACGGCGTGTCGAGCGCCGCACCCAGCTCGTCGACTTCGTCCCAGCGCACGCCTGCCCGGCCCATGCCGGTATCGATCTCGACGTGGAATGGGCGGTCGCCCCGTGTCGTCCACTCGAGCACGCTCCCGGCGTCGCCGAGCGCCGGCGTCAGCCGGTGGCGATCGTAGGCGTCGAACAGGCCGGCGCTCGCGGGCTGGAAGACGAGAATCGGCCGTGTGATCCCGGCCGCCCGCAATTCGGCTCCCTCTTCGATTGTCGCAACACCGTAGCCCCAGGGATCGAGCTGCTCGAGGGCCTTAGAGACGAGTACGGCTCCGACCCCGTACGCATTCGCCTTGACGACAGGGAGGAGCCGAGTGCCTGCTATCTTTGCTAATGTTCGGGCGTTGTCGACGAGGGCATCCACGTCCACCTCGACCCAGGCCCCAGCCTTCGTCGCGACGCTCACTGCGCGGGTATCTTATCCCGGCTGGAGGCTAAATGCAAGGCGATTCAGCGCTTGGACGTGCTCTGGGACTCGTGCGGGAATTGCGGCAGCGCTGTCCCTGGGATCGCGCCCAAACCCCGCAAACACTTCGGCCCTATCTGGTCGAGGAAGCGCTCGAGCTCGATCACGCGCTTCAGACCGATGACCCCGAGGCCATCCGGGACGAGCTGGGCGATTTGCTGCTCCATCTCGCGTTTCAGATCGTGATCGCGGAAGAGCGGTCGCAATTCAACGCCGAGGTGGTGACGCGGACGCTGGAAGAGAAGATGTGGCGACGGCATCCGAATCTGTTCGGCGAGGCCCGGGTGAGCCGCGACGATCACGCCGGGTGGGAGCTCGTGAAGCGCCGTGAGCCTCGTGCCGGAGGCAAGCGCAGCACGCTCGCGGGCCTGCCGCCGACGCTGCCGCCGCTGCTCATGGCGTATCGACTGCAGGAGCGGGCTGCGGGGATCGGGTTCGACTGGCCGGATGCGGCCGGTCCCCTGGCAAAGGTCAAGGAGGAGACCGCGGAGCTCGAGCGGGAAGCGGGAAACGGAAAGCGTGAAGCGCTCGAGGATGAGATAGGCGACTTGCTGTTCGCGGCGGTGAATCTCGCGCGCAAGCACGGCATCGAGGCCGGTCAGGCGCTCGAGCGCGCGAATCTGAAGTTCAGGGATCGGTTCGAGAAGGTCGAAAAGCTCGCTGAGGAGCGTGGGTTGGAGATGGGGCGCGCGTCGTTGGAAGAGCTCGACAAGTTGTGGGAAGAGGTGAAGAACAAGGGCTAGGTATGGCTGCAATATCAAACGGCATGAGCGCCTAACGAGCCACGGTCCGGAGCACGTTCCAGCCACTCACCACAACCCGCGGCGACGCACCACCCAGGTCGCGCACCGCGTAGCTCGCGCTGATCGTGCGCGTCTCCCCCGGAAGCAGCGACACGTAGTTGTCTTCCCACAGGACCGGTAAAGCCTCCTGACCGCCACGGCCGATCACCTTTAGGCGGACGAAGAACGCGACTGATGGCCCCGGGTTATGCAATGTCACGCGTGCTTCACCCTGACCACTGCGACTGCTGAAGCTCGCGCTGGCGGTCATCGACGACTGGGGCATGCCTCTGAGTGCGGTGAGATCAGCATACGATTTGACCGGTGTCATGTACCACGTAGAGGTATCGGCCAGCACGTCGGGATGCGTGGACAACCAATAGAAGTTGGTGCTGAAAAGGCGTCCATCAGCGCTCACCAGGCGCAGATCGACGACGTACGCCGAGTGATCGGGCAAGCCTGCGGGCTCCGGAAGCGGAAAGACGCGTACGCTGCTGTCGGCCGGCACATCGATCACGGTATCGCGCACAAACCGCTCGGAGCCGCCGAGCCCCAGGATGCGGGTCTGCAAGTGCACGTCGCGCAACGGCACACGGCTGGGCCCGCTCTGCACGACGACGATCGAGCGGTCGTCGTATGAGAACAAGACGTGCACCGGCTCGTTGGCCTTCTTCGCTCCGAAGTAGCCGCCCGCCGGTAGCAGATACCAGTCGAACAAGTGCCAGTAGATCGACGGCCACGCGTTGTTCAGCATCCACTGAATCACGCCGGTCGAGGTGTATTCGTTGCGACGATACGCCTCGAACATCGCCCGCTCACCTTCGTAGGTCATGAGCTGCGCCTTGGACGTGTAATCCTCGACGCTCTCCGGCCCGCCGTAACGCGTCGCCAAAGCCGTATCGAAGCGATCGAGCAGATGGGCGAATTGGCCACCTGCCGCATGAAAGAGCCAAACACTGTCGAGCGGCAATTTGATGTCGGCCGCTGGAATCATGCGACGGATGCTCTCGATCGGCGGCACGGCGGCGCCGGGACTGGTCTCGGTGTTGTACGCCCACGCGCCGCCGTGCGTGCTGTCCTCGAGCCAGTACGACGGCGGCACCCAATCGTACGGCCCGGTCATCTTCACGCCGCTCGCACCGCTGACATCAGTGGGCTTTGCGCTGGCCGAGGAGATCGTCGGGTTGGGCCACCCCTCCCGCTCTTCAATCGTCAAATACATCCGCTCGACATCCGCGGGCGGCGGATTGTCGCTGCCGTTGAGCCAGACGAAGACGCTCGGATGGCCGCGCAGCCGGCGGATCTGATCCACGAGCGACGCCGCCGCGACCCCGTGCTGCTCCGGCTCCCACTTCGCCCATTGCTCCCACGCGCTGCAACACACCCAGCCGGTCATCACGAGCAGGCCGAGACTGTCGGCCTGATGGAAGAAGCGGTCGTTCTCGTAGTTGCCTTCGAGCCTGACGGTGTTGAGATGCATGTCCAGCGCGTAACGGAGCTGCGCGTCCTGCCGCTCGGGCTGCGGGCGGAAGAACATGTCGGGCGCCCAACCGCCGCCGCGAATGAGGATGCGGCGACCGTTCACGCGGAAGAGACGGCCGCCCTTCGCTGTCGATTCCGACGTGACCTCACGGATCCCGAACGGCATGACTTGGCGATCTGAAATCTGCGAGCTCGTCTCGAATTCGAGTGACAGGTTGTAGAGCTCGGGCGTGCCGAGCTCGGCGGGCCACCAGAGCCGCGCGTTCGTGAAGCGCAACTGGGGGAAGCTGTCCGGTGTGAAGCGCACGAACGCGCTGTCATGTGGGCCGAGTGTGACCGGTCGGCTGAAGGCGACGTTGCCGATCCGGCCGCGCAGCACCCCGGTCACCGACTGCGGCGCGAGATTCCTGAGCTCAGCGGCAACCGTCAGGTCCGCACGCTTGAGCGTGGCGGTATCCACGCGGCTCACAACCTCCGGATAGCGAACAACGACATCGCCGCTCGTGGTGATGTACGCCGGCTGCCAGAGCCCCATGTCTTTGTCCGGGGGAGCGGGACTCCAGTCGACCCAGGTCGTTTGCAGGTCGAGCGGCTGCGGTGCCCAAACCTCCACTGCCAGGACGTTCGCGCCGGAGGCACTCAGTGCGTCCGCGATGTCGAACTCGTAACGCCGGTACGTGCCGGCGATCGCGCTGGAATCGGCAAGGCGGCGGCCGTTCAGCCAGATGTTGGCGCGATAGTTGATTCCATCGAAGTGCAGCTGCACGCGCCGGCCGCGCGGCTGCGAAACGTGAAACGTCGTGCGATACCACCATGGCACGGCGAAGGGGCTTTGCGAGTCCATCGGCAGGCGGGCGAAGTTGCGCCCGATCGCATAAGTCATCCCCGGCAACGCCCGCAGGTTCATTCCGAAGAAGGGATCGCGATAGACGCCGTCGTCGACTAACGCGCCCACAACGGTCGACGGAACTGTCGCGCGGTACCAGCCGGTCGCGCGATAGGTGGCCGACGAAAGCCTCGCACCATCGACGCCGACCTTTGCCGACGACTGGATGAGCCAGCCCGCATGGAGGCTCTGGGTGAGAAGCAGGAGGGCGATCATCAGTCTTTGTACGGATCAAATTCGTCGGCGCCGGCCATAACCACAATAAGTGGCCGCAAGGTGTGAAGCACCTCGACGGTTGCGCCTTGCGCCGCGAGCACATCGGGCAGCCGGCGATACACGTGCGGGCTTTCGTCAGTGCCGCCGCCCCGGAGCAGGACACCCTTCCCCTCGATCCATTCGTTCATCATCTCGCGCGAGATCGCGCCTTCCTTCAGTACCTTCCCCTTGCGCGTGCGCTTCCCCGCCGCCGCGGTGCGGCTCATGACACGGCCCGCGCCGTGCACGGTCGAGTGCAGCGCGCGCGATTGCAGCGCTCGCGTCTCGGTATCAGTCGCAGTGGCGCCTTGCAGAATCACGGCGTTGTCGCCCATCGAGCCGCCGACAAATCCCTTCTGCCCTGGAAACGCCGGCGTTGCGCCCTTGCGAACGACGTAGAGCTTCTCGCCGCCGTGCTCTTCGATCCACGCGAAGTTGTGGTGGTTGTGAACCAGCTCCAGCTCGCGTGCGCCGAGAATCTCGACCACCTTGCGCGCGACCCACTCGCGCCCGGCATAGGCGTAGCGGCCGGCGAGATTCATCAGCTGCCAGTACGCATCGCCGACCGGCGCATGCACGTCGAGCAGCGCCTCGCGTTCGGGCGCGCGCTCGCCCCACTGCTTGTTCTGCGACAGCGCGAGAAAGCCGTGCGCCACGCCGTAGCCGAAGCCGCGCGATCCGAAATGCACGCCGACCCAGACGTCGTCCGCTTCGTCGGCAAAGACGTCGACATAATGATTGCCCGAGCCGACGGTGCCGAGCTGCTCGCGCGCCTTGGCGCGCAGGCGATCGCGCTCGTGCCGGTCGGGCACGGCATCCCACGCCGGATCGGCGAACAGCGGATCGTCGGTCGGCGCGTCATCCGCGCGATTCTTCCGCCCGATACCGAATGACAATGACGCCTGAATCTCGTCCGCGAGCTCCCGCAGCCTGCCCTGGATCTGGGGTCGCTTCACATCCGTCCGGATGGCCGCGTTGCCGCAGGCGATATCGAAGCCCACGCCGACGACCGAAACCTTGTCGCGATACGCCGCCACGCCGCCGATCGGCATGACGTAGCCCACATGCCCGTCCGCCATGAGCGCGGCGCGCTCGGCGCGACTCGCGACAGCTTCGAGTTGAGCGAGGGTGTTTGGCTCGTGCGAGCCGAAGACGGTCGCGTTCGCTAAGGCCACAGCCGGTAGAGGGTGCGTGGGAATGCGATCGCCTCGCGGATGTGCGGAATCCCGCAAATCCAGGCGACCGTCCGCTCCACACCCAATCCGAATCCCGCGTGCACGAACGTGCCATACTTCCGCAGATCCAGGTACCACGAGTACGCCCGTTCGGGCAGTCCCTCGGCCTCAATGCGGGCGCGCAGCTTTTCGTAATCATCTTCGCGCTGGCTGCCGCCGATGATCTCGCCGTACCCCTCGGGGGCGAGACAATCGTTGTTGAGCACGGTGCGCGGGTCTTCCGGATTTTCTTTCATATAAAAGGCCTTCACGGCCTTCGGATAGTTGTAGACGAACACCGGCCGGTCGAACTGCTTGGCGAGCGTCGTCTCGTCGTCGCCGCCCAGGTCCCTGCCCCATTCGATGTCGGCGCCGAGCGTCTTCAGCTTGGCGACGGCGTCGGTGTAGGAGATGCGGTGGAACGGCGGCTGCACGCGCTCGAGCGGCGCAAGATCGCGGCCGAGCTCGGCGAGATCGTTCTTCCGGCGCTCGAGGCAACGGGTCACGATGGAGGAAACGAAATCTTCCTGGAGCCGCATGTTCGCGGCGGAGTCGTTCCACGCGACCTCGGGCTCGACCATCCAGAACTCGGTGAGATGGCGGCGCGTCTTGGACTTCTCGGCGCGAAACGTCGGCCCGAAGCAATACACTTTGCCGAGCGCCGCGGCCGCCGCTTCGACGTACAGCTGGCCCGTCTGCGCGAGATACGCTTTGCCGAGATCGAAATAATCGACCGAGAACAGCGTGCCGGCATGCTCGCCGATCGAGCCGGTGAGAATCGGGGTGTCGACGAGCGTGAAGTGCCGCTCGTAAAAGAAATCCCGGATCGCCTGAATGACTTCGTGCCGCACGCGCGCGATCGCGACTTGCTGCTTCGATCGCAGCCACAGGTGGCGGTGCTCGAACAGAAATGCGGTGCCGTGCTCCTTCGGCGTGATCGGGAAATCGGGACTCGGCCCGACGACGCGCAGCGTCGACGCCTGCAGCTCGACGCCGCCGGGCGCGCGAGGCTCGGCTCGCACGACGCCGGTCACTTCGATCGATGTCTCCTGAGTAAGTTTCCCGAACGCGTCCCAGACTTCCGCGGCGACGTCTTTCTTGGAGAGCACCGCTTGCAGCAATCCGGTACCGTCGCGCACGACGACGAAGGCGATCTTGCCGCTCGACCGGGTCGTGGTGACCCAGCCGAGGACGGCGACGGTCTGGCCGGAGAGCTGTGGAAGCTCTTCTATCCAATGACGTTGCGGCATAGGCGCGGCATACTAGTGTCGAGCCTTTTGAGTGTCAACGCGATGGCCGCAAGCTTCGGCTGCGCGCCCGCCATGAAACCAGGGCCCGAGCGGCAGGAATCGGGCTGGCCGGCATATCTGGGCAACCCGCGGCATGACGCCGCGGCGCACGAAACGCTCAATCCCGACCCACGCCCCCTCTGGCACATCGAGCTCGGCCGCGGCGCGCGCGGCAGTCCGGCGCTCGGCGAGACGGTGATGGCCGTCGGCACCGCCGAGCGCAATCTCGTGCTCATCGATCGGACGAGCGGCGAAATTCTGTGGCGGTCGCATCTGGACGGGACCGTCCGCGGCGGCCCGCTGCTGGACGAAGACCGGCTCTACGTCGCGACCGAGTCGCAGCCGCATGGCCAGGTGTACGCCGTGCGACTGCGCGACGGCCGCCAGTTGTGGCACGCGCGCGCGGGGAGCGTCGTGGCACCGCTGGTCCTGGACAGCGAAGCCGTTTACTCCGGCAGCGAAGAGGGACTGGTGTTCCGATTCGAGTCGGAGCACGGGACGATGCAATGGCGTACTGCGCTCAGCGGCGCGGTGCGCGCGGGCCCGATCATCACCGCGAACGGACTGCTCGTCGCAACCACGACGGACACGCTGTATCTGCTCGATCGCCGGACCGGCGTGGTGCAGTCGCGGTTGAAGCTGCCCGGAACAGTGCTCGCGACTCCGGCCATCGATAGCGCGGGCCGGCGCGCGTACTTGACCACGACCAACGGGCATGTGGTCGCGGTCGACGTGGCGGCCTGGTCGGTGCGCTGGGACCGCCCGGCCGGCGACGCGATCTACGGCGCGCCCGCGCTCGTGGGCGATACGTTGTTCGTGCTGTCGCGCGACGGGCGGCTGTGGCTGATTCCCATCGAGGCGCCCGAGACCGCGACGAGTCACGCCCTGGACATCGTGGCGAGCGCCGGGCCGACGCCGGTCGCGTCCGGTGTGCTGGCCGCCAGCGTGAGCGGTGAAATCCTGCTGGTCGATCCGGCGACCGGCGCGATTCGCTGGCGGGCGCAAGTCGCCGGACCGATCGAAGAGCCGCCGCTCGTGCGCGATCGGCAGGTGGTGGTCGTCGCCGGCCGCGGCAATATTCATACGTACAGATGATTACGGTGCGCTCGAGCTTGATCGCAGCCATGCTGCTGTGTGGTGGACTCCATTCAGTGGCGGCGCAGAGACGGCCAGACGCCAAGGCGTCGCGCGGGGAGCTCATGTCGTCATGGCGTCGTGCGCTTCCCCACTATGGCAAGTGGGTGACGGCGCTCAGCGCGGCGGCGTTCACGGTGTTCGCGCAGCGCGAGCACAACCAATCACAACACGTTTGGAATTCGTTGCTGGACGTCTGCCACTCGGCGCAGGATGCGTGCGCGATCGGTCCCGACGGCCGCTACGTACAGAGCGACGCCGAGCAGTTGTACCAGCGCTCGCGGGCATTCGACCGCCGCGCCAACCGCTGGTTGTTCGGCGCGCAGGCCAGCCTGCTCGTGTCAGCTTCCCTGTTCATTATCGATCTGCATCCGGGGCAGGGACCGGGAAACATTCCCTATCCAGCGGTGCAGGTTGGGATGCGTCTGCCCTTCTAACCAACCCGAAAGAGCTCGAATCCGCGCTCATATCTCGTGACGATGCGCTCTCGATAGGCCGAGTGCGCCCGCTGTTCGAGACCGGGATCGGTGGCGATCATGGCACCCGCGGCCGTGCGCGCGGCGTCCAGCAAGGCGAGATCGGTCTCGAGATTCGCGTACCGGAGCGGCACACCGCCCGATTGCCGCGCTCCCGTCAGCTCGCCCATCCCGCGCTCGTGCAAGTCCAGCTCGGCGATCTTGAAGCCGTCGGTCGTCTCGCAGAACGCCTGGAGGCGCGGCGTCGCGGCGGCGGAGTCCGACAGCAGGATGCAGTGACTGGCCGCGGTGCCCCGCCCCACGCGGCCGCGCAGCTGATGTAACTGCGCCAGGCCGAAACGCTCGGCATGCTCGATGAGCATCACGGTCGCGTTCGCCACATCGATGCCGACTTCGATCACACTGGTCGCCACCAGGACGTTGACCTGGTTGTCGCGGAAGGCGCGCATCGTCGCGTCACGCTCTTCCGGCTTCATGCGGCCGTGGACGAGACCCACGCGAAACTCCGCGAATGTCCTGGCGAGCTTCTCGGCCATGGTCGTCGCGGCTTTGAGGTCGGCGCGCTCTGATTCATCGATCACCGGATAGATCACGTACGCCTGTCGCCCGGCGGCGCACTCGCGGCGGATGAACTCGTAGATCTTGCTCCGCGCCGCGTCAGTCCGGAGCGCGGTCTTGACGGTGCCGCGGCCCGGCGGACGCTCGCGAATCTGTGTGACGTCCAGATCCCCGTAGAGCGTGAGCGCGAGCGAGCGCGGAATCGGCGTCGCGGTGAGGAGCAAGACGTCGGGCGCATCGCCTTTCTCCACCAGGGCGGCACGTTGCTCGACGCCAAACCGATGCTGCTCGTCGATCACCACCAGCCCCAGACGCTGAAAGCTCACCGATTCCTGAATCAACGCATGCGTCCCGACGACGATGCGCGGCGCGCCGCTCGCGATACGCTGCCGCGCCCCCGCTTTTTCGGCCGCCGTCATGCGACCGAGCAGCATCTCGGGGCGGATGGCGAGCGGCTCGAGCAGGCGCGTCAACGTGGCGCCGTGCTGCTCGGCGAGCAGCTCGGTAGGCGCCATGATGGCGGCCTGGTAGTCGTTCTCGGCGGCGAGCAGCATCGCGAAGAGCGCGACGACGGTCTTGCCGGTCCCGACATCGCCCATGAGCAGACGGTGCATGCGGAGCGGCGCCGTCATATCGGCGCAGATGTCACGAATCGCCTGGCGCTGATCGCCGGTGAGCTCGAACGGAAGATGTTCGCTGAGCCTGGTCGTGAGCTCCCGCTTCAGCGCGAAGCGAATTCCCGCGCGCGAGCGTTTGGCGAGATGTCGCGCACGCGCCTGCACGAGCTGCTGGTCGAACAACTCGTCGAATGCGAGGCGCCGCCGCCCCAGCTCGGCATCCGCAACCTGCTTGGGCCGATGCATGAGCTCGAGCGCCCGTGGCAGCTCGATGAGAGTGTGCGTCGCGCGGAACGCCACTGGATGCGGATCGGTGACGAGCGGCAGCAGCTCGTCGAGATGTTGCTGCACCAGCGCGCGAATTTGGCGGTGTGTCAAACCTTCGGTGGCGGGGTAGACCGGCAGCACGAGCCCCGGGTTGCCCTCGGCCGCGTCGTCAGGCTCGGCCAGCACGATGAACTCGCTGGGCACGATCTGCTTGCCGTGGTAGTACCGCACGGGTCCGGTCACGAGCAGCAGCTGGCCCTTCTTGATCTGGCGTTCGAGAAACGGCCGGCCCGGCCAGGCGCACTCGAGCAACCCGCTCTCGTCCTTCAACACCGCGCGAAACACCCGGAGCCCGCGTCGCGTCGGCAGCACGCCCGTGCTCACGACGCGACCGACCGCGGTCACGTCCTGGCCGACGTTGGCGCGCGCCAGCGGCGTAACCGTCGTCGCGTCGAGGTAGCGATGCGGCACGTGATACAGCAGATCCCCCGCGGTCCGAATGCCGAGTCGCTGGAGCGCTTCGGCGCGCTTGGGGCCGACGCCTTTGAGAAATTTGACGGGCGAGTTGAGCTGGAGCCTCAATCGGAGACCAGGTGACGGGCGAACGTTACGGGATCAAAGATCTCCAGATCTTCGAGCCTTTCTCCCGTGCCCAAGAATCTGATGGGTACGGGAACGGCGCGTCGCAATGCCACGACGCTTCCTCCCCTGGCAGTGCCGTCGAGCTTCGTGATGATCAGTCCCGTGAGCGGCACGGCGGCGGCGAACGCTTCGGCCTGACGCACCGCGTTCTGGCCGATCGTGGCGTCAAGCACGAGAAGCGACTCGTGCGGCGCGCCGGCCTGCCGCTTCCCCACGACGCGCACGACTTTCTTGAGCTCCTCGCGTAAGCGCTCGTCGGTGTGCAGGCGGCCGGCCGTATCCACCAGCACAGTATCGATGCCGCGGCTCACCGCGGCGTCAACGGCGTCGAACGCCACGGCCGCCGGGTCGCCGCGCTGCGTGGCGCCCACGAACGGCGCGTTCAGCCGGTCGGCCCAGACGCGCAGCTGCTCCGTCGCGCCCGCGCGGAAGGTGTCGGCCGCGGCCAGCAGGACGCTCCGTTTTTCCGCGGCCAGTCGCCGGGCGAGCTTCGCGACGGTCGTGGTCTTCCCCGTGCCGTTGACGCCGAAAATCAGGATCACCGTCGGCGGCGGCGCGGCGCGCGCGAGGGGTGCGGACGGTGCACCGAGCTGCTCGACGACGATGCGCTCGAGCGCCGCCTGGTCGATCTTCTGGACACGGCTCAACCGTTCGACGGTCTCGTTGGTGGCCGCCACGCCGAAATCGGCTTCGACGAGCTGCCGCTGTACCTCCTCGAGTCGCCGCGTGTCGCTCGCGCCGCCTGTGAAGAAGCGGCCGACCTTCTGCCACAATCCTCCCCGCATCACGGCAAACCCTGCCGGCGCCGCAGCGCCCACTCCGTCGCGAGCGCCGCGAGCGCGATGACGAACAGCCACCAGCGATCGCGCAAACCGACGGACGCGAGCCGCGCGGTTGCCTCGCCCGGTTGCGGTCCGAGCGATGGAGCGCGCGGCAGCCACTCGTCGGAGTACGTCTCCACCGCAACGACGCCTTGTTCGCTGCCTCCAACCAACGCGTAGCGATAGATACCTGGCGCAAGCCGCAGCTCGGCCCGACCGGTGGCATCGAACCGCAGCGTGTCGGTAAGCGTCTTGTCGTTCGAGCGCAGTGTGACGGCGAGGAGACGCGCGCTGTCGCTCGACGTCCACCGCCATTGGATCGGCAGTCCATTGGGAACTTCGAACGTCAGCGGAACGGCCCGCGCCCGGCTCCCGGCGCTCCGCTCTCCCAACAGCCAATCCACCGTGGCGGCGACGACGCTGCGATACGCTTGCTCGGCCGCATCGCCGCGGAACGCCCAGCGCCAAAGGCCGGCGGCCGTGGCAGTCGCTGTTCGCCGGCCGTCGCGCTGCTGCAGGGTGAGAATCGGACGCGGCGCGCCCCGCCGGGCGAGCCGAGCGGTGAGCGCCACCATCGACCCACGCGCCGAATCGTGGAGCGGCACCAGTGCTGTCGCTGGCGGCAGCGAGTCCCACACGACGCCGGCGAGCGGCGCGGTCAGCGGCGAGGAAGACGGGGGGTCGACGTACCAATCGCCGGTCTGGCCATTCGTCGGCCAGAGCAGCAGCGCGCTGGTTGGCCGCGCAGCCGCGGTGAATGCCCGCGCCCGCTCGGGATCGCCCATCGCGACGAGCAGCCGCGCGGCGGCAGCGGCACGAGCCATTGCTCCCGTCGAAACGGGCGCGAGCGTAGCCCCGTCGCGCCAACGGCCCGGCTCCGTCTCGACGAACACACGCACCGGCAGCCGCGCGACGTCACCCAGCGCTCGCGCCAGAAATCGCGAATCCCAATCGGGCGGCGACGCGAAAATCACGGCGGCCGGCTCGACACTCACGTCCACCACGAACTCGCGGCTGTCATCTCGAGGTTCGGGGTCATTCACGCCGGCGAGCCTGACCTCGAGCGCCGTCCAACCGGAAGACGGGATACGGGAAACGGGAAACGTGATTTCCTGCGAAAGCGTGCCGCTGTCCGGCAGTGATATGCGTTGCCTGCTCACCTCGCGGTCGCCGACGCGCACGACGATGGCGTTGTTTCGGTTCTCGTGTCCCGTTTCCCGTTTCCCGGCCGTTCCGTAACTCACGCGCAGCCGCACGGTGTCGCCGCGCATCACGTGGCGGGGACCGTCGACGCCGGCGATGTAAGCGTCATAAAATGGCGGGCGCGGCTGTACGATCACGCGGGGCCGCCGCAGCAAATCCGGAGGAATTTCGGCGACATCGTCGATGTTGCCGTCAGTCAGGATCACGACCTCGCCCGCGCGCCCGGCAGCCGCTTCGAGGGCGGGCCGGAGACGGCTGGCGCCGTCGGCCGGCGGCGTCGAATCGAAAGGAGTGACGGCGGTCCCAAAGCGCCAGATCACCGCACGGCGAGCCGCGAATGCGCGCGCGCTGTCGAGCGCGACACGCCAGGGTGCTCCGCTCATACTCAGCGAGGCATCTACCAAAACGAT
>Ga0070730_10001738_pt1 | contig 20611 bp, 15 predicted proteins | sample Coa_R1_3_FD_66447 | JGI IMG/M metagenome (GOLD analysis project Ga0070730, IMG submission 66447) | Surface soil microbial communities from Centralia Pennsylvania, which are recovering from an underground coalmine fire - Coalmine... | ecosystem: Environmental > Terrestrial > Soil > Unclassified ... | reverse complement strand
TCTTGCGCCGTTTGATATTGTTGTTGGAGGGACTCAAGATAAAGTTTCTGTTGCCTTGCCCCGTCCAAGGCTCGCTGTGTACTTTGTAATTGATTTTGCAATCCGGAAAGGATCTGCACGTTTGTTTCCGCTTGACTGGGCAAGTCTCCAAAGTGCCCGGCTTTGAAAGCTCGGACCTTCGTTTCCTGCTCCTCCAGCTTTGTTCTCGCCTCTGCCAGTTGACTTTGAAGGAAAGCAGTTGTGCTCTGAGAAAGCTGCTGCTGCAATTTCAAATTTTCTTCGATGAATAGGGACGTGAGTTCACTGTTAACGTGCTGTGCGAGTTGCGGGGAATCGGCTGAATAGTTAATCTTGAAGGCAGTGAGCTGTCCGGGCCGCGCGGCGGAATCCACCAATTCAATCTTGATATCTCTGCGCATTTGCTCGACTGCGTCGCCGGTTCGCACCAGGCCGCTCAGGCCCCGCCCAACCGCGTAGAGATGGAATCTGTCAACGGTCGCCTGAAGCCGAGTTCGGCTGAGGATTTGCTGTGTCATGCTCTGCAAGCGATCTTGAAGACTTACCGTGACGTTGGGAACCACGTATTGTTCAGGTACCTTCTGTTGTTCTACGAGGATCAGGGCCTCGGACTGGTAAGTGGACGGAAGTGACCAACTCGCGCTCCAAACTATACCCCAACAGACAAAAAGAGGCAGGAGAATCGCCCAGCGTCGACGTACCGCAATGGCCCAATAATCTGCAAGCCCTCGAGATATTTGATTGTCTAGCTCATCTAGCATTGGCCGACCCCGGATCGCTCCAAAAAGCCTGGCCCGAACACACTTTGCCCCCCAGCTATCCAGCCGGTCGATATATCGTTGCACGGCGGAATCCATCCATTCAACGTATTTCCTCCACTCGCAAATCGCTCGTATCGTCTTATAGTCAAGTCAGTTAGAAAGGTAGGTAATGGGAGTTACATCTATGGGTACCGCTGTTTTGTGAAGTTCTATGTTAACCAAGGTAAAATTCGGGAAAAGATTTGCACATTTTTGCCACGATTCGCTTAAAGAGTCAATTCCTTGGCGCAAAAGGGCTCATATCTGCTCAATCTAAACAGGGGGGCGCATCAGGCGCCTATCTCTTCAGCGGGAATCAACCGACTCCAGTAAGGATTGTGAGACACAACGTTTTGCAACCGCTTTGTTCGAGCTTGCTGACCCTTTGGCTCCCATTATGCATTCTGTGGGCTATACGATTGCACGCAACCGCTACTTGCTGTCCCCAGAAGTCGCATTATAGTAGGGGAACTAATTATGGTGCGTTCCTTGCCAGCTTCGCCGCTAGTACTGCGGGCCGGAAGACGCGGTCCGATACAGAAAACGGATTGGCCACTCTCTTGATTCAGATGCGCTTATGTTAAGTACTGTCCGAGTAAAGATGACTCCAACCGAGGCTCGCGTCCGGATCCCGTGGCCCGGGCTTCTCTTGGGCCTACTTGTGCTGCTCTATGCAGGCATTCTAAAGGGCCTTATATTGCAATGGTGGGGCGACCCTGGTTATGGTCACGGCTTCCTCGTACCCCTCTTTTCCGGTTACATCCTATGGCAAGGGCGCGAATGCTGGATGAAATCTGAAATCAAGCCTAGCAACTTCGGATTTGTGGTCATGCTGGGGGCAGTCGGTCTTCTCCTGCTCGGGTCGCTCGGAGCGGAGTTGTTTATTAGTCGATTTTCCCTGTTGGTACTGATCGCGGGAATGATTTTGTTTTTGGCCGGGTGGAACACGCTACGAGCTGTTTCTTTTCCTTTGAGCTACCTGTTCTGGATGATTCCTATCCCTGTCATCATATACAACCAGATCACTTTTCCTCTGCAATTGGTGGCCTCCCGCTTGGCTACTGTCTGGCTTGAGTGGCTGCAGGTACCGGTCTTGCGGGACGGCAATGTTCTGGTCATGTCCAACTATTCTTTGGAAGTAGTGGAGGCTTGCAGCGGGATTAGGTCATTGATGACCTTAATTGCCCTCGCCGTGGCTTATGGATATTTTGTGGAACCGCGGCGCTCAGTGCGCTACATTCTCGCACTGCTGATGATCCCGATTGCAATTGTCACCAACGCATTTCGCATCACGGGGGCAGGCATGCTGGCGCACCGTTATGGACCGACAGCCGCCGAAAGCTTCCTACACGAGTTTTCGGGCTGGGTCATCTTTGTATCTGCTCTCGTCCTGATGTTCCTCTGCCATTGGAGTCTGCGATACATCGGGAAGACCCGAGTGAAAGCGACTCATGTTTAGTTCCTCAACTTCCCTGCGTCTCTGGATGACCGCCGGCGTCTTGCTCGGCGCTTATGTTTTATTTCACACGATGAGCCATGGTGAACCGATCATTCCTCATCAGCCACTCCGAGATCTACCTTACAGCGTCGGAAATTGGATGGGCCAGGACCTGCCCCTAACAGACCAGATTGTTCAAGCCGTGGGCGTCTCCGATTACACGAACCGGATTTATTTCCGATTAGCAGACCCGCCGGTTCAGTTGTACATAGGTTATTACGCGAGCCAAAGGGCTGGCGACACGATGCATTCACCTAAGAATTGTCTGCCCGGAGCGGGATGGGATCCCATTTCCGCAGGTTATGCCACGGTTCCTCTGACGACTTCTCGACAGATCGTAATCAACGACTACATCATCCAGAAGGATCTAAACAAACAGATGGTCTGGTATTGGTACCAGGGTCGCGGCCGCGTCATCGCCAGCGAGTATGCAAGTAAATTCTGGATGGTCACTGACGCCATCTCACGCAACCGCACCGATGGCGCTCTGGTCCGTCTGATCACACCCATGAACGATGGTGAAACAAAAGCGCGAATGCGGCTGATCAGTTTTGCGCAGTCTTTATTCCCCGATTTAGACACAATCATACCGAAGTAAACGAACACTATTTCCTGGAGGACCCGGCATGTTCGGTTCAAGAAGGCAGATGAAGACTGCGATTCTTCTTACCTCCTTGGCACTGCTACTGAGTTCATGCACAAGCGATCCGCAGAAAGCTAAAACCAAATATCTTGCCGCAGGCCAGAAGTACATGAAACAAAAGCAATATGGCGACGCAGCCGTGGAATTTCGCAATGCTATCCGTCTTGATCCACGCTTTGTTGATGCCTACTACCAATTAAGCCAAGCCGACCTGGCACAGCATGATTGGCAGGCGGCTTATGCCGCTCTCGAAAAAGCTATCGATCTGGATCCTGAGCATGTCGATGCCCGCTTGGATCGCGGCCGCCTTTATGTGGCCGCACGTCAGTTCGACAAAGCCGAACAGGAAGCCGAGTTCGTTCTCAAGCTGGAATCCAACAACGTAGCCGCTTACCAACTTCTTGGCGCCGTTTTAATCGGGCAGCAGAAACAAGATCGCGCTCTGGACGCATTTTCCAAAATTACGGAGCTTAGCCCGAACGATCCCAGCACTTTTGTGAATTTGGCGCTCGTCGAAATCAGCCTGCATCATAACTCGGACGCCGAGTTGCATTTGAAAAAAGCGGTGGCAGTCGATCCCAAGTCGGTACAAGCCAACCTTGATCTCGCCCATCTCTATCGTCTGGAGAATAGGATGGCCGAGGCGGAGCAGGTTCTAGAAGCAGCGATTCAGATCAGTCCCGTATCCGCTCCTCTCTACATCGACTTGGCAAACATGTTCATGAGTCAAGGAAAAGTAGGGGAGGCCGAGAGATTGTTCGGCGCGCTACGAGCCCAAGTGCCCAAGTCCGTGGAAGCGGCCATCAATATTGGAGATTACTATGCGCAACGCCGCGACAACGATAAGGCGCTATCCGAGTACGGTCGCGGCTTCGAAATTTCTCCAAGTAATCTTGAGATTGAAAAACGCGTGGAAGAGCTATATCTGGTCTCCGGTCGCACGGACGAAGCATCCAAAATGGACAGTCGGCTCACAAAGCAGGCGCCCAAGGATGTTCTCGTCAACATCCTTCACGGGCGGCTTCTAATGGCCCAGGGAAAACAGCAGGACGCTATAATCGCGCTTCAAAGTACAGTGAAGGGTTCACCCGATTCTGCACAGGCCCACTATTATCTCGGCTTGGCTTATTGGCAGAACGGAAGTTTGGGACAGGCCGATGGCGAGTTACAGGAATCTGTAAGAATATCACCGGGATTTCCATTGGCCCTGCAGGGTTTAGCACAGTTGAACGTTGCGCAAAATCGCATTTCCGAAGCCCGTCCCTACGCACAGGAATTGGTCCACAAATTTCCTGCAGAAGTAAACGACCGGCTGCTACTAGGCGGAATATATTTACAGGAGGGAGACCTACGTCCGGCTGAAGAGCAATTCTTAGTTGCCAAACAACTTGACCCCAATCGGCCTGCCGTTCATTTGGACTTGGGGCAGTTATACCACGCTGAAAAGAAATGGACCGAAGCTGATAAAGAATTCGAAACAGCAATTCGGCTCAGCCCATCGGACCCGACGATGCTGCCTGCTTATGCCGATTTCCTGGTTTCGCGCCGGCAAACCCAGAGGGCGGTCGAACGTCTCCAACAATTTGTGGACGCCAATCCCAATAATGTTCAGGGCCACATGATTCTCGGTACTCTGCAACTCGATTCCAAAAATCACAGCGCAGCCCAAGTGGAGTTTGAACGGGCTATCCAGATCGATCCGAAGAATGTTCAGGCTTATGTACGAATGGGCAGGCTTTACCAGGAAAAGCATCAGACTGATGCGGCGATCGCGCAGTATCAGAAGGCGCTCGATTTGCAGCCGAAGTCCGCCCCTTTGAGTACCTTGGTGGGTAATCTATTTCTCGAAATAAACGACCTCGAGACAGCTCGTAAATACTATGCTCAGGCGCTCAAAATTGATCCCGATTTCGCCGTGGCAAATGCAAACATAGCTTGGGTCGATGCTCAGGAGGGCAAGGATCTGGATGTTGCTCTAGGAAGGGCCCAAAAGGCCAAGTCGCTCATGCCGGAGATGCCTTCCATTACCGATACCCTAGCCTGGGTTATGTACAAGCGAGGCAACTATTCTGGTGCGATCCCCCTGCTTCAGGATTGCCTCAGGAAAAATCCGGATTCTGCCCTGTATCATTTCCACCTCGGCCTGGCGCTAATGGCAGTTGGCAAGAAGGAGCCGGGCAAAACACAACTTCGGGCTGCTCTCCAGATGAACAAACTCAGAGCGGATGATAAAAAACAAGCCGAACAGGCCTTAGGACAGGCGAATTAGCCCCTCACACCCACCCTCCAAGGATTTGGGGAACAGGTTCTCTCGTGCTAATTGCATGCGCACCGCATACGGGAATGGCGCCGTTCTGTAAAACAGCCCATACAATCACTGGGTACTGATAGTTTTGGAAGTTATAGTCCCGGTCTGCGAAAAACAGCGTGTACATCATGCCTTGCTTCTTGACTTGTCCGTAGCGCTAGACTACCGTCTGCTGGAGTTTTTGAAGTTTCCCTGTGCCGCCCACCTCTGTCCCGACAAATGAGCGTTGCTCGGAGGATTAACGAGCTTATGGTTCCTCCAATCTAAGGGGCAGGTCCTTTGGTTTTGCTGACGATACCAAGTAGCGGTATTCGGAGAGGGAAGGAGAACGACAATGACGAAGACCTGCACACATAGGTGTTGTGCGCGGCTTGCGCAAGCTTTGTTCGCAATCATGTTCCCGCTACTGCTGACGGTCGGCGCCTTGCAAGTCTCTGCAGACGAAACGACAATTACGCTCAGTGCACCCAATAGTGGCCTCAGTGGATTTACGGGCCCGTATGCGACGGTTACCATAAATCTCATATCCCCCACAACTGCTAATGTGACATTTACTTTCCTTACAAACGGTGGTTACAGTTATCTGATGGGTAGCACAGCGGCTGCGGACCTTAACGTGAACGGCAACTATACCTTGGGGAGCGTTGCGGAGATAAACACTTTCAGTGGTTTTACTTCGACTTTTAAAGATAACAAACCTGGTCACGTAGACGGTTTTGGAACCTTCAATCTTAGTCTGGACAACAAGGGTGGATTCACGGATTCGGCGACTCAGATTAGCTTTGAGTTAACGGATACCAGCGGAACTTGGTCCTCAGCAGCAAACGTGCTCTCACCTAACAGTGCGGGCTACGACGTGGCCGTACACACGTTCGCGTGCGCCACGCCTTGTACAACTTCAGAGGGTGCCGCTGTGTCAGGGTTTGCGAGTACACCTGAACCGGCATCGATGCTGCTTTTCGGTACGGGATTGGTGGCTCTCGGTTGCGTGCTCCGCCGGCGGAAGTCTGGCAACACGGTTGTCTCCTGAGCGAATCCAGCTCTGGAAGGCAAATTATCCTAATCCACCTGTTACATATAAACGCGTTTTTCTGTGGACCAGTGCGTGGCGTCGTTCGCTGCAGATCTGCATCCGGCGCGACAGGAAACATTTTCAATCAGCGGGGACTGCTATACTGCGGCCGCTGCACGAAAGCATAATCATCAGTGCGGCACGTCACCTGTTCCCAAAACGGATTCTTAGCGGGCTCCTGTTAAATCAATCGACGGATCGCAAGCTGGTTCGGTACCATCCTCTTATAGGGCACATGCTTTTCCCGCACCTGAAGGCGCAGCTACCCGACGAGACTGGAGGCTATCTCATGGTTATGAACTTGCTTGGGTTTCGATCCGATTTCGAGTTCGCGGAACGCAAAGGCACGATGCCGAGCGTATTGATGTTCGGAAATTCCTACACGGCCGGAAACGATTGCCTCAATGCCGATTGCCACTCCCATCAGTGGCCTCCCCGCAACGAACAGTATTATGTATCCAGCAGGGGTCGATAAAAGCGTGCCTTATTCCCGGTTGCGAGATGTAAACGGGCCAGAGAAGCTGGCAATCGCTGCCGACATGCTCTTGGACGCTCCCGCTCAGTTCCGGCAGGAAAACGTTGATCAAATTCTGACCGAGTTGGTGCGCACCTGCTCTAACGATAAAGAAGATAAGCTACTGGCCTGGGCGGAGAGTCTTGCCAGCACCGCGAGCACGGAGTATCTGTGTGCTCGACTGGCTGAGATTTCCGGTGACTTCAGGGCTGCCGTCACGCATTGGGAGCTCCTTCTGGGGCTCACTCCGGAGCGCGATGCTCTGGTCCTCCTGGCCTATGCCAGTGCGCTTTCCGCGGTGGAAAGGTTAGATGAGGCGGCTTCCATCTTGCGCCGCGCCCTGCTGCCGGTGCCGCGTTATGCGTTCTTCACCCGCTCCGGCAAACTGATTCGTGAAGTTGCGGGCCGCGCAGACACGAGCCTTCGAAAAGTCCGGATTGCACTCCTTTCCCCGAGCTCCACCAGTCTTTTGGTTCCAGTTCTAAGCGCCTTGTGTTTTCGCGACAGGATTCAAGCCGAGTTTTATGAAGGTCTGTATGGTTCGATCGATCAAGAAATACTGGATCCTGAAAGCGGCTTGTCTCGCTTTCGTCCCGATCTTGTTTTCCTCATGGCACACTGGCGCAGTCTCCGGCTGCCGGCCGTCGCTGATGATGAAGCAAGGCTGGTAGGAGAGATATTGGAAGCACACCTCGGGCGTTGTCGACTCCTCTACGAAAAGCTCGGATGCCACGTAGTTCAGCAAAATTTGGACTTTCCAGCCCATGAATCTTATGGATATCTCGCGAGTTCGCTGCCCGGCGGTCGAGCCAGAATTACCCGGCTTCTCAATCTCGGGCTTCAGGAAACGGCTGGTTCGTATGTTTCTATCCTTGACACCCCCCCAATCCAGCGCGAAGTCGGGCTCTCGAAATGGCAGGATGATCTGCAATGGGATCACTTTCAGCAACATCCCTCTACTGAGGGTCTACCGGCGCTCGCTGACGCCATGCTGGCCCATGCGCGCGCAGTGCTTGGGCTTACGCGTAAAGTAATCGTTACCGACCTCGACAACACTCTCTGGAGCGGCGTCATCGGGGAGGATGGTCTACGCGGCATCAAAATTGGACCGGGTTCACCGGAGGGCGAAGCGCATGCTCGGCTTCAGCAATACTTGCTGGAGCTGAAGGCACGCGGCATTCTCTTAGCTGTAGCCTCCAAGAACAACCATGATGACGCCCTGTTGCCGTTCCAAAAGCATCCACACATGCTACTGCGCGTGGAGGCCTTTGCCGCGTTTGAAGCAAATTGGAATGATAAGGCCAGCAACATTCGTGAGATTGCGCGCAAGCTCTCACTGGGGCTCGACGCCTTCGTATTTCTCGATGACAATCCGATTGAGCGGGAGTGGGTCAGATCGCAACTACCCGAAATGGCCATCGTAGAGCCAGGTCCTTCGGTGTTCCATTTCGTTAGAAACCTCGATCTGGGCAGATATTTCTTCTCTGTATCGCTCTCCGTTGAGGATCGAATGCGCGCGGACCAATACCGGAGCGAAGCCGCGCGAAAGCAGTCGCAACTCACCTCGCAGTCGCTGGGTGAATTCCTGATGCAGCTGCAATTGCGCGCACGCCGTATCGACGTCGATGCCACCAATCTCGCCCGCGTCGCTCAGCTGACGAACAAGACGAATCAGTTCAACCTCACTACGCGCCGATACACCGCTGCCCAGATACAACTGCTGCTGGATGACCCACAGAGCTGGGCCAGTGGGTTCCAGCTCGCCGACCGGATGGGCGAATATGGATTGATCGGAGTTATTTTCTGCCGGCTCTGTTCGAAAGATCAATGGGAAGTGGATACTTGGCTGATGAGCTGCCGGGTTTTGGGACGTCAAATGGAAGCATTTATGTTCGATCGTCTGGTCGAGGCGGCGCAAGCGAGAAAGATCAAAGAGATTTTTGGCGTTTACCGGCCCACACCCAAAAACGGACTGGTCAAGGACCACTATGTTCGATTCGGTTTTGAAAAAATTAGCGAGACACCCGAAGAAATCAGATACCGCTTGGCTGTTCCAGAGCACTCCCCAAATACGGCCACGCACATCATCGACGACAGCAATAGGTTATCTGCCACGATCTGAATCAGTTCTCCAGTTCAGGGTGATGCTGCGCCCATGCGATCGCGGCCCTTCGCGGCCACATTGCGAGCGTGAGTGACGGCCTGAATTGGCCATTTTCGTACAATATTTGCCGCTCACGATTATGCTCGAGGAATCCAGAGTCCGCGGGAGCTGGGCCGAGCGTCGCCACTATACGTCCCCCGTATTTCAGGTAGGGATCATTTAGCGGAGCGAGGTGAGGTGTGGCGCGCAAGACAGCCGGATCATGAAACCATGACGCACACAAAATGCCTTTCATCTCAGGCTGCAATTCTAGGGATTTTGCCATGCGATAGAAGGCTTTGTTTACCTCCTTCGGGATCACCAGCGAGCGATTTCGTGGGGCCGGGCCCACATGGATGTAGAAAGCGGGTTTGAACCCGCCGAACTCGGTGGCGATGTACCACAAGGCCTCCGGAATCCTGCTGAGTGTCATCTTGTAAAGCCAAGATCGCGGCAGCCCGGAAATCACCCAATCGAGGGGGCCGGCTACAAATCTGCGCAGCGATGCAATCTTGCAAGCGCTGACGAATGGATCAGTTCCGGCTAACAATTGTGAGCCCTTCCCGGGTGCTTTCAAGTAGGCAAGAAACTCTTTTCGCATGAGGGTTTTCACGGAATGATGCAGCGGAAGCAATTCCAGTCCAGGGGCCGCCTCCTCAACTGCGTAGGCCAACAGCAAACGCTCTACCGCATCTCCCTCCGCCTTAATGCCGCGCTGTCGAAGCGCCTCTTTCCACGAAAAAACTTCTGATTGCGATTTCCAGGTATCCTTGACGGAACGAACAACTGCGACGCAATCCGAGGACGTTTTCCCAAGATCGCGAAGACCGGAAGCCACCGGAGCCATTTCGGGAGCATGCTCGATCAGAATACTTGTTGTCATGGCATCTCGCATTGTAATCTCTAGTGGGATGACAAGGTTCGATTTTCAGACGGCGTTGGAAGACATTTTGGGAATTCCGCACGGCTCTCTGAAGGACTCCGACGGCCGAAACACCATAGAGAGCTGGTCATCCCTCGCGGATGCCCAGATCGTTGCCTATGTGGCGAGCGATGTAGGTATCGAGCCGGATGCCGATCTGATGGAAGCTGAAACTTTCGGCGAGATGGTTCGCATTCTCGAGGCCAGGAACGCCTTTTGACATCCTGTCCTTTTCGAGAGTTCATCTTCAATTCAATTTTAATCGATAGCAGACGAATTACTTACAAATCGAACCTGGAATGATCGACGATTGCCAAAGCTCTACTTCGCCGATCGATTCAATAAGGCTCACTTTGCCGCACTGGCTCCACTCATGGTAGTCTGTGGCCTCCGGAAATAGGACTGGATTCCCATCCTTCAGACTATACCGTTAGCGAAGATCTGTGTCCTCATAGCGATCAAAGGTATCCGAGTCTCCTGGATGACCGCTAGCTCTGAGCACCTTCTTTTTGTGTTTGGCGGCTCTATCCGGGGGGCGATCTGTGTTCTCCGTCCTTGGCCCGCGGGCAGCTTCCATCATATGCCGTTGGCCATTTCTGAAATAGCAATCGCAACGATTGCTTTCATGCTCGCTGCAAGTCTATGGAGCGACTCTGACGCCTATTTTTCCTCATTCATTCGTCGGTTGCGCGAGTGCGTGGTGTGCCCTTGCGCAACACGGGTCCCGCGGGGGAGTCACTGAGAGCGTTTTATGTGCGGAATTGCAGGCATCGTAGACACGGAACTCGGTGAAAGGCAGTATGTTCAAACCGTCCGTCTCATGTGCAATGCCATCGCCCATCGTGGCCCGGACGATGAGGGATTCTACTTCAGCGACGGCGCGGCACTAGGAATACGCCGGCTGAGCATCATCGATCTCGCTGGCGGACACCAGCCGATTCACAACGAAGACCGAAACGTCTGGGTGGTATTCAACGGTGAAATTTACAACTTTTCAAAGCTGCGTAGTGAGCTCGAGTCACGCGGCCACCGTTTCTACACGCATGGTGACACCGAAGTTATCGTTCATTTGTATGAAGAACTAGGTGCCGAGTGCGTAACCAGGCTCCGCGGCATGTTCGCCATCGCACTCTGGGATGAAGGTCGCAAGACTCTTTTGTTAGCGCGAGACCGCCTCGGCAAGAAACCGCTGCACTACGCACTTCATAACGGGAATCTGTACTTCGGCTCAGAGATCAAGAGCTTGCTCGCAGTCGCACCAGAATTAGCCGACGTGAACCGTGAAGCAATGCTCTCCTACTTTCAATTCGGCTACATCCCTGACCCTTTCACCGCCTTTCGGACGATCCGCAGACTCCCGCCCGGTCATTTGCTCGAACTTGCGACTGGCCAGATCCGAATGCGTTCCTACTGGGACTTGCCGAGTTATGGCGCTTTTGATCCCGGTTCCGAGCACGAGTGCTTAGACGAGCTCGAGCGTCGGCTCGATGAGGCGGTGAGAATCAGACTCATCAGTGATGTGCCGCTGGGCGCGCTCTTAAGTGGTGGGGTAGATTCTTCGATAATCGTCGCTCTGATGGCCCGTGCCAATTCAGGCCCCGTGAAGACCTTTTCAATCGGTTTTCCTAACGAGGACTTCAGTGAAATCGCAAACGCCCGTGCCGTCGCCGAGCGTTTCGCCACGAATCATCATGAATTCGTCGTCGAGGCTGATTTCAGCGAAACGCTCGATAAGCTTACCCACATGCTCGAAGAGCCATTCGCCGACTCCTCTATCCTGCCTACTTACCACGTTTCGCGATTAGCCCGACAGCATGTGACGGTTGCGCTCTCGGGCGATGGCGGCGACGAGCTTTACGCTGGGTACGACCGATATGCAATCAATCTGCGCCGGCGCGTTTTCGAAAAAATTCCTGCTTGGGTCGGACATGCTTACCGTAATTACGCATATCCGTTCCTGCCTCACGGTACGTGGGGGAGGAAATTCGCCTATAACATCTCGCTTGGGACTCGCGACCGCTACATTGACAGTATTTCTTACCTACCTCCAGACTTGAGGGAGCAGTTCATCTTTTCGACTGATTTTCTTGATTTCGCAGCTGCGCGACCTTCCCCAGCACAGCAGTTCCACAACTATTTTGATCGAGCACCTGCAGATCATGATCTCAGCCGAATGCAGTACCTGGATACAAAGACCTACTTGCCCGCTGACGTGCTTACGAAAGTGGACCGGATGAGCATGGCAACGTCTCTTGAAGTTCGATGCCCGCTTCTTGACCACGAATTTGCTGAATGGTCGGCTTCGCTCACGCCTCGCTGGAAGCTTCGATTGGGCCAGTCAAAGTACGCGCTCAAGAAGCTCGCGGAGCGACTTGGTGTGCCTGCTCTTTGCATCCATCGACCCAAGCAAGGATTCGCGATGCCACTTGTCCACTGGTTCCGGAAGGAACTTAAGCGTGGGATAGCACACATCCTGCTCGAGCCGCGAACTCTCGCGCGCGGCTATTTCAATCCTTCGGGAGTACGAACGTTGCTCGAGGAGCACTGGCGAGGCCGCCGAGACAATTCTGCTTCTCTTTGGATTTTATTGATGTTCGAATTGTGGCACAGAAACTATCTGGATTCTGTGTGCTGCGGGACTTCCATTGTTTTAAAGACCTCTTCCGCAGTGACGACTTCGAAGGACCCCGCTGGGACTTTGACCGCTCGTTCGGTGCGCGCGGCAAAACGCCCCGAGGACATATCCTGATCCGAGTGCCATGATGCCTGCTCTCTTTGATGTCGCCGCTAAGAATGCTCACAGAAACCTGCGGCTATTTTTGATGATGGACAGCCTACGAACCGGGGGGAGCGAGAAACAGTTCGTTCTAATGGCGAGGGCTTTTCGGAGCGGCCCGTTCGATCTCTATCTTGGTTGTCTCCAACGGCGTGGGAAATTCCTCGACGATCTCGAGGAGATCTGCGAATACCCAACTGGCGGCAGCTTTCTGACTTTACGTACACTGCACTCCCTCAGCAGACTCGTAGGGCTTCTCCGTCGAACCCACATTGATGTCGCACAGTCATTCGATTTTTACACGAATCTAATGTTGATTCCGGCGGCGCGCCTCGCGGGCACACCCGTCGTCATAGCCAGCCAGAGGCAGCTTGGCGACCTCCTCACACCGATGCAGCGTCACGTCCAAAACCTTATATTTCGCTTGGCGGATTGTGTCGTTTGCAATTCATTGGCGGCAGCGGATCGGCTCGCGAGAGAAGGATTGCCCAACGCCAAGTTAATTGCGATCCCGAATGGCCTTCCGCCGGAAGCGTTCCAGGAGACAATGCCGGCCTTACCGCCCGAGGCAGGCGTCATGCGTATCGGTATGATCGCAAGAATGAACGAACGAGCAAAAAATCATGCCCTCTTTTTACATGCAGCTGCGAGCGTTGCCAGACGGTTCCCGCTGGTTGAATTCGTGCTCGTGGGTGACGGTCCCTTCCGAAAGGAATGGGAAGAGTTGGCGCAACAACTTGGCATCGGTCCTCGGACTCGCTTTTTGGGAGAGCGGTACGATATCCCCGCGGTCCTGGCGGCGCTCGATGTGGTCGTTAGCGCGTCGCGCACGGAAAGCCTATCTAATGCGATCCTCGAAGCTATGGCCGCTGGTCGCCCCGTCGTCGCCACAAACGTTGGAGGTAATCCAGAGCTTGTGCGCGACCGAGAGACTGGCCTGCTAATCGCTCCTGAAGATGAAGGAGCGCTCGCAAATGCGCTCGAGACCGTGCTTGTTTCCCCCGAACTCGCCCGGGAATGGGGCGAAACCGCTCAACGGATTGCCCAAGCGAATTACACGCTTGATCACGCGCGCGAGCGATTCGAGGAGCTTTACATGGATTTGCTTGCGAAGAAGAGCCTGCGGGGAGTCGCTGACGTGGGCCGAACACCTCTGAAGTGAGCTTGGGGAATCGTGCATCCGTGAATCCGCGAGGCTTGCTGGTCTGATCCACCAGGAAACAAAAACCGCGCGATTAACCACTGTTTGGTCGCGGGTCCGTTACCGCAGCCATCGCGGGCAGTGAAATTGAGTTTAAGATGGGCAACTCGCCATCAAGAAAAACCCGCTGCCAGGTCTCCAAATTCAGCAGGCGCCAAATTCGATCCCCATTATCCCTGCGGCCTCCGCGATGTTCAGCGAATAACCCTCGAACGGCATCACGCTCGATCAAACCTCTCTCCAGCGTGCGGGGCTCCAATAGCATTCTTTCTATATCGTTGAGTTGCGGTCCGTCCAACCAATAAGCCCATGGTGTAGGGAAGCCCATTTTCTGACGATAAACAATTGAATGGGGAAGCAGATCCTCTACGGCTAACTTTAAGATGTGCTTTCCGGAAAGCCCTTGGATCGAATACCGCGTGGGAATGCGGCTCGCGAACTCCACAAGTACATGATCAAGGAAGGGAACTCGGCTTTCGATGGATGCGGCCATGCTCATCTGATCCTGTTTCATGAGTATTTCCACCATATAGGTGTGAATGTCCGTATACAAAAGCCGGTGGAAAAGATCGCCTGAAGAGTTATCCCAAAACGCCATGGTCCCTGCGTATGCGTCGCCACTGAGTTCGCGCGCCCGTGGAGTGAGCAACTTGCCTTGCTCTGCCGCGGAGAACGCGGAATAAAAGTTATCGAAATAAAATGACGGCCACGATGTGCCATCCCTTCCCGCAAATGTGTGCTCTAGCTTGCGTCGCAAAGCGGAAGGTAGCACCCCGCTCCCGATTCCATCTCGTATCCATTGACGGAAAATAGCGGGCGTGAGCGAACGGTACGCCCGATCCATCCGCGAATTGGCCAGAGTCCAAGCATAACGCGTATATCCGCCCAAGGTCTCATCGCTGCCCTCTCCGGTAAGCACGACGGTAACCCGTTCCCGCGCCAACTTGGCAACAAAATAGAGCGACACACTGGAGGGCCAAACGATCGGTTCGTCCTCATGCCAAATCAAGCTAGGCAACGCGGCGAAGAACTCCTCCCGGCTCAGCCGCACTTCATGATGGCGAGAACCAATATGTTTGGCCATCTGGCGAGCGTAGGGCAACTCGCTAAATGCCTCCTCCCCGTAGCCGACTGAAAAAGTTTCAATCGGTTCTCTGCGAATTTTGGCAGTCAGAGCTGCGACCGCACTCGAGTCTAAACCTCCACTGAGAAAAACGCCCAAAGGAACATCGCTCATCAGGTGGCTTGACACGCACGACTCGAGCAGCTCGCGATAAGTCTTGACGTAATATTCCCGCGGACGAACCTCTTGGTCCACGGGTGCCGGGAGGTCCCAATAACATTGGATGTCTAGTTGACCATTGGCATCGACCTCTAACGTGTGTCCCGGAGGAAGCTTATCGATGCCTGCGAACATGGTGTCGGAGCCGGCCAGATACCCAAATGCCAGATATTCCGCAAGAACGCTGGCATTCAACTCGGCTCGAATACCGGGATATGACAGTATGGTTTTAATTTCGGATGCCAAAAGAAATTTGTGCCCGTCGTAGCGATAGTAAAAAGGTTTAATTCCCAGACGATCTCGCGCCGCGAATAGCATCCTGCGGCGGCGATCCCAAATTGCGAACGCGAACATCCCGCGCAGATATTTCACGCAGTCACGGCCGTACTGTTCATACAGGTGAACAATCGTTTCCGTGTCGCTTCGCGTGCGATAGCGGTGGCCTTGGGATTCCAGTGCGACCCGCAATTCCGCATGGTTATAGATTTCGCCGTTAAAGACGATCCAAAGGCTTTCATCCTCATTCGCAATTGGCTGATGGCCGGTCTTAATATCGATGATACTGAGCCGTCGCATGGCGAGGCCGACATTCCCCTCGACAAAAAATCCCTCGTCGTCGGGGCCGCGATGCGCGACCTGTCGGTTCATGCTCGCGAGGATGTCTCGATCTACATTTTGATTAACACCGGGATAGAGAATGCCGCAGATTCCGCACATGATTAGCGATCCGCCTCGTTGCTCCCTTGGGGAACTGTCTTTCCAGTTTCAACTGATTTGCTCAACCACTCTTGCGAGATGAGAATATCGTCTTCCGAGCAATCCACCTGCATCTTGCCCTGGGAATAGAAAAGTTCGCAGCGGATCATTCGTCTGGGTGAAGAAACAATCCTGCTTTCGCGGAACTCCACATGGGTGCCATTGCAGAATACGAGAAGAGTCAACTTTCCATCGGTCCTGCAACAATAAAAGAATTCGGCATCGCTCTTCCACTCATCAAAGGTCCAGTTTTTCTCTTGCGCGAATATAAAGTAATGCTCATCCCCATGGTCAATGAAGCGATAAGCACTGACGTCTGGAGAAGGAAAGAACTGGCTCAACCTGCCTCGCGCACGCACGTCTTCGGGGGACAAGTCTAAGGGTGCAAGCAACGTTGTGAACTCGGCCGGAAGTGTCGTCGCGGTCGTGAATCGAACTTCGGTCGCCGATTCTTTCGATCCATATGCGGCGGACCATATTCCTGGTTGCACGGTCTTGGACCAGCAGTGTCCCTCGGCAGAAAATAAAGCAACCCCACCTTTTTCCCCGAAGCAAAAGAATCGGTCTTCACCTTGCTCCGGGGAAGATAGCTCCGGATTGAGGTGCCAACGCAGATCGAGTTCATGTTTGCCGGTTCCTAGCATCAAATCCCGGACCAGCCAGAACTTCGGCTTTCGAAAAAATACCCATCTTCGATGAATGGCCGGAGTGCCCGGCTGGGAATAGCCGTCATGACTTCCAACAAACAAGTCGAAAGTTTCTCCGGTGACCCAGATCTCCGCCTTGGCGTTGGCGAAACGTTGCCACGCGAACGGCCCTCTGGGTTCTGACTGATTCCGGCCATCTAATTGGAACGTATTGTGGGCGGACGTGCCGCGAAACTGGTCACGTTCTCTCCCAGCACCCACATATTCATAGGTGCCCGGATCACCGAGCAACTCGCGTTCCTCGGCGTGGAGAGTCAGACTCAACGCATCGGCATGTCCGTGCCCGCCCGCAAGCGCGCCTTGCGGACCAGCATCGATGACGGCTTGCAGTTTCCTCTGGTTACAGCTCATGACGTACAAACCAGTATCGGGCGCAGCTACCGAACGCATTTCTGGTTTTTTGGCTTCGATGCGGTCAAATTTCGCAGCACCCTTTTCCCCTAACAGCCAAAGTGTCTCTTCCCGCAACCCTCCAACTAACAATTTAAAATCGCCGCGGCCAAACAAAACCGCGCCAGTAGCGAGAGGATCAGAAAGATGCTCGGCGCGATTCCGCAGGGGGTCAAAGACACGACCGCCGTCATCGTCCCCCCAACGCGGCGGAGCACCCGCCCGGCATAGCACTGCCAGCGCATCCAACATTCGTTCAAGCCTGCGATTGTATTCTGTGGGGAACGGCATATCGTTCAACGAGGCCAGAACGCTAGCGTGGATAAGGAAGTCCAGTGCGTAGACGTGGTAATAGGTGGACTGTTCGAAATAAAATCCATCCGGCCGTACCTGCCGCTCTGATTCCCGCAGTACCATCTCCCATCCCCTCCGTTTCCAACGCGGGGCGGAGCGTAGTTGGGGGCAAAGCGTACCAATGAAAAATAGCGCCACGGCTTCACCCAGCAGGTGCGTATTAGGTGAAAAATACGTGGAAAGATAAAGCTCAATATGACGTCCGCTCACCGCCATCGAACGCAGCCATTGTTCGCGGAACTCCGGTGTTATAGCGGGCGTTCCCTCCAAGAGGAAGTTGACCCATAACCAGGAAAGGCTGCGAAAGGCGACCTCCAGGCTACTCGCCCAATTGATTCCTCGGGGATAAGCATTCTCTGTTCTCCAGTGCCGCCACTGAGCAATCAGTTCAGAAGCAAACCGGAAATCTTGAGTGAGCCGATAAGCCTTGGCCAGTGTTACCAGGTGCTGATGACGGTTCAGTTCCCATGTGACTTTCGCATCGCCCACCGATGCAAAATCTAAATATCGGATCTTGAACCAAAGATCGCGAGGCGCTCGTTTCCCATGCACGCGGTCCGAATGCCAATCAATTTCCCGGTCATAATCCAGCTCTACGTAACCGAGCAGATCGAAACGATGCCCACAAATCTTCTCTGCACGTTTAGTTATAGCTTCAACCTGCTGCGGCATTCGCTCACGAAACAATTCCATCTGCCGAGGAATGTCTTCGCACTGGAAAAAAAACCTTCCGGATCCATTCTTTTCCCGACGAACCTCGACACGGGATGGATCGATCCCCAGCCCGAATAAAATCGCATCTGCACGCTTCTGCAGTTCTTGACGGATCCGATATGCGAGTTGCCCGCGGCCCATCGACGCAATCCGTCGTATGGTCTCGGATCGATTTAACCCTCCATTCTTTTCATTCGGCATGCACGATCCTGGACTTCACGCTCGCCGCCCGTTTCTCAGCTCGCCGATCCGGCAGCTGAACCGCTCCGCCGCATCGGCTCAGTCTCCGAGGAGATCAAAAGAGAACGCTTCCGACCTTGGGGGCGCATCCGCCAACCCTCTATGCTTATACTATAAGCAAGCATTCGGATGTAGACGGTGGATGGCGAGTCTTCGTGCCTTTCAGAGCATCCCTTATCGTTCAGGAAGCTGCTGAAAAACAAGCCAGTAATAGATACAACGGGGCACCCGATGGGAACGGCACTGCGGTTCAGTCAAGTCTTTGATTCGCATGCCAAGGATCAATTTGAGGAGATTCGAGTAAGCGCATGAATCACTCCATTAGCGTATTTGGTTTGGGATACGTCGGCGCGGTAACAGCTGCCTGCTTGGCATACAAAGGCAACAAAGTCACTGGCGTCGATTTGAATCGGACGAAGGTCGAGGCGATGAATTCAGGAAAGAACCCGATCGTGGAACCTCGAGTGGGCGAAATTATTGCCGAGTCGCACAAAGCCGAGCGCTTGCATGCTACTAGTTTCGCGGAAACAGCAGTTTTGAATAGCGACATATCCATCCTTTGTGTTGGCACACCCAGCCTGCGCAATGGGAAACTCGATATCGGGAACATCGAACCGGTGTGTCAAGAAATCGGCGAAATCTTAAAGAAAAAGAAGTCATTTCATCTGGTGGCACTGCGCAGCACAGTACTGCCTGGCACGGCGGAAACCATCGTGGTGCCAACGCTGGAAAAAGCCAGCGGCAAGAGCATCGGTACGGACTTCGGCGTCTGTGTCAATTCGGAATTCACGCGCGAGGGAACGGCAGTTGTGGATTTTCTGGAGCCTGCCTTGACCATCATCGGCGCAGCCGATAAAGCCCACAGCGCAATTGTCCGCGATCTCTATTCCTGGCTCCCGGCCGTATATTCGAAACCTCATTCCGCTCAGCGGAATTGGTGAAGTATGTCTGCAATGGATGGCACGCAGTGAAGATGGCGTTCGCTAACGAAATCGGGACGCTTGCCAACGAATTGAATGTCGATGCCGAATCTGTGATGGAAATTTTCGCTTCGGATACTAAACTCAATATTTCGCCCGCCTACTTGAACCCAGGATTCGCGTTCGGAGGGTCCTGCCTGCCTAAGGACGTGCGTGCTCTGAACTATCGCGCGAAGGAACTTGACCTAAAACTGCCTCTATTCGAATCCATCATGCCGAGTAATGAGGAACATTTTGTGCGCGCAGTGGAGATGGTGTTGGCGACCGGCAAACACAAAATCGGTATGCTCGGCCTTAGTTTCAAAATGGCCACCGATGATCTTCGTGAAAGCCCTCAAGTTCAATTGGTGAAATGGTTGCTCGGAGAAGGGCGCGAGATCCAGGTCTGGGACGATAATGTTTCACTGGGACGTCTGATCGGATCAAACCGTGAATACATCGAGCAGGTTATTCCTCACATCGGATCCCTTCTTCGGGCAAATCTGGAGGAAGTTTTGAGGGAAGCCGAGGTAGTGGTAATTGGAACGCGTGGCCTCGACCGGGATTTTCTCCAAAAGAACATGCGCCGGGACCAGCAAGTCATCGATTTGGTCAACCTGGAGAAAGCTCGCCGCCCCCAGACGGTGGCGGCCTATAAAGGAATCTGCTGGTAACTCTCCCCGATGAAGATCCTTTGGGTCAAGGCCGGCGGGCTAGTTCCTCCTGATACGGGGGGAAAAATCCGCAGTTACAACATCATTCGCCGCCTGGCCAAGCACCACGCGGTAACCTTCTTTTCCTTCTATGCAGCTCATGAGAATGATGTCCATGAACAACTGAGACCAATTTTCCAGCAAATGACCCTAGTTCCCCTGGATTTGCCTCCACCAAAGGGCGCCGGTGAGTTTCTGGATTATGTCGCTCATCTTTTCTCGCGAGAACCTTACAATTTGACGAAGTATTGCCGACCTTTGGTTCGCAATCGGTTGCACGATTTACTTCAAGAAGAAACATACGATGTCATCCTGTGTGATTTTCTGGCGACAGCTGGAGTTATTCCTTGGGACTGGCCCTGCCCCAAAGTGATCTTTAGCCACAATGTCGAAGCGGTCATTTGGCAACGCCATTACGAGGTAGCTAGAAACCTGCTGTGGAAGGCTCTTTCCCGGTATGAATGGAAGAGGATGGCTGCGGCGGAACGAAAGTATCTGCAAAAAGCCGATCACGTTCTCGCCGTCTCGGAAAATGATCGAGAGGTTTTTGCCAAGTTCCTGGATCCACAGAAGCTGACGGTGATACCAACCGGCGCTGACA
>Ga0070730_10001737_pt1 | contig 20611 bp, 20 predicted proteins | sample Coa_R1_3_FD_66447 | JGI IMG/M metagenome (GOLD analysis project Ga0070730, IMG submission 66447) | Surface soil microbial communities from Centralia Pennsylvania, which are recovering from an underground coalmine fire - Coalmine... | ecosystem: Environmental > Terrestrial > Soil > Unclassified ... | reverse complement strand
CCCCGGGGCAGCACGGCATCGATGACGATCAGGTGCTTGTCCTCGTCGATGGTGTAGATGACCCGGTAGGTGGCCCGGCGCGCCGACCACTGACCGTGGAAGGGCTCGCGCAACGGCTTGCCGACCCGGCGCGGATCGTGACTGAGTGCCCCCAGGACGAGTTCCACGACGGCGGCGGCCACCGGCTCAGGGAGTTTTCCCGCCAGCCAGCGGCGCGCGGTGGCTGACCACCTCATGTCATAGGCCAGATCGCTCACGCGCTGTGTGCCCGCCGCGCGGCGAGGTCGGTCAGGATGTCCTCGGTGGTGAAGACCTCGCCCCGGGAGACCGCGTCCCTGGCCTCCATGATTGCGGCCACGGCGGCGGGATCGGAGAGGATCTCTAGGGTCTCCTGGAGACTCTCCCATTCGTCAATTGAGACCACCACAGCCGCCGGCCGACCGTTACGGGTCACCGTGACCTGGTCGTGCTGCTGTTGGACGCGGGCAATCAACTCCGACAACCGGGCCTTGACATCAGCAAGCGGCAGCGTCTCCATAGTCAGAATTATAGTCAGCAGGTCACCTGTGTCGAGCCCGGCCGGACGAGGCTAATGAGACCACGGCCGTGCGACCGGCGCGGCCGGCAGCCGGCTAGCTATCAGGTCGGCAACCAGCGCCACCAGATTGGCGGGGATGATGGGTTCGCTGGCTCGTCACTGTTTGGTGAGGCGGGCGATCCGGTCGAAGGTCTCGTGCAGGCCCCGGGTGATCTCCTCGTCCGCCTCGGCAGGGACGTCCGGAACGGTCACCTGGATGGTGATGCGTGAGCCGCCGCCATGCCCGGCCACCAGAAGGGTGCCGCGGTAGCCACTGAGCCGCCTGCTGTCCCAGGACAGCCGGCGGACGGCGTCGTCGGCCACGAACCCGCCCCGGGTGTCGTAGTCGTGGCCATGGGACTCACCCTGCAGGTGGACCGCATCCCCGCCCGCTGGGCGGCTGGCGGTGGTGGTGGGAACCCAGTCTGCCAGGCGGTGCGGGTCCGAGACGAGGCGCCAGACGGCATCCGGCGCCGCGCTGATGTCCTGGGACTGCTCAAAATCAGGCATGGCCAATATTCCTCCTGCTCGCGGAACGGCACGAGTATTCTGTCCCCCGGCCCGCGGAACAAGCGTCCACCCCCGGCGCTCACGGCTGGGCCGGCGGTCGCGCGACGGAGTGGCGCAGCACCAGGCTCATCGGCTGGCCGACCATGACGTCGCGGGCGGACTGCTGCTCGATGCGGGCGATCAGCGCGTCCACGGCGGCAAGGCCCAGGTCGGCCAGCGGCATGGCCACGCTGGTCACCGGCACCTCGAGGAAGGCCAGGCACTCGTCCTCGTCGAAGCTGACCACCGACATCTGGAACGGTACCCCGATGCCAGAGTGTCGCAGTGCGGCGAGCACCCCGAACAACTGGTTCAGGCTGCCGACCCCGCAGGCGGTGGGCATCGCGTCCCCCGGCAGCCGGGTCACGGCACGCCAGCCGCCCTCCTCGGTGGGGGCTTCGTGGCGCACGGTCAGCCGGATCCCCCTCGCCGCGCAGATCCGCCGGGCCGCGCTCACCCGGCGGTGCACGGTGTCCACCTCAGGTGGCCCGTCGATGAGCGCCACGCTGCGGTGTCCGAGCCCGGCCACGTAGTCGAGGAACAGCCGGACCGCTCCCGGTTCGTCCATCACCACGTCGTGGCCGTGATCGGGGCCGCGCCGGTTGACGTACACGTGCGGGATCCCGGGCACTCCCCCGGCGTGCCCCGGGATCCGCAGCGCTGTCGCCAGCAGCAGGCCGTCCGCCCGGCTCTCCTCCACCAGGTACCGGTAGTCGTCCGGGGGCTTCGCGTTCTCGCCGGGCTCCTCCATGATCATGACCACGTAGCCGCGCTCCCCGGCCCGCTGCAGGGCGCCGCGCTGCAGCCGGACCCAGATCGGGTTGCGCAGCAGCGGGATGACGAAGGCCACGGCCCCGGTGCGGCGGCGCTTGAGCGCCCGGGCCAGCGCGTTCGGCCGGTACCCCTGCTGCCGGGCGGTCTTCAGGATCAGTTCGTAGACCTCGGGACGGATCGACTGCGCGGGGTCCCCGTTGAGCACCCGGGACACGGTGGACACGTGGACACCAACCGCCTCGGCGATATCGACCAGGCGGGACGCGCGGCGCTGGCTGCCGGGCGCGCCCCCAGTCACACCACCTCCGCAACCGCGCGGGTCAGCAGGATCGCCGCGCAAAAACTGCGATAGACGGCGAGCGGGTCATCACCGTGGAAGCGCAGTTCCCGCGGGCCGGTGCGTTCCACGCCGCGAACCCAGCTTGCCGCCTCCGCGATGTCGGTAGTGCGGACGGAGATCTCCAGCGGGGCCGAGCCCACCGGCGGCGGGCTGGCCCCGGCCGCGCCCTCGATCGCCCGTTGCGCGGTCTCCCGGATCAGCGCGCAGGCGCGCGCCGGGTGCAGGCTGTGCGCGGCCAGCCGGCTGACGTGCTCCTTGACCACCGCGGTGTGCACGCCGGGGATCAGCGCCGCCGTTTCCTCGCAGGCACACCGGTCCCCGGTGACAAGCACGACCGGCACCCCGTAGTGCGCGGCCACCAGGGCGTTGATGCCCGCCTCCCCGGTCACCACCCCGCCGAGCCTGGCCTCCATCACCGCGCGCGGGTTGTAGGTGTGCGACAGCCCGGCGGGCGCGCCCACCGACCCGTGATAGGACACGAACAGCACGGCGTCGAAGCTTTCATCCAGGCCCTGCATCATGTAGAGCGGCTTGTGGCTCCCGGAGATGTAGGAGGCGCCGCCGGCGAGCGCGTCGGCGGGAAGGTTGCGCATGGTCGAGTGCGAGTCGTTGACCACGATCTCGGCGGCGCCGCCCGCCAGGGCGCCCTCGATGGCCGCGTTCACCTCGGCCAGCAGCAGCTTGCGCCCGGCGACCGCCGCCGGCCCGTCGCCAACACACTGCTCCCAGTCGACGACCCCCGCCGTGCCTTCCATGTCACTGGACACAAAGACCTTCACGGCCGCCTCCTGTTCACCGAGCACCGACCCATCATGGCTGGTCCCCGGCCAGTCGTGACCAGCTCGTCATGACTGGTCCGCGGTTCGCGCCAGGCCACTCGCGGCGGGCGGGGCGGACGCGAACGCGAAGTGGCAGGCCGCCAGGTGCCCCGGGGCCTGCGCGGCCCCGGCGAGCACCGGGTCTTCCTCGGCGCACCGCTGCTGAGCCATCGGGCACCGGGTGCGGAACCGGCACCCGGCCGGGATCCGCAGCGGGCTCGGCGGGTCTCCGGCTATCGCGGGCGCCCCGGCGCTGGAGGCGTCATGCACCAGCCGCGGGATCGCGGCGAGCAGGCCACGAGTGTACGGGTGCCGGGGAGTGCCGAACAGTTCCTCGGTGGGTGCGACCTCGACGATGCGGCCCAGGTACATGACCGCCACCCGGTCGCACAGGTGCCGCACTACGGCCAGGTTGTGCGAGATCAGCAGCAGCGACAGGCCCAGTTCCGAGCGCAGGCTGTCGAGCAGGTTGAGGATGGTCGCCTGCACGCTGACGTCCAGCGCGGACACCGGTTCGTCGGCGATGAGCACGTCGGGCCGCAGCGCCAGGGCCCGGGCGATGGCCACGCGCTGCCGCTGGCCGCCGGAGAACTGCCGGGGGTAGGCGCTCACCGCCTCGGCGGGCAGGCCGACGAGCGTGAGCAGCCGCTTGCTCTCCTCGGCCACCTGGTTCCGGGGCACCACTTGATGCACCCGGAGCAGTTCGCGCAGCATCCCGCCCACGGTCATCCGGGGATTCAGCGAGGAGTACGGGTCCTGGAAGACAATCTGTACACGGCGCCGGTCAGCGTTCGAACGGCGGGCCGGGAGGGTCTTTCCGTTCAGCATGACCTTGCCCTTGTCGGCGGGACGGAGGCCGGACAGCGCAAGGGCCAGCGTCGACTTGCCCGATCCGGACTCGCCCACCAGGGCGAGTGCCTCGCCGCGGCCGACCTCCAGGTCCACCCCATCCACCGCGCGGAGCAGCCGCTCCTCGTGCCGCAGCCGCGCCGCGAGCTGGGAGCCGACGGGGAACGACACCGTCACCCCGCGCGCCGCCAGCAGGGCGCTGGCCTGGTCCGCGCCGTCCGCCGCGGTCATGCCTGCGCCCGGTCCGCGGCGGCCGCCTCCAGGCAGCGCTCCCAATGCAGGCACGCTGTGGCGCGGCCGCCGGGCAGCATCCGCAGCGGCGTCTCGCTCACCCGGCAGTCCTCCTCGGCGAACTCGCACCGCGGGTGGAACCGGCATCCCGGCGGCGGCGTGATCAGGCTGGGCGGCGCCCCGGGGATCGGCACCAGCGAATCGCGCACGTAGTCGAAGTCCGGCGCGGACCGCACCAGGCCGCGGGTGTACGGGTGGCGGGGGTCGAGCAGCACGTCCCCGACGGCGCCGCGCTCGACAAGCTGCCCGCCGTACATCACCGCCACCCGCTGGCAGATCTGCGCGACGACCGGCAGGTCGTGGGTGACGAAGACCAGGCTGACCCCGGACTCGCGGCACAGCCGGGCCAGCAGCCGGAGGATCTGGTCCTGGATGGTGACGTCCAGGGCGGTGGTCGGCTCGTCACAGAGGATGATCTCCGGGTCACAGGACAGCGCTATCGCGATCATCACCCGCTGGCGCATGCCGCCGGAGAACTCGTGCGGGTAGGCGCGGAACCGGCGCTCCGGATCCGGGATGCCCACCCGGCGCATCAGCTCCAGTGCCCGTTCCGCGGCCCGGGCACGGCTGAAGCCCAGATGCACCTGCGGCCCCTCGGCGATCTGCCGACCCACCCGCATCACAGGGTTGAGCGCGCTCATCGGCTCCTGGAAGATCATCGCCAGCTTCGGCCCGCGGATCCGGTTGAGCTCGGACTGAGTCCTGGTCACCAGGTTCACGCCGTCCAGCAGGATCTCGCCAGCGGTCACCCGCGCCTCGGCGGGCAGCACGCCGAGCACGGCACGCAGTGTCATGCTCTTGCCGGATCCGGACTCCCCCACCAGGCCAAGTGCCTCGCCCGCGGCGACATCGAACGACACACCATCCACCGCCCGCACGGTGCCCATTCGGCTGGCGATCCGAACGTGCAGGTCGCGGACATCCAGCACCGGCCCGGCCGGCCCCGGCCCGGCCGCCGCCGGCCCGGCCGGCCCCGGCCCGGCTGGCACCGGCCCCTCCGCAGCGGTCATGCCTGGCCCGGCCGGAGCAGGTCGGCGAGGCCGTCGCCGATCAGGGAGAGCCCGAGGCCCACGACCACCACCGCGAGGCCCGGGATCGTGGTGAGCTGCCAGTGCGTGGACAGGAAGTTCTGCCCATCGTTGATCATCGAGCCGAGGTCGGCGGTCGGCGGCGGCACGCCCAGGCCGAAGTAGCCCAGCGTCACGATGGCCAGCATGTCCTGGACGATGTCGGACATGGAATAGATGATCGCCTGGGTGATGACGTTCGGCATCAGGTGGCGGCCCATGATGCGGACACTGCCCAGGCCGCCCGACTGGGCCGCAAGCACGTAGTCCTGCCGTTTGGCCACCAGGATCTCGCCGCGGATGATCCGCGCGTAGGACACCCAGCCCACCAATGTGATCGCGATGTAGATGCTGCGCTCGCCCGGGCCGAGCACGAACACCAGGGCGATGACCAGCACGTAGAACGGGAACGCGACCACGACGTCGACCAGGCGCATGATCACGGTATCGGCCCAGCTGCCGAAGTAGCCGGCCAGGCTGCCCAGGACCGTGCCGAGGGCGAACGGGAACAGCACCGCGATGAACGCGATCCGCAGGTCCTCCCGCAGGCCGTAGAGCAGCCGGGTCCAGGTGTCCCGGCCAAGCTGGTCGGTGCCCAGCAGGTGGTGGGCGCTCGGGCCGAGCAGCGTCGCGTTCAGGTTCTGCGCGTTCGGGTTGTACGAGCTGAACAGCGGCGCGCCGGTCGCCAGCACCAGGATGATGGCGATGATCACGATCCCGGACAGCAGCGCGGGCTGGGTGTACCAGCGCCGGGCGCGGCGTGGCTCCGCCCGCACGGTGGTCACCTCGTAAGCGCCGGGCGCCCCGGGCTCCGGGATCAGCGGAATCACGCTCACCGGGAGAACCGCACTCTCGGGTCGAGGGCCGCGTAGGCCACGTCGGCCAGCAGGTTGAGCAGGATGACCATGATGGCGAAGACCAGGGTTACGCCCTGGACCACGGTGAAGTCACGCTGGAAGATCGAGTTGATCATGAGCTGGCCCAGGCCGGGGATCGCGAAGACGTTCTCGATGATCACCGTGCCACCGATCAGGAAGCCGATGTTGATGCCGAGCACGGTGATCGCCGGGATGACCGCGTTGCGCAGCACGTGCCGCAGGAACAGCCGGGGCCCGGGGACTCCCTTGGACCTGGCGGTGGTGACGTACTCGGCGCCGAGCACGTTGAGCATGCTCGCGCGCAGGCTGCGGATGACCACCGGCGCGAGCGCCAGCGCCACGGTCAGGCTGGGCAGGAACATCGACCGCAGGTGGCCGAAGAAGCCGGCGCCGTACCCACTGACCGGGAACCAGTGGAGCTTGATCGCGAACGCGTAGATCAGCAGGAACCCCAGCCAGAACTGGGGCATGCCCAGCCCGATCAGCGGAACCGCGCGAACCACGTGGTCGCGGGCGCCGTCCTTCCGGCTGGCCGCGATCATCGCCAGCGGCACGCTGATCAGCACGGCGAGGACGGACGCGTAGGTGATCACCCACAGCGTCGGCGGCAGGTGGCTGAGGATCAGGCTGGACGCCGGGCCACCGTAGAACAGGCTCAGCCCGAGGTTGCCGTGCAGCAGCCGGTCCAGGAACAGCCAGTACTGGCTGACCAGCGGCCGGTTCAGGCCCCACTCCCGGTGCAGCAGCGCCACCGCGCGGGGGGTCGCGTGGATCCCCAGGATGGTCCGCGCCGGGTCACCGGGGATCAGGTGGATCATGAAGAAGACGATGATCGTGACGCCGACGGCCACCGGCACCAGTTGCAGCAGGCGCCGCAGCACGAACGTCATCCGCCCCATGGGCGCCGCTCACCTCCCTCGCCCGCTGGACCCTGGTTCCCGGATGCCCGCCGGCCGCCGGGCCCGGGCGGCGTTTCGCCCGGGACCGGCCGCGGCCTACTTGCTAAGCCAGACGTTCTCCAGGTGGTAGTTGCCGAGCGGAGTGACGAAGAAACCGTGCACGCTGGTGGTGGTCGCGTAGGCGTACGGCGAGTAGTAGAGGAACGCCATGAACGCGTCGGCGGCCGAGTCGGCCTGGACGGTGTTGTACAGCGCCTGCCGCGCCGGGGTGGACAGGGTCTGCTCGGCCAGGTGCGTGTCCTTGACCACCGTCGGGTTGTTGTAGGCGGTGAAGAACGACCGGGCGCCGGAGTTCGGGTCCACCGCGAAGGTGGCCAGCTCGTCCGGGTCGGGGATGTCCATGGTCCAGTAGGTCAGCGTCATGTCGTACTTGAGGTTCTGCTCGTCCACGTTGACCGTGTTCGGGTCCAGTTCCTGGATCTTCAGGTTGATGCCGAGCGGCTTCAGCTCGTTTTGCAGGATCGTGGCGATCGTGATGTCGTCGGAGAAGCCGGAAGACACCAGGATCGTCGTGGTGAACCCGTGCGGCACGGTGGACTTAGCCATCTCGGTCTTGGCCGCCGCCGGGTTGTACTGCAGCCCCTTGGTGGCCGGCTGGTAGTAGGGCACCTGCGGCGGGAACAGCGAATTCGCCGGCTTGCCGTTGCCGAAGAGCACCGCCTTGACCAGCGCCGCCCGGTTGATGGCCAGCGAGATGGCGCGGCGCACGTGCACGTCCTGGAACGGCTTCACCAGCTCGTTGAAGGCCAGGTAGTCGGTCCTGGTCGAGTCGAACAGGTCCATCTTGATGCCCGCGGTGGCCTTCAGGCTGCTCACCGTGGACCAGGCCGGAAACTCGTCCACCTGGGCCTGCCCGCCCTTGAGCTGCAGTTCCCTGGTGTTGTCGCTGGGCACGTCGGTCCAGGTGACGCTGTTCAGGTAGGGCTTGCCCTGCTGCCAGAAGTACGGGTTGCGGACCAGCTTGAGCGCCGAGCCCTTGTGCCAGTAGTCCCACTTGAACGGACCAGTCCCGATCGGGTGCTGGTAGAACGCGGTCTCGGTCTGGCCGCCGTAGTTGGCCGGGACGATCGCGTTGGCGAACAGCGACAGGTCGGCGAGCAGCGGCGCCCAAGGGTACTTGAGATGGACCACCACGGTCTGCGGCGACGGCGCGCTGACCGACGCGATGGCCGTGTCGATGTAGCCCCAGCCCTTGGCCGCAGCTCTGGCCTGGTCGATGGAGAACTTCACGTCGGCGGAGGTCATCGGCTTGCCGTTGGAGAACTTCACGCCCTTGCGCAGCGTGAACGTGTAGGTCTTCTTGTCGGCCGAGACGGTGTAGCCGGTTGCCAGCCAGGGCTCGACGCCCCTGCCGTTCGGCGTCACCGTGTACAGCGGCTGCATGATCTGCTCGAAGATCCAGATGGACTCGTTGTCGAACACGGTCGTGTTGTTCATCGACTGCGAGTCGGCGGTGCGGGCGATGACCAGGTTGCCGCCGTGCACCGGCCCACCGGGCGTGCCGCCGGTGCTGGATCCGCCGGAGCCTGAGCCGCAGGCGGCCAGGGCCGTCATGGCACCGGCCGCGATCAGGGCCAGTGCTGCGCTGGTTCGGTATGTCACGGTCACTCCCCTGGGAATAGGCGGGGCAGGACAGGCACCCTCAGACAGGACAAACCTTTGTTCTTAGCCAAGATGCCGGCAAAAGAAGCAGTTGTAAATAGCACCGGAACCCTGGAGGAGATGGTTTACAACGTTGTAACCTCATCCGCCGTGCGTTACGTGGTGCTTGGCTGCGGCGCGGTGGGCGGCACCGTGGCCGCTGGGCTGGTACGGGACGGCCACGAGGTGCTCGCCTGCGACGCCGATCCCCTCGTCGTCGAGGCGATCCGCGCGCGCGGGCTGCGGATCGAGGGCCCGGTGGATAACTTCACCGTCAGGTTGCCTATGGTGACGCCCGGTGGCCTGCCGCCCCGGCTCGACGGCCCGGTGCTGGTGGCGGTCAAGGCGCACCACACCGGGACGGCCGCCGCGCTGCTGGCGGGCCGGCTGCACGGCGAGGCATTTGCCGTCAGCCTGCAGAACGGCCTGAACACGCCTATCCTGGCCCGCGCCGTCGGCCCGGAACGCGTGGTGGCAGCCGTCATCAACTTCGGCGCCGACATGGTGGAGCCCGGCGTGGTGCGGCGCGGCAACCGGGCCACGTTCATGGTCGGCGAGCCGGACGGGCGGCTCACCGGCCGGGTCCGTGCACTCGCCGCCGACCTCGCGGACGTGATCGCCACCGGCGACATCCTCGGCTACGCGTGGGCGAAACTGGCATGCGCGGCGGTGCTGGCCGTCACCGCGGTCAGCGACCTGCCAGTTGCCGACGTGCTCGCCGACCCGGGCTACCGGCCGCTGCTTACCGAACTGGCCCGGCAGGTGATCGCGCAGGCGCCGGTGCCGCCGATGCCGCTGGACGGGTTCGAGGCCCGTGACCTGCCGGGCTCGCTGGACCGGCTGGCGGCGTTCAACCGGGCCTCGGCGAAGACGCACACCGGGATCTACCGGGACCTGGCGATCCTGCACCGCCCGACTGAGGTGCCCGCGGTCCTCGGCGGTCTCACCGGCACGCTGCCACCCCTGGTGGTGGACCTGGTGGTGGCCATCGAGCAGGGCCGCCGGCCCTGCTCGCGCGGAAACCTCGACCTGCTCGCGGCCTGCGAGCGGGCCGAGCGGCTGGGGCGTCCGCTGAACGCCGTCGTGTCACTGGTGGCCGGGCCGCGGCGCGCGCCGGGCGGGCCGCTGGCCGGGCGCCTCGTCGCGGTCAAGGACATCATCGAGGTCGCTGGCCTGCCGACCCGCTGCGGCAGCCCCGCCAGCAGCCCCGATCCGGCGCGGTCCGACGCGGCGGTGGTGGCCCGGCTGCGGGCCGCCGGCGCGGAGGTGTTCGCCACCACCCAGTGCCTGGAGTACGCCGCGGGGTTCGCCCACCCGCAGGTCGGTGGCACCCGCAACCCCCGGGATCCGGCGCGCACCTCCGGCGGGTCCTCCGGCGGGTCGGCCGCGCTGGTCGCGGCGGGCGTCTGCGCGCTGGCCCTGGGCACCGACACCGGCGGCTCGGTGCGGATCCCGGCCGCGTACTGCGGCATCGCCGGGCTCAAGCCGACCTACGGGCTGCTGCCGGTCACCGGGGTGTTCCCGCTGTCACCGGCCTGCGACCATGTGGGCACGCTCACCGCCACCGTGTCCGGCGCGGCGGACCTGCTGGCGGTCCTGGCGGATCCGGGCCCGCTGGCCCGCCCCCCGGCCCGCGTGTACGGCGGGTTCACCGCCGGGGTGCTGGCCGCCCAGCTCACCGATCCGTCGGTGACGGCCGAGGTGCACCGGGCGGTCACCGGCGCGCTGGCCGCGCTCGCGGCCGGCGGCTGGCGGCTGCGGGAGATCACCGCCCCATGGCTGGACCAGCTGCCGGAATGGGAGGACACGCTCGCCGTCATCGTGGCCGCGGAGGCGGCGGCGGTGCACCGGGACCGGGACTGGGGAGCCTATGCCGAGGGCACCCGGGCCCTGCTCGATTACGGTGCGTCCGTCACTGGCGATCAGTACGACATCGCAATACGCCGCCGCGTGGAACTGTCCGCTGCGATCGAGGCGAGTCTGTCCGGGGTTGATGTGCTGGCCGGCCCCACGGTCGGCTACCAGGCGCCGGAGCAGGACCCGCCGTTCGGGGCCGGCGCGGACTCGGCGGAGTCCCGGTTCACCGGCCCGTACAACCTCACCGGCCACCCGGCGATCTCCATCCCGGTACCCGGTGCCGGGCTGCCCATCGGCCTGCAGCTGGCCGGGCGGCGGAGAGCCGACCTGGCGCTGCTGCGCGCCGCGGCGGCCGCCGAGGAACTGTTTTCGCGTGCGAGAGAGGACTGACCCATGCCACCCACCGTGCTGCGCCGCACACTCAGCCTGGCCGGCTTCGACGTTCCCGTGGTCGAGCTAACCGGCGCCCCGGGCGGCCCGCGGCTCACCGTGCTGGCCGGCGTGCACGGATGCGAGTACGCGCCGATGGCCGCGGTGCGCCGCTGGACCCGTGCCCTGGCCGGACGGGAGCTGCGGGGGAACGTACGCGCGGTGCCAGTGCTGAACCTGCCCGCGTTCCGGGCCCGCACCCCGTTCGTGGTCCCCGACGACGGCAAGAACCTCAACCGGTGCTTCCCGGGTGACCCGGACGGCACCGTGGCCCAGCGGCTGGCCCACGCGGCGTTCACGCAGCTCATCGTGGGCAGCGATGCCCTGATCGACGTGCACGCCGGGGACATGGTGGAGGCGCTGGAGCCGTTCGCGCTGTACGACGCGGGGGCCAGCGAGGCACGGGCGCTGGAGCTGGCAACCGCCTACGGGCTCGGTTATGTGATCCGCCAGGAGCCCGGCCCGGATCGCGCGGTCGGCGGCACGACGAGCACGGCGGCCGCGGAGATTGGCATCCCGGCGATCATCGCGGAGGCGGGTGGGTGCGGCCTGGTCGAGGAGGCCGCGGTGGGCACCCACGTCCGCGGGCTGGACCGGATCCTCGCGCTGCTCGGCATGACCGGCGCCCCGGGCACGGACGCGGGGCCCGCCGCGTCCCCGGTCCATCTGGGACGGTTCCTCTGGCTGCGGTCCACCAGCGAAGGCTGGTGGGAGCCGGCCGTCCGGCCGGGCGAGCAGGTCGCCGGGGGGCAGCTGCTGGGGACGGTGAGCAGCCTCGACGGCACCGAGGTGCTCCAGTCGGTGACCGCCCCCGCGCCCGGCGTCCCGATGTTCATCACCAGTTCGCCGGCCGTGGCCTCCGGCGGGCTGCTGCTCGGCCTGGGCGCGCAGTAACCGTACTCGCCGTCAAGCCCCGGTAGCCGGCAGTCGCCGGCCGTTGCTAGCGTCGGGGAAGGAATGAGTGCGACGGGAGACGGGCCGCAGCCGGCCCGGTGGGCCAGGCTGACCTTCCGCTGGCTGGCCGGGCTGGTTCTGCTCTTGCTGCTGGCGTGCGGCGCGATCGCGGTCGCGCTGCAGGTGACCCCGATGCAGACGGTCACCGTGGCCGGGCAGGTGATCCAGGTGGGCGCGACCGGGCCGAACCTGAGCCTGTCCGGGCCCGGCGAGATCGACATGTTCGGCCAGAGCCTGCCGACCAACATCCGGTTCACCGGCCCGGTGCGGCCCCGGCTGCAGCTGTCCCAGATCAGCATCAACAGCGAGCTGATCACGTTCGTCGAGGGCACCCACGGCGCCGGCGCGGAACGCATCCTCGGCGCCCGGCTCGCCGACGGGTGGAAGCGCTACTTCGCCTGGGAGACCGCTATCACCGCGGCGGGCACGCTGATCCTGGTGGGGGCGCTGGCGGGCTGGCGCCGAGAGCCGGGCCGCACCACGGTCAAACTGCTGGCCGCCGGGCTGCTAGTCGCCGAGGCGCTCAATGTGGGCGCCATCATGGCCACCACGTACACCGCGCCCGCCTTGCTGCGGAAGGTGCGTTCCCTCAACGAGCTCGTCGGCAGCCAGACCGGGCCGGCGCGGATCGACCCGGCGGGCCGGCCGCTGCGCCGGGTGCAGGCCGTGATCATCGGGGACTCGACCGCGGCGGGCGCCGGGCTCGCGCTGGCGCCAGGCGCGACCGCCCACGCCTGCGGGCGCAGCGCCGACTCCTACGCGGCGGACCTGTCCGCGGTCAACGGCTGGAAGGTGCTCAACCTGGCCTGCGACGGCGCCACCATCCGAAATGGGCTGCTGGGGCCGCAGGTTCACAACGGGGTCCGGCTGCCGCCGCAGCTCGCCGAGGCGGAACGCGCATCACGGGCGTCGGTGATCATCGTCAGCGTCGGCGCGGACGACCTGAACTGGTCGGCGGTGGTGCGCTACTGCGCGGTCACGCCGAACTGCAACGACCGGGCCACGCAGGCTTACTTCCAGCAGCAGCTCGCCTCGTTCAGCAAGGACTACCTGGACCTGCTGAGCAGGCTGGCGGCGCTGCCCGCGCACCCGCAGGTGATCATCAACCGCTACTACAACCCGTTCGGCGCCACCCCGGGGTGCCTGAGCCGGGCCGGGCTGACCCAGGCGAACCTGGCAACCCTCACCTCCCGGCTGGCCACCCTGAACGAGGTGCTGGCCAAGGGGGCAGCCCAGTTCCGGTTCTCCTCGCCGCAGCCCGACTTCACCGGGCACGAGCTGTGCGCGCCACAGCCGTACGTGCAGGGCCTGGGCGCGGCGGCGCCATTCCACCCGACGGCGGCGGGGCAGCTCGCGATCGCGCTCGCCGACCAGGCGGTGCTGAGCCAGCCGGTGCCGGGCCAGCCCGCCGCGTAGCGGAGGCGCCGGGTGCCCGGCTTGGTCCAGCCGACGGGAACCGGGCTGGCCTGGCCGGCGGAGCCGGCGCTCTAGTCGCGCTGGCTGGCGAGTTCGCGGCAGCGCCGCGCGGACTCCGCGGTTGGCGTCACGAATTCGACGCCGCCCCGGTACTTGAACCATATGCCTTCGCAGCCCAGTCTTTTCGCCAGCCCGAAAGCGGGATCCAGCACCGGCCAGTCGCGGTCCTCGTTTCCGGTCATCCCGGTCACGCCGTCGAATTCGACGCCCAAAATGTAAGCTCCCGGGCCGGATTTGTTGTTCTCGGTGATCAGGGCCAGGTGTGTCCCGATATAGATCCGTTCACCAGAACTCGCCACGCTACTCCCCCGGTGTATCGCCGCATCGCTATCGCGGCGGTCCGCAAATGGGGGTTCCAGCAAAGGGGGTTACACTGGCGCATTTTTACCCGGGCGGCCGGCACGCAAACGAGCCGGTAACCAGTTTTTCCGCCGAATTCCGGTGTTGCCCGCAGAACCGGGTTGTGCCCATCGTGGGCGGGCATCGCGCATCCGTCACGGTTTCCCCAGGGCTGGGTGCGCGGGCGCCGGGCCGTTGCTGTCAGGCTGTCCGGGGCGCTGGAAGGAGGAGTCTGGGCATGCTGGCTGTCTTGCTGGCGCTGGCCGCCGCGGCGGGGTATGGCGGGTCCGACTACGCCGGCGGTCTGGCCGCACGCCGTGCGGGCGTGGTGCGGGTGACCGTGCTCGCCGAGACGACGAGCGTGGTCCTGCTCGCCTGCGTGATCCCGTTCGTCAGCAGCCGGGCCCCATCCTGGGCGTCGGTGCTCTGGGGAGCCGCCGCCGGGGCCAGCGGCGTGACCGGGGCGATGGCCCTGTACCTGGGCTTCCGGCACGCGGCCTTCAGCGTGGCAAGCTCGGTGAGCGCCGTCGGCACGGCCGCGTTCTCCGTGCTGGCGGGGCTGGCGCTGGGCGAGCGGCCGGGAGCGCTGTCGCTGGCCGGGATCTCGTTCGCACTGCCCGCGATCGTGGGCGTGTCCGCCCCCGCCGGGCGGTCCGGCGCGGACCCCGCGGCCCAGGCAGGGCAGGCAGACCCGGCCGCGCAGCAGGGCGCCGATCGGGCAGGCGGCAGTGCTGCCCGGGCCGGGCGCCGCCACCAGCCCGGCACGACCGGCCGCCATGCGGCCGGTGTCGGGCTGGGCCTGGCCGCGGGCGCCGGGTTCGGGCTGTTCTTCATCGGGCTGAGCCGGGCCGGGTCTGGTTCGGACCTGTGGCCGGTGGTCATCTCCCAGGCCGCCGCCCTTGTGACGGTCACCGGCGTGGCCGTCGCGACCCGGCAGTTCGGGCCGCCCGCCGCCGGAGCCCGGCTGTTCGCCATGCTGACCGGGGCCATCGGGGCCGCCGGGACCATCTGCTTCTTCCTCGCCACCCACCTCGGGCTGCTGGCCGTCACCGCGGTGATCACCTCGCTGTACCCGGCCGGGACGATCCTGCTGGCCCGGATCCTGTCCGGCGAGCGGCTGACCGCGCTGAGGATAATCGGGCTGGGCCTTGCCGCCGCCTCGGTCGGCTTGATCGCGGCCGGTGGGGCCGGCTGAACCGCCACGTCGCTGCGATCAAGGGAGCACGGCATCGATGAGCTCGGGCTGGAACGAATCATTCGCAGACCGGTACGAGGAGTGGTCGGCTCCGATGACGGCCGACATCGCGTTCTACGTGGGCCTGGCCCGTGCGGCGGAGGGGCCGGTGGTCGAGCTCGCCATCGGCAACGGGCGGGTGGCGATCCCCGTCGCGCAGGCAACCGGCCGGCCGGTGATCGGCGTCGACACCTCCCCCGCCATGCTCGCCGAGGCACGCGCCGCCGCCGCTGCGGCGGGGTCCGCCTGGACCTGCGCGACGGCGACATGCGCGACCTTGCCCTGGACGAGCCGGCCGGGCTGATCTACTGCCCGTTCCGCGCGCTGCTGCACCTGCCGGCCTGGGCCGACCGGCGGCGCACGTTCGAGCGCGTCGCGGCCGCGCTCCGCCCGGACGGGCGGTTCGCCTGGAACGCCTTCGCCTTCGACCACCGGGTCGGCGCCCGCCTCGACGGCAGCCACCAGGACAGGCCGGTCCCGCACACGGTCCGGTTCTGGGTGGGCGACAACCGGATCGACCTCACACTCGACAACGGCGGGACAAGCTCGCTGTGGTGGGCGACGAAGAACGAGTGGCTCGGCCTCCTCGACGTGGCCGGCCTGGAGATAGAGGCGCTGTACGGCGGGTTCGCCGGTGAGCCGTTCACGGACGAGAGCCAGGAGTACGTGTTCGTGGCGCGCCCCCGGCCCACGTCCGGGTGACGGCCGGATGAACCGGCGGCCCGGGCCGGTACACACTTGGATGGCTGACCCTGACCTGGCTCGCCGGGGGCGGCGGGCGGCGGTCCCCCGGGCGTCCCTAAGCTGCTGACCCCGGTGGCCCGCGCCCTCGCCGGGCGGTGGACGCCGGCTGCTACTCTCGCGCGCATGGAGCCGGGGCGCCGGATCCGGCAGCGCGGAGTTCGCACGGACGGCAGCATGGACCAGGTCGGCGAGGCGGAACTTCTGGCGGCGGCCACCGCCGGGCACGTCCTGGTGTGCGGCGACGGCGGCACCCGGCGTGCCGTGGACGCGGCGCTGCTGCGCCGGTGTTGCCGCGAGTTGCGGGACCGGGTCGATCCGCGCGGCGTGCGGCTGAGCAATGCGGCGGTCACCGGCCCGCTGGACCTGACCGGCCTGGATGTGCCGTTCCCGCTGCGGTTCGAGCGCTGCTCGTTCGGCGCACCGCTGACGGTCGAGGGCGCCCAGCTGTCCGAGCTGGCCCTGACCGGGTGCGACGAGGTGCCCGGCCTGCTGGCCAACGGGGTACGGATCCGGCGCGACCTGGACCTGTCCCGCAGCCACGTCGCCGGAACGCTGCGCACCAGTGCCAGCACGTCCAAGCACTCGGCGATCTGGCTGTGTGAGTCGGAGATAGGTGGCCGTCTGCTGTGCGTGGACACCGTCATCGACGGTGGCGGCGAACGCTCCATCCAGGCCGACCGGCTGCACGTCACAGGTAATGTCAGGCTGCTGCACGGCTTCACCGCGCACGGGGAAGTACGGCTGATCGGCGCGCGTATTGGCGGATCTCTGGACCTCACTGGCGCCAGCATCGAGTCGGCGGGGACCGGGCTGGCGCTGGACCTGGGCGAGGCCGTCATCGAGGCGAGCGTCTTCCTGATCGACGACCCGACCGGCCGGCGCCCGCTCATCCGCGGCCGGATCGACATGGGCCAGGCGCGCATCGGCGGCCAGTTCCTGATCCGCAACGCCTCGCTGGAAGCGCGGGCCGGCGCACCGGTCGGCAGCGCCTACTCCAGGTCCCGGGTCGGCGGCACGGCGCTGAGCGCGCCGCGCCTGTCCGTCGGTGCCGAGCTGACCTTCGACGGAATCTGCCAGGTGACCGGCGGCATCGACCTGTCCGTGAGCCAGCTGGGCAGCGTGTCCGTGGGGGCTGGCTGCGCGCTGCGGGCCCCGGGGCGCACCGCGCTGGACCTGACCAACACCGAGCTGCTGTCCACCTTCACCGTGGGCGAGAAGGTGCCCGTGCAGGGCACGGTCCGGCTCAGCGGAGCGCGCATTCACGGCGACCTGTGCCTGCGCGGGGCCGTGCTCAGCGCCCCGGAGCGAACATCCCTGCTGGCGGCCCAGGGTGTCAGCGTCGACGGTGGGGCGGAGTTGCAGGATCTGCACGCCACCGGCGGGGATCTCGAGTTCCGCGCGGCCGCGATCGGCAGCTTCGTGGACGCGGCGGGCGCGAAGCTGCACAATCCCGGCGGGTACACGCTGAACCTGGTGCAGGCGAACGTGAAGGGCTCGGTGCGCCTGGTGGACGGGTTCGAGTCGACCGGGGAGGTCGTGCTCAACCGGGCCGCCATCGAGGGCCGCCTCATCTGCACGCAAGGGGCCTTCCACCACGTGGGGCCACACGAGCCCGGTGCGGAACCCGACGCCATCGAGGCCATCTCCGCGACCATCCGCAGCGGTATGGACCTGGGCTGGAAGTCGATCTCGCCCCGGGTGGACTTCACCAACACCCGGACGTCGTTCCTGGCCGACGACCCTGGGACCTGGCCGTTGCGGTACGTCATAGTGGGCTTCGTCTACGACCGGTTCGAGCAGCCCCAGGGCGCCGCCCGGTGGCCATGGGACCACGCGGCCCGCGCTGCCTGGCTCAGCGGCCAGGTGATCTACGATGCGGGCCCGTACGAACAGGCCGCCCGGGTGTTCCGCGAGCACGGCTACACCGCCGGGGCCGAGGCGATCCTGATCGCCCAGCGCAGGCACGCCCGCCGGGCCATCACCGGGCCGGGCGCGCCGCTCCGCCGCGCCCTGGACGTCGCCTACAGCGCCACGGTCGGCTACGGCTACCGGCCCCGGCGCGTCCTGTGGCTGCTGGCCATCCTGCTCGCTCTCGTCATCGCCTCGCTGGAGATCCCCACCGCGCAGGCGACGATGCGCGCCACCACCTCGGCCGGGCTGGTGTACAGCACGCACGGGCCGGTGCCGGGAGCCGGCCCGGGCCGCACCGGCGCCGCGGCCAGCCGCTCCGATGCCTGCGGCGGCGGCGAGGTCCGCTGCTTCAACCCGGTCCTGTACGCCATCGACACCGTGGTCCCGCTGGTCTCGCTCGATCAGCGGTCGACCTGGTACCCCGATCCCAGCCTGCGCGACGGCGCCTTCATGCAGTGGTGGCTCAACGCCGCCACGCTGCTGGGCTGGCTGCTGTCCTCGATCTTCGTGCTGTCCCTGGCGCGGCTGTCCCGGGCGACATGAGCCGGCAGCGGCTCAAACCGGCGGCGGCAGCGACGGCACCAGCGCTTCGAGCGCGGCCGTCCAGCTCTCCCAGTACGCCCGCGCGGGTTCGGCCGCGATGGCCTTGATCAGTTCCTGGCGGAACGGTTCCCGGTCGCCGCCGAACGCCTGCTCCACGACCGCGGCCGCGAGGGCGAACACCCTGCCCTGCCAGGGCGCGTCGAAGGCAAGTTCCCCGTTCCGGCGCGGCACGCCCAGATCTGACAGGTTCACCGGCCGCTCACAATCTGGCCACGCCGATCATCGAATCCCGGGTGACCAGCCCGGCCAGATCCGCCTCGGTCATCCCCCCGGTCCCCGGCGGGCGCTCCGGCAGGACCAGGTACCGGACCTCTGCGGAGGAGTCCCACACCCGGATCTCGACATTGCCGGGCAACTCGCAGCCCATCTCGGCCAGCACCGCCCGGGGCTCCCGGACCATCCTGGCCCGGTACGGCGGGTCCTTGTACCACGCGGGCGGCAGCCCCAGCGTGGGCCACGGGTAACAGGAGCACAGCGTGCACACGATCACGTTGTGCACCGCGGGGGTGTTCTCCACCACGACCATGTGCTCGCCCTCGGCGCCGCCGAAGCCGAGCTCGGCGATCGCGGCCGTGCCGTCGGCCAGCAGGCGCTCCTTGTACCGCGGGTCGGCCCAGGCCCGGGCCACCACCCTGGCCCCGTTCATCGGGCCGATCTCGGACTCGTAGTGGTGAATGGTCTCGTCGATGAACCCCTCGGGGATCAGGCCCCGCTCGGTCAGCAGCGCCTCCAGCGCCGCGACCCGCTGTTCCACCGGCGACAGCGGCGCCGGGTGATGGGCATCCTCGGTCATGCTGGCTCCAGGTAGCTGTCCCACAGATCCACGTGTACGGACACCCCGTGCTGCCCGTCGGACCACAGGCTCGCGGCGTCGAACCGGACCGAGTAGGTCGGCTCGTGCCGGCGTGCGGTGCCGTGCGCCTCGACGTCGGGCACCGAATAGGCGCCGCCCAGGCGCACCACCACCCCGGTCTTGCCCCGGACGTAGCGGGGGCAGCGGGTGTGGCCGGGCGGGTGCCAGTCGCGCACCCGCACCCGGTCGCCGGCCGCGAACCGGGGCTCGCGGACGCCGGCACCGGGGTCGGTGACCGGCGGCGCGAGCACCGGCCCGCTGAGCGGGAAGCGGCCGCCCGCGCGCACCTCCAGGTCCTCGCGGCTGACCAGCCCGTGCTCGACGGCCAAGGTCGCCGCCGCGGTGAGCCAGTGCTCGTAGTAGCTGGAGGTCAGGTAGTGCCCCGGCGACATCCGCTCGATCGCGTGCCGGAACTCACCTCCGCTGGCCCGCACCGCCCCGGCGACGATCGACAGGAGCGCCCGGGCCCGCCCCTCCCACGGCTCATGGAAGGGCGGCTCCGCCGGCGCGTGGTCGACCGCACCGAATCCCTGCATACCGCCCAGGTCATGGATGCCGTCCACCACCCGACTCTAACCGCGCGGCCCCGCCCCGCGCAGCCGCGCACCATCAGGCCGGTCTCCGGCCAGATCGGGGCGCGCAGGATGCCGGCCTCGGCTCGCCGTGGACCGGTTGACGGTCACACAGGGTGACAACCCCGCCGGGCTAGCGGTAATTTGATTCCAAAGCGTTATCTAGCCGCCTCTGATACCAAAAGTCGGCGAATATAAGCTCCCTGCAAAGGAGGCGTCCGGATGAAAAATCCCCCCGCATTGGCCATCGCGGCGCGCCGCACGGCACGCCCGCTGCACAAGCTGAGCACCGGAGCGGCAGTTGCTGCCCTCGCCCTTATCGCCGCGGCCTGCGGCGGGTCGAGTCAGTCGTCCACCGCCGGCCAGGGCACCGCCCACAAGGGCGGCACGTTCACGATCCTCGCCAACTCCGCCTTCGGTGTCGCCGACCCGGCGCAGAATTACACGCTGGAGGAGTGGCAGCTGCTGATCGACACGCACGACGGCCTGGTGGGCTTCGCGAAGGTGGGCGGCCTGCCCGGCACCAAGCTCGTGCCGGACCTGGCGACGTCCATCCCCACCCCGACCAACGGCGGGAAGACCTATCTCTTCCACATCCGCCGCGGGATCAAATTCTCCAACGGCCAGACGCTCAAGCCGAGCGACTTCGTCACGACGTTCGAGCGGCAGTTCACCGTACCCGGGCCGACCTCGTTCTATTCCGGCATCGTCGGCGCGAACAAGTGCAACACCAAGGGCTGCAACCTGAGCAAGGGCGTTGTCGCCAATGACTCCGCGTACACGCTGACGATCAACCTGACCGCGCCGGACCCGGAGCTGATGGACCAGCTCTCGCTGCCGTTCGCCTACGCGGTGCCCGCCAGCACCTCGCCCAAGCTGACCGGCAACAACGTGCC
>Ga0070730_10001735_pt1 | contig 20646 bp, 35 predicted proteins | sample Coa_R1_3_FD_66447 | JGI IMG/M metagenome (GOLD analysis project Ga0070730, IMG submission 66447) | Surface soil microbial communities from Centralia Pennsylvania, which are recovering from an underground coalmine fire - Coalmine... | ecosystem: Environmental > Terrestrial > Soil > Unclassified ... | reverse complement strand
GCCCAGAACGGCCGCACGTTCGACGAGAACACCAAGGCTGGCCAGGCCAACTACGGGGCACTCCTAGTGGCGATCCAGGGCGCCCACGACCTGCGCGACGCGCAGATCGCCTCCGGCACCGGTACCGCCCAGGCCAACGCCGCCTACCAGGCATCGGTCGACTACCTGCTCAGCCTGGCCAGCAAGGCCGGCCTGTCCAAGGACCAGCTTGCGCTGCTGACCGCCCAGGTCAACCAGCTCACCTGGTCGCTGCAGAATCTCGACAAGAACGTCAACCCGGCGCACCTGTCCCAGCTGGTTGGCCACGGGTGGACCCTCGGGCAGGGTCTCGCCGAAGGTGGCTACGTCGCCCCGGGTGGCATCATCCACGCCGCCGAAGGCCTGCTGCCGCCCCGCTCTCCCGGCACCCTGGTGCTGGCCGGTGAGCCGCAGACCGGCGGCGAAGTCATGATCCCCCAACGTGGTATCAGCACCGCCCGCGCCGCGGCCCTCGGTACCGTCGCGATGGCCCCATACGGCATGACCGTCGCCCCAGCGCAGCAGGCCCAGCAGCTGATTATTCACGCCGTGTTCCAGCTTCCCGACGGCCGTGTCGCCTGGGAGCAGTGGCTCATGCCCGGCGCGCTGCAGACGAAGAAGCAGTGGGGACCGGTCGGGTTGTAGATGGCCGGCATCGCCTACCCCGACTGCTCCATCCTCGTCAGCAGCGTCGACCCGAACGACCCGAACGCGGTCGACTGGTGGACCGACCTGGCGATCCGCACCTGGCGGGTCAACCAGGCCGGCCGCGGCCGCCAGTACGAGCTGGACCAGAACATGGCCGGCCGGTTCGCCGCCGACTGGCGCAACGTCGATGAGTACCTCAACCCCGCCAACACCAGCTCACCGCTGGCCGCACTGGCTAAGCCGATGCGCAGGTTGCGGTGGATGGGCTCCTACCCCGCCGCGGGTACCGGCAACACCATCAACGCTGTGGCGGGTCTGGACCCCACCGTCGACTCGTACACCGTGGGTACGTTGCCGTCGTGGCTGGCCGCGGTCGGCGCCACCACCCCCACCGTGCAGGCAGCCAACCCCCACTCCGGGGCGAACTCGGTGCAGTACACCGTGGCCGGCACCACCACACCGCAGGGCGTTACGACGACTGCGCTGCCCACCATCCCGGGTAAGCAGTACACCGCGTCATGGTGGGTCCGGCAGAGCAGCGCCTCCACCCAGCGCCTCACCGTCGGCGGCATGGCCGCCCTGGACCGGTTCCAACGCACCACCAGCAACGGCTTCGGCACCGCCGAGTCCGGGCAGACCTGGTCGGTCGACGGCACCGCGTCCGACTACTCCACCGCGCCCGGGCCGAACCCGCCCGCCATCGGTACCGCCAACATGAGCCTCGGCTCGGTCAACGTGGGCCGCCGCGGCGTGCTGCCCATCGGCGGGGTGGACTTCGACTTCCGCGCCCAGGTCACCATTCCCGCCGTCGCCGTCGGCGCCCCGATCACGGTGGCCCTCGAGGGCCGCTACGTCGACGGCCTCAACCACTACCGGCTCGTCCTGAACTTCAACACCGACCAGACCGTGGACGTGCTGGTGCTGAAGAACGTGGCCGGCACCATCACCACCCTCGCCACGACCACCGCCGCGCTGACCTACACCGCCGGTGCGCAGGTGTGGATCCGCGCGCAGGGCATCGGCACCAGCATTTCCTGCAAGGCGTGGCCGGCGGGCACAACCGAACCGTCGGCGTTCACCGCGACCGCCACCGACGCTTCCCTGACCGCGGCCGGGTCGGTGACCCTGCTCGCCCTCCTGCAGACGGGCAACACCAACGGCACCACCATCATCACCTGGTCCCGCCTGGCGGTCACCAACTACAGCGTGGCCGGCACCACCACAACCACAACCGCCGCGTACGTGCAGCTGTCGGCCACGTTCACCGCCACCGCCACCACCCACACTGTTCAGGTCGCCACCGTCGGCACCGCTGTGGCCGGCACCGTCAACCTCGACGACATCATGCTTGCCCCCGGCACCCTGACCACATTCCAGGCGACCGGGCCGCTGATCCGCGGACTGTGGGGCGGGCAGCTCGGTGAGCTTCCCGCCACCTGGGTGCCCGGGTCGGCCGGCTTCGAAGGCAGCGTCAGCGCGGTGGCCAACGGCCCGTTGGGCGCACTGCAGTCCATCAACATCCACACCGACTACGTCACCAGCGTGCTGCGCAAGACTCCCGCCTACTACTGGCCTTTGTGGGACGGGGCTGGGGTGACGCAGTTCGCGGAGATCTCCGGCCATGGTGGCCCGAACCTGATCCGTACCGACAGCAAGTACGGGGCCGCGGCCACCTTCGCATCCGGTTCGGGTACGGCGATCGCCGGCGACCCGAGCGGCCTCGGGGTCCTCATCAACTCGGGTGCGACCACCTCGAACAGTCCGCTGACGGTGCTGCAAACGGGCCTGTTCAACACCTCTCCGCAGATCGCGATCGCGGCCGCCACCACCCCCTGGTCGATCACCTGGGCGTGGTGGATCAAACACGACGCCCAGCCACCCAGCACCGGGTCGCCGATCTTCGGCCGGTCCACCGATCCCACGTTCAGCGCCCAGGGCTCGGTCTGGCAGGTGGTATCCGGGTCCCCGGCCACATTGTTCTGGGGGCTGTCGTCGGTGACCGACAGTTGGGGCGGCGACGGCAAGTACCACCTGTACGTGGGGGTCCGCACCGCCGCGGGCGGCAACCTCATCGACACCCTCTACGTTGATGGCGTCCAGGTCGCCACCCAGACCACCGCGGGCAGCTTCGCCTACGGCACCAACACGCTGATCGAGTTCGGCGCGGACATCAACCTCGGCTTCAGCCGACCCGGCCTGATCAACGCGACCTATGCGCACGTCGCGATCTGGACCCGGGCCTTGTCCGGCGCGGAGATCACGGACCTGTACAACGCCGGCGCCGGGAACCTCGGTGAAACGTCTGGCACCCGCGCGGCCCGGTACCTGGGCAACTACTTCGTCGGCCCCACCGTCGTGGACACCGCGTCGCTGTCGAAGATGGGCGCCCCCTCGGCGACCGAGGCCACCGCCCTGCTGGCCGCGTTGCAACGCATCCAGGACACCGAGGCTGGGAACCTGTTCGAGAACCGTGACGGGGCGCTGCAGTTCGACGGCCGGGAGATCCGCTACCTGCGTACTGCGTCGTCCGTGGTGTTCGGCGACGGCCCAGGCGAGGTGCCCTACTCCGGCGACACGCCGCCGATCTTCGGGTACGACCTGCAACAGGTCAACAACCAGGCCCTCATCACCCGAACCAACGGCATCCGGGCGGTCGCGGCGACCGACACCACCGGGTCGGTGGCCACCAACTACACCCACGGCTACACCCTCACCGTCGACTGCCAAACCGACCTGGAGGCGATCGACCACGCGAACTGGGTGGTGGCGAACCGGCAGCAACCCAAGCAGCGCGCCAAGACGATCACTGTGGATGTGGGGTCCAACCCCGCCCTGTTCCCCAAGATCATGAACTTGGAGATCGGGGCCCGGGCCACCATCAACCGCCGCCCGAAGGCCGCCAACGCCGGCGCCGGCATCACCATGTCAGCCGACTACTTCGTGGAGAACATTCAGCACCGCCAGGTCAACCCCGAGCTGGGCACCTGGCTGGTCGACCTGCAACTGTCCCCCGTCCCGCTGCAACCGTGGCTGCTCGGCGACGCCACATACGGACAGCTGGGCATCACCACCTTCCTGGGGTTCTGATGGTCACGCTCGCGCAGGAGCTGCTTACCCGGCTCATCCCGTACGGGCAGGACGAGGCCAGCTTCGCCCGCAACCGGCTCCTCGAGGAACGGCCACCCTGGCCGAAGGTCGGGGACCGGGTGTGGTTCCGGGCCGGCGAGTGGGACGTCGACGAGCAGCTGCACGAGATGCGCGTCGTCGACGTCCAGGACCCGCACGACACCACCTCGATCTGGGCCACCAACCTCGTCCAGCACCTGCGCGAGCACACCACCGGCGAGCCGCTGCACTACGCCGACGGCCGGCCAGTGCTCGTACCGCTACCCGACCCGCTGCCGTGGGTACACCTGCGCTGGCCCGACGAGCACCCGATACCCAAGGGCCACGAACACGACTGGAAGCACCGGATCCAGATGACGTTCGAGTCGCGGATGCGCGGCTCGCCCGGCTGGCTGCCCTGGGACTACCGGGAGACCCGGCCGCTGCACCTACCCGGCCACGTACCCGAACACGGGCTCACCGCGTACCGGTACGACCCGGCCACCGACCAGGTCGAGCAGCTGCCCCCAGGGAGTGACGTGTGGCTACCGTACCCACGATGATCACGTTCACCACCGGGCAGGTGGTGACCGCGGCCCAAATGAACGCCACCAACCGCGACCTCGGCAACTTCATCCTCGCACCACCGCTGGCCCGGATGAGGCAGACAGTTGCCGGATCGGTCGCCACCAGCACCTGGACGTCGTACGCCCTCGACACTGAAGACATTGACCGCGACAACGGCCACAGCACGGTCACCAACACATCCCGGTACACCGCTCAGACCGCCGGCTGGTACACCAGCAAAGGCAAGGTCAGCTACGCCTCCAACGCCACCAACCGCCGCTGGGCGAGATGGGCGGTCAACGCCGCCGAGCTCGCCGCGTCCCGGGTCTCGATGCAGGCCGTCAACGGTGACCTGTCCGAGCTCGCCGCTCCCGCCGCGGACATCTTCCTGAACCTTGGCGATTTCGTGGAGATCCAAGGCTTCCAGGACTCCGGCGGTGCGCTCAACTCCTCAGTCGCGACGGTAGGCGACCAATCGTTCATGTCGGTGAGGTGGGTGTCCTCATGACCCTCCTGATCTGGGACACCTCCCACTACGACGGGCTCCTCTCGCCGGCGATCCTGGCCCGGGCCAAGGCCGAGGGCATCGTCGCCCTCACCCACAAGCTCGCCGAGGGAATGACCGACACCGAGGGCACGAGCGACGACGCCGCGCTCAGCACCGCCCGGGCCATCGGGATCGAGTTCCTCGGCGCGTACCTAGTACCCAGGGACACCGCGTCGGTGTCCGCGCAGGTCGACTACTGGCTCCAGGTGGCCGACGCGAGCGAACCGTGGTGGCGGGACTACCCCGGCTGGTTCTGGCAGGTCGACCTGGAGCGGTGGCCGTACGACAACGTGCCCGCGTCGGTGGGTGTGGAGGCGGCGAAGGAGCTGCGTGACCGTACCGGCCGGTGGACCATCCTGTACGCCAGCCACAGCATGTACGGCGACCAGCTCGCCAGCTGGGACGGGCCACTGTGGAACGCCGACTACGTCTCCGGATCCGGTTCCCCGGGCGCCTTGTACCCGGGCGACAACTGGCAGCCGCTGCACGGCTCCTGGCGTGGCGGCTGGGCCCCGTACTCCGGCCAGGAGCCCACGTTCCTGCAGTACTCCAGCTCGGCCACCATCGCCGGGCTGACCACTCGTGACGTGTCCGCGTACCGCGGCACCATCGACGAGCTTCGCCAGCTGATCCAGGGAGGAACCATGGACCCCAACGCGTACGCCGCCGAGCGGTACCTGTACAAGCAGCACATCATGGACCCGGAGATCGATGGGATCCCGGACGCGGGCGGCCAGACCATCCACTCGGAGTTCATCGACACGATCCGGCAGATCGCCATCGATGCGGCGAAGGCGGCTTCGGCGGCGGGTGGGGTGACCCAGGACCAGGTCGACGCTGCCGTCGCGAAGGCCCTGGCCGATCCGGCGTCCCCGCTTGGCCAGCTGGCAGCGTCGGTGGCTGCACTCGGTCCGAAGCTGGACAAGGTGCTGTCCGCGCTCGCCGCGGCCGGGCGGGAAGCCGCAGCCTGACCATGGACGTCGTCACCATCGCCACGATCGCCGGCAGCGCAGCGGCTGTCGTCGGTACCGGTGTTGTGCTCGGGAAGGTGATCGGCGCGCCGCTGCGCAAGTTGTCCCGGGACAACGACGAGTTCCGGGAGGACTGGTACGGGCAAGCTGCCCGGGCGGGTCGTGACCGGCAGCCGGGGGTGATGGAGCGCTTGGCGGGGATCGAGCGGGAGTTGCATCCGAACGGGGGTGGGACGTTGCGGGACGCGATCGTGCGGCTGGAGCAGCGGCTGGAGGACCACCTGCGCAGCCACCAGCAACCCCAACCACCACCACCGTCCACATAGGACAGAAGGTAGGAAAGAAATGACGGTACGAGCGAAGTTCCGTTGTGACAGCGTCCAGTTCTTCGGTGACCCGACGAACGAGGCAACCGGTCGCAACTACGTGCCGTCCCCGGTGTACGACACGTCGACGCCGGAGAACGCGCGGTTCACGAAAGCGACCCCGTGGGGGAAGCTGGAGATGCGGGTGGACAACCCGGAGGCGCGGTTCGAGGTCGGGCAGCTCTACTACCTGGACTTCACCCCGGTACCCGCGCCCGAGCCGGCGGCGGCCGCGTGAGCGGCTGGTCGGTCGCGTGGATCCTGTGGGCGCTCGCCTTCGTCGTCATCGAGGGAGCGGCCCTGGTGGTGAAGGATCGGCCCGGCCGGCCAGCCACCCTCTCCGCGCACATCTGGTGGCTGGTACGCGGCGCCGGACTGTGGCATCACCTTGCCCGGCTCGCCCTGGCCGCCGGGCTGGCATGGCTGGTACCCCATCTGCTCGGCGGCCCGTTGTGACCGCGGCTCACGACCAGCAGATAACGCACCGGTACGTGGTGCACTACCCCGACCACCAGCCGCGTACCAACGACCCGCACTACGCGGACTTCGAGGCGTACCGGCACCGTACCCACGCAACCGCCCGGTGTGCGGTCGCCGTAGCCGTTGGGGACGACGCCGACTGCGACCTCGAGCACCCGCTGGAGCTGCACCACGCGCACATCGAGTTTGCCCTCGCCAACGAAGTCGACCTCGGCCGGCTCGAGCGGGCGTACCCCGGCGTGTCCACCCCCGACCAGGTCGGCGCCTGGATCGAAACCGCCGACAACCTGGAGTGGTTGTGCCGCGCGCATCACCGCGGTCCGGGCGGCGTGCACACCGCGGCGGCGGCCGACTTCGAAGCGGCCAAGTTCGTGCATGGCCTGATCAGCAAGGAGGTGTCATGACCCAGCCCACTGCACCGGCCGCACCGGTCAAGCGCACCAGTACGGTACGCACCTTCGCCGAGGGCCTCGGCCTCGACGTCGGCCTAGCCGTCGTGCTCGCCATCGGGCCCACCCTGGCCGGCGCGGACTTCGCGTGGACGCGCGCCTACTGGCTCAGTGTGGGGCTGCTCGCCGGCAAGACCGCCATCCAGACCGCGGTCGCGTACGTGGCGGCACGCAAGGCGGTACCGAAGGCGTAGCGCTCAGCGCAAACGACGGAAGGCGCCCCGTTCCCGGCCAGTGGCCCGGGCGGGGCGCCTTCCGTCGTCTCAGCGTTCGGTGTCGGGCAGATCGGGGAGCGGGCTGCGCTCCTGGGCTTCCTTGCTACACCAGCCTTCGTCGATCATCATCTGGGCGACCCAGGCGACGCCGCGCAGGAACTCCGGACTCTCGTCGCGCTCGGCGAGCATCGTGCGCAGGTCCGCCACGATGCGCTCGTAGGTGCCGTCATCGGCTTCCCGGGTGGCCTCTTCGGCGGCCTCTTCGGCGGCCTTTTCGCGCGCCTCCGCGATCGTCTCGTCGAGCAGCGCGGTCAGGTCGTCGTACTTGCTCATGGCGTCCTCCTCGGTGGGGATATAGCAGAGGCCGAGTTCCCGTCCGGACTCGCACCGGCTTCGGTTCGCCTGCGTTTCTGTGGTCCGGGAGCGACCCGGTCCTGCGTTTCGGCGGCTCTTGGGGAACTCGGCCCTTGCTGTACCTACAGCCTAGCACGCGCTGCACCCACAGCGCAACCCCTGCTACGGTGTAGGCTGTAGGTACACGACAGGAGCGGAGGCCATGGGCGGCAAGGCAGTCAACCCCACACCGCTGCGCAACCTGCGCGTGCCCGACGACCTATGGGAGCGCTTCGGCGCGGCCACCGACTCCCTCGACACGAACCGCACCGAGTGGCTGATCGCCGCCATGCGCTGGTGCCTGCGCGAGCCCGGCGCGAAGCTACCGCCCCGGCCCGACCCGAGGTAGCGGCCCTAGCCGCCCAGCGCGCCCTCACGCACCGCCGCGACGAACGCGGTCCACGCGGCGGGGCTGAACTCCAGCACCGGCCCGTCGGGGTCCTTGCTGTCGCGGACCAGCACCCGACCGTCCCCCGCCGCCACTTCGACGCAGTTGACGCTGGTGGAGCAGTGCGAGGACCGCCGGTAGTCGATGGCCACCTCGACACAGCTCACGTTGTTGGCGCTGTGGGACGACCGGCGGAACGCGACCTCGACGCAGTTGCCACTGTCGGTGCTGTAGCTGCTCTTGCGCCAGGCGGTCACGTGGTCACCGTAGCCCACGCCGGGTCGAAGTCGGGGTGCAACGCGAACGGTGCGGCGAGCAGGCGCAAGGTCAGCCACTCGAAGGCCACGGGGTGGGGTACGGCACGCTGCGTACCGCGTTGCTGCTCCTGGAGGCTGAGGGCCTGATTGAGGGTCGGCCGGGTGACGGCCGGTACGTGAAGGGCTAGCGCAGCTCGTGCCAGAACAGGGTGCCGAGGATGATCACCCACATGGCGCCCGTGATGATGCCGGCGGCGGTGGGCACGAACCAGTAGCTGAGGGGCCCGTACGCGCACGGCTCGGTGACCAGCAGGAACGCGAGGAACACGGCGACGGGGTTGCTCTGGCCCTGCGGCCGGGGTGTGCGGCGGCGCGGGCGCGTTGAGGTGCTGGCGTAGAAGGGTCCGATCCGCACTCCGAGGCGCATGAGTCGCAGGGTACGAACCGCTCGCCACCGGCCGCGTCATCTGATCGTCCTAGGTGATTCCGTGGACACACGCTGCTACCGTCGCCGGTCATGATTCCCGACATCGCTCTGATGATCGCCGTCTACGGGGGTGCGAGCCTGGTCATTCGTGCTCTCACCCTGCACCGGTCCGGTACCGGCGCGTTCGCCCAGGCCTCCGTCATCCTCATCTGGCTGTTCGCCCTCGGAGCGGCCGGCGTCCTCGTGTTCCTCGGCCTGGACGTGCTGAACATCGCCTCGTCGACTTCCTCCACCGTGCCCGGCCTGACGGGCAGGTAACCCGTCCGGGTGACACCCGGTAACACCGCAACAACCGTGATCGATGACCAAGAGAAAGGGGCGGCCCGGCGACACGACTTCACGAAGGAGGACGCCATGGCCGACGCCCTGCGCGCGGTGATCTACGTTCCCGCCGACAGCCCGAACACCAACCGGTGGACCCTGCGAGCCATCGAGTACGTGGAGCACCACCGGTACGAACTCGATTCGATCGTGCACGACTGGGACAACATCTCCGCGATGCTGGCCACCCGCGACGTCGATGTCATCGTCGCCTTACGCCGGGACCACCCGCCTGCTGACCGGGTACCCCGCCTTGAGTACGTCGAGGACGAGGAAGAGGGGCCGGCGCCCGCCTCCCCGCGGGGGCGCCGGCCCCGGCTCACCGGCGACTGAACTCGGGCAGTGCCGCCACGGCGGCCCGGGCCAACCGGTCGGGTACCGCCGCGTACACCGCTGTGGACACCGGCGACTCGTGGCCGAGCAGCTTCTGCACCGCGAGCACGTTCCCGCCGACCAGCTCGAGCATCTTCGTCGCGTAGTACTTGCGGAACTTGTGCAGGGTCAGGTGCGGCAGGCCGATCGCGTCGAGGTACTCGGCGGACCGGTACGACAGGTAGTGCGCGCCGCCGCGCGGGCCTCGGGTATGGGTGACCGGCCCGGCCGGCAAGTCCCGCACGGCCGACCACACCTGGGTGTCTGTCGGCACGATCCGTTGCTTGGCGCCCTTGCCCTGCACGCGGGTGTCGTGTTCGTTGATGTCGCGCCGGTCGAGGGCGGCGATCTCGCAGCAGCGTAGGCCCTGCCATCCGGCGAGGCGGAACCACAGCCAGTACGGGTCGGGTGCGGTGCTGACGACCTGCTCGGCTTCGGCGTCGGTGGGTGGGTCCGGTACCCGTCTTGGGATCTTCGGGGTGGGCAGGCTGTCGGTGGGGTCGTAGTCGACCAGGCCTTGGCCGAGGCCGAAGCGGAACAGGCCGCGTACGGCGGCGAGGAGGGCGGCTCGGGTTGCTGGGGCGAGGGGTTGTCCGTCGCGGGCCCGCCGTCGGCGGTGAATCGCGTCACGCAGCTCGTCGCGGGTGGCGAGGATCCCGTAGGGGAGTTCGCGGTCGAGTCGTCGGAGCATCTGTTCCCAGTCGTGCACGGTCTGGGGGGAGCGGCCTTCGTCTTCGAGGTGGTCGACGTAGGCCTTGATCAGGTCTACCGCCATGGATTGTGATCCTGCGCGCACCACGGGTCACGGCGCCAGGGGTCGGGTGACTGATCTGACGAGGACCGGTCGGCGGGTGCTGTTCCGGACCGGGTTTAGTCGGTCCCATCCGCCCGGGCGACGGGGGGTCGGGTGGCGGCCTGGTTGGTACCGAACGGTAGTTCTGTCGGAGCGTAGCCGGCGGATCGGCCGTTCGGGCTGCGAAAGTGGCCCACCGTACATCAGCCAGTCCCGGTCGATGCCGAGGCTTTCGCTGATTGCGGCGACGACGTCGACGAGGTCGCGTGGTTTCGCGCCCCGCTCCCAATTGGACCAGCTTTGATCAACAAGGCCGCAGCGCGCTGCGGCCTGCTGCAGCGTCAGGTTTCCGGCGTGCAGGCGCGCCAGGACGAGCCTGGCCGCGAAGGTGTCTACGGGCACCTTCCGTGGCTGCTCCAGCCCAGTGCGGCTCTCCCCAGTACTCGTTGTCATGGACAACATTTTGGCGCCCGCCAGGGCGATTGGCAATGCCAAGTAGATCCGGGGCGCACCACATAGTTTGGGGCCTCCTGGGTACTCGCGGGGGCTTGCCATGAAAGTTTGGCTGTGCCAAGCTTTGAGCCATGACCCAACCGAGCGTGTTGTACCGGCTGATCGACAAGGAGCTGGATGGCAAGTTCGCCGAGTTCGTCGCCGCACGCTGGCCGGCCAAGTCGTTCCGGGAGATCGCCGAGGAGGTCGAGGCGCAGACCGGCATCACGGTGAACATGGAGACCCTGCGCCTCTGGTTCTCCGGCCGGCTCCAGCCGTACTCGCGCCTCATCGACCAGCCGACCAGCACCCGGGGTGCGGCATGATCGGCCGCCGCCTCAGCCTGCTCACCGCCGCCGTGGGTGTGCTCGCCCTGACCACCGCCGGGAAAGGCTGCGCCCCCGAACCGTCTACCGGTGGCGGCCTGCAACCGGCCACGACCTGGTTCCACGCACAGGTCACCTGGCGTGCCATCGGCCGACCACTCGGCCTACCCATCGACATCGACTACTCGTGGGGCAACCAGATCGAGTACACCACCCAGCTGTCCGACGTGAACGGGTCATGGGACCTGGTCAAACCGCTGCGCGCCGGGCAGGAAGTGCACGTGCTGGCCACCCAGCACGAGGCCGGAGAACTGACCTGCACGATCTGGGAATCCGACCCGAACGGTGACCACATCGGCCAGCCGGTGTCCGGGCCGAAGACCACGCACCGGTCCGGTGACGAGGTCCACTGCGACTGGACGTTCGCGAAGGATCCGGCGTGATCGGCCTCGGCCGGCGCCAGCCTACCTCCGCCACCCACGCGGTCGGTACCGCACCGGTCGTGGCCCGGTGCGAGGCATGCCGGCGTACCGGCACCGAGCTGGAGTCCCGGGTGCTCGACGACAGCGCCGTCGCCGGGGTGTGCGTTGATGCAACCGGGTGCCGCCACCACTGGGCACCAGCGGATCAGCCGCGGGGGATCCGGTGAGCCGCCCCCGCGGCCGCGGCACGAACGGCGGCGCCGGCCGCGGCCCGCACCGGGTGCCGCGCGCGGGTAAGAGCGCCGGTGGCGGTGGGAAGAAGCGTGGCTGCCTGATGGTGCTGCCGGATCTGGCCGCCTACCTGTGGTCGTCGTGGCAGGGCCGTACCGCACTGCTGTGCATCGCGGTCGGCGCGCTGGGCCTGACCACGCACTTCTGGACGGCGTACCCGCTGCTGCTCGCCCTCGACCTTTCCCGCCCCGTGCTGCGCACCGGTGTTGAGGAGCGCCGTGTGCGCGCCGGCAGGGGGTGGCACCCCCTTTTCGGTGGGGGTGCCACCCCACCCTGACCGCCCGGGCCACCCGCACCTGTTTCGCGGCGGGCAGGCGCCACCCCTTCCCCCTGGTGGCGCTGTGCGGGTGGCCCGGGCCGCAAACCCGGCCCCAAAACAGGAAGAGAGGGCCAGGCGCGTCACCGCCCAGCCCTCGTCACGTCAGCGAGAGGAACCCTCGCATGAGCATCGTACCTACCCCCACCGACAAGACCGAACCCCCCGTCGAGTACCTGGACCGCACAGTCCTGTACTGGTTCGAACGCCCCGGCGACGAGTGCTCCACCCTCGCCATCCGCGACGACCAGGCCGCCGCCGCCCTAGGCCTCGACGAACCCGACCAGCGCTGGTTCGTACCCAACGCGATCGGCGAGCCCGTCTACACGTGGGCCGGGCTGCTGGAGTGGCTGTCCGAGCTTGAGCTCAAGCTCGACGACGCGGCCCGCGGCCGAGTCGGTACCCCCGGCGGTGAGGCGTGACCGCCCCCGTCTTCGACCCGGTGCGCCTGGTCGCCGAGGTTGAGGTGTACCTGCACCAGCTTGGTGTCGCCACCATCGCTGGGGGTGCGGCCTCGGCCGTGGCCGCCGCGGAAAACCTGCTGCACGCCCTGGGCGTGCACCCAGTCGACGAGCACCGCGCCATCCACTACCGCATCGAACTGGTCGAGGTGGTCGGTACCGCCGCCACCGTGCAGGACGCGGAAGACTTCGCCCACGCGGTACGCACCACCGGCCGGGTACGCGCCGGCCGCGCCTCAGTCATGGTCGAAGCCGTCGCCGCACCAGCTGTCCCGGCGGTGGCGTGATGAACCAGCTCGGACCAACCTGCCGCTGCGGCGACCCGATCGAGGAAGTCGACAACGCCGCCATCGGGTACAACACGCACTGGGCGCACGTCCGACGCATGAGCGTCGAGTACGACCACCCGGCCGCGCCCGCGCAGGAGTCGACCCCAGCGGACCCCACCGGCAGCGCGGCGTGTGACCACGTCGAACGGAATGCCGCGACCGGCCATTGCGTCGACTGTGGAGCGCCCGGCGACCCGTGCGCCTGCGCCCACTGCCGTCGCGCCGACCTGATCGCCGGGCTGCGCGAGCTGGCCGACTTCTACGAGCAGCACCCGGACATGCCGCTGCCGCCATACCCTGACTTCCGCCACTGCGTGCTCAGCAATGACGACGACGCCGGGGTCGCCGAGGTGACCACGGTCGCCGCGCAGCTCGGCGTGGAGCTCTACGACCTCGACGACCGTCCGAGCGCCGACCGCAAGTTCGGCAGCATCACCTTCAGCGCGTTCTACGTCCGGCGGGTGCACGCGCGCCGGTGGGTCGAGGGGCAGAAGACCCTCGGCGACATCCGCGCCGGGAAGGCCAAGCTCGTCCCGGTCGTCGACACGCGGGCCGAGCAGGTGACCCGGTGAGCGCCCGGGAGGCGCAGGTGCTGCACCGGGCCGTCGAGATCCTCGACGAGCGCGGGTGGTGCCAGGGCACATTCGAAGACGGCCGCAAGGTCTGCGCCATGGGCGCGATCAATATCGCCGTCGGCGGGTCACCCTTCCCCGGCAATCTTGAGCCGGGCGACGAGCGCATCGCGACCGAGGTCGCCGAGCTGGTTGAGGGTGTCGTCGACGAAGACGTTACGACCTGGAATGACGTGTTCGGCCGCACCGTCGAGCAGGTCCGCCAGGCGCTGCTGACCGCCGCGATAGCCGCCGAGCTGGGCGAGGCGGTGGCGTGATGGCCGAACAACCCCGCCGGCTGACGACCAGCTGCGGCTGCATGCTTCTCGCCGTGCTCGGCGTGGCCCTGATCCTGCTGGGCCTGTGGGCCGGGACGCGGGGTGTGCGATGAGCTGGCTTCCCGCCGCCGAACCGGACCGGCAGGGCTGGGACCGGGTGTTCACCGGACCGCCGCAAGGCCTGGACCGGGTGTACGCACCCGACGCTGCGGCGACCGTCCTCGACCCGCCCGTCACGTGCGCCCGCACGCGTGAGCGGTTGCCCCTGTCCGATGCCTGCCGCACCACGTGCTTCACCACCTGCGGCAAGAGCCACGACCTGCTGCCCGTGCCGTGGGGCCGCACCCGCCTCGACGAGTACGGCCAGATCATCGACGACCCCGAGGAGGGATCACGTTGACGCCGACCGTACAAACCCTGCTGATCGTGTTCGTGGCGGCCCCTGCCGCCGGCGCGGCCCTGGTCGCCGGGATCCGGGCCGCCCGGGCGCGGCGACTGCGCCACCTGGACCGGTGGCTGCGTGCCGGTGGGCGCGAGTCCGAATCGGAGCCCGCTAGTCCTGTACCGCCCACTACCGAGACGGGGACGCTGCTGCTGCCGGTGGTGCCGGTACCACACGTCGGCGCTACAGCGGACTGGTCTCCGCTGCGCACCATCGGTACCAAGACGGTGGCGGCCGAGTTGGTCACACCGGTGGAGCAGGTCGTCGCCGACCACGCCGAGCTGGACCCGATCACCGAGGCGTTGGCCACGTTCAACGAGCGGGTGTGGAACGCCATCGAGGGGTTCCTTGGCGCGTACCCGGATGTGGCGTTGAAGGTGCGGGCGGCGGTGGATCAGACCGGGGAGCTGTTCCGCACCGAGGACCTGTACGCATGGCTCGTCAATGGTGCCCCCACTCTGGTCGGTGCACGGTGAGCCTCTTGCAAACCCTGCTGCGCCGTACCGTCCCGGCCACCGTTCCGGTGCCCCGCCTGGCCGTACCGGCGCCGGGACTGGTCGACGACGCGGCCGTCACGCACCTGCGCGCCCAGAACAGCCGCCTCGCCCTGGAAGCTGACGCGGCCCGCAGCACCGCACGCCGGGCCACTGCCCGGGCCGAACGGGCCGAGCAGCTGCTCGCCGAACTGCTCATCGCCCACGCCGGCGACAGCACCGACGAGGTGCTGCGCCTGCGCCGCGCCCTCCTACACCTCGAAGACCTCCTCGAAGGCTGCCGGCGCAAGCACGGCAGCAACACACCCAGCGGTGACCCGCTGGCCGCACACCCTGGAGTACCCCAATGACTGCCGCGTTGAGCTTCGCGCCGGCCACCAAGAAGCAGGCCAAGGCCCGCATCGCCCTCGAAGGCCCCTCCGGCTCAGGCAAGACCTACACGTCGCTGCTCACCGCCACCACCCTCGGCAAACGGGTCGCCCTCATCGACACCGAGCACCGCTCCGCGTCCCTGTACGCCGACGAGTTCACCTTCGACACCCTCGAACTGGACCGGTACGACCCGCAGATCCTCACCCAGGCCCTCGCCGTCGCCGGCGAAGCCGGCTACGACGTCGTCATCATCGACAGCCTGTCCCACTTCTGGATGGGCACCGACGGCATGCTCGAACAGGTCGACAAGGCCGCCAAGCGCTCCTCGAGCGGGAACACGTTCGGCGGGTGGAAGGAGATGCGACCCACCGAACGCAAGATGATCGAAGCGATGCTCGCCTACCCCGGGCACCTGATCGCCACACTGCGCACCAAAACCGACTGGGTGGTCGAGGAAAACGACCGCGGCAAGAAGGTCCCGAAGAAGATCGGTCTGAAGGCCGAGCAGCGTGAGGGCCTGGAGTACGAGTTCACCATCGTCGGCACCCTCGACATCGAGAACACGTTGGTGGTGACGAAGTCCCGCTGCAAGGCCCTGTCCGGCGCGGTGATCCAGCGTCCGGACGACAAGTTCGGCCGCACCCTGCTGGAGTGGTTGGACGCGGGCGCGGTGGCCGGGCCGACCGCGGCCGAGCTGCGCGACGAGGCCCTCGACACGTCCGCCACCGTCGAGGAGCTGCGCGCGCTGCACGCGAAAGCGACCCGCCACGGATTGCTCGGCGCCCCGGTCGTCGACGAGCATGGCGACGCGACCGTCTTGGGCGACTTGATCGTCGCGAAGGGGCGGGAAGTCGCCGCCCGCGACGCCGCAGCGGCCGAGTCCGCGCGCGGTGAGGAGATGGTCAGCGACAAGCAGCACCGTCAGATGCACGCGCTGTGGCGCGATCTGGGCTACGACGGCGACGAGAACCGGGACAACCGGCTCGCCGTCATATCCAAGATCCTCAATCGGCCTGTCGAGACCAGTAAGACGCTTACGGCCGCTGAGGCCGACGTCGTCATCCTGAAGCTCGACGAGCGCAAGCACTCGGGACGGTGAGCCTGATGAGCCACAAGCCCACCGCCGAGCAGGCCGCCGTCGTCGACGGGTTCCTCACCGGCCAGAACCTTGTCATCGAAGCGGGCGCCGGCACCGGCAAGACCAGCACCCTGAAACTGCTCGCCGCCCAGGCCGGCCGACGGCGCGGCGTGTACATCGCCTACAACCGGTCCATCGCCGACGACGCCGCCCGCGGCTTCCCCTCCTCGGTGCTGTGCAAGACAGCGCACGGCCTGGCGTACGGGGCGGTCGGCGCCCGGTACCGACACCGCCTCAACGCCCCACGGCAGCGCGCCCAGGACACCGCCCGCATCCTGCGCATCAACGACCCGATCCAGCTCGACAAGGACCGGGCACCCCTCGCCCCGCAGCAGTTGGCCCGGCTGACCATGGAGACCATCGCCCGGTTCTGCTACTCGGCCGACGAGCAGGTCACCCGCTGGCACGTGCCGCTGGTACCCGGGGTCGACGAGCCGGCGCAGCGCGCCGAGCTGGCCCGGTACCTGGTGCCCATCGCCCAGCGCGCCTGGGACGAGGACCTCACCCGCGTCGACGGGCAACTGCGGTTCACCCACGACGTGTACCTGAAGCTGTGGATCCTGTCCGGCCCCCAGCTGCCCGCCGACTATGTGCTGCTCGACGAAGCGCAGGACTCCAACCCGGCCGTCGCCGCCCTCGTGCAGGCACAGGATGCGCAGCAGATCCTCGTCGGCGACCGGTCGCAGGCCATCTACGGGTGGCGTGGTGCCACCGACGCCATGCAGTCGTTCAAGGGGCAGCGGTACCAGCTGTCACAGTCGTTCCGGTTCGGCCCCGCAATCGCGACCGAGGCGAACAAGTGGCTGACCGTGCTGAACGCGCCGCTGCGCCTGCGCGGGTTTGAGCGGATCAGCTCGACCGTCGGCCGGCTGATCGACCAGCACCCCGACGCGGTGCTGTGCCGCTCCAACGCCGGCGCGATGAGCCGCGCGATCGAGGGCCTCGCTCAGGGCCGCTCCGTCGCCCTGGTCGGCGGCGGGCAGGACATTCAGCGCATGGCCCGGGCCGCCCTGGACCTTCAGGCCGGCCGGCCCACCGACCATCCGGAGCTGTTCCCGTTCCGCACCTGGCCGGAGGTTGAGGAGTATGTGTCCCAGGGCGCCGACGGGTCGGACCTGAAGGTGTTCGTGGGCCTGGTCAACCGGTACGGCGCCGCCGAGGTCATCCGGGCGTGCGACGGCCTGGTCGACGAGCGCTACGCCGACCTTGTCGTGTCCACCGCGCACAAGGCGAAGGGCCGCGAATGGGGGTCGGTGCGCATCGCCACCGACTTCTCCGAGCCGAAGCCCAACGACGAGGGTGAGGTGCGGGTACCCCGCGACGACGCCATGCTCGCTTACGTCGCCGTCACCCGCGCCCAGCGTGTTCTGGACCGGGAAGGCCTGGAGTGGATTGACCGGCTCGTACCGGCGCGGCCCATCGATGAGCTGATCGAGGCGTCGAGCCTCGGCACCCCGCAGGCCCGGATGCTGCGCGCGGAAGGCCGCGCGCACTCGGCCGCCCAACTGACCGGGATGCCGCAGGAACAGGCCGACTGGGATGCCGACGAGGAGTGGCCCACCCCGGTACCGGCCCCGGGCGGCGACGACCAGGACGACGAGCCGACCGTACCGGTACCCACCGTCGACCTGGACGCGGTGTACGTCGACATCCTCGAACGGGCCCCTGGCGGCCGCGGCTGGCTGTCCCTGTACTGCCTGAGCTGCGGCAAGCGGTGGGAGGACTGCGACGAGCCGGTGATGCCCGACCGGCGGTGGACCACCACCGGCACCGTCGTCGACTTCGCCCAGCTCATCCACCGCCGCCTCGACGCGCTGCGCCTGGCCGGTGCCCGATGAGGTTCACTCACGTCTACCTGCGTGCCAGTGGCCCCATCCTGCGGACCGTGTACGCCGACGGAGACCGCGTGATGGTGGCCTTCGACGGCGAACAACCGTACGTCGAGGCGATCACGTGGACGTCCGGCGAAGCCGCCAACCGCGTGGAAGAGCAGCGACGCAGCATCGTCGATGCCGATCACGCGTGGGCGCTACGGATCGACGCAGCCATCCGGGCAGGTGCCCGATGAGCGAGCAGGTGTCGTTCCGCAACGCCGAGTTCTCCGGTGTCGCGCCCCCGGTACGCAACCGGCCCTGCGCCCGGCCCGGCTGCGGCCACGGTGAGTCGGACTACCACATCCTGTCCGACAACGGCCGACGCATGTCCTGCGGCGTGGCACCCCGCAACCCCTACACCGGTAAGCAGCTCCGCTGCCGCTGCAACCAGTTCATCCCACCGCCGGGAGGTGACCGGTGAGCGGCACCTTCCTCAACAATGCCGCGGAAACCGTCCGCGTATCGACCGGGCCGACCGACGTGAGGTACCGCGAGGAGCGGGCCGCGCTTGCCCTGGCCTACCTGCAACGCACCCAACCCGACGACGCGGACCTTCTTGGCCGCATGCTCGGCGTCATCCCACCACCACCCCGCAAGGCCGGCCACTGCGTGGGCTGCGGCAAACGGCTGCCGTTCAGCCGCGCCACCGGCATCGGCGGCGTGTCCAAGCAGCGACGCGGCTGGTGCGCAACCTGCCAACGTGATCGGGAGCAGCCGTGAGCCGCCGAACGATCGCCTCCATTCGCCGCCCGGAGCCGCACCTGTACCACCAGGACCCGGACGCCCCCGGCACCTGCGTGCACTGCCATCTGATCCGCAGCAACGACGTGCACGTCGACGCCCTACCCGCCACCCACCCGGACGCCCGGGCCCGCGACAACGCCATCCTCGGTGAACGGGAGGACCAGGCCGATGGCTGACCTATTCATCGACGACATCGACAACGCCGCCCAGGTCCTCCAGGACCGCGGCTACACGACCCTCGCCGATGCGGTACGCCAGCTCGTTCAGCAGAACGAACGCCTCACCGAGCTGCTCGACGAGGCTCACGACCAGCTCGCCCGCCACCGCGAGGACGCCATCCGATACGTGCCCGTCACACCGGTAGGCCGCAGCCGGCCGCGCCCGGCCTGCTGCAAGGGCACCGACCCGGCCTGCACCCACCAGGCGCCACCGTGACCGCCGATGACAAACGCGCCCAGGTCCTCCTCGAGGTAGCCACCGGCATCGTCACCGCGATACGCGACGACGACCCCCGCGCGGTGCAACGCCGCCTGACCCTGCTCACCCACACCGACCTGGTCGACGTAGCGATCCTCCTCGCCGCCATGGTCCCCGACGACCGACCCACCAGCCAGCTGCTCGCCTGGTTCCTCACACCTGCGGAGACACCATGACCACCCGCCGCACCAACCTGATGAGCCCACAGGAGCTCGCCGACCTGACCGTGTACCGCGACCAATGCCTCGGCCGCGGCCTCGCCACCGGACCCCTCGACCGACCCGCCGCCGAGGAAGCGGTACGCCGCGTGTACGTGACGGCCGGGCTCACCCCACCACCGGTGATGATCTGGATGGACTCCCCGCTCGGTGGACTGTTCGCTGCGGGCGTCCTGGCCGAGGCCGCGAAGCGGCCGAGGCCCACCACCGCGAAGGACCAGCTGGGGGGCCAGCTGGGGGGCCAGCTGGGGGGCCAGCTGCGGGACCAGCTGCGGGACCAGCTGCGGGACCAGCTGTGGGACCAGCTGTGGGACCAGCTGGGGGGCCAGCTGGGGGGCCAGCTGCGGGACCAGCTGGGGGACCAGCTGGGGGGCCAGCTGGGGGACCAGCTGCGGGGCCAGCTGGGGGACCAGCTGGGGGACCAGCTGGGGGACCAGCTGGGGGACCAGCTGGGGGGCCAGCTGTGGGGCCAGCTGCGGGACCAGCTGCGGGACCAGCTGTGGGACCAGCTGTGGGACCAGCTGTGGGACCAGCTGCGGGACCAGCTGCGGGACCAGCTGCGGGACCAGCTGCGGGACCAGCTGTGGGACCAGCTGCGGGACCAGCTGGGGGGCCAGCTGGGGGACCAGCTGGGGGGCCAGCTGGGGGACCAGCTGTGGGACCAGCTGGGGGGCCAGCTGTGGGACCAGCTGGGGGACCAGCTGCGGGGCCAGCTGGGGGACCAGCTGGGGGGCCAGCTGGGGGACCAGCTGCGGGACCAGCTGGGGGACCAGCTGCGGGGCCAGCTGGGGGACCAGCTGGGGGGCCAGCTGCGGGGCCAGCTGTGGGACCAGCTGCGGGACCAGCTGTGGGACCAGCTGCGGGGCCAGCTGCGGGACCAGCTGCGTACGCAAATGTCAGGCGCCGTCTGGGGAAGCCAGGAACTGCCGTGGCTCGCGTTCTACAGCTTCGGCCGCCAGCTCGGCGCACGGTACGACCAGACCGC
>Ga0070730_10001734_pt1 | contig 20660 bp, 15 predicted proteins | sample Coa_R1_3_FD_66447 | JGI IMG/M metagenome (GOLD analysis project Ga0070730, IMG submission 66447) | Surface soil microbial communities from Centralia Pennsylvania, which are recovering from an underground coalmine fire - Coalmine... | ecosystem: Environmental > Terrestrial > Soil > Unclassified ... | reverse complement strand
TGATAGTTGATGGGCACCAGCACGACCTGGAAGGGCGCCAGCGCGTCCGGCCAGATGATGCCGTTCGCGTCGTGGTTTTGCTCGATGGCCGCCGCCACCACCCGCGTCACGCCGATGCCGTAGCAGCCCATGAACATGGTCAAGGACTTGCCCTCTTCGTCGAGCACGGTCGCCTTCATCGCTTCGCTGTACAGCTGACCGAGTTGGAAGATATGCCCGACTTCGATGCCGCGCGCGATATCGAGCGTGCCATGGCCGCTCGGGGAGGGATCGCCTTTTTGCACGTTGCGGATGTCTCGCGAGACTGGCTCGGGCAGATCGCGTCCCCAGTTCACGCCGGTGAAGTGCACGTCCTTCTCGTTGGCGCCGCACACAAAATCGTGGAGGTGCGCCGCGGCATGATCCACGTACATCGTGCCGGTGAAGCCGATGGGGCCCAAGGACCCCAGGTCGCAGCCGGTGGCCTCCCGCACGCGTTCGGCGCTCGCCATTCGGAGCGGGGTGGCGACGCCCGGCAGTTTCTGCGCCTTGACCGCATTCAACTCGTGATCGCCGCGCAGCACGAACGCGACGAGGTCGCCCGCGCTGCCGTCGACCAGCAGAGTCTTGAGGCACTGGGCCGGGCCGACTTTGAGGAACTCGCTCAACTGGGCGATGGTGCGGGCGTGCGGCGTCGGAACCCGGGTGAGGCTCTGAGTCGCCGCGCCTCGCGCAGTGCCGGGCGGGAGCGTCGCCGCCGTCTCCAGGTTCGCCGCGTAGTCATCGCCGTCCGAAAACGCGATCCCATCCTCGCCGGAGTCGGCGAGCACGTGGAACTCCTGGGTCGCGCTGCCGCCGATGGCGCCGCCGTCGGCCTGGACCGCCCGGAACTTGAGTCCCAAGCGCGTGAAAATGCGCGAATACGCGTCGTACATGGCGCGATAGGTCTGGGCCAGGCTCGCCTCGTCCAGATGGAACGAATACGCGTCCTTCATCAGGAATTCGCGGGCCCGCATCACCCCGAAACGGGGCCGGATCTCGTCGCGGAATTTGAACTGGATCTGATAGAAATTGACCGGCAGCTGCTTGTAGCTGCGCAATTCCCGCCGCGCGATATCGGTGATCACTTCCTCGTGCGTGGGTCCATAACAGAACTCGCGGTCGTGCCGATCCTTGAAGCGCAGCAGTTCCGGCCCGTACTTGCCCCATCGGCCCGATTCCTGCCACAGTTCGGCCGGTTGCACCGTGGGCATGCACAGTTCCAGTGCGCCGGCCCGGTTCATTTCCTCCCGGACGATCCGCTCGACTTTTCGCAGCGTCCGCAGGCCCAAGGGCAGCCAGGTGTACAATCCGGCCGCCAAACGGCGGATCATGCCGGAACGGAGCATCAGCTGATGGCTGACCACCTCGGCGTCGGCGGGAACTTCTTTCAGTGTCGTGATCGGATATTGGGATAAGCGCATGCGCTCATCTTACATGAGGCCCCGTGGGGGCTTGTATTGGTATCATGGGGCATGAACGCGGAAGAAGATCAACACACGCGGCCCCGGGGCGTGTACTGGCTGCCCAACCTGCTGACGACGGCGGCGCTGTTCTCGGGTTTCTACGCGATCGTGGCAGCCATCGACCTGAAATTCGAAAATGCCGGCATCGCCGTGTTCGTGGCCATGCTGTTCGACGGCCTCGACGGCCGGGTCGCCCGGTGGACCCACACGGAAAGCGCATTCGGCAAGGAATACGACAGCCTATCGGACATGGTGTCATTTGGGCTGGCGCCGGCCATCGTCACCTATCAATGGGGCGTGGCGCGGATCGCGGAATACGGACCCCTCTGGCGCAGGTTGGGCTGGCTGGTGTGTTTCTTTTATGCCGCGGCGGCTGCGCTGCGACTGGCCCGGTTCAACGCGCGCGCCGCCACTCAGGACAAGCAGTATTTCGAAGGGCTGCCGAGCCCGTCGGCCGCCGCCATCGTCGCTGCCCTCGTGTGGCTCGCCAGCGACCAGACGAACGTGGGCTTGCCGGGCTTGATTCTGGCGTTCCTCGTGACCGCATTCGCCGGGGCGCTCATGATCAGCCGCTTCGCCTTCAACAGCTTCAAGGGCGTGACGCCCGGCGCCCGCGTGCGATTTCCGTACATCGTCCTGGTGCCGTTGGCGTTCGTGCTGATCGCCCTGCATCCTTCCATCACGCTGCTGTCGCTGTTCGGCGGTTACGCACTGTCGGCGCCCATGGTGTGGGTCTTCCGCAAGCTGCGCAGGCGGTCGCGGACGACACCGGCGACGCCCGCCGCGCAGGCACCGGCGCCCGAAGCGCATGAACCGGCACACGACCCGCATGAATCGGCCCTTGAGCCGCATGAATCGCCCCATCAGCCGGAGGAGTCGCCGCCGCATGGGTCGCCCCATGAGTAGGGCATTGCGCAAGGAATATCTGGCGGCGCTGGGGCTGGAGACGTGGACCCTGCGCGGGGACGCGGCGGCTGCGGAACCCGTTGAGGCGCCGTTCAGCGAACCGGCGCAGGGTGTCGGAGCCTCGGGGGCGGTCGAGGCGGCACCGGCCATGACCGCGGCAGCGCGCGGCGCGGGGCGGCGAAGCGACGTTTCGCCGCGGGAAGCTACAACGCGGGAGGCAACGTCGCGCGAGGCAACGCCGCGTGAAGCCCAATTGCGGGAGGCTGCGCCGCGCGAGGCAACGTTACGGGAAGCCGCCTACGATTGGCCGCAATTACGGGAACGGGTTGCCGCGTGTACGCGCTGCGGGCTCAGCGCCACCCGGACCCAGACCGTCTTCGGGGTGGGGAACCTTCGAGCGGAATGGCTGGTGGTGGGCGAAGCTCCGGGCGCCGAGGAGGACCGCCAGGGCGAGCCCTTCGTCGGCCGCGCCGGTCAGCTGTTGAACGCCATGCTGCGCGCCATCGGCTTGGCGCGCGAACAGGTCTACATCGCGAACGTCTTGAAATGCCGTCCGCCGCAGAACCGCGACCCCGTGGCCGCCGAGACCGTGGAATGCCTGCCGTTTCTTGATCGGCAGATCGCGCTGCTGAAGCCCAAGATCATGCTGGTGGTCGGGCGCATCGCCGCGCAGAATCTGCTCCGGACCGACGCGAAGCTCGGGGCTTTGCGCCAACAGGTCCACACGTACGGCGCGTCCGGCGTTCCCTTGATCGTGACCTATCACCCGGCCTACCTGCTACGCTCGCCGGCGGAAAAGCGCAAGGCGTGGGAAGATTTGAAGTTTGCCCGAGAGGTATTTGCCCGTGGCTAGCGTCACGCGAGAGGACGAATTTCCCGAGCCGCAACTGCGGCCCATGCACGAACTGGACGTGCCCGTGGTCGTCACCATCGAGCGCTCCTCGTACCAGTTTCCCTGGAGCGAGGGAATCTTCCGCGACTGCCTGCGCGTCGGCTACGTCTGCCGCGTCGTGGAAGTCGGCGGCGACATCGCCGGCTACGGCATCATGTCGATGGGTGCCGGCGAGGCGCACATTTTGAACGTGTGCGTGCGCGAGGAATACCGGTGCCGCGGCTTGGCGCGCAAGGTGCTCCTGTATTTGATCGACCGGGCGCGCAACGCCGGGATGTATGAGGCTTTCCTGGAGGTCAGACCGTCGAACACCATCGCGGCGCGCCTGTATCACTCGTTGGGATTCGATCAGGTCGGCGTGCGGCGCGGCTACTACCAATCCTCCACCGGGCGCGAAGATGCGTCCGTGCTGCGCCGGACGCTGTTTCCGGAGCAGAAATAGCGGCACGGCCCGCCGGGAACCCGCTTGGAGGGAACCTGCCGGACTTGGATCCCCCGGGCAGCGGAGCCCAGACCACCTGGGCGAACACGAGATGATTCCGTGTCGCTATAATGGGCGGCTGGCCCATGGGCGCCCGATTCACTTTCGCGACATATGATCAACGATTTAGCCGAAAACATAGCCAAAAGGCGCACCTTCGCCATCATCTCGCACCCGGACGCCGGCAAGACCACGCTGACCGAGAAGCTGTTGCTGTTCGGCGGCGCCATCCAGATGGCCGGAACGGTGAAGGGGCGCAAGGCGACGCGCCATGCCACATCCGATTGGATGGCGCTCGAGCAGCAGCGCGGCATCTCGGTCACGTCGTCGGTGATGCAATTCCCCTTCGAGAACTGCATCGTGAATCTCCTCGACACACCGGGGCACGAGGATTTTTCCGAAGACACGTATCGGACGCTGACGGCGGTGGATTCGGCCTTGATGGTCATCGACTGCGCCAAGGGCGTGGAGGAGCGCACCATCAAGCTCATGGAGGTGTGCCGCCTGCGCGACACCCCCATCATGACCTTCGTCAACAAGCTCGACCGCGACGGCCGTGCGCCGATCGAGCTGCTCGACGAAATCGAGAGCGTGCTCAAGATTCAGTGTTCACCGGTCACCTGGCCGATCGGCATGGGCCGGGATCTGCTCGGCGTCTACCACTTGCTGGAAGACAAGATCTACGTCTACGTCCCGGTGGAGAAGGGCCGGGTGGGCAGCCACGAGACCATCGACGGGCTCGCGAGCGGGGAGGCCAAGGACTTTCTGGGGCCGCGCTACGGTGAGTTCCTGGAGGAGGTCGATCTGGTGCGCGGCGCGAGCCCCGCATTCGATCTGGCACGCTATCGCTCAGGGAACCAGACACCGGTGTTCTTCGGGTCCGCCGTCAACAACTTCGGCGTCCGCGAACTGCTCAGCGCCTTCGTCAAGCACTCGCCGGGGCCGCTGCCGCGACCGACGCTGCAGCGGGTCGTGGAGGCGGACGAGGCCAAGCTCACGGGCTTCGTGTTCAAGATCCAGGCCAACATGGATCCCGGCCATCGCGACCGGATCGCGTTCATGCGGCTGTGTTCGGGCCGCTACGCGCGCGGCATGCGCATGCGACACGTCCGGCTCGCGAAGGAGATCCGCGTGGCCGACGCGCTGACGTTCCTGGCGGCCGACCGGAGCCAGGCGGAAGAGGCGTACGCGGGAGACATCATCGGGCTGCACAACCACGGCACCATCAACATCGGCGACACCTTCAGCGAGGGCGAGAACCTCACCTTCACGGGCGTACCGAACTTCGCGCCCGAGCTGTTCCGGCGCGCGGTCCTCAAGGACCCCTTGCGCATGAAGGCGCTGCAGAAGGGCCTGTCGCAGCTGTGCGAGGAAGGGGCGACCCAGCTCTTCAAGCCGTTGCGCAACAACGATTTGATTCTCGGGGCCATCGGGCAGCTGCAGTTCGAGGTGGTGGCGTTTCGGCTCCAGGACGAATACGGCGTGCAGTGCGTGTTCGAGGCCATCAACGTCGCGGTGGCCCGCTGGGTGCGTCTCGCCGACGAGAAGCGGTTGGGCGAATTCCGGCAGAAGGCCTACGACAATCTGGCGGTCGATCATGCCGGAGAGCTCGTGTATCTCGCGCCGACGCGCGTGAACTTAGGCTTGATCGAGGAGCGCTGGCCGGAGATCGACTTCATGAAGACGCGCGAGAACCTCGCGGCCTGAATCGGCGAACGGCGGCCGCGAATCTCATCGTGCCCGCCGCCGCGGCTCCAGCGGCAGCCTCGGGCGCAGTTTTCATCCGAGCCGCCCCGCCCGCCGTGCCGGTCTCGGGCGGAGCGGCAGCCCCGGCGCCATAGCGCAGCGATGAATACTCGCCGCACAGCGCCGCGACCTGCGCGCCCAAGTCGGGGCGCAGTCGCGACACGCGGGCGGCATAGGCTTCGGGCCCCTCCGAGGGCATGCGTTCGCAGCCCACGGATCGAAGGCGCCGGCACAGCCGCGCGTAGGCGCGCTGCAGGGGGTCACGGGGTGCGACCTTGAGTTCGCGCCGCACCTGCCAGGTCAGCCACATCATCCCCAGGATGAGACAGGCCGCGAGCACCAGCGCGACCTTCTGGCCGTCGGGTTCCGGAATGTGCAGCAGCGCGAGGAGCCGCTCCTGGGAGCCTTGATCGAAGCTTAGGATCCGTTCGCGCCACAGCAGGCGCAATGCATCCAGGCGCAGCCACACATCACCGAGCCACGGCGTGCGCTGCTGCCAGCGGCTGAACTGCGCAGCATTATCCGCCGTGACCAGGTCGGTGAGCCCGTGCTCCACCCGCTCCGGCGCGATCGCGGCCGTGGGATCGATGCGCACCCAGCCGCGCCCCTCCATCCACACCTCGTCCCAGGCGTGCGCGTCGCTCTGGCGCACGATCCAGTAGTCGGCAAAGCGGTTGTAAGTGCCTCCCTGGTATCCCGTGACCACGCGCGCCGGGATGCCGGCGGCGCGCATCAAAGTTGCGAACGCCGACGCATAGTGACCGCAGAAGCCGCGCCGGGTGTCGAATAAAAATCCGTCCACCGGATCCGCGGCGAGGCGCGGCGGCGTCAACGTGTAGAAGAAGGGCTCCGAGTGGAACATGGCGAGGACGGCATCGATGTAGCCTGGATCGTCGGGATGCGCGCTGCGCAGCGTCTGCGCCAGCCGCAGCGATCGCGGATTGCGACCGGCCGGGAGCCGCGTGTCGCGGCTGCGCATGTCAGGGATGAGCGGCTGTGCCGCCTGCACATGGCTGTAGGAGGTCGCCGCCACGTCGAGGGGCTGCGACACCGGATTGGGCTCCATGAGCATGTAGTCGCTGGTGAGGAAAGCACGCTGCGCATCCCACTGCGAGGGCCAGTCGAGCACGAAGATCCAACGGTGGCGGCTGGGCTCGAGACTCACGGTGTAGCGATAGGCCGGACCCTGGAACATCAGTCCCGCGCCGAGGGCGGGAGCCGCTTCCGTGCGGCGCCACGAGTGCCCGTCGAAATCATGCAGCACCGGGCCGCGCCAGTAGCGTTCCTCCGGCGGCGGGGTGCCCGAGTCCGCCTTGAAACGCACCCGAAAGGCAATCTCGTCCGACTTGGCCAGATCGTCGATGTCGCCCGGACTCATGCTATCGCTCAATCCCGACGTGGCGCTGCCGCCGGTGTCCGGCAGCTGCCACAGCGGTCCGCCGAAGCGCGGAAAGAACAGCCAGAAGGCGATGGCCAGGGGCAGCGCCTGCGCAAGGATCCGGCCGGCGTGCCGCAGGCTGCCGCGCCACTCGCGATTGCGGGCGGAACTCGAGAGCCGCAGCAGCGTCGATGTCGTGAGCCAGCACACCCCGATCAGGTAAACGAGGAGCCAGAAGGATTCGCTTTCCAAGAGCGCCGCGAGGCTCAAGAAATAGATGATCATGGTGATGACGTAGATATCGCGTCGGGTGCGCGTTTCCAGCAGTTTCAATCCCGCGATCAACGAGAGCAGCGCGCTGCCCGCGGACAAGCCGTTGAAGGTCCGGAACTGCAGGAACAAGAGACCGACGGCGAGAACGGCAATGGCGAGTCGGATGACGCGCGGCGGCGCATCGTGCCCGCGTGCCGCGAGGATGAGACGGATGCCGGCGGCGGCGGCGACGTTAAGCGTGATCCAGAGCGGAAGCGCGGCGATCGTGGCGAGCAGGGTCAGGGCGAGGCAGCCGCTGATCCACAGCAGGCCGTCGAAGGTGACGCGTTCCGCCGCGGCCGTCGATGCGTCCGATCGGGGCGGGGCGCTCATGGCAGGTGCAATGATGGGCCGTCGGGCGGCCCCGGATACTGCGCGAGCGCGCGCAGGCAGGCGGTGCGGTGCCGCGCGCCGCGGGAGGGTGCGATCTCGGTTCCCGGAATCCGCAGGCCGTAGCTGCGCTGCGCCGCCTCGCTCGAGAGGATCCACCGGCACAGTTGCGACAGCCGGGCCTCGATCCCGAGCGGGTGCAGCGCCGCCCAGTCCAGCCACTCGGGCTCCGCCGCGAGGCCGGTGTAGCTGCGCACCGCCGCCTCGCCGCCGCGCGCCAGGACCTTCCAGGCCATATGCTTCAGAGGCACCCCGGCCTCATAGGCGCGCAGGCCCGCAAAATCCTCGTCGCCGCGAACTTCCGATTGCGCCGCGGTCCCGAGCGCTGCCGCTGCCGACGGCAACGCGCGGTCGCCGCCGGGGCTCGGGGCGACGAATGCCGTGAGCGGGCTGTGCACATAGGTCCAGGCGCGGAACCAACCGAAGGGATGGCGCGTGCGCACTTCGAAGCGCTCGAGCCGGGTCACTCCGCGCCGCATCACGGGCACGCTGACGGCGCCATGCTGGTAGCTGCGGGCTGCCACGCTCACGAGCGCGGTGAATACGCCGCCGCCCTCGGCACCGCCCAAGCCTCCGTCCAAGCGGATCTCGAGGTCGCAGCGCTCGATGCCGGCCTCGTTGCGCAGCAGAATCTCGAAGCACGCATCGCCGCCCGCGAAGGCGTCGACCTCGACGATCGCATCGATGCCCAGATTGAGAAGGTTGCGGTGACAGTGATGCATCGCGACCAGCGTGAGGCTCACCATCAGGAATCCGAAGGCCAGGCCCAGGTTGCTGTTGTAGTTGAGGCCCGCGATCAGCATGGCCACGAGCAGCAGCGCGAGCGCCATTCCGAAGCGCGTGGGAATGATGTAGATGCGGCGGCGGTTGACGGTCACCGGCAGCGCGTCCCGGCCGTGCCGGCGCGCCGACCAGCGGGTCAGACGCTTGATCGCCGCTTGCCGGATGTTCACCTGGGTCGGGCTCCCGCTCAAGGAATGGGGACGGCCTCGAGGATGCGGTCGACCGCCGCGGGGGCGTCGTCGCGCTGCCTCAGGCGGTGTTCGACCACGGATGCGAACACGGCCTGCAGGTGTTCGGGAACGACGGCATCGCGGCCCGCGATCAGCGCGTAGGCGCGGGCCGCCCGCAGCAATCCGATGGCCGCGCGCGGCGAGAGCCCCACGCGGATGGCGGAAGTATTGCGGGTGTGCGCCACCAGCGCCTGCACGTAGTCCAATAGCGCGGGCGCAACGTGGACGGCCTGCACGGCGTGCTGCAGCGTCAGCAAGGTGTCGAGGCCGACCACCGGCTCCAGGGAGCCCACGAGCTCGCGGCGGTCGATGCCGCGCAGCAGCTCCCGCTCGGCCGACGCGGCCGGATAGCCCAGATGCACCCGCATCAAGAACCGGTCCAGCTGCGATTCGGGGAGCGGAAAGGTGCCTGCCTGGTCCTGCGGATTTTGGGTCGCGATGACGAAGAAGGGCACGGGCAACGGCATCGATTGGCCGTCGAGGGTCACCTGATGCTCTTCCATTGCTTCCAGTAGCGCGCTCTGGGCCTTGGGTGAGGCGCGGTTGATTTCATCCGCGAGCACCAATTGCGCGAAGATCGGTCCATGCTGGAAGCGGAACGATCCGGTCTCGCGATCGTAGATCGAAACGCCGAGCACGTCGGCCGGCAGTAGGTCGCTGGTGAATTGCACCCGCTGAAATGACAGGCCGAGGGTCTTGGCGAGCGCATGCGCCAGCGTGGTCTTGCCGACGCCGGGGATGTCCTCGATCAGCAGGTGACCTTTCGCCAGCAGACAGGCCAGGCACAGGCGGATCTGATCCTCCTTGCCCAAGATGACCCGGTTGAGCTGCGCGAGGATGGCCGCGATTTCGAATTTCGCCATGCTCATATCGGAAGGCTCGCTACGGTCTCGCATTTCGCCGTCCTCGTTCAGCACGGTCTCCAACTCGCTTGATTCATGAACAGTCAGCTTTTTCACGCTCCGGAAAACACCTGTCCAGCCTCCTTTCGAGCTTTCCGTCGATGATGAATAACCGGGGCTAAGGCGGCGGGGCGTTGCGCAGGGCTTCGACGCGCGCGGTCTGCGCGCGGAGCTGTCCAATCTCCGTGCGCAACTCGGCCACGCGCGCGCGGTCCTTGGCCACCACCTCCGCGGGCGCGTTGCGCGCGAACTGCGCGTTGGCGAGCTTGCCTTCGAGCTTGTTGAGATCGGCTTCGGCTTTGCGCTGCCGCTTGGCGAGCCGCTCCAGCTCCGCCGCCGGCTCGATCAAACCCGCCATCGGCACCAGGATCTCGAGAGTCCCCAGCAGCGCCACGGCCGAGATGGGCGCGGCTTCGCCCGCGGGCAGCGGCCGCAGCGCCGCGACGCCCGCCAGGCGAGTGAGATAATGCCCGTTGCGGTCGGCATATTCGATGTCGACGGGCGCGGCGTTCTGCAACAGCACGTCGAGTTTGCGGCTGGGCGCAATGTCCATTTCGCCGCGGATCTGCCGCACGCCCTCGATGAAGCCCATGACCCAGCGCATTTCCGGCTCGGCGCGCGCATCGGTCTCGCGGTCGGGCGCCGGGTACTCGCTGCGCATGATGGTGGAGCCCGGGGCGTCCGCGGCGATCTTCACGCGCTGCCAGATCTCTTCGGTGATGAACGGGATCAGCGGGTGCAGCGCGCGGAGCAGCTCTTCGAGCGTGTGCAGCAGGGTACGGCGGGTGCCGCGTTTCTGCGCGTCGGTGGCGGCCTCGGAAAAGAGAACGGCCTTCGACAATTCGAGGTACCAGTCGCAGTACTCGTGCCAGGTGAATTCGTACAGCGCACCGGCCACCACGTCGAGGCGGTATTCGGCGAAGCCCGTCTCGACGCGCGCCAGCGCCGCCGCCAGCCGCGATCGTATCCAGCGGTCGGCCAGGCTGTACTCGGCGCCGTCCAAGCGCAGGCGCTCGGCGCTCGCGGCGGGATTCTCGCCCTCGACATTCATGAGCACGTAGCGGGCGGCGTTCCACAGCTTGTTGCAGAAGTTGCGGGAGCCTTCCACCCGGGCCATGTCGAAGCGCAGGTCGCGGCTCTGCGTCGCCAGCGACGCGAAGCTCAGGCGCAGCGCGTCCGTGCCGAAGGCGGCGATGCCGTCCGGAAATTGCCTGCGCGTCGCCTTCTCGATCGCGGGTTTCATCTGGGGCTGCATGAGGCCCGTGGTGCGCTTCGCGAGCAGGGCATCCAAGGAGATGCCGTCGACGATGTCCAGCGGGTCGATGACGTTGCCCTTGGATTTGGACATCTTCTGGCCGTCGTGATCACGGATCAGGCCGTGCACGTACACCTCGCGAAACGGCACCGCCCCGGTGAACTTGATGCCCATCATGATCATGCGGGCGACCCAGAAGAAAATGATGTCGAAGCCCGTGACCAGGACCGAGGTCGGGTAATAGGTGTGCAGCGCGGGCGTGTCGTCCGGCCAGCCCTGGGTGGAGAAGGGCCACAACGCGGAGGAGAACCAGGTGTCGAGAACGTCCTCGTCCTGGCGCAATGCCACCGAGGCATCCAGTCCGTGGGCCGCACGCGCTTCGGCCTCGTCGCGCGCCACATACCAGCGTCCCTCGGCGTCGTACCAGGCCGGAATGCGGTGGCCCCACCAGAGCTGCCGGCTGATGCACCAGTCCTTGATGTTGCGCATCCACTCGAAATAGACGCCGGACCAGTTCTCGGGGACGAAGCGGATGTGTCCCGCTTCGACGGCGTGAATGGCGGGCGCCGCCAGCGGCTTGATGTCGACGAACCATTGATCGGTCAACAGCGGCTCGAGGACCGCATTGGTGCGGTCGCCGCGCGGCACGGTGAGCTTGTGCGGCTCGATGCGCTCCACCAGTCCCAGCGCCTCGAGATCGGCGACCACCCGCGTGCGCGCGACTTCGCGATCGAGACCGCGATAGGCCGGCGGCACGTTGTCGTTGAGCGCGGCCTCCGGCGTCATGATGTTGATGAGGGGGAGGCCATGGCGCTGTCCCACGTCATAGTCGTTGAAGTCGTGCGCCGGGGTGATCTTGACGCAGCCGCTGCCGAAGGCGGGGTCCACGTACGCGTCCGCGATGATGGGAATTTCGCGGGCAGTCAGGGGCAGGCGCAGCCGACGTCCGACCAGGTGCCGGTACCGCTCATCCTCGGGATGCACGGCCACCGCGGCATCGCCCAGCATGGTTTCGGGCCGCGTGGTCGCGACCACCAAGCAGCCGGTGCCGTCGGCCAAGGGATAGCGCAGGTGCCAGAGGCTGCCCATTTCCTCCTCGGCAGCCACTTCCAGATCGGACAACGCCGTCTTCAGCACCGGGTCCCAATTCACCAGCCGCTTGCCGCGGTAGATCAGGCCTTCCTGGTACAGGCGCACGAACACTTCCGCGACCGCACGCGACAAGTCGGGGTCCATGGTGAACTTGTCGCGCCGCCAATCGACCGAGGCGCCCAGCCGGCGCAGCTGATTCGCGATCAAGCCGCCCGAGGTGTTCTTCCACTCCCAGACCCGTGCGACGAAGGCCTCGCGCCCGAGTTCGATGCGGCTCTGGCCCCGCGCATTGAGCTGCCGTTCCACCACCATTTGCGTGGCGATGCCGGCATGATCCATGCCGGGCTGCCACAGCGTGTCGAAGCCGCGCATCCGCCGGTAGCGGATGAGCGCATCCATGATGGTGTCCTGGAACGCATGGCCCATGTGCAGCGTGCCGGTGACATTGGGCGGTGGAATGACGATGGAATAGGCGGGTCCGCGCCCGCTCGGACTGAAGCAGCCGTCGGCCTCCCATCGCGCATAGATCCGCGCTTCGATATCGCCCGGCGAAAACGCTTTATCCATGGCGTCATGCACCGGCCGCATCTTCCAGCTGATGCGTTTCGACCGTGAGCTTCAAGTCGCGGTAGGCGCGAAATCGTTCGCGGCCCAGACGCCGCCGCTCCTCGTCGGCGTCGATGATTTCAGCGACGCGCGCGAACCGGTCCAAGCGGCCGGGAAGGCGCGCGCTCACGTTCACCAAGAGATCGGCGGCTCCCACAGGGTCCAGATCCTGTGTCAGCCGGACGGGGGATGCCGTACCCGCCGCCGAGTCTACGGACGGCTCGGCGGAGATCGCGGAAGTCACCGACGCCGCACCCGGAGTCCCCTGCGGGCCGCGAACAATGTCGTGAGGCACGAAGGAGCGTTCGGAGAACGTCCACAGCAGGGCGTCGATCGCTTCGACATCCGCAGGCGTGTCGCCCAGCACCACGACCTTGAGATCGCGCAGATAGGCCTTCTCGGTCAGCCGGCAGGCAAAAGTCCACCGTTGTTTCTCGGTCGAGCTTTTCAGAACGTAAAAATCGACTCGTTCGGTCATTTCGCAGCGGCGCGATGGACCAGAAAGTCGACCAGCATGGGTACCGGCCGGCCGGTGCTGCCCTTTTGCGACCCGCCGAGCCACGCCGTGCCGGCCACGTCCAAGTGCGCCCAGTGCAGGTCCTTGGCGAACTTCGACAGGAACGAGGCGGCGGTGCAGGCGCCTCCCTCGCGGCCGCCGACGTTGGCGATGTCGGCGAAATTGCTTTTCAATTGCTCGACGTATTCCTCGCCGATCGGCAGCGGCCAGGCCCGATCGTCGGCGCGGCCGCCGGCCGCCGCGAGCTCATCCGACAGGGCGGTGTCGTTGCTCATCAGGCCGCTGAAATGATTGCCGAGCGCGATGATGCAGGCACCGGTCAGGGTTGCGACGTCGATGACCGCCGCCGGCTTGAAGCGGCGGCAGTAGGTGAGCGCGTCGCACAGCACCAGGCGGCCCTCGGCGTCGGTGTTGAGAACTTCCACGGTCTGGCCCGACATGGTCGTCACGATATCGGCCGGCTTGACCGCGCCGCCGCTCGGCATGTTCTCCGCCGCCGCGACGATCACCACGAGGTTGATGGGCAGACGCAGTTCGGCAACGGCGCGCATCGCGCCCAAGACCGTGGCCGCTCCGCTCATGTCGAATTTCATTTCGTCCATGGCCGGCGGATCCTTGAGCGAAATTCCGCCCGAGTCGAAGGTGATGCCCTTGCCGACCAGACAGATCGGCGCGACGCTCTTCTTCGCTCCCCGGTACTCGCACACGATCAGCCGCGGCGGCTGATCGGAGCCCTGCGCCACCGCGAGCAGCGCGCCCATCTTGAGTGCCTTGATCGCCGCTTCGTCATGAACCTTGGTCTTGATGGCGGGCCATTGCTTCGCGAGCTGGAGAGCCCGCTTTCCGAGATAGGTGGGCGTGCACACATTGGGCGGAAGGTTCGCAAGATCGCGGGCCAGCGTGATGCCGCTCGCGATGCCCACGCCGATTCGCAAGCCATCCTCGGCCGCTTTCGCCGCGCGCGCGTTCTCCACCGCCACGCTGACCGTCGCCAGTTTGGGCGGCTTCGGCTTGGGCGAGGTCTTCAAATCCGGAATCTTGTAGGCGTGGATGCTGAATACTTCCGCCACGACGCGGGCGCGGTACGTGACGTCGAGGTCGCCGACCTCTTCGAGCGTCAGATACACGGCGGCATGAACCGCACCGGTTTTACACAGGGCCGCCGCCGCGTTCTGCAGCGCCTTGCGGTATTGCTTGCGGGTAAAAGCCGGCTTCGCGCCGAGTCCGATCAGGAGCACCCGGGCGGCGGCGGCCCCGGCCGGCAGGGGCAGGAGCAGGGCATCGCCGAGCTTGCCGGCAAAATCGCCGCTTTCGTGCAGATTGGCGATCATTCCGCCGATCTGCGCGTCGATCAGACGTGCTCCGGTCCCCAAGTCCCCCTGCTCATAGATGCCGACGACGGCGCAGTCCGCTGCCTCGCGCGCCTTGACATCGACAATTGCCTTGAATTCCATATCAAAAAGCTCCTATCCGCGACTGCGAAGAAATGTTGATACCACCGGCCCTCGAAAACCCGGCCTCAAAGAGGGCAAATAGTTTACTAGATTATCGCGAAGGCTCTAAGCTCGACGCCCATGAAATGGACCGTTCAACGATACGTGCTGCGCGAAGTCGTGCAAACATGGCTTGCGGTTACCGGTGTTTTGGTGGCCATTCTCGTGTCGAACCAGCTGTCCCGGGTGCTGGGCCAGGCCGCCGACAATCAATACGGCCGGCACGTGGTGTTCGATTTGATCGCCCTGGGCGCGGTGATGAATCTCTCGGTCATCGTTCCGGTGGGGCTGCTGCTCGCGGTGGTGCTCACGCTCGGACGCTTGTATCACGACAGCGAGATGGCCGCTTTGCAGGCTTGCGGCTATGCGCCGGCGCGCCTGCTCGCGCCGCTGTTCGCGTTTGCGGCGGTGATCGCGATGGGGCTCGGGTGGCTGTCTTTCTTCCAGGTGCCGCGCGCCGACAGCCAGGTGCAGTCGCTGCGCCGGGCGGCGATCAAGGCGGCGCAATTCGGACAGCTCGACGCCGGCCGTTTCCGCTCGTTCAGCGGCGGCGCCGCCGTTTTCTACGCCGAACGGGTCGATGCCGACGGAGTGCTGCACAACGTCTTCGTGCGGCACGAGTCGGGCGCGCGCATCGAACTCGCGCTGGCCGACACGGCCACCTATTCCACGGGCGCCCAGAACGGCATGCACTTCGTGACGCTGTTCAACGGCCGCCGCTACGAAGGCACGCCGGGGACCAGCGAATTCCGGGTCATCGAGTTCCGCGAGCACGGCATCCCGATTTCGACGCCGGCCGACGTGATCGGGCCTCAGGATCCGGATACCAAGCCCACGCGCGAATTGTGGGGCACGGGCGCCGCCTCCGACATCGCCCAGCTGCAGTCGCGCGCCTCGAGCCCCTTGATGGCGCTGGTGCTGACCTTGGTCGCCGTGCCGCTGAGCCGGCTGCGGCCGCGGCAGGGCCGCTATGCGCGCGTCGGGTTCGCCATCGTGGTGTATTTCGTGTACTCGAACCTGCTCTCGGCTGCCAAGGTTTGGGTGGAAAAAGGCGAACTGACGCCGGTGGTCGGGGTGTGGTGGGTACACCTCGGGGTGCTCGGCCTCGGCCTGTATCTGGTGTTTCGCGAGTCGCGAAAGCCATGAATACGCTCGACCGTTACCTCTATCGCACGGTGCTGCTGTACGCGGCCATGGCGCTCGCGATCCTGATCACCTTGGGCGCGCTTTTCGTCTTCATCAGCCAGCAAAGCGACATCGGAGTCGGCAACTACAGTGCCGCCGATGCGTTTCTGTTCACATTCCTGAATGCGCCGGAACAGGCATTCGAGCTGATGCCGATCGCCGCGTTGATCGGCGCGCTGATGGGACTCGGTAATCTCGCCGCGGGAAGCGAACTCGTCGTGACGCGGGCCTCGGGCGTCTCGGTGTGGCGCATCGCGTGGCCGGTCGGCTTGGCGGGTGTCACCATGGCGCTCGCCATGTACGGGATCGGCGAGTACATGGCTCCGCCCATGGCGCAGCTGGCGAAGCGGGAGAAGACCACGAGCAAGCTCGCCGACGTCAGCTTCGCCGGATCGAGCAGCGCGTGGATCAAGGACGGCAATCTCATCCTGCGCGTGCAGACCGGCGAGGTCGATCAGACGTTCGGTGGCGTGTCGCTGTTCGAGCTGGATGGGTCCAACCGCCTGCTCTCCGTCAAACGTGCGGACCGCATCTCGGTGGCGGATCCCGGTCATTGGCGGCTGCACAATGTGGCGATCACGCGCTTCACGGACGATCACGTCGAAAGCGATCTCGTACCGGAGGTCATCATGACGACGTCGGTCAATCCGGATTTTCTCGGTCTTGCCGCGACCGATCCGGACCTTCTGACATTGCGCGGGCTTGCGTCCTACATCGATCATCTGCGGCGCAACAGCCTGGATACGGTGCCCTACGAGATCGGCTTCTGGTCCCGCATCGCCCGCCTGTTCGCCGTCGTCGTGGTGACGCTTCTCGCGCTGCCGTTCGTGTTCGGGCCCTTGCGCACCACCGGTGCCGGCGCCCGCACCGTCATCGGGGTGCTGCTCGGCGTCGGCTTCTTTTTGATTTCGGGGATGGTGGAGAAGGGGGGGCAGCTGTTCGGCATCAATCCGGCGATCGTGGGATGGCTGCCGACCGCCGTCGTCGGGGCCTGCACCGTGATCGCCATCGCGCGGACCCGGTAGTTCGCATCATCGTGAACGGTTAGCGTTTTCATACACGGAGGCCGAATTGGCCAGGTATTTTCCGGACCGCCGTGAATCCATCCCTAACGCTCCAGCCGGATGACGCGCGTTCGGGACAGCCGATCATGGATGGCCAGGCGATCGGGATCGAGGTACAGCCACAGCACGCCGAGCGCGGCGGGCGGCCATGCGAGGAATCCGCACAGGAAGCGCAGCAGCGCGCTGCCCGCAGTCAGCCGCGATCCGGTGCGGGTGAGCGTGCGCAGGCGCCACGCGCGCATCCCCAAGGTCTGGCCGCTGCGGATCCAGTTGAGGACGTAGTAGGCGCCGATCACGGCGATCAATCCGGTGCGATAGAGGTACACCCATGCCCCGTAGGTTTCGGGGAGGATGGCCCGGCGAGTGAAAATCAGTATCGCGCCGGTGTAAGTCATCAATAGCGCCGCCAAAAGGAACGCGTCGTAGATCAGCGCCGCGAATCTCCGGCCGAAGCCCGCGCTAGCGCCCGTGATGTCCGCGCTAGCGCCCTTGATGTCCGCGCCGGCGCCGCTGGTCACGGCGTCGCGGCGGGGGCCGGCTCGTCCTTTGCGTGCGGCGGTGCTGCGCCTTCGGTCGGCTGCTTCGGTGCCGCGGCGGGCGCTTTCTTGGCGGCGCCCTTGGGCGCGGCGGGCGTCTTCTGCGGCAGCGGTTCGAGCAACTGCTCCAACGGCTTGAAGATCTCGTCGTAGCGGTAACTCGCAATTTCGAAGGCACGTCCCCGGGTCTTCGCGTTCAGGACCGCGTCCTTGTTCGAGGTGACCTGAATCCAGTGCTTGTCGCCCGCGACCGTGCCGGTGAGCGTCAGAATCTTTCCGTCGGTGAGCGTTACGGTCACTTGCGCCGGCGATGCGAAATTGAGGGTGCTCGCCGCTGCGACGTCCTCGGCATTGAGACCCGTGAGCAGCGACGGCGAGGGCGCCAGCGCGTGTCCATCCTTCGCTTTGCGGCCCGGGGGAACTCCGTCGAGACTGAAGGTGTTGTCCGCCGGAGTGAGGCGATGCAGCGTGAACGCCGCGCCGGCGGCCGGCTTGTATTCGATGCTTTGAATGAGAGTGGCAGCCACGTCGATCAAGCGGGCATCGATCCAGAACCGCGGCTCGGTTTCCACGGTGATGGACGGTTCCGCGCTGTAGGCGCGATTCTCGCCCTGGCGCCGCACGAAGTTGCCGTTGCCCACGGCCTTGCCGACGATCACCGCAGTCTTGCCGCCGGCCGTCTGCACCGTGACCTCGGCGCCGGCCGCGCCGGGATCGACCGGGTCCTCGACGCCGATCTGCGCGAAGCGCGCGGGATCGGCCGTCTTCGCCTCGACGATTCTGGCATCGCGAAGCGTCACGAGCAGCTGGCGCAGCTTCGACACGTCCGCGGGATAATCGCCGCGCTCGGCCACCGACCATTGGTCACCGGCCTTGTGCAGCGTCAGGGTGGGCGTCGCGCTGCCCTTGCGCACCGTCACGGCCGTGACCGCGTTCAGGTCGCCGGGCAGCGCAGGCAGCAGCGGGAGGCCCGGGGTTTCGTGCGAGGCATCGCGCAGCGTGCTCACGTAGAAGGCGGCCGCGATGGCCACGAGCGCGACGACGACGAGGACGGTGAAGCGATGGCGGCTCATCGGGAGCTCGGTTCTTCGGCGGGCGACAGCCGCGTCTGCGTCGAGCCGCGCGATTTGCGGCGGCGCCGCGACGCCAGCACGAAGCCGCCGACCACCGCGACGATGAGCGGCGCAAGCGCGATGTTGATCGCCTTCAGGCGCGACTCGAGGCGCTCGATGTCGACGTTCAGGCCGTGCTGGGTCTCGCGCAATTCCTTGCGGACCCGCGCCTTCTCGGCGGTGAAGCGCTTCAATTCCTGTTCCTGTTCGGGCGAGAGCATGAGCGATGTCTGGTCGTTGCGCTTGGTCTGCAGTTCGGTGAGCTTCGCTTCGGTCTGCTGCAGCTCGGCCTGCAGCTCCTGGGCCTTCGCGCGCAGCCGGTCGTCGGCGGTACGCCGCAGCGCTTCGACGCGCTCGAACGGCCGCGAGAAGCTGGCCCGCCCGCGAATGCTGATGAGCGCGCTGCTGCCCCCAAGGTTGTCGAGGATGTTGGCGACGAAATCGCCGTTGTTCGCGAACGCCTGCGCAATCTTTTGACCGAATATTTCGCGCGTCTGCACCCACATGTAGTCCATCAACAAATCGGTATCGGCGACGATCACGATGTTCGCGGGCGCTGCCGACTTGGCCAGGTGCGCGACCGGCGGACCGGCCGCCGGCTTGACATCCGGCGGAGCGCCCTGCGGGAATGCCGATTCCACCGTTCCGGTGAGGCGCGCGGCCAGCGCATAGCGCACGCCCGTGGGTTTGAACCCGTCACGCAGGTTCGAGGGATCGGACATCGCATTGAAGCGCTCGGCGGGCAGCGGCTCGGCGCTCGTGGAGCTCATGAGCAAAGGCTCGAACGCGGTCTTGGCGCCGGGCTTGGGTGCGAGAGAGCCGGCGGTGGCGACGTTGATCACTTCCAGCGACGAGGTGAGCACGTCCTTCGGGTCCATATTGGCATGGTGCAGCCCGAGGATGCCGATATGGCGCGTGGGCTGCGCCTGCATGCTGGACCGCACTTCGAGTCCGAGCTCCAAATCGCCGATCACCTTGCCGGGGTCGTAGCTCACGCCCCAGGCGGAGAGCAGCGGTTCGAGATCCGACGAATGATTGGCCATCGCCCCGGCGAGCGGATTCGAAGGGTCCTGTCCGCTCGTGTCCGCAGCGGCATTCGGATCGACGAACAGCAGCATCTTCCCGCCGTGCATCACGAACTGGTCGATGGCGTAGAGAGTCTTCGTCGGCAGCTGCTTGGGATGCACCACCATCAGCACGTCGATGTCCTTGTCGACGTGATCGACATCCGAGGCGACCGGCCGCACGGTGAAAAGCTGCTGGATCTGGGAGAGAATGGGCCAAGGATCGCTCATGCGGCCGCTCATGGGATCGAACTGGCCCTGCATGCTCAGCGAACTCATGAGCCCGATCACCGGCTTCTTCGGCGTGCCGAGTTCGTGGATCAGTTTCGCCACGTCGTACTCGAGGAATTCCTCGCGTTCCGCCTGAAAACTCGGAATCGCCGATCGGCCGTCGGTGGAGTTGGTGCCGGCCAGCCCGAAATACAGCGCATCGCCGCCGGTCTGCAGCGATTGCAGGCCGAATTCTCCGGCGCGGTCCTCATCCTCCGAGAACGGCTGTGGATCGACGACTCTCAGGTGGACCTTGCCGCCGGAGCGGGCCGCGATTTCCTCCAGCAATTCGCGCACCCGCGTCGCATAGGGCATGAGCAGCGGAGATTGCTTGACCGCCGCGTCGCGCGAAAAGTAGTAATACAGGTTGACGGGCTCCTTGAGCTCCGCGAGCACTTGCCGGGTGCCCGGCGTCAGCGTGTACAGCTTGTTCTGCGTGAGATCGAGGCGCACGCCGCGCAGCAGCCCGTTCGAGAGCATGACGACGCCCAAAAAGAGCACTGCCAGGGCGAGCAAGCCGCCCACGCCGTAACCGGTTCTTTGCCAACGGTTCGTGTTCACCTATTCCGCCTTCTTCATGTCCAAGACCAGCGCGGTAGCCGTGAGCCAGAAGGCGATCAGCGCCGCAAAATACACCAGATCCCGCAGATCGATGACGCCCTTGGAGATGGCCTCGAAGTGAGTGAAAAAACTCAATGAGGCAATGGCATCGACGACCGCTTGCGGCATCACCGCCCGCACGAAGTCGAGCACCAGGGGGAAGCCCGCGAGCAGGAAGACGAAACCCACCGAGGCGGCGGTGATGAAAGCGATCACCTGGTTGCGGGTCGCCGCCGACATGCACATCCCGATGGCCAGGAAGCCTCCCGACATGAGGAAACTGCCTACGTAGGCGGCCACGATGGCGCCGTTGTCCGGCCGGCCGAGATAGTTGATGGTGATCCAGACCGGAAACGTCAGCG
>Ga0070730_10001731_pt1 | contig 20698 bp, 19 predicted proteins | sample Coa_R1_3_FD_66447 | JGI IMG/M metagenome (GOLD analysis project Ga0070730, IMG submission 66447) | Surface soil microbial communities from Centralia Pennsylvania, which are recovering from an underground coalmine fire - Coalmine... | ecosystem: Environmental > Terrestrial > Soil > Unclassified ... | reverse complement strand
CGATCGCCGCACTGCTGGTGGGCGTCCGCTGGCACGTGGTCGGCCTGGCGGCGCGAGGGATTGCCTCGGTGGCAGGTGCCATGGATTCCCTGGGCCGCGGTTACGTCGTCGGCGGACCACCGCGGCGATCCGGGCGTCAAGACGCTTACCCGGGCTGGCCAGTACACGCTGACGGTGGGCAACGACACGAACGCGCAGACCGGACCATACGAGTTCTGGCTGTGGGACGTCCCACCGCCCAAGCAGGCGAGCGTTGGCGTTGGCGCGACCATCGCCGATGCTATTCCCAGCCCCGGTGCCAGGAACGCGTACACGTTTTCAGCGACCGCCGGTCAGGTGCTGTACTTCCAGGACAAGCCCGCCACGAGCGTCCAGTCCGACCTGAAGTGGCGGCTTGCCGACTCGCTCAACCAGGAGGTCTTCAACAAGTGTCTGTGCGGCGATGCGGGTGTCACCACGCTGACCCGGGGTGGCAGTTACACGCTGACGGTTGGCAACGACACGACACCTGAGACGGGCGGGTACGAATTCTGGATCTGGGAAGTCCCACCGCCCAAACAGGCCGCCATTTCCATTGGGGAGCACGTTTCGGACGCGATTCCGAGTCCAGGCGCCCGAAACGTCTACACCTTTTCAGCGTCGGCTGGGCAGGTCGTGAGTTTCGAGGTCAAGCCTTCCACCAACGTGCAGAGCGACTTGAAATTGCGCCTGGTCGATCCGGCCAATCAGGCGGTGTTCGACAGATGCTTGTGCGTCGACCCCTCGGCGATCACGCTCGGACGTGGTGGCACCTATACGGTGATCGTCGGCAACGACACCGACCCGGCGACGGGGCCCTACGAATTTCAAATCAATCCTGGCTAGGTCAGGATCGTGGCGATTCGGCCAGCCCGCGCCAGCGAGCGACGCAGGCTCGGAAAGCGCACGCTTCGAAGGAAGCTCACCGAGCGCCGGGGGCGCTCGAGGCGGTACCCGCGCCCACTGCTGAGCGGGACCAGCTTGCGAGTCATCGGACGTCAGGCTGCCTTGGCCAGCACGCGCGGCCGCAGCCGCGAGACCTGCAAGCGCGCCGCGAGCGTCGGCACGTCCAGCCCGAGAATCGTGAGCGCGAGCCGTCGGTAGGCCGCCTGGCGCGCCGGATCGGTCGCCACCGTGACCTTGGACTGCCTCACCGCCCGATCCCCCGCGAGATCTCGACGGCGGTCGGCGCGGCGCACAGGATGGCCACGACGGCCGGGATGGACACGCCAATCAGTGTGCCAACAAACCGGCGCAGGAGGTGAATGCGGTTCATGGTCGGTGCCCTTTCGTGCGAGCTCTTCGTTAGCTGCAGCATCCCACCGCGCCGTGGCCCGCACTATGAACCGTTTCACACTCTGCCCGTGGCGCCGCTCACAGTATGCTCGTGGGTAGATGTGCGGCCGCTTCAACCTGACCGACCCGAACGCGATCGTCGCCCGCTTCGGGTTTGTCGACTGGTCTGAAAAGCGGCCTGAGCCGCGGTTCAATATCGCGCCGAGTCAGGAGATCCTGACCATCGTCCAGGAGCCGCTGGGCGTGCCGTTCGCGCAGGCCGCGACGTGGGGTTTGAAGCCGTTCTGGGCGAAGGACCTGAAGCGTCCGCCACCGATCAACGCGCGGGCCGAGACACTCACCGCCAGCCCCATGTTCCGCGACGCGCTGGGTGCGACGCGCTGCTTGATCCCGGCCACGGGGTTCTTCGAATGGCGCGTGACCGGTCCGAAGCAGCGGCAGCCGATGCACATCCGGCTCAAGGGCGGCGGGGCGTTCGCGTTCGCCGGTCTGTGGCTGCCCGGCAACCGCGGTGGGCCGCCCACCGCCACGATCGTCACGACCCGGCCGAACGAGCTCATGGCGACGATTCACACCCGCATGCCCGCGATCCTCGGCCTGTCGGACGCGGACCTCCTCCGCTGGCTCGACCCGGCGCTCGCCGACACGGACGCGCTCCTGGCGCTGCTCCAGCCGTACCCCACCGAGCTCATGGAAACCTACGCCGTGTCGTCGCTGGTCAACTCCTGGGAGAACGAAACCCCCGACGTCCTCGCGCCAGCATCCGATGTGGAATTGAACCCCACGTTGTTCTAGTCCCGCTGCTGTCACCCGCGCCCGTGCGTCAGCCGCGGCAAGCGTCTGCATCCAGGTTCTCACGGCGACTGCGGCGATCGCGATACACGGCTGCCGCCAGCGGGCCAGGGCCTCCGAATCGCAGGATCTTCCTGAGTCTCCGGGAGTACGCCGCCGGACCGTGTCCCGCGCCGCGTAGCGTGTATTTTCTTTTCAGAGACATGCAGGCAACGCCGCGCGCGGCAGCGCCGACGAGCTTTCACGCGCTGCCGCGCCGGGACCTGATCCTGACCGTCGGCGGCCTGATGATGGGGCTGCTCCTGGCTGCCCTGGACCAGACGATCGTCGGCACCGCCATGCCGCGCATCGTCGCCGAGCTGCACGGCTTCGAACACTACGCCTGGGTCACCACGGCCTATTTGCTGACCAGTACGGCGGTCGTGCCGATCTCAGGCAAGCTGTCCGACCTGTACGGCCGCAAGATGTTCCTGATCGGCAGCTCAGCGCTGTTCGTGCTCACGTCTGCGCTCTGCGGTCTCAGCCAGGACATGACCCAGCTCATCGTGTTCCGTGGCCTGCAGGGCCTCGCCGGCGGCGTGCTGACATCGACCGTCTTCACGGTTATTTCGCAGATCTTCCCACCCGCCGAGCGAGGTCGCATCCAGGGTGTCTTCAGCGGCATCTTCGGCCTGGCCAGCATCGTCGGGCCGCTGCTGGGCGGCTACCTGACCGACAACTTGAGCTGGCGGTGGGTCTTCTATGTCAACCTACCAGTCGGCCTGGTGGCGTTGATCGTCCTCTGGTTTTCGTTCCCCAACGTCCGCCCGGTCGTCCGCGAGCGCCGCATCGACTTCCTGGGCGCCGTGACGCTCGTCGCCGGCGTCGTGCCCCTGCTGCTGGCGCTGTCGTGGGGCGGCAACGACTACCCGTGGACATCGCCGGTCATCGTCGGCCTGTTCACGGCCGCCGCCGTCATGCTGATCATCTTCATCCAGTTCGAACGGCGTGCTGCCGAACCGATCATCCCGCTCAGCCTGTTTACCAACAGCGTGGTGACGACCTCGGTGGTGGCCCTGATGCTGCTGGCCATCGGCATGTTCGGCACGATCCTGTTCATCCCGCTCTTCATTCAGGGCGTGATTGGCACGAGCGCCACCCAGAGCGGGACGGTGCTGATGCCGATGATGATCGTCAATATCGTCTCGAGCATCGTGGGCGGGCAGGTCATCAGTAAGACCGGCCGCTACAAGCTGGTCGGCTTGTTTGGCCTGATCGTCATGACGCTCGGACTCTTCCTGCTCAGCGGCATGGGGCCGGACACGGACTACCTGATCGTCGTCCGCAACATGGTCGTCGTCGGCCTGGGGATGGGTCCGGCCATGCCAGTGTTCACGCTGGCCGCCCAGAACGCGGTCAAGATGAGTCAGCTCGGCGTCGTGACCTCGCTCGTGCAGTTCGCGCGGTCGATCGGCGCCACCATTGGGGTGGCGATCTTCGGCAGCCTGCTGACGAATCGCTTCGCGCCGGCGTTCCAATCGGCGCTGTCGCCCGACGTCCGAACGGTTGTGCCGCCCGACCGGTTGGCGCAATTCCAGAACCCGCAGGCGCTGTTGAACCCACAAGCGGCCGAGGCGATGCGGCAGTCGCTGCTCCAGCTGGGGCCGCAGGGCGCCCAGGTCTATGGTGAGCTGTTTGCCGCGATCAAAATCGCACTGGTCGCGGCACTGCACGACGTCTTTCTACTGGGCGCAGTCCTCGCCGCGCTCGGCGTGGTCACCGTCCTGTTCATGCGCGAGCTCCCGCTGCGCAAGAGCTACGGCCCGTCCCCGACCGCGGACAGCGCCGCGCAGGTCGGCCACGCCGCGCAGCCGAGCCTGCCCCGGCTGAGGCCGGAAGACCAGCCATCTCGCGGCGAGCCACGCCCGCTCCCGGTGCCAGCCGACCGCGGGCGCTCGATCAGCACCTTGCCGTAACCAGCCCGGTGGCGAAAGCCCACACCGCGACCTGGGTGCGCGAGCGCACCCCGAGCTTGGCCAGAATGTGCGCAACGTGGGCCTCGACGGTGCGCTCGGCGATGACCAGCGCGGTGGCGATTTCGCGATTGGAGCGGCCGTCCGCGATCAGCGCCAGCACCTCCTGCTCGCGGGGTGTCAGCACGCTGGCAGTCTGCCCCTGAGACCCGCCCAACGCGCTCGGCGCCGGCGACACGCCCCCGCGCCAGAGCACGCGGCCGACAACGAACGCTGGCCGCGCCGGCAGCGGGACCGTCCCGAGCATCGGGTTGTCGGGCAGCCGCACGGGCGTGCCCAGATCGATTCCCTCCAGCACCGCGTGCGACGCGCGGAGGAAAAAGAGCTGTCGCGGCAGCAGCACCGACTCGTACCCGTTCGGTGTTGGGCCGGCCAGGCGCATGTCGCGACCCATCCCCAGCAGCCGCCGGGCGATCCACTCCCTGGCCTTGAGCGTTCGCGCTGACGGTTGCGGGTTGTCGGTCAGGCGCTCGCTGCGCCTGTTCAACAGTCCCAGGAGCGGGGCGCGGCCGATCGACACCGTCCAGCTCAAGGCCGGCTGATCGACATCTACTTGCAGGTCACGCGGGCCAGTCCACCGCAGCGCAATTCTGGCGTGCGCCACGCGATCGACGGCGGCCCCGTAGTAGCGCGGGCAGGCGGTCTCCAGTTCCGAACCATCGACAAGGATGGACCACGTGCCTGCAGGCGCCCGATGCCAGACGGAGACGTACGGCTTCCCGAAGCTGGTGTCGTGGAAGACCCGCAACGCCAGGATGTGGCCCGACGAAAAGGGCAGGCTGAAGACGCCCCAGCCGCGTGCGTACTCATAGTCAGCCGACGCTGACGACGCGCTGACCACCTGGCGAAGGGTTTGAAACTCGGAGGCAAAATCCATAGGGTGCTCTCCCCGAATCGCGTGTCGATGTCGGCGACAATACGCGGCATGGCGGCAAGCCACATGGGGGAGCTCACCCATTCAGAATCGAGTCTTGCCGCGCTGCTGTGTGCGCTCTCATTCGCGTCGGGCCTGGCGATCGGCGATCGCATGGAGCATGGCATCGGCAGCGCGTACATCGGGATGCGCCTGGCTCATACCTTCGGGCTGAGTCAGGACGAGCGTGAAGCGGTCTACTACGGCGCCCTGCTCAAGGACGCGGGCTGCACCGCCTGTGCTTCGCTGTTCGGCGCAGTCTTCGCAGACGAGCCACAGCCATCCAGCAGCGGCTTGATCGCGCTCGATCGAACCCATCCCGCACAACTGCTGGCCTGGCTGGCGCAGGGTGTGCCCGCCGACGTCAACCTGGCAAAGCGGACCGGACGGATGCTCTCGCTCATCATGCACTGCGCCCCGGCTATGCGCGAAGCCGCGACGACGCACTGCGAGATTGCCGTGCTCTTCGCGCGGCGACTTGGTTTCGGCCGCCTCGTCCAACAGACGGTGCAGTATCAATTCGAGCGGTGGGACGGCAAAGGAATGGCGTTTCACCTGACCGGTAGCCAGCTGCCCCTGGCCACGCGCATTCTGTCGGTCGCACAGGTGGCCGAGCTGTGTCACGGCTTTGGTGGGCGATCGCTGGCGACGCGGCGAATCGGGGAAGGCAGCGGCCGCCGCTTCGATCCGGACGTGGCCAGTACGTTCCTGTCGCTGGCGCAGCGCGAAGACTTCTGGCCGACGCTGGAACAAGACGGGCCGGAAGTTCAGGCCGCGGTGCTGGAGATGCGCCCGCCCCTGTCCGCGGTGATCCAGTCGGAGGACCAACTCGACACCATCTGTAGCGCGCTGGCCGACTTCACCGACCTCCGCTCCAGCCGACGCTGGAACCACTCGATCGAGGTGGCGACGGTGGCTGAAGGAATCGCGACGCGGCTGCGGCTCAGTCCGGCCGAGACGCAGCGGACCAGGCGCGCCGCGCTGGTGCACGACGTGGGCATGGTGACCGTGCCATGGTCGATCCTCGAACATGGCGATGCGCTCTCAGCGGGCGAGCTCGAACAGGTGCGTTTGCACGCCTACTACACCCAGCGCGTGCTCGAACGCGTCGTGCCCCTGCGCGACCTGGCGGTCGCGGCCGCCGCGCACCACGAATGGGTCCAGGGTCCGGGCGGCTATCTCGGCCTGCGCGGCGACCAGATACCGCTCATCGCGCGCATCATCGGGCTCGCCGACGCGTACGTCTACCTGAGTGCCGAAGGTCGGCCGGTGGTCGACCCGAAGGACACGCTGGCCAGGCTTCGGCCGCGCGTCGGTACCCAATTCGACGAGGCCTGCTTTCTGGCGCTCTGGCAGGTGGTCACGGGCACCGTCGGCCCGGCCGTGCCGGCGCACCGAACGGTATCACGCGTCGCATTGTCGGAGCGTGAGCATGAAGTTCTGCGCCTGCTGACACGCGGCCTCAGCAATCCCCAGATCGCCGAGGCGCTGGTGATCAGCAAGAAGACGGTCGAGCACCACCTCGAACACATCTACAACAAGATGGGCATTTCGACCCGCACCTCGGCGGTGGCCTACGCCGTCCTGCACGGTCTGGCCGAACCTCAACGCCTCGCGCCGGTTCACAGGGAGAGCGAGTAGGCTGATTTTTTATGGATCTGGGCAAGATCGGGGTCTGGAGTGGGGCGCTGCGCAATGGTGAGCGCGGCGCGGTGCTTGACGCGGCGGCGGAGCTCGAGGACCTGGGCTATGGGACGATCTGGTTCCCCGGCGGCGCGCATGAGGGTCTGACCGAGCACATCGAGAGCATCCTGCAGCGCACGCGGCGGGTCGGGGTGGCCACGGGCATCGTCAACATCTGGACGCATCCCGCGGCCGAGGTTGCCGCCGAGCACCACGCCATCACGACGGCCCACCCCGGGCGCTTCCTGCTCGGCCTGGGGGTGAGCCACCAGCCTGTTGTCGAACGCAGCGGGCTCACGTACCAGCGGCCGCTGGCCAAGATGACCGCGTATCTCGACGCGCTCGACGCGGCGCCGCACCCGGTGCCCAAAGCCGAGCGCATTCTGGCCTCGCTTGGGCCGAAGAGCCTAGCGCAGGCGGGTGCGCGCGCCTGCGGGACGCATCCGTACTTCGTGCCACCAGCGCATACGCGCCTTGCGCGCGAGGCGCTCGGGCCGCTCGCGGTGGTGGCGCCAGAGCAGATGGTGGTGCTCGAGACGGATCAGGCGCGGGCCCGCGAGATCGCGCGACCGCTGATCGATCGCTACCTGCACGCGCCCAACTACACCAACAATCTGCTGCGGCTCGGCTTCACCGCCGCCGACTTCTCGGACGGCGGTAGCGACCACCTGGTCGACGCGATCGTCGCCCACGGCGATGCCGACACGGTGATGCGCCGCGTCCAGGAACACCTCGACGCGGGCGCCGACCACGTCTGCATCCAGGTCCTCACGCCGACCCCCGCCGCGATCCCCATGGACGGCTGGCGCCAGCTGGCCAGGGTCCTGCCGCATTGATGCCGCCGGCATCGCTGCGCTCGCTCCGTGCCGGCGGCGATCGGGGCCGGACGCATCGGGCAATCGTGCTGCCTGCAGCGCTCGCATCGCTGCGCTCGCTCCGTGCCGGCGGCGATCGGGGCCGGACGCATCGGGCAATCGTGCTGCCTGCAGCGCTTCGCTCAGTCCGACTGCAGGCCATGCCGGCTTTCGCTTGCCCCGAAACTCCGGTCCGGAGCGAGCGAAGCGATGCGGGCAGCACGGGTGGTAGACCAGGGCTGTGACCGCGACAGTGCGCGCTGGCCGGCCCGCGCTCGTCGAGGCGGCGTTGGCGCTCGGGCCGGCGATTGAGGCGGCGGGCGATGAAATTGAGAAGCACCGACGGCTGCCGGAGGAGCTGGTTGACGCGCTGGTCGACGCGGGGCTCTTCACGATGTTGCTGCCGGCGTCGCTCGGCGGCGGCGAGGTGGACATCCCGACGTTTGCGCGCGCGGTGGAAACGCTGGCCCGCGCCGACGCCAGCGTTGCCTGGTGCGTCGGCCAGGCCAACGGGCTGGCGGCGTACATGGCGTATCTCGACCCAGCCGCGGCGCACGAGGTCTTCGCCACAGCCAAACGCGTCATCCTGGCCAACGGACCCGGCGAAGGCAACCGACCTGGCAAAGCCGTCGAAACCGACGGCGGGTACCGAGTCAGCGGCCGCTGGCTGTTCGCCAGCGGGATTGGCCACGCGACGTGGTTGCTGGCCGTCTGCCACATCTTCCCCCCAGACGCCGACACGCCGCGCGTCGACGCGCACGGCAAGCCGGTCCAGTGGCTCATGCTCATCCCAAAAGAGATCGCCAGGCTGCACGACGTCTGGCACGTCAGCGGCCTGCGCGGCACCGGCAGCCAGTCGTTCAGCGTCTCAGACGCGTTTGTCCCCACCGCGTATTCGGTCCACTTCGCCCCAGCGGCGCGCCAGGAGCGCGGACCGTTGTACCTCTTCTCGAACAACGGCATCTTCGGGCCCGCGTTCGGCTCGGTGGCCCTCGGTGTCGCGCACACCAGCCTCGGCGCGCTCGTCGACTTCGCCTCCGGAAAAATCCCGCGCGGTATGGAGCGCCCGATCCACGAGAACGCGGCGGTCCAGCAAGCCGTGGCGATCGCTCAGGCGCGACTTGGCGCCGCGCGTGCGTACCTGCATCAGACGCTCGCCGAGGTCTGGGCCGCCGTCGACCGAGACAGACACCTGACCGTCGCGCAGCAGGTAGCCGTGCGACTGGCCTCGACGCACGCGACCCACGAAGCGGCGGCGGTGGTCGACACCGCGTACGGACTGGCCGGTTCGAACGCGATCTTCGAAGACCGTCCGTTCGAGCGCCGCTTTCGCGACGTGCACGCGGTCACCCAGCAACTCCAGGGCCGCCGGGCGCACTACGAAACGGTCGGCCGGTTCCTGCTCGGCCTGCCGCCCGAGACAACGTTTCTGTAGCGCCGATCAGGCCGCGCGACGCAGTGGCAGCTCCTCCTCGGCGGCCTCAGGGACGCCAAGGTGGAAGCGAGCAACCAACGCCTGCAGGTTGCCGGCCGTGGCCTTCAGATCGCGGGCCTGTTCGGACACCGCGCGGACCTGCTGGGCCATGTCGTTGGTGCGCGAATCGAGCGCGCGCAGGGTGACGCTCGTCTCGTTCGTTGTAACCGACACCTGCTCGATGGCCACACCCACGTCGCCGGCCTGCGAAGTCATCTCGTCGGCCGCCGCGGTGTTCTCTTCGACCACGGCGCTGACGCCTTCGAGGGAGGCGGTCAGCGCGTCAAGACCTTGAGCCATGCCGCGGGCCGCGGTGGCGATCCCACCGACCTGCTCGACGGTGGCCTCAACGGCCGCCATGATGCGATCGAGGGCCGCACCGGTTTGATCCGCGCGCTCGGCGCCGGCCTGCACCTGCGACGACCCGGCCAGCATGGCCTGGACCGCTTCCCGGGTCCCGGCCTGCACCTGGCTGATTAATTCGGCAATCTGCTTGGTTTCGCGTCCGGAACGCTCGGCCAACTTGCGCACTTCGTCGGCGACGACGGCGAAGCCCTTGCCGTGCTCACCGGCACGCGCGGCCTCGATCGCCGCGTTCAGCGCCAGCAGATTGGTTTGTTCGGCGATGTCGTCGATTGTCTCGACGACCGCCCCGATCTTCTCGCCGAGCTTGCCCAACTCCTCGACGCGTTGCGCCGCGCCGTCCACCACGCTCCGAATCGACGCGATGCCCTCGACCGTGTGGCGCACCGAGGCGGCGCCTTGCTCGGCGGCGGAACGCGTCGCCTGGCTCGCGCTGGCCACGCCCTCCGCGTCAGTCGCGACTTGCGCCGCGCCGCGCGCGACCTCCGTCGCGGTTCGCGTCGCCGCCTGGAGCTGGCTGGCCTGATCCGCCGCGCCCTGAGCAATGCCGCGGATGGCCTGGCTGAGGCCACCGACGGCCGAAGCCGTCCACTGCGTACTCTGGCGGTTTGCCTCCGCCGAAGCCACGACTTGTTGAACGGCGCCAGCGACATCCACGACGGACGCCTGGGTCTGATCAGCCGCCGATTCGAGGTGACGCGCCGTGCGGTCCATCCCGTCCGCGGCGTGTTGCACGTCTTCGACGATCTCGCGCCACCGGTCGACCATCCGTCGCAACGCATGGCCCATTCGATCGGCATCCGAGCTGACGTCGATCGCGTGCGACAGGTCGCCCTCGGCGAGTCCGTCCGCCAGCGCCGCGATGCGCTGTTGGTAGGCGATCATGTGCCGAAAAGCAGTCGCCATGGCGCCCAACTCGTCGTGCGACCTGAGGTTGATCACCTGTTCGAGGTCGCCGTGGCCCAGCCCCTGGGCGGCCTGACCCATCTGGCGTAACCCGCGACCGATCGGACCAGCGACAAACAGGAAGAGCACCACCATGCTGAGCAACAGGGCCGCCACCGAAGTCGCCAAGACCACGCGCATGATTTCGGCCTCCGCGTCGTACAGCGCCGTCAGCGGGATGCCCGTGTAGACCACCCCGACGACCTTGCCGCTCGCGTCGCGGAGCGGATCGTACCGATTGATGAAGTCTCGCCCGGCGACCGGGCTCACCCCGGTGAAGCTCTCGCCGCGATCGATGGCGGTACGCGCCGGGCCGACCAGCTCGGTGTGATCGTTGCGGTCGGTGCTGTTGAGCTTCAAGACGGTGGTAGTCAGCCGCATGGGCTTACCGTCAGACATGAGCTGGAACAGCGTCGCGTCGGCGCCGCTGAGGCTCTTGGTATCGTCTACGACCGAGTGATCGCCTTCGACGGCCCAACTGCCGAGTACCAATTTGCCGTCGACGATGGTGGCCGCGCCTTTGCCGTGCACGAGATACCAGAGCGTTTGCTGGCCGTGCTCCACTTCCGAGGCGAGCTCCTGGTACATGCGCTCATCGACACTCTGTTTGACGACCAGCAGGAGCGTGGCGGAGACGACGACCAGCGACAGCGCACACCCGGCCAGGATGCGCGTCGCAATCGACATGTGGGTCAGCCGCGCGGCACGCGTGGTGATCCCGCGGAGGGTGCTTGGCATTTGGACCAACGTGCCGCATTCGGCGTGCCCGCGAGGTTGGCCCGCGGGCAGCATTGTGGCGCGCCCCAAACCGTTTTGCTAATATGTCTGTCACAGATAGATATGTCGATGACACTGGTTGAGCCTGCCCCCAGAACCGCCAGCCTGACCGTCGAGCTCGCCAAGGTCCTCGCGCGGATCGGACGCGGCTTGCGCTATGGCACGCGCGCCGCGGCCGAAGCCCTCGAGGTGACTCACTCAGAGGCCGACCTGCTGCGTTTGCTCGATCGCAAACCCGGTATTCGCGTCCAGGACGCCGCGCTCGAGCTGGGTGTCGCTTCCAACTCGGTCAGCACCCTGGTCAAACAACTCACCCGCGCCGGGCTCGTCGAGCGCGTCTCGGACCCGCTTGACGGTCGCGCCGCGCACCTGTGGCTCACTCCACAGTCGCTGGAGTGGGTCACGCGCGTCGGCAATGCGCGCGAAGCGGTCATTAGCCGAGCGCTGGTCTCGCTCGACGAAGCGGACCGCACGGCGATCGAAGCAGCGGTGCCGGCGATGGCGCGCCTGGCCAAAGCCATCAAGAGCGCCGGGAAAGCGGCGCAATGAAGACGCTGCTGCGGGTCCTGCCGTACTTCAAGAACTACCGCTGGCTCATGCTCGCAGGCTACGTGGCCGTCATCGGCAACGCGTTCTTCAACCTCGCCGTCCCCAGGCTGATCGGCGTCGCCGTCGACCAGGGCGTCGGCAAGCAGGACGTCGGCCAGCTGGTATTCCTGAGCGTGATGATCGTCGTCGCGAGCGCGCTGCGCGGCCTGTTTGCCTTCGGCCAGAACTACCTGGGCGAGACGGCTGCCCAGGGCGGCAGCTACCAGTTGCGTCGGGCCATGTACGTGCACATTCAGCAGCTGTCGTTCAGCTTCCACGATGGGGCCCAGACCGGCGACCTGCTCACGCGTTCGATGTCCGACGTCGAGCAGCTCAAGAACTTTACGGGCCGCGGCCTGTTGATGATCTTCAACCTGGTGTTGCTGGTCGTGGGCGTCGCCATCGCGCTGCTGGCCATGAACTGGAAGCTGGCACTGCTCTCGCTGGTGATCCTGCCACTGCTGTACTGGCGCGCGGCGTCGTTCAGCAAGGCGATGCGGCCCCTGTTTCGCGCGGTGCAGGACCAGGTGTCGCTGGTCGCGACACTGGTTCAGGACAATGCCGCCGGTGCGCGCGTGGTCAAAGCGTTCGGCCAGGAACAGCGGGAGATCGAGCGCTTCGACGATGGCAACGAGGCCCTGTACCAGCGCTATCTGGACTCCGCCAAGCTGCAGTCCTTCAACACGCCGCTCTTGAATTTCATCGCCAACGCCGCGACGGTCGCCATGCTGTGGGTGGGCGGGCTGCTGGTGATCTCCAACCAGTTGACCATCGGCGAGCTCGTCGCCTTTTACGCTTACCTGCTGCAGATCGTCGGGCCGGTCCGTCAGGGCGGATTTTTGATGTCGATGGCGTCCCGCGCGGCGGCGTCCTGCGAACGCATCCTGGAGGTACTGGACACGCCGATCAGCGTCTCGAGCCCGCCCGACGCGGTGGAGCTGGAGGCCATTCGAGGCGAGGTCGAGTTCCAGGACGTGACCTGCCGGTACCACCCCGGCCGCGCCGTGCTCGACCGGGTCAGCTTCAAGGCTGAGCCTGGCCAGACCATCGCCCTGGTCGGCGCGACCGGTTCCGGCAAGACCACCGTCGCCAATCTGATCCCGCGCTTCTACGACGTCAGCTCCGGCCACGTGCTCATCGATGGCCACGACGTTCGGGACGTCGACCTGCCCTCGCTGCGACGGCAGATCGGCATCGTCATGCAGGAGACAACGCTGTTTTCCGGCAGCATTCGCGAGAACATCGCCTTCGGCAAAGCCGACGCCACCGAAGATGACATCAACTGGGCCGCCGAGTCTGCGCGCGCGGCAGAATTCATCGCGCGCCTGCCCGACGGCTACGACACCATCGTCGGCGAGCGCGGCGTGTCGCTGTCTGGCGGCCAGAAGCAGCGCGTGGCCATCGCCCGCGCGTTGTTGATGGATCCGCGCATTCTGATCCTGGACGAGTTCACCTCGGCGGTCGACGCCACGACCGAGCGCCTGATTCGCGCGGCGCTGCTCGAGCTGATGCACGGGCGCACGACGTTCGTGATCGCGCATCGCCTGTCGACAGTCCGCGAGGCGGACCTGATCCTGGTCCTGCAGAGCGGCCGCCTGGTCGACTCCGGGACGCACGAAGAGCTCCTCGAATCGAGCTCCGTCTACCGCGAGATCCACGCCAGCCAGCTCGCGGAGCCCGACCCGGCGCTTGACCGGACCGAGCATCGCAACGGGATCCTCGCTCTCGGGGACCTCGAGAAGGAGCTCGTCTCATGATGGGCTTTGGCGGCCACGGCGGCGGCGGTGGCGGCGGCGCCATGGGCGGCGGACTGAACCGCGGCGCGGGACCGGGCGTGCTCTCGAATGTCGCCGACGTGGACGGCCCCGTGGTCGACCCGCGGATCGCTCGGCGCGCCCTGGCCTATATGCGCCCGTACACGCTCAGCGTGGCCTTCGCGCTGTTCATGACCGTCGCCCAGGCGGCGCTGATGACCGTCGGCCCCGTACTGACCAAGATTGGCATCGACGATCACGTCGCGCGCGGCGACGTCTGGGGCATGACCGTCTTTTTTGGACTGACCATCGCCGCGTATTTCGCCGCGTTTTTGACCAACTGGTCGCAGATGCAGGTCATGACCCAGGTTGGCCAGCGCTTGCTGCAGCAGATGCGCGGCGACATGGTCCGCCACCTGCAGCGGCTACCGCTGACGTACTTCGACAGCATCCCCAGCGGCGTCGTCGTCTCGCGCGTGATCAACGACGTGCAGACGGTCAACGAGCTGCTCAGCAACGGCATCGTCCAGGCCCTGAGCGACATTCTGACCCTCGGTTTCACGGTCGCGGTCATGATCTACCTGGCCCCGAACCTGGCGCTGGTCACCTTCGCGGTGGTTCCGCTGATGGGCATCGCGGTCTGGATCTTCACCGAGAAAGCCAAAGTCGCCTACCGCCGCACGCGCGTCACGGTGGCGACCCTCACGGGCGAATTCGCGGAGTCCTACGCGGGCGTGCGAGTCGTCCAGGCATTCGCCCGCGAAGCGTCGAGCACCGAACACTTCGACGAGGTCAACGACGACAACCGCCAGGCCAATATCCAGGCCAACACGCTGTCCTCGATGCTGCTGCCGGTCGTCGAGCTGTGCAACGCCGCGTCGACCGTGGCGGTCATCGCGTACGGCGGCTGGTTGATGGTGACGGGCCAGTCCACGCTGGGCGTGATCGTGGCGTTTCTGGCTTACATCACCCGCTTCTTCCAGCCGGTGCGGACGCTGACCCAGTTCTACAACCAGCTGCAGGCGGCCACTGCCGCCGCCGAAAAGGTCTTCGAGCTCCTGGATGAGCCGGTCACGATCGCCGAGGCTGCCGAGCCGGTGACGCTCGGCCGCGTCCGGGGTGAAGTGGAATTCCGCGATGTGACGTTCTCGTACGGCCGCGAGCCCGTGCTCGAGGACGTGAGCTTCCACGCCGATCCGGGTGACCTGATCGCGCTGGTCGGCCACACCGGCGCAGGGAAGACGACCATCGCCAGCCTGCTCTCACGCTTCTACGATCCGGTCGACGGCGCCGTCCTGCTCGACGGCGTTGACCTGCGCGATCTGTCGTTCGAGACGCTGCGCGCTTCGGTTGGGCTCGTGCTGCAGGACAATTTCCTGTTCTCGGGCACCATCGCGGACAACATCCGGTATGCCCGCCCGGATGCCACTGACGACGACGTGATTGCCGCCGCGCGGGTGTCCAATGCACATGAGTTCATTCAGCGTCTACCGCGGGGCTACGAAACCGTGGTGCTCGAGCGCGCCGCGAACCTGTCGCTGGGTCAGCGCCAGTTGATCGCCATCGCGCGCGCGGTCCTGGCCGACCCGCGCGTGCTGATCCTGGACGAAGCGACCTCGAACATCGATTCGCAGACCGAGCTGCTGGTCCAGCAAGCGCTGCACAAGCTGCTGGCCGGCCGAACGTCGCTGGTGATCGCGCATCGTCTGTCGACCATTCGAGCCGCCGACGAGGTGCTCGTGCTCGACGCCGGTCGCATCGTCGAGCGCGGCAACCACGCCGACCTGCTGCGCAAGCGCGGCCACTATTACAAGCTCTACCAGCAACAATTCGCCGAACTCGGCGAAGGGTCGTCCGCCGCGCGGGCAGCGGCCGGTTAGGCGCTGCGCTTGAACGCGCCGGAGAAGTAGGCGGGCTCGAGGCCCATCGCCCAGTAGGCGGCGTGATGGCGGCTGCTCTGGCTGGTCTCCTGGCCGGTGCGGCGGCTCGCGCCGTCGCCGGTGGCGGCGAACTCCAGCCAGCCGACCCACGTTCCGTCAGCGCGGCCCTGGCCGTAGATACGCACCAGGTAGGTTTCCCCGTCGTCGGCCTGGAAAAGGTCCGCGTATTCGTGCAGTACGACTGGCTCGCCGACGCCGTCAACTGACGGGGCGCCCCGGCTCGCCGAGGCGTACGCGAGGTCCACGTCCGGATCGACCGCGACGTGGGCGGGCCCGTTGGAGCTCGCTCCACCGGCGACGGCGATCACCCGGCGAATGGCCGACGCGCAGCGCTCACACGCCGCAAACTGGATCGCGCCCCCGCGCGCATGTCGCACCAGGACCGCGGCACGAATCGCTTCGGGTTCCGCTGAGCACAATTCACAGCTGTGAACTCGCCCTGGGACCTGGACAATCGAGAGGATCACCGGATCGCTAAGCATGTTCCGACAAGGTCCTTCGACACGTGTATCTGCAAGCTCCGGACCAACCCGCGTGCCGCGTCACTCGATGGGGCACGGGCCACGCGCCGCTCCGGGAGCGCGGTCGGGGAGATCTGGCAGTTTCTGGTACTCACGCACCAGTGGATGGCAGTTCAAACGTCCTAGTCTGGACCCATGGATAGGTTCACCTGGCTCGTCGTCGGTGGCGTTGTCAGCCTGGTCGTCGCCGGCCTGGCGGTCGCCATCTTGCTGCGCGGCCGCGAGGCGCCGCCGGATCTGAACACACCCGCGGGAGTCGTACTCGCGTACGCCCGGGCCGAGGCCCGCGGCGACCCGCAGACCGCCTGGGACCTGCTGGCACCGTCGGCGCAGGCACGCGGGGACCACGACCGCTTCCTGGCCCGCGCCGGCAGCGCTGGCGGCGGCGGTGACCGCGAGTACCTGACCACGGAGGACGTGCGTATCGACGCGAACGGCGCCAGCGTGGTGCTCGTCGAAACGTCGACCGGCTCCGGCGGCCTGTTCGGCAGCAGCAGCTATGCCCGTCGCGCGACGGTGCGCCTCAGTCGCGAGGGTGCCGACTGGCGGATCGTCGTGCCGCCGGACGACTACCTGTTATCCGCTACTAAGCCCTGAAGGAGATCCGCGTGACCACTATTCGACGCATCTACGCGTACCTCCTGGCCTTCGCTGGCCTGGCGATGGTGTCGCTCGCCGCGGCCAACCTGCTGCAACTGCTGGTCGATCTCGGCCTGCGCTCCGCGCTGGTCAGCACGGACAGCTACGTGCGCGACACGGTGTCGTTGTACGCCGCGGCCGCGCTGGTCGGCCTGCCGGTCTGGCTTCTGCACTGGCTCTGGATCGAGCGCTCGGTGCGCGCCGATCCTGCCGAGCGCGCCAGTACGCTGCGACGCCTGTACCTGTACGCGGTGCTCGTCGGGGCGACGCTCGAACTGGTCGGTGCAGCCAGAGACGCGCTCTTCAGCGCGTTCGCGGCGCTAGCCGGGCCCGAAGCGCAGTCTTGGAGCGCGATTGTTCGGCCCCTGCCGTTCGCATTGATCGCCCTGGGCGTGTGGTGGGCCCACTGGCGCATCGCGGCCACCGCTCGAGCCCAGAGCGGTGAAACGGGCGGCTCGGCGACCTTGCGGCGGTGGTACGTGTACGGCGCGGCGTTTGTCGGTCTCGTGCTCCTGCTCACCGGCACACAAGGCGTCCTCGAATCGCTCTGGCACATCGTGGCCCAGGCCGGCGGGCCAATTGGACCCGGCCTGGCCCGGCCCGCGGCCGACGCGTTGGTCGGGCTCGCGCTGTGGTTGGTCCACTGGACCGTGTTGCCGAGGCCCGACGACGACAGGACGTCGGTGCTGCGGAGCGTCTACCTGTTCCTGGCACTGGCAGTCGCGGTGGTCGGGACCCTGTTGGGTCTGAGCCAGTTGCTGTACTACGCCGTCGCGCGAGTCCTGGGAGTTGACCGTCCGGGCGGTGTCGGCGGCGACCTCCTGCAGGCCGCGGCCGGGCCGGTGAGCATCGCCATCGTGTACGGCGCTGCCTGGGCGTACCAGCGTGGCGCCCTGGCTCGGCCGCACGCCGGGATCCAGCGTCTCTACACCTATCTGGTCGCGCTCGTCGCCCTGGGCGTGCTCGCCAGCGGCGTGGCGGGTCTCGTCTGGACCTTCGGTGACCTGCTCTTGCCAGGGTCGCCAACGTTCAGCGGCGACGTTTGGCGCGAGCAGGTGGCGCTGTACGCGACCCTGGCCATGGTCGGTTTGCCGGCGTGGTTGCTCCACTGGCGCCGCCGCCTGACATCTGGTGAAGAGGCCCGCGGACTGGCACGGCGTCTCTACCTTTACTTGAGCCTCATCGTCGCGATGCTTGCGCTGGTGAGCAGCGCCGCCGCGGGACTTTACCGATTGCTCGGCCTGATCCTGGGCAGCGGCTTCAGCGTGAGCGCGGCAGCCGACCTGGCGCACGCGGTCGCCGTCGCATGCGTCGCGGCCGTTGTCGCGGCGTACCACTGGCGCGTCATCCGCGCCGACGCTCACGTCTCCCAACCTGATGCGAGGGCGGAGTCAGCGGAGCCAGCCGCGGCGACCGTGGAGATCCGCGCCGCCGACGCCGTCAGCCTGAGCCGGGCCCTCGCCGCGTTGCGTTCGACTGGCGTCCAGGTCACGGTTCTATCGGCCGCTACCCATGCGGACGCGGGAGCATTGGCCCCCCGTCGGTAGCCACCACCCACTCGCGATTGGCCCGCATCGTGGCGAACTGGCCCTGGAAGTGCGGCGCGACGTGCCGCGCGAAGAGCTCGAAACCGTGCACTATGCGCTCGCGGCTCGCGAGTCCGAACATCGCTAGCAGAACCCGCCGAAGCCACCTGACCCGTCGAGCAGCGCCTCAATGGACTGCCATTCTGGCATCCGCCGACCAGGCTCGTAAGCAAGGCAAAGCTGCTACAGGCCGAGCACGCGCCGCAGGCCGCGATCCACCGCGCGCATCAGCGGACCAGGCACATCACCGATGGGGTCTTCGAGGTCTGCTTTGTCCAGGGTGATCACCGCGGTCACGTTGACGACCGAGTCGCGGGGGAGGCCGGACGCGACGGCAGGCAGGAACACGTTGCCGGGCATCTGCGCGAGTGCGGTGTTTGACGTGAGCACCACCGCCAGGACCGTCGCCAGTTGGCTGGCGTTGTACGGCTGAGACTGCACCACCAGAACGGGTCGAGTCTTTGCCGGCCGGCTGCTCGTTGGCGGCCCAAGGTCGACCCAGTAAATCTCGCCGCGTCGGATCACCAATCGGGCATGCCTTGAGCTAGCCGCCGACGGCCATGACCCACCGCGACCGAAGCCGAATCGTCGGCGCCGGTGCTGAGCAGGGCTGCGTCTATCTCCAGCGTGAGCGACTCGGCCTCAAGCTGGCGCAGATAGCACTCGGCGGCTCGAACAAAGAAAGCAGATCTAGTCATCCCGCGCGCGGCCGCTGCCCGCGCGGCCTGTTCAAAGATCTCGTTCGGCACCGAAATCGCCGTCTTCATTTACCCTGAGTATAACCGGGTATGACCACCGATTGCGGCCACGTCCACCGATCTGGCCACCTTCGATTGCGGTTTCTACGTACTCGGGCCGCGGCACAAATGACGGTTTCCACTGATGTACAGGCTGGACCTCGCGGCGTACTTTGGCCCGCATCACCGTGGTTTCGGTGGACAAGGGGGTACGTCTGATGGACTCCGCTAACGGCTACGCCAATTCGAAGGCGCTGGTTTCAACTGACTGGGTGGCCGACCACCTGCACGATCCCGACGTGCGATTGCTCGAAGTCGACGTCGACACGACCGCCTACGAACGCGGGCACCTCGCCGGCGCGATCGGACTCAACTGGACCACCCAGCTGGGGGATCCTGTCCGGCGGGATATCCCCAGTCGAGCCGCCTGGGAGCACCTGATGGGCGAATCAGGGGTCTCCAATCAGACCCGACTCATCATCTACGGGGACAACAACAACTGGTTCGCGGCGTTCGCTTACTGGGTGGCGACGATCTACGGTCATCAACACGCCGCGCTGATGAATGGCGGCCGCAAGAAGTGGGAGCTGGAGCAGCGTCCGCTGACCACCGAGCCGCCGGCCGTCACGCCGACCACCTACCGCGCCAGCGAACCGAATTTCGGCCTGCGCGCCTATTTGAAGGACGTCCTTGACCGCCCCGCGGCGACGATGCTGATCGACGTGCGGTCGCCGGCCGAGTTCAAAGGTGAGATCATCGCGCCACCGGGTCTGCCCGAAACGGCGCAGCGCTGCGGTCACATCCCGGGTGCGCGGAATATCCCGTGGGCCCAGGCCGCCAACGACGACGGCACCTTCAAAAGTGCCGACGAGCTGTGCAAGCTCTACTGCGTCAACGGCGTCGTGTCCACCGAGCCAGTCATTGCCTACTGTCGCATCGGCGAGCGCTCGTCGCACACCTGGTTCGTGCTCAAAGAACTGCTGGGCTTCCCCAACGTCCGCAATTATGACGGCAGCTGGACCGAATACGGCTCGGTGATCGGCGTGCCGATTGACAATCCATCGGTTCTGTCGACGGCGTAAGGTCTTAGCCGATCGATACCGCCGCGCCGTCGTCCCAGATCGAGCCAAGTTCCCAACCGTCCAGTCTGTCCAGTTCGGCTGCCGCACCGCCGGCGAATACCTCGACGCCGACGCTGTCGGTGCCGGCTGGATAGATTCGGCTTGCCAGGCAGGCCCTGGCATTGGCATACACCTCGATGACCGAATGGTCGACGAACACCTGGAGTGTCAGGTTTTCACCATCCGCCAGCACGACGCGCGTCCCGTGCGGCTCACGGTGGACTGACGTGTCCTGACTGGAGTGCTCACGGTCGATTGATAGCCACCCGGTGCGAGCATCGAAGGCGATCAGCGTCTGTTCGCTGCCATCCGGCGCGCATCGGACCTTCAGCCCGAACCGCGCGGATTGGCTCGGCCGAAACTCAGCCACAATCTCCAGCGCCACCCCGCGGAGGTCGAGGACCGTGGTCGAGGTTGGGCTGACCAGGGAGTGCCCCAGGCCGATATGGCGCCGCCGAAGTGACCGGAGCTCTTCCGCGGGTTCCACACCCAGCGCGCCATCGGAGCGTGGCACGAGTACGCGCGGCAGAGTCATCACGCCGGCCCAGCCCGCTGCGCGCTGCGCCGACTCGTCGCGACCCTCCCAGAGCCAACCGAACATGACGCGCCTGCCGACTTGATCGATGAACGACTGGGGGGCGTAAAAATAGCCGCCGTTGTCGACGATACCCTGGTGATGCGCGGC
>Ga0070730_10001728_pt1 | contig 20712 bp, 18 predicted proteins | sample Coa_R1_3_FD_66447 | JGI IMG/M metagenome (GOLD analysis project Ga0070730, IMG submission 66447) | Surface soil microbial communities from Centralia Pennsylvania, which are recovering from an underground coalmine fire - Coalmine... | ecosystem: Environmental > Terrestrial > Soil > Unclassified ... | reverse complement strand
CTCCTCGTCCTCATCGTCGTCCTCATCGTCTGCCATCTCCTGTGCGCGGATATTGACGAGTTCGGCGATTTCTGTGACGCGCTGCTCCAGTTCCTCCTGAGGAAGTTGCTGGGCCAGAGCACCTTCATCGGTCATGTCCTCTATGCGCAGTTCACCCTCTTCATCGACAAGCGTATAACTGGTCCAGAACCAGCGCCGCCCGGTCTCGGCGTAGGATGTAGTCTCAGTGGGTAGTTCTTTCATGGTCGATGCGAGAGGAGAATCACCATGCGCAAGAGACCAACCGATTTCTACGGTATAGGGTCCCTCGAACTCATCCTCTTCCTCATCGTCATCCTCGCCCTGGCGCTCCTGTATGAAGGCTACCTTCAATTGTAGGGGCTGAGCTTGAGCGCTCCATTGTTGGCGACGCTCAATCCACTCTTCACGCGAGAGTCCTTCACGCAGAGGACTGGTGCTGGCGAGTAGATCATAGGCCTCCTCATAATTGCCTTTTGCCCACTCATCCAGGAAGGTAGCGGCCGTATCTTCTGCCTCAGAGCCTTCCAGGAGTTCATGCAAATCTGGGGGAATAAAGGGCAGTTCGTCATCGAATGGTGGTGTGCCAGTCATTGTTTCCTCACTATCTGTTGTATCGGTTTCCAGTATCAGTTGTCTGATCAGGGGAAAATGGCGCGTGTAGTCCTTATGCGGCCGGGTGCCAGCGCGCTGATTTATCTCGAGCGCTTCTTCAAGCAAACGCTTCCCCTGTCCTACAGTACAATCGAGAAATCTAATCTCGGTAGAATGCATAAATTCAAGTTGCTTCTCTGCCTGACGCCTGTTATCTACTTCGGTAAAGAAGTCTTTCACGCCATCGTGCCAAAATTCCAGTAAGAAGCCCATGACGCGTACATCTTTATACTTCTCTCCCTGTTCCCAGTACAGCATCAATTGGACTTCTCCGGTCTTTTTGCTATCGGTGACCAACCCTTTCCAGAAGCGGGGAGGGTTCATTGACGTCAAGGTATCTTCCAGCGCGGTCATCAGTTTAGGCGGAGGTGGGGGCTCCCACTGCGGATATATTTTTGCTGCTTCCAATCGGATCAGGGAGCGGCGAGCCTCTTTACGCACTTCCTTGAGAGGACTGCGGGCATAGAGGGCTGAGAGCACATCGGCGGACTCGATGGTCTGCTCTTTGGAGAGCGCTTTTACCAGGGCCATCTGTGCTGCTTCAGCTATACTGGTGATAGGAGCGAGTGCCTGCGCTATTTGAGCCTCATCCCCGCTCTGGTGCAGGCTTTGTGCCGTCTCGCGGTAGCTCGCAAGCTGCTGCTGCATCTGGCTCTGCTCTTCCACTGAGAGGGAAGCTGGCGCTATATTTTTGGCGTTGTGATGATCTTTTTTCTTTGTCATAGTGTTTCCTCCCTTGCTAACTTCCTTTATGGCTTCTTTTTTGCCTTTTGCATATACTGCCGCACACCTTGCACAATTTCCAATTCTGGATCTATGGCCTCGGCCAGTTCGATCTGTCGCTGCGCGCCACGCTGATCGCCAAGCTCGAACAGGACCGATGAGAGCAGGGCATGCAGGTGAGCGGAGTTGGGATTGGCCTGCACTCCCTGTTCAGCCAGCGTGCGAGCCTTCTGTTTATCTCCCTGGTTCATAGCGATCGCGATCAACTCAGAATAGGCCCGAATATCGCCGGGCTCCATCTGGAGTGACCGTATGTAGCTTTCCTCCGCTTCTGTTAATCGTCCGAGCAGGCGTTGGGCGAGGCCCAGGCTAAACCAGGCGCCAGGATAGTCGGGGCGAATCTCGATGACACGCTGGAAGTGCGAAATAGCTTCGGCCATACGCTCCTGCCGCATCGCGATGTTGCCAATTGCGGCCTCAATGGTGGCCTCGTCGTTACGGCTGGGGTTTAGAGCCAGGGCCGTCTGTAGCTCGCTTTGTGCCTCCTCGTGATGATCCTGGTTGATGAGCAGTTCGGCCAGCAAGATATGACTGGTCGCGCTATTGTCCGCAGCCACCGCTTCCCGTATCCTGGCCTCAGCCTGTGCCAATAGGTGCTCACGGCGCTCTTTCATAGCTCCCTGGTCGTACTTGTAGGCCAGTTCGGCCAGTGTGGCCCCAAGCCGCCTCTGAATATCGGCGCGATTCTCAGGGAAGCGTTGCGCCAGGCGTTCCAGGTAGACGGCCATACGCTCCGGATTGCCCAGCAAGATCGAGCGCTGGTAGGCGTCCTCATTGACCAGCCGATCAAGCGGCAGGCGGGCGATGAGGGCATCATAGTAGTGCATCAGTTGTGTGAGGCGCCAGGACATTTCTGCCGCGAATTCCTGAGGATCTTTGTCGGGCTGGTTAACGCGCTCCTCAATAGTGTCCTCATATTCCTTAATACGTCTCTGCAACTCAGGAATGGAGAGCCCCTGGATAGTGGCCCCTTCGTCCGTAGCCTGTTGAATACGCCAGGCGTTCTGTTCGCGTACCAGGGTATAGTTGGTCCAGAACCAGTGTCGCCCGGTTTCTTTATTAATGGCGGTGCCCATTGGCATCTCTTTGAGGGTCCCACTCAGTGGCGTATCAGCCAGTTCTAGCGACCAGCCAACCTCAATTTCTTTGCGGGCTGATGAGCGAGAGCTAATGGACGTGGGGACCCAGAGAGCGCTCTGGCTGCGCTCGCGTTCGTGGACAAAGCCCAACTCCATACGCACAGGCAGCGCCTCGTTGGCCCAGTTGCGGTGGAGTTCGATCCATTCGTCGCGTGAGAGGTTGGCGCGCACGGCACTGCCGTTGGTGAGCAGGTCATAGGCCAGTCCATAGTCGCCCATGGACCAGGCCCCCAGGAAATTGATCACCACCTCCTGATCCTCCAACTCTGGGTTGATGAAGGTAGAGCCGAGATCTTCGCCCAGATCGGTCGCCTGCATAATCAAGTTGTTGATAGTTGGAAGATTGAGACGGTAATCCTTGTGAGGCGGGAGTGCACGCCACTCGTTGACGGAAAGGGCCTCCTCCAATAAGCGTTTACCTTCCGCCAGCGTGCAGTCCACCACCGGGACAGTCTCTAGCCGACGGCGCATCTCCTGCAGATATTCGTTGACGTGCCGTTTACTGCCTGCTTCGACAATTACGTCTTTGACGCCCTCGCGCCAGTAGTCGAGCAGGAAGACCAGAGCGCGGGCCTCACTGTAGTCATAGCCCTGTTCCCAGCTCAGTGCAAGCTGCACTTCACCTTCTTCGCGCATGAGGGTGACGAAGCCTTTCCAGAAGCGGGGAGGGTTCGCAACCTTCACCTGTACAGCGGGCGTATGAATGATGGGAGGGGTCCATTGAGGAGAGACTCTACTGGCCTCCAGACGAATCAGTGAGCGACGGGCCTCTTTGCGGGCCTCTTTATTAGGGCTCAGCGCATTCATCGCCACCAGCACATCGGCGGCGTCAACTGTGTTTTCTTTTGCCAGGGCCTTCAAGAAAGCGAGCTGCACGGCTTCTGATAGTGTGCTGATAGGCGTAAGGACTGCCTCTGCTTCTGCCTGCTTTGTGCTGCGATGTAAATTATCCGCGATGTCCTGGTAGCGCTCTAACAAGTGTTGTATCTGGTCATTATCTTCGGTTGAAAGAATAGTGCTGGCCTCTTTTTTGCGTGACATAATTTCTTGTCTTTCCTCGCGACTTCATGTATCGAGAAGATTGTACCACTTACGTCGGGAAGAGTCGAGGAAAAAGCAGAAAAAATACCCGATATCTCTGCAGAGATATCGGGTAAAGTACTATTGATGGATTTACTTTTCTTCGTATAGGAAGAGTCAGGCGCCTGCCGCGACAGGTACCTTCGCCATTTGCCGTAGTTTCTGACCGATGGCCGTGGCGGCCTCGCCTTGAGATGCCGGTTTTATATGCGCGGAGAACAGGATGAAGATTGGGAAAGCCGCGCAGTAGAAGTAGGATGGTAGACTACGCCAGGCGAAGAAGAGCGGCACTATGGCGAGCAGGAAAGCAGCCTCGGGAAAGCGGCGACAGATCCGCCAGTAGCAGAGCAGCGCCAGCAGCATCGCCACAGCTTCCAGAGCGGTATAGACAGTCGTTGGGAAGTAGGGCAGGAGATGTGTGATGCTCAAGCCAATAATGCCCACGCCCATCGGGAACATTGGATCGCCCATAGGAGCGAGTGTCCCTGCCAGGAAGGCTTGCGGATTCCATAGAATGAAGGGCAGATTAATCGCGAGCGCCAGCATGCCCGCTATCGTCAGGCGGTAGCAGGCTTCCTTAAAACTATATTGACGCCAGACCAGTAGCGCGTAGAAAGGTACGAAGAACCATGCTGGCTGCTTACTTGCGATGGCCAGGCCCAGGAAGAGAGCAGAACTCCAGCGTCGATCGCGCAGTAACCAGGCTACGATTACCAGCAGGATATAGAGGATATCCAGATTGCCCCCCACTGCGGACGTCCACATAGGGACATTTGCCAGAGAGAGCAGGATCACCCAGGGGCGTAGTTCAGGTCGTACAACCTTCCAGGCGATGGCCACGATGGCCAGGTAGCACAGGATATAGAAGGGTAGCACATTATAGATGCCAAGCTGAACGAAGGGCACCAGGGTGAGGAAGGAGAGCGCGGGATAGCTCACCTTTGACTCAAACTCAGGGGTGGCCCCGGCTTTGAACGATGTATCGAGCACCGATTGCAACTCGGCCATTTGTGGATAGTCGAGCCGATTGGCAAATTGTCCCTGGCGCAAAGGGGTGGTCCAGTTGGGCTGGATCGGGAAGCGCCGGGCCAGGTCGATCAGGTTTGAGTCGGTATAGGGGTTGCGACCCTCGATAAGCAAGATAGCCGCGTTGGTATCGAGGGAGGTGCCATCGTTTGAGAATTGTGGTGGCAAGAATGTCATAATCACGCCACGCCCCAACTCAATGCCTCCTGGGATTACCAGCAGCAGCGTCAGGATCAAGACGAAGCGCTGCCAGCGGCTAGGACGCCCGGGCGTAGAGTAGGTCTGCTGCCGCCGGGTTGCGCCAGAAAGCCTATCCAGTGAGGCTGGTCGTAGTGCCATCCATATCGCCAGGAAACTTCCCAGGATCAGCGCCATGGGAATCAGTGAGCCGAAGGGAGCCAGGTAAGGGAAATACCAGTTATGATCGATCTCGTTGAGCGTCTGCAGGACCAGGGCGAGACCAATCCATACGGCTCGTCGCTGTAAGTCGGCGATGGGGCGATTGTCTGACGACAGATCTTCCGTGAAAAAATATCGCATCCACCGGTGTGTACGTGTTTGTTTTTTCTCTGGTCGCGTAGTCTGTGCAATTACAGAGCGCTGTTCCATCATGTATGTATTATTTACGCTGTACCTGTTATATGCTCATGCCTTGCTTGCGCCATAAAGAGATAACTGGCATAATCAGAGGAGTTTCTCAGGTGTGCGTGTTGACCTCCCATCGAAGTACCAGGAATGTTCTGGCCCCTTCGCACAACACCGTGCAAGGGGTATTCCCGATCCGAAATTTACAACGAAGGGAAGTTGAGTTACGTCACAAAAATCTCTTGGGAGAGACAGAGAGTACCGATGGGTGGTGTTAGAGAGGCAGACGGTAGTACAACTCTCGATGCTGAAACTGGAAGCCAAGTTTCTCATAGAGTTTGATGGCGGCCTGATTTTCTTCCCAGACGTGTAGATCGATGGCCTCCAGGTGTAGCTCAGTGTGAGCGAAGGTGAGAATATACTCCATAAGAGAAGTGGCTATATTCTGTCCACGAAAATCTGGATGGACTACCACGCGCTTGATATAGCCGATAGAGTGCAGAGCTTCTGCCGGGGGCAGCATAAGTTCCGCTTTGCCAGCGAGGCTACCTGCCACCTCGGCCAGGAAGATCACAGTATGCTCATGGGTAGAGGGATCGACCGAGCCGAAGTATTTTTCCATATCACGGTGGATGTCGCGCGTGGGTGATGTACTCAATTGGTCAAGCTCTTCGATGGTTGCGATATCTTCAGGGCCCGCAATACGTATGGCTAGCTTCTTTGCGGGTAATTTATGCACCATACAATTTCTTTATCCTACAGAACGCATTCTTCAAACTACAATCAGTCTCGGGGCTGTTTTTTGCGTGGGAGCATCAACAGTGAGACCAGGGCATAGCCTGCACAACCCAGCAAGAGCAGGGAATACAATATCGTTTCGCCGTCTTTCTGTGGCACAGAGAGTTCGGAGGTGAGCATGGAAAGTCCCCACCAGAGAAAGCCTATAAAAACGGCAAATAAGAGTAAAGTGCTCATAAGTTTTTTTTGCATTGGATGAATCCTCTTGGCGTAGCGAAAAAAGGTACAACGTCCCTTGTTGTCCAGTCATATTATAGCATAGGAGCACCAGTGGGTCGTTCAGGTTTATGCGAGTGCTTCCCAGACCAGGCGATGGATGGCCGAGCGAAATTCGCCCCAATCGCCCCATTTGCCGCCGATTTCCTCGCTGTACTGGCTACCCAGGTTTGTCAGGTAGGTGGCGAGTGCAGGCAATTCCTCTGGCGTGATTTCACGGAAATCCTCAATCTGCTCGCCTTCATCGATCACCCCGAAGGTGCCACCGATCTCGTCGAGCAGGAAGGCGAAGGTGTAGAAAACGGGTTGATCGCTAACGCCGGTCACGCGATAGACTGCGACTGACAGGAAGCGTTTGACCTCGATCTCCAGCCCGGTCTCTTCTTGTGTCTCACGCAGGAGGGCGTCGAAGATGGACTCGCCGTGGTTGATGCCGCCGGTGGGTAGCCTGTACGCGCCCTGTGGATAGAAGGTCTTGGTCATGGTGAGCAGTAGCCCATTTTTGCGGCGGATCACCATACATACCTCGCCATAACGGTCGGTTTTGTTGAGCGGGTCGAAGAGTTTACTGGCTTTGAGATCTATAGTACGTACCAGGGGTTGACCGTAACGTTGCGCGAGCTGCTCCAGTTCGTTTTGGGTGATTTGTGGAAGGGATGGAATCATGAACTATACACTCCGAGTCTATGTCAGGTTAGCGATTGATAAGGTGCTGTGCCACCAGTATACCATGTTCCAGGGCCAGATGAACACGCCCTCCTACAAAGGCATCACCGCAGAAGGCCAGGCCGATGGGGAGCGTGATGGCGTTGAGGGCGTCGGCGTTGGCTCGTGTAGTAGGGAGGGCGTAGCGCCAACTCTGGATATCGCTGAAGTAGGGCGCTGGCAATGTTTCGTCAATCAAAGTGTTCACGAGCCGGGCAACGTCGCGCACGATAGCTTCATCGGACGTTTGCCAGTGCTCGTGGCTATACGGCGGGGCCATCTGCGCGATCAGCAGCCCGGAACCAGCAGGGGCGCGTTCGGAGGTCTTCTCGTGCTCCCAGGCCAGCCAGGAGATGGGATGGGCTTTGTCGATATTGACAAGGGCGTAATAGGGTCGAGATCTGGGGATGGGTTGATAGCCCAGCATTACCGAGAGCAGGGGATTATAGCGTGCCTGGCTCAGATGTGAGCAGATACGTTCTTGCATGTGCTCGTCCAATTGACTGACCTGGATCAAGGGAAGCGCCTCGGGAGTCGGGATGGTGATGAGCAGGGAGTCAAAGTGGTCAGGCAGTGGGTCGGCTCCCACAAAGAGACACCAGCCGTTGGCAGTGTGTTGTATACGGCTGATGGTGGTTCCCAGGTGGATATCCAGCCCCTGTGCCATCTGACGGGCCAGCGTGATGAGCCCGCGGCGATAACACCATTTGGGTTCCGCATTCTGTACGGGGTCACCCTCTTGAATGCGCCCCTGACCATCGAAGATCCAGACTGGCTGCTTGATATCGATCAGGTCGGGAGCGCGGAAACGTTCAGTAATCAATGAGACGCTGGCCGGGCTGCCTTGTTTGATATATTGCGCGCCATGATCGTAGGTGAAACCATCTCGCGTGCGGGAAGTGGCCCGTCCGCCAACTTCAGCGCTCTGCTCAAAGAGCGTTACGGCGTATCCGGCATCGCGTAATGTATGAGCGGCGGCCAGACCGCTACTGCCGGCACCAATGATTGCTATCGAGGGCATGATCTCTTCCTCAAAATGTATCTGAGACAAAAGTAATGTGTCATTCAAGAGTGTAGCGCAGGGAGAAGTGGCTGTCCAGGGAGGTTATTGCCTGATATCGCGAAATTCAGAGTATTTTGCTGTCAGATTATGTTCCTTTTATTTGTCTAAATCAAAAGAAGCTCATCTCTGATTGAGAGAAAGCGGATGTCAGGCTAATGAGGGAGAAAATAGATGTTACCTGCTCAACGTCGAGCGCTCGATGAGAGCATCGTGAAAATGCGGGTTGGACGCCTGAAACGCCGAACGTTTCTGGAGCGTATCGGTGCTTTAGGCCTGAGTGCCAGCGCGGCGAATGCGCTGTTGGCTGCCTGTGGTGGTACTGGCGATAGTACTTCTGGGAATGGCTCGGCGATCAATATTACCTGGCAAAGCGAGTACGATGCCCAGGGAGTATACCAGACACTGGTAGATACCTTTAACCGGACGAACAAAGATGGTATTTATGTGACCTATTTGAATGGCCTCCAGGATTCAGGACAGTTGCGTGCGAACTACCTGGATATGCTCAACTCGCGCAGTGATGCGAACGACATTATTTCTCTGGATATTATCTGGCCAGCCGAGTTCGCAACCAATCAGTGGACGGTGCCGCTGCAAGATCGCTGGCCGACCAGTGAGCGTGCGAACTATCTCCCAGGCCCGCTGGCTGGTTGTACCTTCGATAACCAGGTCTGGGCAGTTCCTCTGCGCACTGATGCTGGTTTGCTGTATTATCGCAAGGATCTCTTTCCTACACCTCCTCAAACCTGGGAGGAGTTGACTGCTAAGGCCAGGCAGACCAGATCACAGGGATCGACCCGCTTTGGCTATGTCTGGCAGGGTGCGCAATATGAGGGATTGGTCTGCGACTTTATGGAAGTGGTCTATGGTTATGGAGGCTCTGTACTCGATTCACGTAATTCCCAAAAGATCACAGTGGATACGCCAGAGGCTCTGGCCGCGCTCAGCATCATGGCCTCCTGGATCAACGATATCTCACCTCTTGAAGTTACTACCTATAAGGAAGACGATGCCAATGCTGCCTGGATGAATGGCGATGCGGCTTTTATGCGGAACTGGCCCTATGCTTATACTTTGAGCAATAATGCTAGCCGTTCCAATGTGGCTGGGAAATTTGACATTGCTCCCCTGCCGCATGGGGGCAAAGAGATCGTAGGCCATTCCATTATCGGGGGCTGGCAATTAGGCATCAATGCCTTTTCCAATGCTGACAAGGTCGATGCAGCCTGGAAGTTCATTCATTACATGATTGGGCCTGCCGCGCAGAAGACACTGGCTCTGGAGGCTTCCCTGGCTGTTACATTGAAAAGCGTCTATCAGGATCAGGATGTGCTGGACAAGAATCCCATCTTTAAAAATCTAGGAGCCATTCTCCCAAATGCTTTACCGCGTCCAGTTTCTCCTCAATATGCTGATGTAAGCAATGCTATCCAACTCCGTGTGCATCAAGCATTAGTAAAGCAGAGTACAGCCGCCAGAGCGATCCAGGATCTTCAAGCTGACCTACAAACTATTCTCAAGGCATAGGTATTAGCGCATGAGAAGAGGGATGGGAGTATGGAGCCACGACAGACTGTTACCCAGCAACTGGGTGATATTATTGAAACCTTACAACTGGCACGCAAAACCGGGTTGCTGACCGTTGAACGTGATCTGGCAGGAAAGGGTGTCGAACAGGGAACCATCTCGTTTTATCTAGGCAAAATTACGCAGGTGAGCGCGGGCAACTACCAGAGCCTGGGCGCTATTACATACCTCAAGACCTGGCGTAACTGCCGCTTTGCCTTCTTGCCAGCATCCTCGCCGAATACACCACCTCCCCTTTCTCGCGATACAGGCCGGTTGACTCATGACCATTCTCCTCATAACCAGCAAAGCGAACAGGCAACGTATCCTCTCAATGGGCATGCCGCCCCCTATCGTGTACAGCAGGCGAAAGAGGCATTACCAAAGATGGCACATATGGGATTTTCGCGCCTTCACAAACAGATTTTTTTACTGATTGATGGGCAGCGCAATATTGCAGAACTGGCGCGTCTGACCGGGCATAACCCGGATGAGATAGATATGCTGCTCGCCGATCTGGAACATGCTAGCTTCATTCATCGATAGCTAGATTTACCAGGGAGATATTCTTGCTATGTCCAAAGATGTTCTTGATCTGTCCAGAAGAGAGAGAGCTGCCTCTGGCAGACGGAAACTCTCGCTCTCTGTCTATATTTCGCTCCTCCTGGTAGGTGCGGCTCTCTTTCCGCTGTTGATCACCGTTGTCAGCAGTCAGGTACTGGCACGACCGGCGTTGGTGACGCAAGCCAGTGCCGCGCTCCAAACGGACGCCCAGGCCCGTATGCTGCTGATAAACGCCTATTTTGTGGAACGACTGAAAGATATCCAGATGGTCAGTCAGTTTAAGCCGCTACAAGACTTTTTGAATGGCAATAAGCAGAGCCAGCATGAGGTGCTGGATGAATTGGGGATCGCACAGCACCGGGAGGCGGCCAACTATCAAAGCTGGTCTATTTTTGATCCCCAGGGGCAAATGGTGCTGTCCTATCCAACGGACGCCCAGGCACATGGAAAGTATTTGATCTTGCCTGAGGATGCGAAACAATTGCAGAAATCGGGTAAGGTGCTGATCTCGGACGTCTTCTATGACAAGACAAAGAATGCCGCTTCGGTTGACCTCTATGCGCGCATTGTGACCGAGCAGTTTCAGGTACTGGGTTTTGTACGGGCCAGCCTGGGTCTGCATCATATCTGGGACATTGTGGATAGTGAGCCTGCATCTAATGGCCCTGGCAGCTATGCATTTCTGCTGGATCAAAATAATGTACGTATCGCGTATAGCAATCTCGATCCATCAGGTTTGACGCATCCTGCACAACTATTTCAGGCCGTGGCTCCCCTGCCTGACATGCTGCAACAGCGTGTGCTTGATGAGAATCTCTACGGCACAAACGGCCGCCCGGTGGCAGTGCTGACGGATCAGGAACTGGCAACGCAGCAGCAAAACCGGCATCCGAACTCGACATTCCAGATTACCGTTGGCCAGCAGCCATTCCAGGCAGCGCGCTATAGCAGCCTGGTGGTGCCCTGGACATACTATATTCTCAAGCCCCTGGGTGTGGTGACCAGCATTGCCGACCAGCAGGTGGTAACGATCAGCGTGATCGCGGCATTTGTGCTGGCCGTGGCTATCCTGCTAGGGCTGGTGACGGGCCAGACCATTGCGCGACCAATTATCCGTTCGGTGGCGTTTCTGCGTCGTGGGAGTCAATCGCTGAAGGTCTTTTCGAATAAGGATTACCAGGTAGTGAAGCAGCAGGAATGGATGGTGGAAGCGGCGAACGTAGCGCTGGAGTCGGTGCGCTATTATACCAAAGCGAACAGTGTTGCGACGGAGCGCCTCAATACGATTGGGATAGGGCTGCGGCAGAATTGGAGCCATCTGAGTACTGAAAACGTCAATCAGGCGCTGCAAGAAATGCTGGAGACGACAGCCTACCTGGCGAAGGCCATTAAGCACCAGCATACCTCAAATGAGAAGCTGGCTACGGCCATGCGCGTGACGACCCAGGCCACAGAGCAGCTCTCTGCGGGGGTCAGGTCGGCCGACGAGGCCGCCTCACAGTTGGAGAACGCCGTGAATCAGCTCCGCTCGCTGCTGGGGAATGAGGTGGGCTCGTAGGCAGGAAAATCCAGACCAGAGAATCAGCCAGAAAAAGCGAGACAAAGAGCAGGGAAACAGGGTCTAATCTTAGACAAGCTCATGTATATCAAGGATGGTGCCTAGCATGTTCCGACAACAATATCGCCCACTCTGGCTGATTCTCCTATTCAACCGCTGCTCTGCAGTAAGAATATGCTCTCCATGCCTTCTTTGCAGATACTACCGCCTCTTTGGTACGACGCTTCGCCCTTAGTGGGTCAATCTGCAATTGATTTGCCTCACTTTATCTTGTAAACAGGCTTGTAAGGCCATAAAACGCTGGGTTTTTCGCAAGGCTCGCATGCAGATTGACACGCTTCGTGTACTTTTCCGTTCCGTTGTGACAAGAGAGGCCTGCTACTGGCCTCTCGTCAAAAAGACACTAAGAGCTGGCTCTCCATCAGGCAGGGGCAACCGTGTTTGCAGCCTCCAGGATGATGTGAGCTACCTCCTGAGGATGTGAGAGAAACGGGACATGGCTCGCCGAGATTTCACGCGCCGCTGCCTTACCGCGTTGGGCCATCCAGCGGAGATGATCGGGATGAATCATTCGATCCTGGGAGCCAAATAGCGCCCATGCTGGGAGCGATTTCCACGCTGGCTGGCTGGCGGGGGTCTGAAAGATACTGGCATGGGGTGTCACCTGAGTGACCGCCAGCGCTCGCGCCTCCACTGGGTCAATGTCGTTGGCAAAGTTCTGGGGAAAGACATCGGGATCGATCCAGGCAAAACCTTGCGCACTCACGAGGAGATGTTGGAAGACTTCCATGGGAGGAAACTGCTCACCGGAACCGAGCAGAGTTTCCCCTTGATCCAGCATGAACGCCGAGATATAGACCAGGCCTACCACTCCTGGTGCCGAAGTGGCTGCCTCAGAAATAACAAGGCCGCCATAGGAGTGTCCGACCAGTAGCGTTGGCCCTTCCAACTCCGCAAGCAGGTGACGCGTCGTAGCCACGTCGTCAGCCAGAGAGGTGTGGGCATGCTGCCCGGCGACCACAAAATGGCCCTGCTCCTGCAGGATGGAAATCACTTTGCTCCACCCAGACCCGTCAGCCCAGAAACCGTGCACTAAGACAATATTCGCTTTGTTTGAGGAACGTTTTGACGCAAAGATGCCCATGCATCTTCTCCTTTCACTCGTAGAACGAGCACCGCTTCCCTCTTGAGAAAGCACTTCTGATGCTGTTTTCTGAGCTGCAACACACATGTCTCCTCTGCTCAGCTCAACAGCGGTGAAAAATCACTGTCCCTATTGTAGCAACGGTTCAAGGGACAACTTGTCCGCCGGGCAGAGGTGTGAGAGAGGGCAGTTCGATCTCCTCGAAAATGGCCTGATCCGAGGCCGAGATGGGGAGCAGACCAATGATCAGGGGAAAGGTATAGTGGAAATAGCCGATAGAAATGACGAGCGGGCGCAAGGAAAGGGTGCGCGAGGGATCTCCCAGGCGTGGGACAGCCGTCTCCAGCTTGACGCCTGCCGCTGATGTTGGGGCAGCTTCCACGTGCTTTTCCAGATGAACTTGCTGCCAGTACCAGGCAAATGCTGGCAGGCGCATAAGCCGGTCGACTACCTGCTGATACCAGGGTTCATACATACTCAGCAGGTTCGCCATCTTGAACCCATAGATAGTCTGCAAGGCCATCTGCGTCCAGGACTCACGATTGATTATCAAGTTGGGATAGAACGGAAGCGTGGGATCGAAGAGCAACTGGAGCATGTTCATTGAGGAGGCGGGCAGTCCGGCCATCTGTTGGGTTGTTACGTCATAGATGCGCAGGAGCCCGTCGTTGACGTAATGGATGCGCCAGTCTCGGTTGATGATCATCGCGGGCATCGGTAACACTCGTGCGATGTCAATTGCCACACGCAACACGCGTTCCAGTTCTGGGCCCTGGAGATAGAGTTCGACCGGGAAGGTGTGAGCGGCGAGCAGCAACCGGTTGCGTTCCAGCAGGGTACACTGCAGGTAGTCTGCGATCTCCATTACCACCTCGCGCCGAGGCGGACGGGTGATATGTCCCTGCCGCATACGTTTGTAGCTGCTGTAGACCAGATCTTCCAGTTCCGTGCGGTGCCATTTGCGTGGCCCCCAGTCGTCTTCCCTTACGTCATATGGGAGATCCTGACAATGCTGTCTGGCTTCCTGCTGCCTGAGCAACAGCAATTCTTCAATGGTTCTGACAAACTCCACACAATCAGGGTGGATTGTGATAGGAATCGAAGGCTGGGAGGGCATCATGTCTGCCTTTCTCAATGGCCCTGAGCGAGCGTTCGCTATCATCAGGGGTAGAGGAGGATGCATAATCAGATGGAAATGTTTTTAGAATGCTTTTCAGTCACCTTCCCTGGCTTATGGAGTATCGACTTGCCGAATGGAAACGGAACCACTGGCATTTTTGCCCTCCAGGACACCGAATTTCGGCAGGTTGACCCGCTTTTTCGCGGCGAGAGTTCCGACTCTCTTCAACGGGCACGATCGCCTCTTTCATCAAGATATCGCAGCGAATAGCCCATGAGGTGCGATATCTTGCTCAAATAGAACGGAAAGGGAGACTGTTTCCGCATACAAGTATACATGAGATGCCGCATTAGGTGCAATACCATATGGAGAGAAGACAGCCCATCTGGCGAAGGCCATTAAGCACCAGCATACCTCAAATGAGAAGCTGGCTACGGCCATGCGCGTGACCACGCAGGCCACAGAGCAGCTCTGCGGGGGGTCAGGTCGGTCGACGAGGCTGCCTCCCAATTGGAGAATGCCCTGAATCAGCTCCGCTCGCTGCTGGGGAATGAGGCGGGCTCGTAGGCAGGAAAATCCAGACCAACCAGCTAGAAAAGCGAGACAAAGAGCAGGGAAACAGGGTATAATCTTGGAAAAGCTCATGTATATCAAGGGTGGTGCTCAGCATGTTCAAACGAAAATATCGCTTACTCTGGCTGATTCTCCTGCTCTCATTGGGTATTGTTCTTATTCTCATATTAATTCACAAGCTCTTTCTCATTAAATACATTCTAGGCAGCCTGTTCTTGTTTGTTGGGGGATGCAATCTCTATTTGGGAAGAAGAGAACTCAAGCAGGCACATCTACGAGGGGAACCAATCAAATGGAGCGATAATCCATCTTTTGCTACTGCTACTGGCCTGCTCGTTAATGGGATGTTTTTCCTCTTTACAGGCACCCAACTTGTTCCCGATATAAAGTTCCATCCCAAGAACGTAATTGACATGATTAGCAATGGGTTTTCTGGTTGCTTATCTATTCTCTGTATCCCTGTTTTAGCTGTCTTTATCATTATGGCTATTGGATCAGTTCGTACAATTCTAAACACTATCAAAACAGCAGGTCAAACACAGAATGAAAATAATCTTCAAGAATGAACCAAGAGAAAGGGATAGTTATCAAAGCCCCATCCAATCAAATACACCCTTTCCTTTACTAAAAGCCCTTAATGCATTTCTCCCATTCCAGGTTCCTATTATAACGCCTACTACCATGCCAATAAGTAAACACACGTCAAATCTGGGGTCATTAAAATTAAAAGCTATCAATGCCGAGCTAAATCTATCTAGAATTTCGGTTACAGAGGGATGTATATTAGGGGTATGAGGAGGTAGAGGAAATAAAATATAAGAACATAGTGATGAGTAGTACATCTGCCAACGTGATCTTACACCATTCTCAAGGTTTGCAAGCATAATGGGATCAGGCTGTAGCGTTCTCCGCTCGGAGATCCGCTCAAACTTTTCGATATTCAATAAAGCGGCAGGGATGCCAAGAACGATAGCCAGGGCTTTCCTGCGATTAATGTCCTGAATATACTCCATCTTTTCAGCCTCTCGGTCGTTGACTCTGCCATCAGCGTTAGCGTTGCCAGAGTAGCCATTCAAGATGGGCCATTTCGATAGTATCGTGAAAGGGGCTTTTTTTAAGATCGTTATAGATGGAGACGATACGCTCGATACTGATGCTCGCATGGATTTCTTTGAGCGCTGGCAATGCTGTCGCGGCCAGACTGGCCGCCTCATCGAAATCTTTTTGTTTGAGATACGCCTGCGCGAGATAGACATCTCTATAGGCGTTACGGCGTCTATTCAGCGGGTTATCTGCAATCAAAGATAATTCACGGATCGCATCACCAGGACGACCGAGAGCTATGAAGGCGTCACCCTTGTCAATATGATAACGCCCAGTATCGATTTTGAAGGCATGCTGGTCCTCACCCTTTCCTTTGCGCGCGATGGTGCCAGCCTGATCCATCATATGAAGTGCCTGGGTACGCTCTTTCTCAGATCGCGCGCCTCTTGCGATGGCATGTCCCCCGTTGAGCAGAATAGAGCTGATAACCGGCTCTGGCAGTCTCTCTTTCAAAGAGAGAGCAAGCTGAAAATCATCTCTGGCGGGATGCAGGGCTTGTACATCATTTAATACATTGGCCTTGTCCAGCAAGATTTTTCCGCGACGACATAGCGCGACAGCATAGTGTTCATCGCTATTGAGATGCCCAGCTAATTTGACGGCCAGGTTTGCATAGAGTAGTGCATCGTCAAAACGCTGGAGGTCACGTAAGATAGTGGCGGTTAGACGGTAGTAGCCAATCAGGAGTTCATAGCGCTCGGTTTTCTGTGTTTCTGTTTTCACATGGGGAAGTTCCTGGCGGAGAAGGGCAATCCAGTCATAAATACTATTCATCAGAGCTTGTCCCCCATACGTATAATTGGACTCCTGATACACCTGGAGGGTTTGTCGGCATTGGGCGACATCTAAAATGACATCTTTTGATGTATGGATTGTCGGGCATTGGGCCGTTTTGTGAATGACGCGAGATGCCTTGAGGAGTTCTTCCTGGGTCGTAATGCCTAATAAAGCTGGGGGAATGGCTAACAGATGGGCCAGGAATTGTCTTCTTTCAAAGGTAAAGCCTTTATCTCTATTTTCCATGTCGCGTATGGTCTGTTCTGATATTCCTAAAATATATGCCAGATCTGCCTGTGTCCAGGCTGACCCATTTTCATGCTTTTTCCAATAGCGATAGTGCTTGAGAGCCTGGCCTGGTCTGGGAAAGCCATCTGGACTCTGTTCAAAAGGCTGGATATGTTGTTTCTTGAACTCGCCAGTGATTGTCTGAAGCTCTTGCGTTACATCTTCAAGCCTGACTACACCAAACAGCCTGGGATCGATGTCGAGTATCTGGACTAGTAAGCACCTCCGTTCAAAGGTAAAGCCGATATCGTGATTTTCCAGGTTCCCAATTTCCCAAACAGAAACGCCTAGCGCTACAGCAACCTCTTTGCGTGTCCAATGTTTACCATTTTCTCGCAACGTGTGCTTGCGATAATAGCTGAGAATCTGGCCAGGACGGGGAAAAAGGTCTTTTCCTCGCTCAAAGGCGGGGAAGCCAAATGCAATCCACCAACTATCCTGGGCGCTCATAATCATCCTCCAACGTAGCAGCATCATACCATTACCAGAAAAGTATACAGTGTATTTTCATGGGGAGCAACAAGCGTACATAAATATAATTTACATGTGAAGGGATTGAACTTCTCATCAATGAGTATGTGGTATATAGTTTGAATAGTAAGAGATATTCTAACAAGTGCAGAATATTGCTATTTTAGCGTCATCTGAGTATTAAACCATTTAGATGGAATTGGAAAGAGAGTATGATCGATGAAGCACCCACAACCCGAACTTCTCATGATGGTTTGCGTGACGCCCAACGAGGTGATTGCGATGAACGCTGCGGCAGGTTTTTATCGGACGTATGGCAGGCAGCTTACGCCTCATCATCAGCTGTTTTGCCTGCTGCTGGAGCAGTATCTTCATAGGCTGTATATCCAGGTTCAGCAAAAGCAGCAGGGAGGCAACGCGTGGTAACGGCGCTCTTGCATATCCGGCGCGAGCACGGTTTGACCAGCGCCCAACTGGCGGAGGCGGCAGGTGTTCCGCTGAGAGTGGCGTATCTGGGCGAGATTGGCGGATTGGTGGGGGAGGAGGATGCCATGATGATTCTCAAAGCGTTGTCGCGCCTGACCGGCAACATCTATACAGTGGAAACGGTCGAATTGAATATGAAGGCGAGGAATAGCTATGAGCCAGCATCATCCCGGAAATCTGCCAGCGCTTCCGTTGGATCAGAGCGGCTTGCGGAGCATCGATAGTGTGATCGAGGGCTATCTGCCTCTGCTTGCCCGGCTTTATCCGACTCCACGGAGGACAATAGAGGTCTTGCGGGGTATACGGGATAAGCTGGCTCCCCTGCTCGAACCAGGAGGTTTTCCAGAAGGAAGGGCGATTGCTCTGACGATGGAGGAAGTGTGGGCGCTGGATATCGCGGTTCAGGGCTTCTCGGTTGCGGTGCGACGGCGGATCGCGCCATCGAATGAGCGCGATGGGGTGATTGCGGAACTCAATAAGCTGCATGTGTATTGTGAGAGGCTGCTCTCGGCTGGCAGGACTTGAGCGCTCAATTCGCTTTGAGAGTGGTATAATTATACAACTATCTAACTAGCAAAAGCGGCATTTCCGATATTTTGCTTTTCCCCTCCCCTCTGTTACTTGTTACCAAAGGGTCATCAACCCGCTCCACAGGGCGATGCAGCCCTGGTAACAGGCTGGTAACTGCTCTGACCAGCCAAGTTTGTGACAGGTGCTTTCCAGAGAAAAGCTGACTCATTTGCTCTGCCTCTCGATGGGTGTCACAGACTGAACAAGTCAGAGCAGTTACCTGTTACCGGCTTGTTACCAGCCTGTTACCGTTTGAATGAGCCAGAGCAGTCATCTCGTGTCCCTTCTCACACGCTTCTCTTTCAAAAGTGTTGGGGAGGGAGGAGAGAGGTGGTGGGCTACCGCGCACGATAAATCGGCGGAGGTGTCCGCAAGGGATGACCTGCGGCCCCCGGTGAACCGACCTCTCTGCGGGGTTACCAGGGTGCGCAAAGCTTATCTTGACACCAGAGGTTCTCCTAATACAGACAAGTTGCACTGATGTCAGTTAGCGTGATGGCGTGCCCAGTTTTCCTTCCAGAGGTAGGATCTTGCGAGCATCTCTTCGGCGCTCTTCATGGCGAACTCGCTGACGTTGCCGCCCATGATGTGGGCAATTTCGCGGACGCGTTGCTCCGGGCGCAGCTCATTGACGATGGTCATGGTGCGATCGTCAAAGATCTGCTTATTGACGTTGTAGTGCGTATCGGCAAAGGCGGCAATCTGCGGCAGGTGGGTGACGCAGATGACCTGATGGTTGTGTGTCAGTTGCCAGAGCTTTTCGCCCACCACTTGCCCGCTGCGCCCACTGATGCCGGAGTCGATCTCGTCAAAGATCAGGGTGGGCGTGGCATCCGCGCTGGACAGGATCGTTTTGAGCGCGAGCATCAAGCGCGATGTCTCACCGCCAGAAGCGATTTTGGTGAGCGGCTTAAAGGGCTCGCCAGGGTTTGGGGCGATGAGAAACTGGACGTGATCGATGCCGGTCAGGTCACAGGCGTAGGACTCTTCCGGCTGATCGTTGATGCTGGCTGGTACGCCCTCCGGGTCGGGGACCTGAACGATCTCAACCTGGAAGCGTGCTCGCCGCATATTCAGATCGTTCAACTGCTCTTCCATAGAAGTGGCGAGATGAAGGGCAGCCTCGGTACGACGCGCTGACAGCAGTTGGGCAATCTCACCAATCTCGCGGCGGAACTGCCCATCCTGCTGCTGGAGTTTGGCGATGATTTCTCCGCGGTTGGTGATGGTGTCCAGTTCGGCCTGGTCATCGGCGGCGCGTTGCAAGATCTCTTCGATATCATGGCCGTATTTGCGCCTGAGTTTAGCGATAAGATCGAGGCGTTCCTCAATGTCGGCCAGGCGGTGGGGATCATCCTCGATATCGGCTTCATAGCTGCTAATGCTCGTCGCGACATCCTCTAACTGAAAGACCGCTTCCGAAAGGCTCTCCTCGTACTCCTGCATACTCTGATCGAGGCGGACCAGTTCACTCAGACTGCGCTGGGCGACGCGCAGTTGATCGAGGGCGGGCTTGAAATCATCATCGCCACGCTCGCCCCCTTTGATAGAGCCATAGATCAGTGCGCAGAGTTCGCGTAAGCGTTCGGCATTGTTGAGCACTTTACGCTCGGCCTCCAACTCCTCCAGTTCGCCGGAGCGCAGACTGGCCTTAGTGATCTCTTCGATCTCGAAGCTCAGAAACTCGGCTCGTCGCTCCTGTTCGCGCTCATTTTGCAGCAATGTTTGCAGTTGTTTACGGGCATTGCGCCACTCGGTCACTTTGCGGGCCAGCTCTTCCCGCTGTGGCTGCACCTCGGCATAGCGGTCCAGGAAATTGATATGCTGCTCTGGCCGCAGCAGGCTCATATGCTCGCTCTGGCCATGAATATCGACGAGCCAGCTCGCGACCTGCTGCAGGAGTTGCTGCGAGAAGGCACGCCCGTTGATGCGGGCCACGGTGCGTCCAGAGCGGAAGATATCGCGCGAAAGAATGATCTGCCCATCCTCTGGCGTGATATCGTACTCGCTGAGCAGCGTTGCCAGGGCCACGCGGGCATCGGCGCTATTGGCGTCGGCCTGTCGGGCGCGGGTGTGATTGTTTTCCGCGTACTCAAACGTTTCGAACAACGTCTTTGGTCCACTGGAGGTTGCGGAACCTACAGGTTCTAACTCCAGCAACGATTCATGGCTGACGGGTGGCAGCGCTTCAAGCGAGAAAACGCCCTCCACAGTAGCGCGGTCGCATCCGGCTCGTACGAACTCCGCGCCGATTTTACCACCCAGCAGCGCATTGACTGCATCAATAATAATTGATTTGCCTGCGCCCGTCTCGCCGGTAAAGACATTGAATAAACGGTTGAGGCGCAGGTGGAGACTATCGATGATAGCGAAGTCTTTGATGCTTAACTCAAGTAACATAATGACTTTCGGTGGCGCTCACGG
>Ga0070730_10001727_pt1 | contig 20722 bp, 13 predicted proteins | sample Coa_R1_3_FD_66447 | JGI IMG/M metagenome (GOLD analysis project Ga0070730, IMG submission 66447) | Surface soil microbial communities from Centralia Pennsylvania, which are recovering from an underground coalmine fire - Coalmine... | ecosystem: Environmental > Terrestrial > Soil > Unclassified ... | reverse complement strand
TGCAGGTGTATGCCCTCGACGTCTCGGGGTGCTCCCAGCTGACGGGCTGGCCGGCCGGGGGCATCGCGGGGCTGGGGCGCCTGACCGCCCGGAATTGCCCCGGCCTGCGCAGCTTGCCGGACGGGCTGGGGAAGCTCTGGCAGCTGGATGTCAGCGGCTGCCCGGGCCTGACCGCCCTGCCGGAGGGCCTGCAGAGCGCCTGGATCGACGTGGCCGATACGCCGATCACCCAGCTGCCGGCTTCGTTGCAGCCCGCCCGCCTGCGCTGGCACGGCGTGGAGGTCGAGGCCCGGGTCGTCTTCCACCCCGAGACGATCACCGCCGACCAAGTCTTGCGGAGCGCGAACAGCGAAACGCGCCGCGTGCTGATGGAGCGGATGGGCTACGAGGCCTTCCTGGCCCAGGTGCAGGCGGAGGTGCTGGCCCAGGACCGCGATGCGGGCGGCCCGCGCCAGTTGGTCCGGGTGCGGATTCCCGACGACGAGCCGCTGGTCTGCCTGGCCGTGCGCTGCCCGTCGACCGGCCGCCAGTACATGCTCCGGGTGCCGCCGGCACTGCGCACCTGCCATCAGGCGGCGGCCTGGATCGCCGGCTTCGACAACGCCGACCAGTACCAGCCGATCATGGAGACGTGATCGGCCCGCCGGCGGCCGGGATGCGCTCCAGGACGCCGTCGCCGAACACGTCGTAAAGCTGCAGCTGCGGCAGGTGGACATAGCCGATATGGCAGCCGCAGGTCTGGTTGGGGCAGGGGCGTGGGCGCAGGATCGCCTCCCAGCCCGGCGTGTAGATATTGCCCAGCGGGGCCTTGACGAAATGGCAGCGGCGCACCGTGCCGTCGCCGTCCACGGCGATCACTGTATGGCCGGTGCGGCAGGCCTGGCCCCGGCTGGCATGGTCCTGGGCGTTGATCGGAAACAGCGGATCGACCGCCGTAAAGCGCGCCAGGTGCTCCGCGGCATAATACGCCGGCACCCGCTTGTAGGCGTTGATCCAGAGATAGACATGGGGTGGCAGCGCCTGGCGCAGGGCCTCGATTTCGTCCGCCTGGGCGCGCAGGCCCACTACGCCGACGCTATAGCGCACGCCCCGCCGGTCGAGCTCGGCGCATTGGGCCAGAAACCGGGCGCGAGAGGTTTGCGTCGGGTGATAGGTGGCCCAGAGAGCCAGGCGGCGCGTGTCGCAGGCGTCTACCCAGTCCAGCCGGCAGGAGAGATTGGTCTGGATGGCGGCCTTGACGACATGGGGCAGTTGCGTCAGGCGGGCCAGGGCCTGTTGATAGCGCTTGCGGATCAGGGCCTCACCCCAGGGCGTGAAGAGGATGCCGATCTGGTCCGCGGCGCGCCCAGCCACCCAGGTGACGAACCGCTCCAGCGCCGCGGCGTCGGCCGCATGCTCGGCCCGGCTTTCGGCGTGCTTGGCAAAGGGGCAATAGCCGCAGGCGTAGTTGCAGCTCGACAGTGGCCCCCGATAGAGGATCGAGAGATTCATCGTGGCTCGTAGGCCTCCATTAGAGCCACCGCGGCCGGCGAATAGAGCCAGGGGCCGATCGTGTCGGACCGCTCCAGGCCGGCCGCGGTGAGCTGCAGCCGGTCGTCGCTGGCGACCGCCAGCCCGCAGGGCGCCAGCTGCTGCAGGGCGGGCAGATCCTCCCAGACATCCGAGCCAAAGCGGCGCCGGTACGCCGCCAGGGCCAGCCCCTCCACCTGCAGCAGCGACTGGATCACGTAGCGGCGGCGTTGGTCGTCCGCGCCCAGCCGGTAGCCGTAGCCGGCCACGGCGAAGGCGGCATCCGGTCGCGCCAGATAGGCCGCCAGGATGGCCCGCACCCCCGCCGCGCCGACTGCATACTCATTGGAGTAGTGGAGCCCGCGCGTATACGAGCGCGCGCCGCAGCCCAGGCCGACCATGCCATCCTCCTGGCAGCAGTAGACCGGCCCGGCGTCGGCCGGGGCCCCGGCGGCGCGGAACATGCGCATCGACACCTGCGTGTAGCCGGCGGCCAGCAGCAGATCGCGGCCGGCGCGATAGCAGGCCAGGCGGATGTCGGCCCCGCCGCGCGCGTGGCGGCCCAGGCCGGTCAGGGGCCGGGTGTAGAGCGGATAGAGATAGAGCTCCTCCGGGGCGAAGCGGAGCGCCGCGCGCAGGGAATCACACCAGCTGGCCACCGTCTGCCCGGGCAGGCCATAGATCAGGTCGACGTTCAGGATCGGGAAGCCGGCCGCCCGGATGTGCGCCAGGGCAGCGGTCACGACGGCGGTTTGCTGGGCGCGGCCGGCGGCCTGGGCCTCGGCGGCGACGAAGCTCTGGACCCCGATACTGATGCGATCCACTCCCCGCTCGCGCAAGGCGGCCAGCCGGTCGGGCGTGGCCGTGCCGGGCGAGGTCTCGACCGAAATGGGCGTGGCCGCCAGGTCGACGCCGTAGCAATCGGCGACCAGGTCGAAGAGCCGGTGCAGCTCGGGGACGGTCAGGTAGGTCGGGGTACCACCGCCGATCGCCAGCCGCGCAAACTGCGCCGGCCCGATGGCCGCCTGCACACGCTGCGCCTGGCGGGTGAGGGTCGCCAGGTAGGTCGTCGCCAGGTCCTCGTGGGGATTGGCCAGCGTAAACAGGTTGCAGAACCCGCAGCGCATCTCACAGAAGGGCACGTGGATGTAAAGAAAGAGCGCCCCGCGGTCCTCGGCGGCCCAGAGATCGCCCAGCGGCACCGGCGCCGCCAGTGGCCGGTAGGCGGTCTTATGCGGATAGGCATAGGTGTAGGACCGGTAGGGCGTCTCGGCCAGCAGGGCGGGAAGATCGGTCATGGCGGGTCCTGGGGGAGCACGAATTCGGCGTAGGGCACCGTCCAGACGACGGGATGGGCCAGGCGGTGGCCGCGGTAGCCGTCCTCGCCGTAGGCCGTGCCGTGGTCCGAGCAGACGATGGCCAGCAGGGGCGCCCGGCGGCGGAGGGCGGCGAACAGCGGCGGCAGCTGCCGATCGACATAGGCCAGCGCGGCGGCCTGCGACGCGGGGGAATCCTGCCGCGCGCCGGGCAGGAAGATGTGGTTGGGCGGATGGAGCGCCGCGACGTTGAGGAACAGAAACACCCGCCGGTCCGGCGGCAGGGCGGCGAGCCGGGCGACCGCCAGCTGGACCTGGTGCTCCGTGGACTGCGGACTTTGCACGCCGAGCTGCGGCGCCCAGTGGCTCTCCGCGAACAGCCCGGGCAGCACCTTGCCCAGGGGACTGCGCTGATCGAAGAAGCCGACCCCGCCGATACAGATGGTGTGATAGCCGCGGCCGGCCAGCCCGCTGACGATGTCCGGGGTGTCGAAGACGGCCGTTTCGCGGGCGGTCGTCGTGCTGCCGGGAAAGCGCAAGGCAAACAGGCGCGGGTGGCGGCCCGGGGCGGCCGGGGTGGGCAAGAAGCCGGCGAAGAAGGCCTGGTGGGCGGCAAAGGTAAAGCTGCCCGGGGAGTGGCGCGCCTCCCATGCCCCGCCGGGCAGCAGGGCCGCCAGGTGCGGCGTCTGCCCGGCCGCCAGGGCGCGGCGGGCCACATCATAGCGCAGCGTGTCCAGCGTCAGCAGGAGGATGTCGTGGCTGCCCAGCAGCGCCGGCATGTCGATCATCCCGGCGCCCTCACGCGGCCGCCCGGGCCTGGGCGGTCAGGGCCACGATCTCGGCCTCGTAGGGGTCGCGGCCGGCATGCAGCGTATCGTAAAGCAGGTCGCCGAAGGCGTTGACCTCGCCGACGACATGAGATTGATAATCGGCCGTGATCAGCAGATCGATCCCGGCGTAGAGGCTGGCCGGGAACTGGTGCATGACCTGCGTGCAGGTGGCCGCGGCGGCCGCCCACCCAGCCGCGCCCAGGCGGGGCAAGATCGCCGCCAGGCCCGCCCGCTCGTTCGCCAGGTGCAGGTTGGTCAGCGGCGAGCGGCTCAGGCGGACGACCACGTGCTGCACCTGGCCGGCGATCACCAGCACCCGCAGGTCACAGGTGCGCGCGCCGAGGCCGGCCTTGGGCACCCACTGCTCGACCTGCACCCGGTGCCGGCAGAGGGCGTCGATCAGGACCGCGATCTCGCGTGGGTCGCGGTAGACGCGGATGCGGCGCGAATTATAGAGCGCCACGCCCCCCGCCCTGGGGACCATCTCCACCGTCGTCGTCGCCTGGTGACGGCCCCCGGCCACCTGGTAGGCTACCACGCCCGAGGCGCTGGAGCCGTGCGCGAGCTTGACAAACACCCGCGGCTGGCCGGTCGCCGTCATGCGCGCCCGCAAGTCGGCATACGAGGCGACCGGCCCGAGGCTCGCCGGCACGGGCACCCCGGCGGCGGCCAGGATCGCCTGGCAGTGCCGCTTGTCGAACATGAGGGCGATGCCGGCCGGCGGGCTCATCAGCCGATGCGGGGGGGCGGCGGCCAGTTGGTCCTGGATTTGCCGGAGCACGGCGCAATAGCCCAGATACCACTGGCGCGGGTAGCGGATCGCGCCTTTGTCGCACAGGAGGGCGGCCGCGGCCGGCCCGGAGAGGCGGGCATAGTCGCCCTCCGGGTCGGCGCAGGCGGCACCGGCCACGAGAATCGCCTGCTCGGTCGGGAAATCGCGATCCGGCGACTCGATGCGCACGACCGTGCCCGGATGGACGAGGGTGCGCAGATCGACCCGGCCGGCGATCAGATCGGGGTAGGCGACGACGTGCGCCGGCGGCTGCCCCTGGCGGGCGAGCGCCGCCTGGAAGAGGGCCACGCGGCGGGTTTCCGGGCCGCCGATCACCAGCCACTGCACCGGTTGCTGCTCCTGCCTACTCGCCGACGGCCACGAACCGCGCCGACTCGTCGTCCCCGTCCTCCACTGCTTGCCGATCGCTGGTGTCCACGGCGATCGGCAAGGCCTGCAGCCGGGCCATCATCGCCTCAGAGCAGTAATGATGATGCAGATCGAGCCGCGTGAGCCGGCGGATGGCCGGGCTGGCCAGCAACGCCTCGGCCCCCAGGTCGCCCAGGGTGCCCAGCGACAGATCGAGCACCTGCAGCCGCTCCAGGATCGGTGCCCCGGCCAGCGCCGTGGCGATCTCGTCGGCGATCTCGCTGTCGCGCAGGCCCAGATAGCGCAGCCGGGGGAACCGGCTGCCCGCCAGCAGGGGCTGCAGGTCGGCGACGGTCGCGTCGCCGCCGTAATCCGGGGTGCCCAGCCAGAGCTCCAGGTGCTCCAGGGCGGGCAGGTCGGCCCCGACGACGTCTTGCACCACTTCCGGGCTGAGCCCGCCCGCCTGCACGATCAGGGTTGTGAGCTGGGCATGCTGCACAGGGCCGAAGTGGAGCCCGTTGCCGCCCCGGACACACAGCTGCTTCAGCTGCGGATAGGCGGTGAGCAGCGGCGAGAGGTCCCCTTGTTCGATCCAGGAGATCTCGTTCTCTTCCGACACAACATCGCCCAGGAAGAGCGCGGTCAGGCTCGGCAAGCGGGCCTGGGCCGCGACCAGGGCGCTAACCACCAGCTCGACGGTGCCCGCCGTGCCTTCGTCGAGATCCCACCAGGGGCCGACGACGAGGGCGGGCACCTGGCGGCTGGCCGGGTCGGCCAGGAACGCGTCGAGCTTCGCGGGCCAGGGCAGCGCATGCTTCTCGTCCCACGCCTGCCCGATCCGGTACGCCGTCGTCTCCGCCTGAGCCAGCGGATGGCCAGGTCGCCACTCGACCACCCGGTAGCCCGCAAACCGGGTGCTATGCTCGTAAACCTCCATGCCTTCCTCCTCCGCAGGGTGGTGCGGCGCGCCCGGCGCCGGCGAGAACCTGCGCCCAGCTTACGCCAGGGGCGGCGGCTTGTCAAGCGGCCCGTTGTCCCGTTGCCCTACCAGGGCCAGGACCTGCGCCTGCGCCTGGGCAGCCGGCGACCGGGTGTCCCGCGGGTGGGGCCGGGGACTGGCGCTGGCGGGGCCGGGGGCCGGCCCAGCCCGTCGGTAGGAGCGGGCTCCGTCCGGGCGGGTCGCTCACGGGTCACCCAGGGTCCGTCATGACCGAGTCCCCGGCCAGCGCGGTCAGTCCTCCACCACCTCCACCCCTAAAGGGGGTGGAGGTGGTGGAGGAGGACTGCCGGACCGGGACCAACGGCGGGCCGAGTGCGGAATGCGGAGTGCAGCCCGCCCACCGCGCCGCCGGCGATCGGGTGCCCCGCGGGTGGGGCCGGGGACTGGCGCTGGGGGGCGGGGCCGGCCCAGCAGGGGGGCGGGGTCTGGAGCGGCCAGACGGCCCGCCCTGCCGCGGGCGGAAGACGGAGGGTGGTCCTCGGCGGTAGGAGCGGGCGCCATCCGCGCGAACTTAAGATCGGGCTCATCCTCTGGCGTGCTAGTCGGGGTCGGGGCGGGTCGCAGACCCGCTCCTACCGCGGCTCGACGTGGCCCGTGCCTGCGTCGAGATCCCACAAGGGGCCGATGACGAGGGCGGGCACCTGACGGCTGGCCGGGTCGGCCAGGAAGTTGTACAAGACTCGGCAGCAAGCTATAATATAAGGGCGGCCGCCGGGTGGGCGCGGAAACACGATGGGCTGGCGAGTGGACCGGTCGGCGGTGACACTGCCGGTGGACATTGACCGGTCCACGGCAGCTGCCGGCATGACGACAAGGGTACTTGGCATGCCATTCCGGGGTAGCTCAGTGGGAGAGCACTCGGCTGAACCGAGAGGGCGCTGGTCCGAATCCAGCCCCCGGATCCATGCTTGGGGGATGACACACGATGCCGAGCAACGAGCCGGAGACGCCGGACGATTCGGCGAAGCCCCGCGTGGGATCGGGCTACGCGCTGTTCCAACTCGCGAAAGCCTTCACTACCGAAGCCCAACATCCTGACCCGGCGACACGTGAACGCGCCCATCAGCGGATGGCTAACTGGACCAGGGTTTTCCACGGAATTCTACAGGGCACGCTTGCCGTCGGCTCCAGAGCGCCTCTGACCGGCACGCCCAACTGGGTAACCCTCAAGGTCCTCACTGGCGGCTTCGCTACCGGAGAGCTGCTGGCCGCCGGGCCGTTGCAAGCACATGAACGGGCACTGTTAACCCAACGGCCCCCGACCTCAGAAGCTGATGCCCGGCGCCTGCTCAATAGCTACTACCTCACCGATGCCGGACTGGCCGCCCTGCAAGAGTTATTGCAGTCCGGCTGTTATGCGATGAACGTTCCTGAAGAGGGCGCCCTGCTGGTCGTGGCCTGGCTCGTCCAAAACGGCTATGTCGCGCCAGCCCAGGAACTCCTGGAGACCATCGCGCCCTGGTTCGCCCAACTGCGCTTCTATCCCATCCCGACCGCACATGCGCGGCCAGGCGGATCTCATGTGTTCCTCCAAGACGTGGGCAGCACGATTACCCGCCTCCAGCAGATCCGGCCGAACCCGCATATCCTGGCCCAGCAAGAAGCCGTCTGCGTCTGGACGCCGCTCTATGATCGCCTGATCAAACTCTTCTTGGAAACGGTCGCCGGCGACCTCCCCACTCTCCGCGGCGATGCGGGCCGTTGGGTGCGGTCGGCCAGCGGCGCCTTCCCGGTACAAGGCGGCTGGCCCTGCCAGCACTATCCCGCCGACTGGGCGGCCCGCGCCACAGCCTTGCTCCACGACTGTGACGCGCAGCGCGCCCAGCACACGCGCTGCGGGAAGCCGGAGCGGGCCAAGGACCAATTCGCCCAACTGCGGGACTACCTACGGCGGTGCGTGCAGGACCCGACCTCCCTACGCGGGCGGGATGTGGGCCGCATCCGGCTCATCCTGGCGGGCTATCTGACCAAGCGCGGCACACCGGACTCGGCGCAGTGCCGAGCGCGGCGCGCGCACCAAGTCCAACACGCGAGCGCGCCCACCTTCCAAGAGATTGCCGCCGTCGTCGTACCCCGGCTCCAAGCCTACCCGCTGGATGAGGGCCTGGAGGACCTCGGCCCTATTACCCAACCGATTTCGCCGCCAGAGGCGGAACAGTGGCAGATCCCCGTGGGCACCCGCGTCCCCGCATCACTCCAAGAAAAGGTGCAACGTTGTCTGAGTGCTACCGTGGAAGTCCTGGTGGCGCGGGGCTTGATCACGTCGGGTTCCACGTTAGCCCGCGTGCTGCCCCAGATCAGCGCGGGGGTGCGGGCGGCGGGCTTCGCCGATCTGGCGCTGCGGCGCTTGTTTGCCACCGTCTATGCGGCCTTCCGGCGCCGGCGGTCGCTGCTCTTGCTGAACCTCGAAAAGCAGGTGCAGATCGAAGAGCTTCCCTGGGTGGCGGCCATCGATCATTTGCGGAGCAATAACCTCTCAGCGCAGGAGCTGGCGCGGCAAACGCTGGCGGAAGTGACCCTGCTGACCATTTCAGCTTTTCCCCACGCGATCCTGCCGAACAAGCTCCTGCAAGAGTTACGAGCATTGGGCAAAACGGCAGAACTCGATCTGCCGCTGGTCGCTGAACTAGCGGCGGATATCTTCATGGGCGAGTTCTCCGGGAAGTTTCTGGCGGCCGCCAAGCAAGCCGCGGCGATGCTGGATCAGACGCTATACGCCACCTACTATGGCATTGATTATGCGCAGATCCGCACGCTGCCCGAGGTGCCGCCCGTCAAACGGGAATGGTATCGGCCGACGCCGCCCAGCCCGTTCGCCCAGCTCTGCGCCGCGCGGGCGGGCGTGAGCCTCGACACCTGGGACCCAGCCACCAACGGGATGATCATCGAACAACAACAGATTCTCACCACCCAGAACCTGGCGGTGCTATTCGTGGCGCTCGACTTGGCCGCCGCCTTACGAGACCAGCTGGCGGATCTGCCGCGGCACTGTTTTCACTGGATCTGTAAACGCCAACAGGTCAAGGTGAACGATTGGCACACGGGCTTGATCCACATCAAGAACACCGCCTACGCCTGGCGACAAATGATCTTCCTTCTCGCACTACTGCCCCCGCCCACCGTTACCGAGTTCTTGCGCTGGGCGGAAGAATACTTCAGCCAGCAACCGGAGGCATTCCGTAATCGCTTCCGTCCCGCCTTGACAGGTTTGGTGCTGGCTTCAGAAGGCCAACCGCTTGACGGTGATGCTGCCCAGCAGGCCGGGGCGCGACGCTTGCTGGGCTGGTCTAAGACAAGGCATTGGCTACTTACGGATGGTCGTTGACCCCTATGGCGCAAGATCCGACAACCTGGCGGCAGCAGGGCATCACGGCGGCGCAACAGGGGGATCGCGGCGCGGCGCGGGTGGCCCTGGAGCGGGCCGTCCAGGCGGACCCCGGCGATGCCGTGGCCTGGTTGTGGCTGGCCGCCGTGCAGCCCGATCCGCGGCAGGCCTTGGCGGCGCTGGAACGGGTGCTGGCCCTGGACCCCACCCAGCCGCAGGCCCAGGCGGGCGCCGCGACCCTCCGCGCCCAGCTCGGGATAGCCGCCCCGCCCAGCGCGCCACCGCCCGCCCCCCCGCCGCCCGCTCCGGCGCCGCCCCCGGCGCCGGCTGCAGCGGTCGCGCCCGCGTTGCCCGCTTCGGCGCCGCCTCTAGCGCCCCCCGCCGCGGCCGCGCCGGCGTTGCCCGATCTGCTGCAGCAAGGACTCGCCGCCGCCCGCGCGGGGCGCTGGGCGGAAGCCCAGGCCGCCCTGACGGCCGTGGTGCAGCAGGACGAGCGGAACGAAGCGGCCTGGTATGCGCTCAGCACGGTGCTCGAAGACCCGGGGCAAGTCGAGATCGCCCTGGAGAATACGCTCCAGCTCAATCCCGACCATGCTGGCGCCGCGGCGGCGCTCCAGCGCTTGCGCGAGCAGACTGCCGCGGGCGTGCCGCCGGGCCCGCCGGCCGCCGAGGCGGCCGCGCCGGTGGCGCCTGATACACCGGAGGCGGTGTTCGCGCAATTGATCGGGCATGTGCTGGGTGGGCGTTACCAGGTGCTCGCGATCTTTCCCAGCCTGAACACGATGCTGTTGCTGGCCAACGATATCGACAACGGCAATTACGTCTTGCTCCGGCCGGTGACGGGCGGAGGCACGGCCCGGCGGGTGGCCCCTCGGGGCGCGTTTGTCTATCATGGACAGCCGTTCGTGCTCAGCCCCATCGGCCTGGATGGCGTGCCGTTGCGGACTTTCATGGGCACCATCGGCCACATGCAGCCCCGCCAGGTGATCACCTATGGCCGCCGCCTGATCCAGCTGGCCCGCCGCCGGTCGCAGCGCCTGCTGGCCCGCCGCTCCTGGCAACCGGAGACGATCTTCCTGACGGCCGATGGTGCCCTGGACCTGAGCGCTTCCGCCCCCGCAGCCGAGGGTGACGCGCCCGCGCCGACGGCGTGGTCGCCGCCCGAGCAGCGCGCCGGGGCGCCCCTCGACGAGCGCGCTGATGTCTACCTGGTGGGCGCTTTTATGCACTTTCTGGCCACCGGCCAGGAGCTGCCGGCCCCGGTGGCCGGCGGCCCGCTGGTCGCGCCGCTCCTCGCCCCGGCGCCCGCGCCCGCGCCCGGGGGGGAGTCCAGTCCGCCCGTCGCGCTCGGCACGGTGATTAGCCGCGCCGTGCAGCCCGCGCCCGCCGACCGCTATCCCACGCTGGCCGCGCTCGACGCCGCCCTGGCGACACTGGAGGCCACGGTGGCGAAGGCCGACCGGCAGGCCACGCCCCCGCCGGTCTTACCGGCCTGGTGGGGGCAAACTACCCCCGGGCGGGACCTGCTCGGGCGGACGGTGTTCGGCGTCTGCCTGGTGCTCATCCTCGGGGCGGGGGTGTTGCTGCTGGGTCTGAATCCTGGCACGCGGCTGGGAAACCCGGGGGCGGCCTCCCCCGTGCCGTCGCCGCCCCCGGTGCTCAGCCCCGCCCCCCCCACCGGTGGCCCCCTGGCGCCCGGCGCGGATATCTTCGCCGCGGGCGGGCGGGCGAGTATCGATCACCTCCAGATTCGGCATGTCGATCGCCGCGCCGCGGATCGCCCCACCGTCTACTTCAGCGTGGTCAGCACCGATACCCGGCCGGTGGGGGACCTCAGCGCGGCGGATTTCACCCTCACGGTCGATCAGACGCCCGTGCCCGATCTGCAGGTGGCGAACCTGACCCAGATCACGGCGACCGTGGCGACCTACCTGGTGGTGCAGACGGGCGGGATGGTGACCACGACCCAGCTCCAGGCCCTGCAGCGCGCCGCCGGCGCGCTGACCCAGATCCTGACGCCGACTTTTCCCCTGGGCCTGGTCGCCTTCGCCGACGACGCGCGCCTGGTGCAGGACCTGACGATCACTCCGTCGCTGGTCCTGACCGGTCTGGCGGCCCTGCAACCGGGGGGCCACACGGCCCTGTACGATGCCCTGGGCCTGGTCGCCAGCGCGGCGCCCCAGCAGCCGCAGCCGGTGGGGATCATCCTGCTCAGCGACGGGACGGACACGGCGAGCCACCCATACGATGCGGCCGCGGTTCTCCGTCTCTGCCGGCAGCAGGGCATCCCGATCGACGTCGTCGGCTGGCATCTGGGGCCGGACTACCAGGGCGCGGCCCTCCAGATGCTGGCGCGCCAAACCGGGGGGGAGCTGCTGGAGGTGACCGATCCGGCCCAGCTGGAGGATCGCTATCGCCGGCTGGCCGGCCTGATCCGTGGCCAATACCGCGCGCTGCTGCCCGGCCCCGCTCTCCCGGCCGCGCTGACGCTGACCACCCAGGTCGGCGACAAAACCTTTCAACAGCACTGGCCCAGCCTGCAGCCCTAGCCCAAATTACGTTGACTGGTCGGGAGGGATCTGCTACAATAGCAGTAGGCATTAGCAGCCAGCTTTGAATCTCAGCAATGCCCGAGCCCTCTCGATCTCCTTGATCCTAACCAGCCGTTGTACTGCATCCAGGAGAATCCATATGAATAACAGCATCGCTTGCTTTGTTCGCGGCTGCCCGCATCCGGTAATCGGCCAGTGTGCCGGATACAACCATCCGTGTGGCCGCTTCTACTGTGCCCAGCACTCCCTAAACCGACTTTGTGGCGAATGCGGTACTGAATATACCACTACGGCACACCAAGCAGCAAACCAAGCAGCGCTGGAACAGCTGGCCATCGAATACGAAGCTAACGCTCGTACTATTGTGAAACGTGAGAAAGGCAGTGGTTGGCGAGGCTGTTATGTAATTCCCCTCAGCCTTTTAGGACTTTCTTCACTACTGAGTTTTTTCATTCTTCTCTTCTCTCCATCTGGTTCTTATGGAGATCGAGATCTCTTCCTAATCCTGCTGGGTACTATGGCGTTCCTAGTGTTAGGCCCTCTAATTCTTAGCGATTATATGCGTAGTAGAGGTATCAAGAAAGAAATGGTATTGATCAGTCAAAGATTACCACACTTCGATCAGTTTTATAAAGAGTGGAAAAAGCAGCAAACCCAAGCTAGATTCAAAAAAATGAATCAAACAACAATGGCGATTATGATGGCAACCGGAACCACGATTGCGGAGGATCACGAAGCCCAGCAAAGGCGGCAAGCCTATCAAAATCTACAGGATCTGGCGGAGATGGCACGCAAAAGCAACCGACATTAGCAGTTTGTCGGAGAGATAGCTTGGTACTGGTCGACGAATTCGCTGACCGCGCCGCCCGTCTGACGCGCCTGATAGTTTTCGCGCCGCGAGATCTATAAGCACCGGCACTTCAGCACTTCAGTCTCCCGTTGACTGGCCGGGAAGGATCTGCTACAATAACAGTAGCCATTTAGTGGTGGGCATTGAATTCCGGTAATGTCTGCGCCCTCCCAATCTCCTTAATCCCAGCCAACCGTGCCGAAATTCGGAGCTAGTCGGAAGCCGGTCGTCTATGGCCCGCCAACAGACCCGCGCCCCACGCCGCCATCCGCCGCCGCCCAGCATCCTGGAATCCGACCAGCGGCTTTCGCGATCCCGACTCTGGCAGTGGCAGCGCGACTTCTTCACTGAGCAGGGCATCGCCGCCTGGCGCCAGGGCATCGTGCCGCACTATATCACGAGCAACCCTTTCATCGCCCAGGCCTACGCCCGCGTCGTGCTGGGGTTCTTGCGCGATAGCCTGGCCGATACCCGGCGCCCGCTCGATCTGCGCCGGCCGGTGTATGTGATCGAGCTCGGCGGGGGCTCCGGGCGCTTTGCCTACCACTTCCTGCAAAAATTCCTGCCTTTGTGGCAACAGTCCCGCCTGCACGCGATCCCCATCACCTATGTGCTGACCGACTTCGCCGCGCGCACCGTGGCCTACTGGCAGGCGCATCCCGCGCTCCAGCCCTTTGTGGCGGCCGGGGTGCTCGATTTTGCGTGCTATGATCTGGAGCGGGACCAGCACCTGACCCTGCTCCATTCGGGGGTGGTGCTGGCCCCGGGCACGGTCGCCAACCCGCTCGTCGTGCTGGCGAACTATTTCTTCGACAGCCTGCCCCAGGATGCCTTTTGTGTCGGCGACGGCCGGCTGTGCGAGAGCCTGGTGACGCTGACCAGCCCCACCCCGGAGCCGGAGCCCCCCGGCCTGGGCATCCTGGAACGGGTTCGGGTCATCTATCGCCCCCAGCCCGCGCCCGCCCCGTATTATGACGACCCCGATCTCGACGCCATCCTGCAGGCCTACCCGGCGCAGGTCGCCGCCACCACCTGGCTGTTCCCGAGCGTGGCCCTGCGGGGCCTGCGGACGCTGGCCGCCCTGGCCGGCGGGCGGATGCTGCTGCTTTCCGGCGACAAAGGCCACATTCGCGAGGCGGACGTTCCCGATCAGGCCGAGCCTCCCCTGGTCGTCCACGGCAGCATCTCGTTGCCGGTCAATTATCACGCCCTGGCGGAGTATGTGCGGCGCGCGGGGGGGCTGGTGCTCCATCCGCCGCACGTCGCGGCCCAGCTGACGGTCGGCGCGTTCCTCTGGGGGGCGCCGCCGGACGGCTTCCGCGAGACCACGCTGGCGTATACAGCGGCTATCGTGCAGGGCGGGCCGGATGACTTTTTCATGCTGAAGAAAGCGATTGAGCCCTATTACGACGCCCTGACTCTGGAGCAGCTGCTGGCGCACCTGCGGCTCAGCGGCTGGGACGGCAATATTTTCCGCGGCTGTTTTCCGGCGCTCCTGGTCCAGGTCCGCGCGGGCGCCATCGCGGAGCCCACGCGGCAGGCCCTTTATCACGCGGTGCAGCAGATCTGGGCGTTGCATTATCCCATCGGCGAGGAGCCGGACCTCGCGATGTACCTGGGCCTGCTGATGTATGAGCTAGGGTACACGCCCGAGGCGCGCGCGCTGTTTAATACCATCGAGGATAGCGAGGATAGCGAGGAACCGGCCGCGCCGCCATTGGGCCCCCGCCCGGTGGCCGCCAGCGTCCCATAGAAAGGATTTTCTGATGACAGAGCGCCACCCTCATGCCGCCCCCGCGCATACCCGGACCCCCCCCGCGCCCCAGCGGGCGCCGGACGGGCCCACCCGGCCCGGCGCGGCCGAAACGGATGCCGCGCGCGTCCCCGACCTGGCGCAGGGGGACGGCGCGGCCCGGCTGGCGACTCCCCGCCTGGATGGGCGGGGCAACAGCCCGATGCGGGCCGCGGCCGCGCTGCAATTGCAACGCCAGCTGGGCAACCACGTCGCGAGCCGCATGCTCCAACGCCGGGCCGCCCCCGCTCCCGAATCGGCCGCCCCCCCCGCGTCCACGCTGGGGTGGGGAGGCGGGGGGGGCCAGGCCGGCGCGTTGCTGACCGACCCGCGCCTGGCCGGGCGCGAGGCGCGCCCAGTGGGGCCGGGCGCCGCCCGCCAGCTCCAACGGATGATCGGCGTGGCCGCGGCCGGGGTCGTGCTGCAAGGAGTCGCCGGCCCCGGCGGCCTGGCCCTCCAGCGCAAGATGGGCGATCTGCCGGCCTACTCCGGCTCCACTGGGCGGGCGGGCAGCCCCTTGCGACGGCTGGTGGATCAAGTCACGGCCTACAACGATCTTGCGCTGACCGACACGAACTACGACCGCCAGTTAACCTTGCTCAAGGCCATTGACGGCCTGATCGGGCAATGCAGCGAGGCCAAGGACTATGTGACTGAGCTGGGCGCGGCGCTCACGCCCGAGCTGCTGCATGTGCAAAATCGGCAAGCCAGCCCGCCCCGACTCGGGGCCGGCCCACCGCCGCTCCCCGTCGACTTCAAGGCGAGCGGTGGGTCCTCTGGGTCCGGGGGGGGATCGCCCAGCAGCGTGTCCAGCGTGGCCTCGGTGAGCTCGCCCGCGCCCACCCCGCCCGCGCGGCGGCTGCCGCCCCCGCTGCCCAGCGTCGTCCCGACCGGCGATCCCCTGGTCAGCGCGCCGTTGTCGCTGCCGCGCCCCCCGCCCGGGCGGGGCGGGATGTCCGGCCCGCAGGGCCCGCTCGGGGGGAGCGGGCCCCCGCTGGGGCCGCCCCGCGCCCCGGCGCGGCCCCTCTCCGGCGCCGGGCCCGCGGAATCCAAGCACAAGCCGGTCGTGACCAGCGCGTCCGGGCCGAGTGGCGATCTCGCGCGCCCGGTGGCTTACGAGGATAAGGGTCCCGTGCGCATGTTCGCGAGCCTCGGGAGTGGGGGGGGCACGGATATCCAGAAAGCTTTCTACCAGATCGCGGAGCGTTTGCAAAGCGGGGGCTACGCCGAGACGATCGGCGAGGAGCAGCAGATCGCCGTGTCGACGCTGATCAGCAAGCTGGCGCCGGATGTCGGCACCTGGGACGTGGTCGCGCCTTCGGCCGGCGACCAGATTGCGCTGCGCAAGCTGATCGCGGCCGTGGAAGGCGGCAACAACAGCGCCGTGAATAGCGCGCTGGCCGGGCTCGGTATCGCCATCACCCCCGCCGAGGCCGAGGAGGAGGCCGTGCCCGCGACCCCGCCCGACTCCGGCGTCGCCCCCACCGGCGACGCCTATCAGCAGCGCCAGGAGGCGACGCTGGCCCGCCTGAACGAGGCCATCAAGGATGAGGTGAAGCAGCACGGGGCCGTGAATGCGGTGGAGCGCGCCGATCGGGAGGTGCTGATCGAGAGGGTCGAGGCGAAAGCCAAGACGGCGGTGAAAACGGGCGTGGGCGTGGCGTTGGGCTTCGTTCCCGTGCCGGGAGTGTCCCAGGTCTACAGCCTGGCGCTGGCCGTCAACCAGGTGCGCTCCACGCTGGGCCATATCCGCAACTTGAAGAAGATCCGCCGGGATATGCTGGCGAGTGGCAAGTCGGTGACGGATCTGAATTATATCATCGGCAAAAAGAACCAGCGCGCGATTCGTAGCGGCGTGGGCGGGGTGCCGATCGTGGGCTCCGCAAAATCGGCCGCCCTGAAGCTCAAGGGGTTCTACAAGCTCGCCCGCGGGACACGCGGGGTGCATCGCCAGGAAATTGCCGGCCGGCTGCGCGTGTCCGCCAACCAGGGCGACGTCGACGCCCAGCGGATCATCCTGGAGTTGGTGGGCGAGGATCAGTATAAAGCGGCGCTGCTGGGCCGCAACGGGGCGGCCCTGATCACGGCGAAAATGGCGTCCACCTAGCGCGGTGTAAGGAACCCCCCATGGATCCAGCCGCGCCCGCGGGCCCCCACCTGGGTGAGATACCCTACGCCCGGCTCCCGCTGTACGGCCGGGATGCGCTGCTGGCGCAGCTGGAGGCGGCCCTGGCGCGGGGGGAGTCGCTGGTCTTGTTTGGGCCGGACGGGCTGGGGAAGACGCAGCTCGCGGCGGAGCTGGCCTACCGGGCCCAGGAGTCGGGCCGCTGGCCCGGGGGGGTCCACTGGCTCGCCATGGACCCCGCGCCCGGCATCCCCCCCCCGGTGGCCGCCCCCCGCCTGTTGATTTTCGACGACCTGGCCGATCCCGCCCTGCTCGACCCCTGGCGCCCCCGCCCGGGGGGCAGCCGGGTGCTTGTCACCAGCCGGGATGCGGCCTGGGCGGCCCCGCCCTGGCGACCGCTGCTGCTGCCGCCGCTCGCCCCCGCGGCGAGCCGGGCGCTGCTGCTGGCGCCCCGCGCCCGGCAGCGCGGAGAGGCGGAACCCCCGTTGCCCGCCGATTCCCCGGCGGCCCCGGCCGTGGACGCCATCTGCGAGCTCCTGGGCGGCGTCCCGCTGGCCCTGGCCCTGGCGGGGGCCTATCTCGCGCAGGCGCCGGTATTGCCGCTGGATCGCTACCTGATCCAGTTGCGCCAGGCGTTGCGGACGCCGCCGCGGTTGCCCCCTCCCGAGCCTGGCGCGGCGCCGCCGGCGCCGGGCCTCTTAGCGCCCAGCGCGCGGGAATACAGCCAGCTGGACCCGGGCCGGCCGGGGGACGCCCTGGCCTGGACCCTCCTGGCCGAGGCGACCGCTACGGCGATCGCGGCCACGTTCGCGCTGGCTTACGCCCAGCTGCCGGCGGCGCCCAGCCCGGCCCGGGCCATGTTACACTGTGCGGCGCTCTGTGCGCCCGGCCCGATCCCGCCGGCGCTGCTGCTGCGGGTGGGGGGCGGGGCGGCGCCGGACGCGGCCGCGGGGCCCCAGGCCGCCGCGGCGTTACAGCGCCTGCTGGATTACCACCTGCTCGAGCGACAGCCGGCCGGGATGCTGTCGCTCCATCCCTTGATCGCCGCGCAGGTGCGCGGCGCCGCGGCGGGCCGTGCCAACGATCGACGCTGGTCTGGCTGGGGGGCGCGTGGCGCGCCGGCCGCCTCCCCGGCGGCTGCTTTAGAGGCCGGGCTGCTGGCCGAGCTGGGATCGGATCCCGCCGCGGTTCCTTTAGCAACCGGGCGCGTGTATCGCGAGCACTTGCGGCAGGTGGTGGCCACGCTCGGCGCACGGGCCGATCCGGCGACTGCCGCGCTGCACGCTCACCTGGGCCAGGTGCTCTATGCCGCGGGCGACCTGGCGGGCGCGACCGCGCCCCTGGAGCGGGCGCTGGCCATTCGCCTGCAGATCGCCGGCCCCACGCACCCCGAGACCGCGGCCAGCTTCCAACTGCTCGGGCAGTTGCGCCACGCGCAGGGCGATCGGGCCGCCGCGCAGCGCTTGCTGGCGGCCGCACTGGCGCCGCCCCTGCCGGACACCCGGCCGCGGGCGGCGGTGGCGACCACCTGGGACGCCCTGGCCGCCGTGTTATGGGACAGCGCAGATTGGCCGGGGGCGCGGGCCGCCCTGGAGCAGCTGATCCTGGTGCGGGCCGCCTGGCTCGGGCCGGCGCATCCCGCCCTGGCCGACGCCCTGGGCACGCTGGCGGCCGTCCACCAGCACCTGGGCGCGCCCGAGGCGGCCCAGGCGCGGTATGAGCAGGCCCTGGCGATCTATGACCAGGCGCCGGCCGGGGGATCGCCTGCGCCGCGCCTGGCGAGCACCTTAGCGGCCCTGGGTACGCTCTACGAGGCGCAGGGCCAGCTGGCGCGGGCGCGTCCGTTGTTGGAGCGCGCGCTCGTCATCCAGGAGCAGCTCCAGGGCCGGCTCCAGCCCGCAACCCGGCGGTCCCGCAACCAGTTGGCGGGCGTGCTCTGGGCCGCGGGCGATGTCCAGGCTGGCGCCTTGCTGGAAGCCAATTTGGCGGAGGGGGATGGCGCGGCGGATGATCTGGAAACCGCCCGCACTTGCTACCTGCTCGGGACCATCCGGCAGGCGCAGGGGGACTGGCTGAGGGCGCGCGCGCTGCTGGAGCGGGCGTTGGAGCTGCACGAGCGCCTCCTCGGCCCCCAGGCGCCCGCCACGGCGGCGGTGCTGGCGGCCCTGGGCGCGGTGCGGGCGGCCCAGGGGGATCTGGGCGGGGCGCGCCCGCTGCTGGAGCGGGCGCTGGCCAGCCGCGAGGCCACGCTCGGGCTGGCGGACGCCGCGACCGTCACCAGCCTGACGGAGCTCGCCGCGCTGCACGAGGCGCGCGGGGACGATGCCACCGCCGGCCACCTCCTGGCGCGCGCCCTGGCGGCCCAGGAGGCCACCTTGGGCCCGCGCCACCCGGCGGTCGCTGGGCGCCTCCTCGCGCTCGGCCGGCTCTGCCAGCGGCGGGGGGACCTGGCCGGCGCCCGCCCCTTGCTTGAGCGCGCGCTGGCGATCTACGAACAGATCGCTGGGACTCCCACAGTGGACTCGGCCCGCGCCCTCCTGGCGCTGGGCTACCTGGACCGGGCGCAAGGGGACTGGGAGGGGGCCCGTGGGCGCTTAGCCCGGGCGCTGGCCACCCTGGAAGCCACCCTGGGCCCCGCCGACCCCGAAACCGAGCGCACCCGGGCGAGCGTGCTGGGCGTGCTGCTGGCCGAAGGGGAGCTGGCCACCGCCCGCGCCCTCCTGGAGCATACCGTCGTGGTGTGCGCACAGACCTTGGGCCCGGCGCACCCCGCGACGGCCGCGAGCCGGCGGCAATTAGCGGAGTGGCTGGGTAGCGCCGAGTAAACGCCCTGCCGACGACAGGACCCCGGCCAATCTGGCCGGGGTCCTTTGTAGATCAGTGATTGCGCGCCAACCCAGTAGCCGCCTATGCGCCGCCGGTGGTGGCCTGGGCGAGGGTGGGGGGGACGTCCAGCGGGATGCCGGGGCCCATGGTGCTGGTCAGCGTGATGCTGCGCACGTAGGTGCCCTTGGCGCCGGTGGGTTTGGCGCGGATGATGGCGTCGACCAGGGCGAGCATGTTCTCGCGGATCTGGGCATCGGTGAAGCTGCCCTTGCCGATGCCGACATGGATCAGCCCGGTCTTATCGTTGCGGAACTCGACCTTGCCGCGGCGCACGTCCGCGATCACGCGGGGCAGGTCCTGCGGATTGGCGATCGTGCCGCTCTTCGGGTTGGGCATGAGGCCGCGGCGGCCGAGGATCTTGCCCAGCTTCCCGACCTTGCCCATCATGTCCGGGGTCGCGATCGCCACATCGAACTCGACCCAGCCGCCTTCGATCTGCTTGATCAGGTCGTCGCCGCCGACGAAGTCCGCGCCGGCCTCGGTCGCCAGGCGCTCGGCCTCGCCGACGCCAAAGACGAGGATGCGGATCTTCTTGCCGGTGCCGTGCGGCAGGATCGCCGTGCCGCGCACGATCTGGTCGGCGTGGCGGGGATCGATGCCGAGGCGCATATGGACCTCGACGGTCGGGTCAAACTTCACATAGCTCGTCTCTTTGACCAGAGTCGCGGCCTCCGCCGGCGCGTACATCTTGTTTTGATCGATCAGCGCGATCACGCGGGTGTAATTCTTCCCATGCTTGCTGGCCATCTTAGCTCCCCACTTCAATGCCCATGCTGCGGGCGGTACCCTCGATCATTTTGATCGCGGCAGCGATGTCGTAGGCGTTCAGGTCTTTGAGCTTGGTCTCGGCGATCTCACGGACCTGGGCGGCGCTGACCTGGCCGACCTTCTGCTTGTGGGGCACGCCGGACCCCTTGGGGATGCCGGCCGCTTTGCGCAGCATATCGGCCGCGGGCGGCGTCTTGAGGACAAACTGGAAGGTGCGGTCCTCGAAGATCGTGATCTCGACGGGGATGATCTGCCCGGCCATGGGCGCCGTCTTCTCGTTGTACTCCTTGATAAAGCCCATCATGTTGATCTGGTGGGCGCCCAGGGCGGGGCCCACGGGCGGGGCCGGCGTGGCCTTGCCGGCGGGGAGCTGTAACTTAACGATTGCGCGTACTTTCTTTGCCACAGTGTGTCCTTTTCTGTGGGAGCCGATCCCGGGGGACCGCTCCTGGTGCTAACGGGCAGGGAGACCTGCCCTCCCAAGGGGTGTGCGCGGGGCGATCCGGCGCGCATCCACAGACAATAAAGGGGGCGGGGCCCGGAGGCCTCGCCCGCGCCTGCCGGCAGGCGACCTGGCCTAAACGGCCTTTTCCACCTGCAGGAAGTCGAGCTCGACGGGGGTCTCGCG
>Ga0070730_10001726_pt1 | contig 20728 bp, 16 predicted proteins | sample Coa_R1_3_FD_66447 | JGI IMG/M metagenome (GOLD analysis project Ga0070730, IMG submission 66447) | Surface soil microbial communities from Centralia Pennsylvania, which are recovering from an underground coalmine fire - Coalmine... | ecosystem: Environmental > Terrestrial > Soil > Unclassified ... | reverse complement strand
CGGGCACTGCATCCAGCGCTCCGCGCCCGCCCGCCAGCGCATTCAGCCGGCCGGTCGTTGCGCGTACCGCTCCCCCTCCTCCGCCGGTCGCCTTCGCGCGGCAGCAGGCGGCGTTGGCTCAAAATCCGGGCCGTCCGGTCGCACAGGCCGTTGTTCAGCAGATGCGTCAGAGTGCGCCGCCCCCCGTTTCGCCTGTACACGTCGTGAATATGAGCCAGGTGCAGCGCGTTCAACCGACAGTTGGCGCCGGACCACAGGGCACGCATCAAGCGCGTACCACTCCCGGCGTGGCCGCACTGCCGAATTCTCAGTCGCCGCCCAACGTAGCCCAGCGGTCGAACGCAGTTCCGCCGCCGTCAGCTGGCAATCGGCCGGGCCAACCTCAACCGACCAACGCTGCGAAGCCGAATAGCCCGTGGTCGGCGCCGGTCGCCAGGCCCGGAGCTCAGCCGTCCAATGCCAATGCGCGGCAGCAAGACAGGCAGCAGAACGCGCCGCCGCCCACCGTGGCGCAGCGGCCGAACACTGTTCCACCACCCTCGGCTAGCAATCGGCCCGGTCAACCTCAACCGACCAACGCCGCCAAGCCGAATAGCCCGTGGTCGGCGCCGGTCGCCAGGCCCCAAGCGCAGCCATCGAATGCCAATGCGCGGCAGCAAGACAGGCAGCAAAACGCACCGCCCACCATGGCGCAGCGGCCGAACACTGTTCCACCACCCTCGGCGAGCAATCGGCCCAGTCAATCTCAATCCACCAATGCCGCCAAGCCGAATAGCCCGTGGTCGGCGCCGGTCGCCAGGCCTCAAGCGCAGCTATCGAATGCCAACGCCAGGCAGCAGGATAAGCAGCAGAATACCGCGCCGCCAACTGTCGCGCAGCGCCCGAGCGCTTTTCCACCGCCGGCGGCAAACCGTCAGCCGATTGAGCCGAACATAGCGCAGCGGTCGAGAAATACCGCGCCACCAGCAGCCACCAACCGCCCCAGCGAGCCACCACCAAACCGGCAACAGCCTGCACGGAGCGAGAGGCCTCCTGCTGCTCAGCCGCAGGCACAGCATCGTCCACCATCCCAACCGCAACGGTCGCAACCCGTGGAACGAGCGCAAGCGGCACGGCGTCAACCCGATGCCAAACCGCGTCCGCCACAGGCGGAGTCGAGGCCGGAGAAAGAGAAGCCCCCCCATCCGAATAACTAGGTCTATGACAGGCCGGACCCGGACTTGGGTGCCGAGCGTTCGAAGATTGTGCGATTTCTAACACCTTAATAACGAGAAAGCGTTGAGTAACTCCACAGTTGTCTAATTTAGGACAGACGAAAAACGAGACATCTGTTAGCGTGGGTCTGCGCGAGATGAATCGAGCGCAGGGATGCGTCACAACGTAAACGCCATGACCGCCGTGAATGGATGCTTGCCACACCGGCAACCGGATTGTGACAGACGGCAACCCGTGTATCAGACTTTCGGGGATGCTTAATATGACAGGTACTCGAGCGCGCGCTCGCCAATTATCACTATCGGCGGCTGGAATTCTGATCTTGGTTTTATTTGTTGGGCCGGTTTTTGTGCCGCAGGAATTGCGGGCGGACGCGGCGTCGCGCATTGCGAACCTCGCCCAGTACTTCGACATCGCATTGTCCGACGCTTGGCATTCCGCCTTTAATTCGCGGGGATCGGAGCATCGCGCTAGTGCCTCAGCGGATGATCATGGGAGCGGCTCGCACGCTGGCGCTCCGTTTATTGCGGCGGCAGGCGAGGCCCGACTCTCAGCGGCCGCAAGCGAGAGTCTCATTGGCATCAAAGGCCTCGAGCTAGGCTCGTTCAGCGCCGGCGCTGCATCGAACTCCGCGGCGGGGCTTCTGAATGACATCCTAAAAGACCACAATCCGAGCAGCCTCGGGAGCTTTGCGGCGTTCGAAACAGGTTCTGCGACAGGCAACGGTTCCGGCTCTGGCGGCGGTGGCGATCACCTTTCCGGCGGCCCTGGTGGTCCTGCCGGTGGCGCGGGAACGCCTGCGCATCCATCTTCCCGTAAAGTCACCCAGACGGGTTCCGTTACGTCGGACATCCTGAGCTCGGAAGGTACGCGACGCCCATCGGAAGGTACGCGACGCCCAAAGGATGCAAAACCAGATGTTCAGAAGGATCGAATCTTAGAACGGGGGGATGGCTCAGCCCGCCTATACGATGTCCCGGGTGGCTCGTGGGAGCAAGTTGCGTCGACCGAGTCCTTGAATGGCCTTCTCAGCAACAATCCGGCGACCGGTGACTGGAGCGGTGGGCCCCGTGACGGGCTTGGTACGCATGCGCTTGACCCCACAAACGGCAACCTTGTTGGACAATTACCGAACGGGTCGGGCCATCCTCTTCAAGGCGAGGACCACAGCGGATCTGATTTTCAAAATGAGGTCAACGGTGGCCCGCGTTCCGAGGATGGTGGCGGAACCATTCCTGAGTTTAAGAGTACGCATGACTACGCCAATGACGGTCAAACGGAGGATCACAGTTCTTTCAACAAACCATCCGTGACGGAGCCTGATTCCGGCCCTGTCTCGAACGTTCCAGAGCCCGCGTCGCTGTTGTTATTGTCGTTGGGACTCGGGGCCATCGTTCTATGGCGCAAATTCTGGCCGGCTCGCTAAACTCAGCCATCAACCCGCGGCGCAAATTCGATTGCTGATTCGCCTTTGCGGACTCTCTAAAGACTCGCACCGTCGGCACAGTTCCTCGCTAGCGTGAGCGTGGCAAAATTCTTGACTGTGAGCCGTTTTGAACAGTCGCACAGCGATATGTCTGGTAACTTCGGCTTATTCACTCAGACTCTTCTTTCAACGAGACGAATCGATCTTGAGAGCCTATCCATTCGCGCGTCTTTCTGGGCCGGCGGTGGCGGCTGTGAAGTGGGTGTCTATCGCATTGGCCGTGGTTGCCGCCGTCCCGGTACTCCTGTTATCGACGCGTAGGAGTCCACCGCCCGCTATTGCGGCACGAGCTGAACCTGCCCGCTCGATTGCGCTGACTTTGACGGGAGAAGGCGGCCGGTTGCGCCTGGGATGGGATCGTAAGGCGCAGCCGATTCAAGCTGGGCGATGCGGCGTCTTGTGGATCGCTGATGGCGGCATTCTCAGGCGCGTGATACTGGATGCCAGCCAATTGCGTGCCGGCACGCTGTTTTATTGGCCGGTCAATCGAGACGTTAGCTTCGAGATCAAAATGCCTGAGGGGAACGACCGAGAGGGTGGGGCAGCGTGTGGCGACAACGCCACCGCTTCGGCGCAACCCTTGGAAAGGCTCGCCCGCCCGGAGCGGCGGGCCCGAAGAACGGCTTCGCGGAGCCGGGTGAATTCGGCCCGCATGGCACGGCGCAAAAGCATCGGTCAACTGGAAGAGGTCAGCGGCGGCGCCAATACCAGGCTCGAGTCGCGCGGCGCCTCCACGATCGCAATTGACGAGGAACCGCAACTTCTTGCTCCTATGCCGGTTCACGCGTTGCAATTTCAGCCGGTCAGCGAGCAGATGTTTCCTAAGGCTATCGTGCCGGCGCCTCTAGCGGCGCCCCTGCTGTACTCAACCGTGACCGTAGAAGCCGTCGCGGACTCACGGTTGAGCCGGATCGCTGGCACAATACCTCTGTTGCGAAGGCTGCTCCGGCCGCCTCGGTTCTTGCCGCCTAGACCGGTCCGCGAAACCGCCCCGGAAGTGCCCGCGGAATTGGCCCGTGCGTTAAGCGGAGAAGCGCTGCTGACTGTCCGGGCATTTGTTAACGAATCGGGAAAAGTGACTTACGCCGAGATGTTGTCAAATGTCACTGACGCGAACCGCGGCCTCGCCAGTCTGGCCGTTTTCGACGCCCGCCACCGGGAATTCATGCCGGCCCAACTGGGAGCGCAGATGGTGCCTGGCCAGGCGATCCTGCGCTACCGGTTCGGTATCTCGCTGCTGGCATCGCGCGTTAACCAGCAGTGAGCTATCCGCCATTTTTTTGTGGCTTGTGAGCAATTTTGAACAGACCTAAAATCGCGTGTTTGATAGGTTAGAACATCTCCAAGTGCGTCAAAGTGGAGGGCTATATGCAACCGAATAATGCCGCCAATATCAAGGCGTGGAGCGATGCTCAAGTGAATGTTCCCACGTTCGTAAACTCTTTTCTCGAAGATCCGCGAGCTCACCTCCCTCGCTCGCCCATTCTGGAGTATCAAACCGGCCAGCTCATTTACGGCATGGATCAGCCAGCCCCCGGTCTTTATCTGGTGACGGAGGGAAGGGTCACCGTATGCCGTAGCGAAGACAACGGAAGGCCGGTGGTCGTCGATATCTATCTGGAGGGCGAATTTTTTGGCGAATCCGCGTTATTGCGAATTCCACACGCCCATGAGCAGGCGGTCGCTTTGGAAAATGCAAAGGTCATGCTGTGGTCTACCGCCCAAATCGAGAGCATGGTCCTGCTCCGTCCCCAGCTTGCCGTAGCTCTGCTGCAGGTTCTGGCATTGCGCTTGTCGGATTTCAAGAGCCGCCTTCACAGCCTTGCGTCCGATCCCGCCCCGCGCCGGCTCGTGCATACCCTGATCCGCTTTTCAGAACGGCTCGGCAGGACCAAGAAAGACGGTTCGGTGCAGATGATTCCGTTCACGCATAAACTCCTGGCGCAATATGTGGGCACCTCGCGCGAGGTCATTACCCTTTTCATGAATCGATTCCGGCGTGAAGGTTACTTGAACTATTCTCGGAAAGGGGACATCGTCATCAAGCGCGATGCTCTGGCGGCATGGCTGCGAGAGTCCCCGGCGGAACAGCCAGGCGAATCGCAGACCGTTGCCATGGCCGGCTAGCGCACGATCCACGCCGCATCCCCTTGGTATTGAAGAATCGAAATCGCGTGGAAATCAGCCACAATTCGAATCGGCCGATGACATGTGGAGCCATTCGTGTGGGGCTCCTGCTGATATTCCTGAACAGCGTTCACGCTACCGCAACGGCTGCTGAGAATGTGCTGCCGGTACTGACTGCCGAGGACGTAGTGAGCCGGATGTTGCGGGCAGACGAGAAGCGGCTGGCAGAGTTCCAAGGATATACCTCGATGCGGCGGTACTCGCTCGAGAACAAACGGGTGAACAAGAACGCCGAGATCATGGTGCGGGTCACATGCACTAGTACAGGTTCACGGAGTTTCGCCGTCTTGTCGGAAAGCGGCTCCAGCATCATCAGAAACCGGGTGCTCCGAAAGTTGATGGAAGCGGAGGCGCAAGCCAGTCAGCAGGATCTTCGCGAACAAAACCGCATCGTGCCGGCCAACTACGATTTTCGTTTGGCCGGAAGCGAGGCGACTGACGGGCGCCTGGCACACGTGCTGGAAATTGTACCCAAGACGCAGAACCGGTTTCTCATTCGCGGCCGTATCTGGGTGGATGCCGAAGAGTACGCCATAAGCCGGATCGAAGGTACTCCGGCGAAGAATCCCTCGTTCTGGACGCGAAGCATTCGCATCGTGCACCGTTATGGCAAGACAGGTCCGTTCTGGCTGCCCACGCTAAACCACTCCCGCGCTGAGGCAAGAATTTTCGGCAACACCGAGGTGACCATTGAGTACTTCGATTACCTGCTAAACGGCGCCGTCAGCAGTTCCGGGCAAACGCCACCCAAGGCCGGGTGCTGCGAAGGGCATTAAGGACGTGTGGAGCCCGCAAAATGTCGGGGGGTGTCCGGTCAGACGACGGAAGGCAGAAGCGAGGTAGCAAACCATTTCGTGCGACCAACCGCAGCTTGAGTTTTTCAGTGTACACCGTCGCAGGGATCGCCCTCTAGCGCATGCACGCGCCGATATTGCCCCGAAAGTTTGACTCCATAGATTGGGTAACGCTAGGATAGAGTTGCGGGGTGGAGCAGTCTGGTAGCTCGTTGGGCTCATAACCCAAAGGTCGGTGGTTCAAATCCACCCCCCGCAACCAAACTTCGGCTCTACGCCAACAATGGGGGCAAACCCCAATCCCGACTGATCTAAGAACATAACACCTTCACCCGGAGTCTGTAATTTTGAAAGTTGCGAAAGCCGTAGGCTTGTCGATTGATGAGTTCCATTTTGTTGTGGAAGCCTTCGGTGATGCCGTTATTGCGGGTGAAGCGCCACATGGCCACGATCTCCTGGGACCAGGAAGAGAGCGTTTGGCCGAGTTGAACCAATGGGGCCAAACCAGCCTGTCGCAACTGGTAAACCGCGCGCAGGAAACGCGGCACCAGTTGCTCACATTGCCTGCGGTTGCGATGTTTCTTCAACAGCAGATAGCAGAGCCGCTGTTTGAAGCGGTAGATGGTCTCCAGCACCGGATGCTGAGCCAGATAAGCGGCCAGGCGAAGCTGCTGATCCGCTCTGAGATTGTGCCGATGACGCCGCATCAACGAGAGCAGGCCGCGATTCTTAGAACCCACCCCATCGAGGTCTCGCCAGCAGGCCAGGAAGTGATGATTGATGAGGCGGATCACGTGGAAGCGGTCAGCTACGATGCGTGCGTTGGGGAAGTGCAGCCGGACTAGCGAGCGGTAGTTGGAGGCCAGGTCCATGCACACCACCCGCACCTCGGCCTTACCTTCTAAGCGCTGAAAGTATGCCTCCAAAGAGAGCTCCGACCGGCCCAGCACAGCGCCCGCACGCCCGGCATTGCCATTTGCACGCCTCCAGGTGCAGAACACAATGAGAGTCATCGCCGCTGGTGGACGCCCGCCTGCCTGACGGATCACGCGTCAACGCGGCCATCCCGCCGGTGGCGGTCGACGGCCCCCTGCTTTCCATTCGCCGTTTCGGCCGGGATACGCTTCAGGGCGAGGACCTTGTCAAGAAACTGGCCATGACCGAAGGCATGCTGCAATTGCTGCAGTGCTGCGTCAAAGCTCGCCTGAACATCGTCATTGCTGGTGGAACAGGCGCCGGTAAAACCACGTTGCTCAACGTGCTCTCTTCCTACATTCCGGAGGACGAGCGCATCGTCACCATCGAAGACGCGGCTGAGTTGCGTCTGCGCCAGGGTAGATCGGATTTCGGCGCAGCCATCGCCAGCTGAAATTTACGAGACCCACGGGTTGGAATACCAGTCAGCCTCAGCATGGCATGCCGTGTCTGAACCAGATTGGTCGTGTGGGACGATCTGCTGAAATTCGCGAGAGCGGCTGCATGCCGCCCTCAAACTCAAGTAGACCGGAAGCGTTTCATGGGCGGACTACCGCTTCGGTTCTAGGCGCCCGACCGCAAGCAGAATGCCATGGAGCAACGCCTGGGGCCGCGGCGGGCATCCAGGAATATAAACGTCCACCGGCAGAACTTTGTCGACCGCGCCCAGCGAGGCATAATTCTCGCCGAAGATTCCACCGCTGATCCCGCAAGCTCCCACCGCAACCACGACCTTCGGCTCAGGAGTGGCGCGAAAAGTCTTGAGCAAAGCCAATTCCATGTTTCTGGTAACAGGTCCAGTTACCAATAGCATGTCCGCGTGACGCGGCGAAGCGACAAAGTGAATGCCGAACCGTTCGATGTCATAGATCGGATTATTCAGCGCGACGATCTCCAGTTCGCATCCATTGCACGACCCGGCATCGACCTGGCGAATCGCCAGGGACCTCCCCAATAAGTTGTGAATTGCAGTGTGTACAGCCCGCCCCGCCGTCTCAACGTCGTGTTCGCTCGTCGAGGAACCCACCAACCGGCGATGCTTGCCATCGGGATGCAATTGATACTCCGCCGTTAAAATGAGTTGACCGCGATCGCGCGTCGCCAGCTCAAAATCCTGGGTAATTCGCACCGCCTGGTCGGGTCCGGCTTCAGCGCATAAGCCGCAGAAGACGCAGCGGCCATAGTCCACCGTTACCGTCCGGCGATCTCCGTCGTCCCGGATCGAGATGGCTTCGGTAGGGCAAACTTCCGCCGCGGGCCGGGCATCCTGCCAGCGTTCGAAGTCGAAAACCGGCTTGCCGCGGAACAAAGGCGGAACGCCAGCGGGCGTCTCCGGGTAAGTGGTGGTTACGACCCCAGTGCGAATGGTCTGCTGAATGATCTTGAACATCGGTCAGCGGTCCGTCCCGGAGTAAGAAAGGTTAAAACTCTTGTTGATCACCGGAAAATCCGCGATGATATTTCCCTGCACCGCCTCCACCAAAGCCGGCCAGTTATTTAGCGACGGGTCCTTCACCTTGCACCGTTCCAGGCGATTGTCGCGTCCCGTTCGCACCCAATGAATAATCTCGCCCCGCCAGCCCTCTACCGCGCTCAGAGCGCACCGGTCTGGTGGGATAGGCCGAGCGGGCGCGCAGTGCGCACCTTCCAAAGGATGTTCCGTGGCCCTTCTCAGGATGCTGATCGATTCATTCACTTCGTCGATCCGCACCTGCATGCGGTGCCAGACGTCGCCCGCCTGATACACCGGAACATGGAACGGGAAATGATCGTAGGCGGCGTATGGGTGATCGCGCCGAACGTCTAAATCGATTCCCGACGCGCGGCCGCCCACTCCCACGATCCCCAAATCCCGCGCCTTCTCCGGCCGCAGAATGCCCGTGTGCTCTAAACGGTCGCGAGTCGAGTCGGAGGACTCAATCAGCGCGATCAGCCGGTCAAAATCTCTGTCAAAAAGATCGACGGCGCGCCGCAGCGTATGGTGATGTCCCGGCTGCCAGGGTCTGCGCACGCCACCCACGCAGACCATGCCGCGCAGCAAACGATTCCCGGTCATCTCTTCGTTCAGGCTCACCAACATCTCACGGAGGCGGCTGGCATGTGCATTGGCGACGACAAAACCGACGTCGGTCGCAATAGCTCCGATGTCGGCCACGTGATTGTAAATTCTTTCGAGCTCCAGCAGAATCGTGCGTGTCATCAGTGCGGACAGCGGCACTTCAATCTCAGCCGCCCGCTCGATAGCCTGGCAGAAAGCCGTCCCGTGGGAAAAACTCGAGTCGCCGGAAATGCTTTCCGCCAGGAACACGGCTTTGTGAACCGGCAAGCTCTCAAACAGCTTCTCGGTCCCTTTGTGCGTGTAGAACATGCGCAACTGCAGGTAAAGGATCGGCTCGCCAGCCACGGCGAAACTGAAGTGCCCCGGCTCGATGATGCCCGCATGCACAGGTCCTACGGGCACCTGCAGAACGCCTTCCCCGAGCGCGGGCCGGTAGATATGACGTTCTCCTTCGAAGCGAGGCAAAAGTGTCCCGATGGCGAAATCCTTGCGCAGCGGATGAACATCCGGCCAGTTGTCGTGCATCGATACCCTTCGGGGATTCGGGTGTCCCACCGCTCTTAACCCAAACCAGTCCTGTATCTCGCGCTCGTGCCAGTTCACTGCGGGCAATTCCGCGGAAAGGGAAGGGAACTCCTGGTCGTGCGGGTGGATCGGCGCGCGCAAAACCAGGTACTGCGGATTCCCAGTTTGCTCGAAGACGTAATAGTTATAGAAAAGTCCTTCCCGCGAACGCCGGTCCTCCGCGAAGACGGTAACGATCCTGGCGCCGTGTTCGCGCCGCAAGTGTTCGACGAACCCGCGGACATCCGGACCGGCGACATCCAGATAAAGCTGCTTATCCGATTCCGTCCCCATCGAAACAACCTGGTTGCCGAACATCTCTTGCAGTTCCGGAAATACGGGAAATCTCTCCACGATCATCGCTCGCCCCCCACCACCCGCGCGGCGTTGCGAATCAGCTCGAATAAGGGTCCGGGCAGCCAGAACCCGAGAATGACGACGACCGATGCAAGCCCGATCAACGAGTACTTCTTCCACGGGCACGAGTCGGACGGCGGTAAGCCCGGATCCGCGCCCAGCACGAGCCTGGCAATGTGCACCAGAAATCCGATGAAGATCGCCACCAGGAGAACGATCAGCAGAATCGGCGGCCAGAGAAGCGGCCCTCCGAAACCCGCGCGCAGAATCGTGAACTCGCTTTGAAACATGCTGAATGGCGGTATGCCGGTGACCGCCAGCGTGGCCATCAGGAAAATGGGGCCGCTGACCGGCATGGAATGGATAAGGCCTCCCTTGGCCCGCCGAAAAAGATCGGTCTTCAGATGCTGCTCCACGTTGCCCGCGCAGAAGAAGAGCAGCGGCTTGGTGATCGAGTGAAAAGTAAGATGCAGGAGCATTCCCAGCGCACCCAACGCGCCGCCAAAGGCCAGCCCGAGGATCATAATGCCGCCGTGATCGATGCTGGAGTACGCCAGTAGCCGCCGGAAACTTTTCTGGACGAGCACAAACGGAACTGCAACTCCAACTGATAACAGGCCGAAAATAATGAGCAGTTGCGATGCGAACTCCGGACCCAGACAGCGCGTGGTCAGCACGTAAAACCGAATAAGACCGTATAGCGCGCAGTTCAGCACCGCTGCCGCCAGCATGGCAGCCACGGGCACTGGCGCCTCGCTATAAGCGTCCGGCTTCCACGTATGCATGGGCGCAATGCCGGCCTTGGTTCCATAGCCGAGCAGAATCAGAATAAACGCCAGCTTCATCGTCGTCTTGTCGAACTGCTGAGCATTCACCACCAGTACCGACCAGTTCAAACCCGCGAGTGTCTCGGTCTCGAGAACGTTATGTGCCGAGTAGTACGTTAGAATCGTGCCGAACAACGCCATGGACAAACCGACGCCGCCGATCATCGCGTACTTCCAGGCCGCCTCGATCGACGTGGCCCGTCCGTAGAAGCTGATCAGAAACACCGAAGCCAGAGTCGTCGCTTCAATCGCCACCCACATCACGCCTAGATTGTTCGCCAGCGCCACCAGAAGCATGGCAAACACGAACAGCGGTGTGAGCGAATAATACTTGCGCAGGCTGGAGATCGTCGCCGCTCCGCGCACGTTGGCTTCGAAGACGTGGTTGCGCTCGTCTTCGCGAAAGTACCCCACGGCGTAGATAGAACAAACCAGGGCCACGAACGCCGTCAGCAAAACCACCAGAGCGCTGAGCGAATCGGCTGCCAGAAATCCGTTCCACAACTGGACGCTTCTGGTGTGGAGTACTTGCCAAGCCAGATCCGCCGCCAGCAGGAACAGCACAGCAAACGCAGCCAGGTTGATCGCCTCCATGGCCCGCCGGTTACGTGCCGCGAACGACAGTGCGCCGGCGGCCAAGGGGATCGCGAGTAGCGCGAAGAGTAACATCCGGCGTCAACCTCGCAATCTCGAAAGTTTGGTTACGTCCATCGAATCAAAAGTTTCCTGAATGCGATAAACCAGAATGCCAAGCACCATCACGGCCACCAGGAGATCGAAAAAAATGCCCAGCTCGACGATCAGGGGCATACCGTAAGTCAGCGAGATCGCAGCCAGAAACAGTCCATTTTCCAGAGAAAGCAAAGCCAGCACCTGCATGATCGCCTTGCGCCGGCTGATCATCATGAAGAATCCGATCAGAAATAGTGAGACGGCGACGGCCAGCGTGTTGCGCCCAAGGCTTGCCGGCGACGCGGTGTCCTCAGGGTGATGAAAAGACGCGGCGACCACATAGCCCACCGTGGTCAGTCCCCCCGATATCAGCAGCGACAGCGGCACATTCACGATGGGCGCGATCTCCTGACCGATGTCGACTCGCTTCACCAGGCGTTCGAGCACCACTGGCAGCACCACGGCTTTCAGCGAAAACGTGAGAAACGCCGCAATATAAAGATGCGGCGCATGATTGAAGTAGGCGATCGTGTTCGCAATGCCGGCCAGCAGGAAGGATTGCGCGGCGAACACCCGGATATTCGTAACCAGCCACCTCTGGCCCACCATGGCGATCTGCAGAACGAGCACGAACGCCGCCATCAACGTGATCATGCGGTTACCGAATTGCGGATCTTCAAAAAAGTACATGTTCGTCAGAACAAGAAAGTCGAAATCAATGCCAGCGCCCCCAGAATGAATGCCACCGCCAGCAGCTCGGGAACGCGAAACAGGCGCATCTTGGCGTTCGTCGTCTCTACCAGCACGATGAGACAGCAGATAATCAGCAGTTTCAGCAAGTAGAATCCCAAACCGGTCGCGATGCCGGAAATATTCCAGCCTGGGCTCAATCCAAAAGGAACGAAAGTATTCACCAGCAGCGTCATGAGCACCAGTTGCTTCATGGAAGCTCCCCACTCGATCAGGGCCAGGTACGGTCCTGAATATTCCAGGATCATAGCTTCATGAATCATGGTCAGCTCGAGGTGTGTCGCCGGGTTGTCGACCGGGATGCGGCCGGTCTCCGCGATCAGAACGATGAACAGCGCTCCGAAAGCCAGCATCTGCGACGGCGCGAGAAATCGCCAGCTCTGGCCCACCGCAGACTTCGCGACCTCGCTCAGATTGGTCGAGTTGGCGGCAATTGCCACCGTGAAAATCGCCACCATCATCGCCGGTTCGGCGATCGCCGAAATGGTCATCTCCCGGCTGCTTCCCAAACCGCCAAACGACGTGCCGGTATCGAGTCCGCCCAACGCCAGAAAAAATCGACCCAGCGCCAGCAGGTATACCACGGCCAGCACACCGCCGAACAGGCTGAGCGGCGCTTCAGTCGCAACCATCGGGATCATCAGGCTTACGATCGCCGCCGTCAGAAACACCACGTAAGGCGTCGCCGAGAACAGCCAAGATGCCGTGTCTGGAATGATCATGTCCTTCTGCAGCAGTTTGTGTAGATCGAGGTAGGGCTGCCAAATGCTCGGACCGCGCCGCGTCTGGAATCTGGCCTTCATCGTTCGGATCACTCCCGTCACTAAAGGCGAAATGATCAGAAAGAACGCGAGCTGCGCCAGTGCCTGGAGAACAACGCTCACGGGCGAACTCCAAACAACAGAAGCACGATCAATGTGACGAAGATATAGGCCAGATACGCGTGAATGCTGCCGGCCTGGATGCCGCGCATCCACGTCGCAATCTCGAGTATCTTTTTCTGAAAGGGGCCGTACAGCCGCTCTTCAAACGGAGACTCGATCTCGCTGTCAAACCGGATGGCCGTCGGGTAATAGGGCGAGACTTCATACTCCGCCTGTATCTCGCGGCGGGGCTGGTAGAGCGCGGCAAAAATCATGCGCAACGGTTTGGAGAATGCGAAGGCCGTGTACTCGTTCTCCGCCGTGAGCCCGGGTAGGCCGCAATCCCAAGTCGGCTCGACATGGCGATGTCCCTTGCGTCCCCACAACAGCCACAGAAGTGCGGGAACAGCCGACAATACGACAAACATTGCGGCAATTCCGGCTGTCGAGACGGTTCCACCTCGGGCCGAGCCTGACGTAAGCACCCATCCTCCGGCAGCAACCAGCTCTCCGCTCATGCGTACGCCTATGAGTTGTTGCGTGATGCCGTCGAAGACTGGCAGGAACCACGTCGCCCCTAAACCTAACGCCACACAGATCCCCGCCAGCAGTCCCATTCCGGTGAGCATCGGTAGGCCGCATTCCTGGGCATTGTCGGCTTCTTGACTGCGCGGCAGCGCCAGGAATGTGATGCCAAACGCCTTCACAAAACAAGTCGCGGCGAGCGCGGCCGTCAAGGCCAGCAGCGAGCCGGCCACCGGAAACAGAACGCGTGTCAGCTTGTCGGTCGTTCCGAATCCCGCCAGCAGCGCCTGATAGGTGAACCACTCGCTCACGAACCCGTTGAGCGGCGGCAATCCGGAGATCGCGATGGCTCCAATCAGAAAAAAAAGCGCCGTCTGCGGCATGCGCCGGATCAAGCCACCCAGCTTTTCCATGTTGCGCGTATGGGTAGCGTGTAAAACCGAGCCGGCGCCGAGAAACAGCAGGCATTTGAACACCGCGTGATTCAAAGTGTGAAAGAGGCCCGCAATCAGCGCGATGGCGGCCAGGCTCGGATGGCCCAGCGTGATGAACATCAGCGCAGCGCCAAAACCGATGAGGATGATGCCGATATTCTCGATGCTGTGGTAGGCCAGCAGGCGCTTGAGGTCGTGCTCCATCAGGGCGTAGAGCACGCCCAGCAGAGCCGAAACCACGCCGGCGGCGAGAACAAACGTTCCGGCCCACAGCGGCGGGACTCCCAGGAATTCAAACAGCACGCGCGCCAGGCCGTAAATCCCCGTCTTGATCACAATGCCCGACATCAGCGCCGAGATGTTGCTCGGGGCGGCAGGGTGAGCTTCGGGTAGCCAGATGTGCAGTGGAATCACGCCGGCCTTGACCCCAAATCCCGCCAGGAAAAGCAGAAAAACGGCCGACTGCCAGGCGCCTGTCAATTTTGGGGATGCGGCGGCGAAACTGGAAAAGTCCAGGCTTCCCGACAACGAATTCAAAAGTAAGAAGCCAATCAGCAGGCACCCCGTACCCGCATGCGACATGACAAAAAACAAGACTCCGGCCCGTCGCGTGGTTTCTAGCCGGTGCTCGAAAGTAATCAGACAATACGCCGAAAGCGCCATCACCTCCCATGCGATCAGGAAGAAGAATGCGTTCGATGCCGTGAAGACCGCGGTAAGGCTCAATAAAGACAGGTTGTAGAAGAATCCGAGAAAGCCTGTTGTCTTCTTGTCGTCCGAGGGATGCAGATAGCCGAATGAATAAATGGAGATGGCTGCAGCCAGCAGGCTGAGAATCAGGTTGAAATAGGCCGACAGGGCGTCCAGCCGGAAACTGTAAATCAGAAATGGGACGCCCGCCGGAATCTCCCAGTGAGCGTCGCTCGCGGCCAACAGCGCCACACAGGAACTAATGGTCTCAAGCAGGGCTCCGGTCAACGCAAAGCCACAACCAAACACGCGCGCCAGGCGTCCGCTTCGCCCGGTGGCCAGGCTGGCGATTGCGCCCACGGCATAGGCGAGCAATCCACCGAAGAAAAAGGTACCGGCCAGTGCGTTCAATTCCCGGTCTTCCCGTTTGCGCGCAGCAAAAGACCAGCTTCCACCTGCGTGCCTTCAATCTCGGCCTGCAAAACGCCTGCTCCTTTAACGCCAGCTCAAGCGGGTGTACCAACTGGACGCCCGATGATGTTCGGTACCCGCGCGAGTGAATACGGCGGCTCTTCGGCATCCATCACCTTGCCGATCTCGTCATCCGTCAGACCGAGGCATCGAAGACGGACAATAAACTTTGCTTTGTACTCATCGCGGCTCGAGAGAAATACCGAACCGTTCCTTTTCACGCAGGAAATCCATCGCCGCTGTTCAAAATCCATCAGATCGGGTTCACCGACCTTGAGACGCTGGGCCACGCTTGCGAGCGGCTGATAGTTGTTCATGCTAGTATGCCCTCCGGCTTGTTGTTCTCCAGCAGATCGCGATTTGCGCCGTCGCTCATTTCTGTGCCCGCTCTTCCGGCCCAATCTGTTCGAGCATTTGCATGGTGTCGGTGAGTTGCGAAGAAAAGTAGCGGCGCAGAATATCGAGGACTTCAATCAGCACGGGATCGCGAAGGGAGTAAAAGACCTGGTTGCCCACCTTGCGGTTCACCACAATCCTTTTGGCCCGCAGAACAGCAAGGTGTTGTGACGCATTGGCTTGCTCCAGTTCCAGTTGGTCGATCAGCGCGCCTGCCGGCAACTCGCCAGTACGCAACGCTTCCACGATCGCGATTCGGGTGGGGTGGGCCAGTGCCTGAAAGATCTCGGCCTTGAAACGACGAAGCGAATCTTTCACTAATAAGAAATTATATTCGAATAGACGAATATATGCAATTAATTTTTGGGCCGAGCATTGCCAACGTGCCGATGGGCTTCAGCTGCGGTTCAGTCCTTAGAATCAATCATTTCGGCACAGACACAGCGACTTCCTGCGGCTTCGGTGCCGCCACTTTTGTCACCTTACCATCCTGTAGTTCGAGATCGATGCTACCGTCCTTGCGAAAGTACGTGAGCGTCGTGGCTCCTGGGCTGGCGGTGACCTCAAAGTCGGGGCGTCCGAAGCGACGGACCAGCTCTGCGTAGCTTATGCCCGTTTGGATTTCACCTGCGTCTTCATGGGAGGCGGTGGTCGCTTGAATTCTCGGTGTGCCCCGTTTTACCGACCGGCTGGTTGTGCGCTGTATCGTCGGGCTCGGAGACATTTCTTGCGAACCTGCATTCTCTTGGGAGGATTTTAGCGTCCTGTCCAGACTGCGCCATATGCCATTGATTTCGCCACTGATATGGTTGGCTTTATTGGCTGTGGTGGTCGATTTGCTAATCTCACTGTCATATTCAGTAACGGCTTGAGCTCTCGCCACGCCGCCACATACCCCCACTGCTATTAATAGGACCCAGATCGGCGAAGAAGGCTTGTCCATGAAAAACCTCTCCGAACATTTTGACGGGTGCCATTCTAGAATGGAATATTCTCAAAGGTTAAATCTAATGTTTTCAATCAGTTTTGCCTCAATGGGCTCAACTTTTCGCAAGGTCCGGCCCGCCGTCTTCGCAAAATCCAACGACATTTCTCAAAAGCGGCCACCCAGAGGGTGCGCGATCCATTTGGATATCAATAGTTTCAATCACTTGCACGTTATTCTGAACGGACCATCGATTGCACGCCTGACCATTTAAATGCTCACGTTCCTTGGAGACTTCCGCTACTCTTTGCGTGCCTTGAGTAAGGCGCCGGGCTTCAGCATCGTTGCCTTGCTTGTGCTCGCCCTCGGAATTGGCGCGAACACCGCGATCTTCAGCGTTGTCAATTCGGTGGTGCTGCGTCCGCTGCCGTATCCAGGCGCGGACCGGCTGGCGCTGATCTGGGAGACGGATTTGAAGGACGGGATCAAACGCGAAGGGCCATCCGGGCCGAATTTCCTCGATTGGAAGGAACAAAGCCAATCCTTCGAGGAAATGGCGCTCCTCGAAGTCGGCACCGGCACGCTTACCGGTGAGGGCGAGCCGGAGCAGGTCGTCGGTCTTCGGGTGACCACAAATTTCCTGTCGATGCTCGGCGCTCGGACCGTTATCGGTCGCGGCTTTGTTGAAGCCGAGGGCGCAGGAAAAGCACGCTATCCGGTGGCTGTGCTGGCGAACGGTTTTTGGAAGCGCCGCTTTGCGTCAGACCCGGGCGTCATCGGAAGAACCTTTTTCATGAATAGCGAGCCATACACGGTGATCGGTGTACTGGCTCCGGATTTTTATCAACCACTGCCCAGCGATATGTACGTGCCATGGCCGGTGGCGGAACTGCGCGCCAAGAGCCGCGCCAGCCACGACTTTGGTGTTATCGCCCGCCTGAAGCCGCACATCAGCATCGCGCAGGCGCAGGCCGAGTTGAGCGGCATCGCGCGCCGCATCGATGCGGAGACGCCCAGGCTGGCCGGGTGGGATGTGGCGGTGATCGGGATGAAGCGGGCGCTGTTCGAATACATCCGGCCCGCGTTGCTGTTGCTACTGGGCGCAGTGGGACTTCTGCTGCTGCTGGCGTGCGTGAACGTGGCGAGTCTATTGCTGGCGCGCGTCACGGGGCGGCGCAAGGAGATGGCGATTCGCGCGGCATTAGGCGCCGGACGCGGTCGCCTGATGGCGCAGATTCTGAGCGAAAGCCTGTTGTTGAGCCTGATTGGAGGCACGCTCGGCGTATTCTTCGCGGTCTGGGGTGTCGATCTTCTGAGTGCGGTCCTGCCCGGGACGCTGCCGATGGCGGAGGCCGGTGCAGAGATCGTGCGGCCGGCCATTCGCGTGGACGCCCGCGCGCTCGTCTTCGCGTTGCTGATCTCGACCGGGGCGGCGGTGATTTTCGGATTGATTCCGGCGCTCTATGCCGCCGGCGCGGATGTGAACGACGCCTTGAAAGCGGGCGGCAGGACGTCGTCTCCATCACGCCGGCGCACGGCCGTGTGGCGTTTGCTCGTGGCCGGTGAGGTGGCTCTGGCCAGCATGCTGCTGATCGGCGCCGGACTCGCCATGAAGAGCTTCGTGAATCTGGAACGGGTGAAACCGGGCATACGGCCGGATCATGTTTTGACGTTTCGCATGCGCCTGCCCACCGACAATCTCTACAAGAGCCATCGCGAACAAGCCGACTTCTACCGGCGCGTCATCGACAATGTGGAACACATCCCCGGCATCCAATCGGCCGGGCTTAGTGACGTGCTGCCGCTCGGCCAGCAAAACGACCGGGAGTATTTCACGATCGAGAATCGTCCGCTGCCGCCGGGGCAATCGCTAGTTGCCGATTTCCGGCGCATCAGTGCGCGGTATTTGAAGACGATGGGCATCCCGCTGCTGCAGGGGAGACTGCTTTCGGATCGCGATGACCGTGACGCCCCGCTGGTGATCCTGATTGATGAAACACTGGCGCGGCAGTACTGGCCGCACGAGCACCCTATCGGCAGGCGCATGCGGTTGTGGGGTGAATTCCGGGAAGTGGTGGGCATTGTGGGGCAGGTGCATCATTATGGACTGGAGAGACAGCCGGAGCCAACCATCTACGCGCCGTTTGCGCAGATGCCGAACCAGGCAATGGCGTTGGCGGTGCGAACGACGATGGATACGCAGGCCGTGGTGACCGCCGTGAAGCAGGCTGTGTGGTCGGTGGATCGCGGCCAGCCCGTGTTTCAGATCCGCAGTATGGACGAATATCTATCGCTGGCCAGCACGGCGCCGCGCATTTCAACCGCTCTGCTGGCGGTTTTCGCGTGTGTCTCGATGCTGCTGGCCGCGCTCGGGATTCATGGGGTGGTTTCCTACGGCGTCGCCCAGAGGACGCGCGAATTCGGGGTTCGCATGGCGCTGGGCTCTACGCCTGGGCAGCTCAAGGCGCTCGTAATCGGAAACGGAATCAAGACCGCGGGGATGGGCCTGGCGGCCGGCATGGCAGGCGCCGCCGCGCTGGCATCGACGTTGCGCACGCTTCTTTATGGCGTCGCGCCGCTCGACCCCGCCGTGATGGCCGGCGTCGCTGCAGTGCTGCTGACCGTCGCGCTCATCGCGAACTACATTCCGGCCCGGCGCGCCACGCGCCTCGATCCGGTGAAAGCGCTGCACCAAGAGTAGCGGGCTGCGGCTAGCCCTCCGGCCGCATCGACTTGCGACACGCGTTACCCAATCCGCCCCGTTCTTAATCGGCCAACTTGCTCGAGCCTTGTTTCAGGCGAACCTCCGGATTACCGGCCAACTGGTTGCGTTACGGGGTTCCTGAGCCCGACGATTATTGGTATCGCAGGGCGACCATCGGATCCACTCGCATCGCACGGCGAGCAGGGATATAACACGCAGTCACCGCCACGCCGAGCAGAACGATGACCACAATGCCAAATGTCAGCGGATCCGTCGCGGAGACGCCATAGAGCATGCTCGCGATCAACCGCGTTAGGAGCAATGCTAAAACGACACCAAGGCCCAAGCCGAGCATGGCAAGCTTCGCCCCCTCTCCCAAAATCAGACGCAAAACGTCACGGCGCTGGGCTCCCAAGGCCATGCGGATTCCGATTTCATGCGTACGCTGCGAAGCCGAGTATGAAATCACGCCATAAATTCCGATGGCGGCGAGCACGAGAGCAATCACGCTGAACGAACCGAGAAGAAACGCGCGGAATCGTTCCTGCGAGATGGATTGGCCGAGCGCGTCGGCAAAGGATTCGACATCCGTCACTGGGAGGCCACTGTCAATGGAGTGAACCGCCTGCCGAATGGCGGCGGCTACGCTCGACGTGCTCAACGAACTTCTTACAACGACCTCCGCTCCATAAAGAGGTGCTTGAGCGAAGGGCACATACATCATCGCACCGGGCTTTTGGCTAAGTGCCACATCTCGCACGTCGCCGACCACGCCCACGATCTCGCGCGATACATTGCCGTTTGGCGGAAATCCAAATCTCATGTTCCTTCCGAGCGGGTCCTGATTCGGGAAATAACGCCGTGCCAGAGTTTCGCTGATGATCGCGACGTTCGGATTGGAGGGCGAATCCTGCTCGGAGAAAAAACGGCCGCGCAGAAGCGGAATTCGCATTACGTGAAAATACCCGGGACTCACCGTGGTGTAATCGGCGGTAGTCGATTCTCCGGGAGGAAGCGGGGGATTTCCTACAATGCTGAACGCGAACGTGGCTTGGCCTTGGCGGTCCATCGGCAGCGGAGCGGCCAGAGCGGAGTCCTGCAAACCTGGCTGCGCATGGAGCCGCCCCAGCAATTCCTTGGAGAAAGCCGTCCATTGCTGCGGCTTCGAGTATTGAAATTGCGGAAGCGAAACCTCGGCTTCTGTGACGTTGTTGGGGTCGAAGCCGGGATTGACCGACGTGACCAGCGCAAAGCTGCGGATCAGGAGGCCGCCTGCGACCAAGAGCACCAGGGCCAGCGAGATTTCCGCGATCGCCAAGAAACTTCGCACATGCTGGCTGCCACGCTGGCCGGTACGCTCGCCTCCCTCTTTGAGGTTCGTCTGCAAGTTGGACGGGGTTGCGAGGAGCGCGGGCGCCAGTCCAAACGCCAGCGCGGCCGCAAGAGACACCGAAAGCGCGAACACCAGGACCGGGCCTCCGACATGAATCGAACTGATCTGGACCACTTCGGACGGCAAGAAAGGCTGGAGACTCCAGACAGCCCCCACCGCAAGAAGCAGACCGGCAACTCCGCCGAGCAACGCTAGCAGCGTGCTCTCGGTCAATAATTGCCGGACAATGCGAGCGCGCGACGCCCCAAGCGCGATTCGCACAGCCACTTCTCTCCCGCGAGAAGTGGCCTTGGATAGAAGCAGGTTCGCGATATTGGCACAGGCGATCAATAGGAGCAAGCCAACAGCACTGAGCAAAATAAGGAGTGCAGTTTTCAAGTTCCCGACCACCGCCTCCCGATAGGGCTGAACCCGAAACGTCACGCCTGAATCTTCCGCGGG
>Ga0070730_10001725_pt1 | contig 20749 bp, 16 predicted proteins | sample Coa_R1_3_FD_66447 | JGI IMG/M metagenome (GOLD analysis project Ga0070730, IMG submission 66447) | Surface soil microbial communities from Centralia Pennsylvania, which are recovering from an underground coalmine fire - Coalmine... | ecosystem: Environmental > Terrestrial > Soil > Unclassified ... | reverse complement strand
TTCACGCCCAGCACAATCGTGATGTCCTCATTCTTTGCCGGAGCGGAGATGATCACCTTCTTCACCGGTCCGCGCAGATGCTTCTTTGCCTGATCCGCCTCGGTAAATTTGCCGGTAGACTCAATTACGATCTGAGCGCCCACACCTGCCCAGTCGATGGCGGCGGGGTCTTTTTCCGAAAATACTTTGATCTTCTTACCGTCAATACGGATGGAGTCGCCCTCGGCCCGTATATCGTGCTTCAGGTTGCCGAGAATCGAGTCATATTTCAGCAGGTGAGCGAGTGTGGTCGGGCTGGTCAAATCGTTGACCGCCACAAATTCAATACCCGAATCGCCAATCGCAGTACGCAGCACGTTGCGTCCGATGCGGCCAAAGCCGTTAATGCCAACTTTTATTGCCATCTATTGCCTCCAAAATGCAGGAACCTGGGTTTGATGCAGATTAGTTCGCGCAGGAAATTTGTCGTATTAGGTTGAAACTAATCAGCCTAGCACACCAGACGCCTCGCCGTCCGCGATGGCCATATCCTGAATACCAGGACATGTATTATGGCAATTTTCTCTGCAATCAAGGCAGAAAGAATAAACCGGGATTGGGCAGGTTAACCGGTCATGATAGTATTCTCACGTTTGACCCGGAAGATGCTCCGGTAAGCGTTGATAAACAGCATCTACAAAAAAGAGAAGCGAGGGAGATTTACCATGACAAAATCAGTTCGTTTGCTCCTGATGGGAGCCGCACTCACAGGATTTGCCGCAGGCCAGAATGCTTTTGCCCAGCAGAGCACTGATAAGAATGACACAGCCAAGGCCGATTCCGGCAAAAAAGCCAGCAAAGATGACCAGGAAAAGCACGCCTGCAAGGGCCAGAACTCCTGCAAAGGCAAGGGCGGCTGCGGGGCCGACAAAGGCAAGAACTCCTGCAAAGGCAAGGGCGGATGCCGTACAGACGGCCAGCCAATGAAATAGTCAAAATGCTTTAGAAAAACAGGGGACCAGTGAAAAAACACTGGTCCGTTGTTTTTTGCAGCTTTTGTTCCTGTCGCGTGGGCCCAGTTGGAGCTTCCCGTCACTTACAGATCCCTGGTTACACGCGCCCACGGTTATTGAAGGCTATTCCGCTGGATCATAGTTCAGATTGGGGCCCAGCCACCGTTCTGCTTCGGTCATGCTCATTCCCTTGCGCGTGTGATAGTCGGCTACCTGGTCGCGGTCGATTTTACCCAGACTGAAATAGCGCGATTCCGGGTGGGCGAAGTAGAGTCCGCTCACGCTTGATCCCGGCCACATGGCAAACGATTCCGTAATCATCATTCCTGTATTGGCCTGCACATTGAGCAAACGCCAGAGCGTGCCTTTTTCCGTGTGGTCCGGACATGCCGGATAACCCGCAGCCGGCCTGATCCCCCGATACTTTTCCTGAATGAGCTCGGCATTGCTCAGGTTCTCGTCGCGTCCGTAACCCCATTCATCCCGAACCCTTTTGTGCAGGCACTCGGCAAAGGCTTCCGCCAGACGATCGGCAAGCGCCTCGGCCATGATGGCGTTGTAGTCGTCGTGCTCGGCCCGGAAACGGTCGCACAATTCTTTCAGACCAATCCCGCTGGTTACCGCGAAAGCGCCTATGTAATCGGGCAGCCCTGTTGCCTTCGGCGCGATAAAGTCGGCGAGCGACCGGCACGGCTCGCTGCCTTCGCGGTTGGCCTGCTGGCGGAGAAAGTGGAAGCGCTCGAGCACCTTTCCGCGTGTGCCGTCCGTGTACAACTCAATATCATCGCCCACCGCATTCGCCGGAAAGAAGCCGTAGACACCTCGCGCCGCGATCAGGTTTTTCTCAATGATTTCGTCGAGTAGCGCATTGCCATCGTTGAAGAGCTGGCGCGCCTGCGCGCCGTACTCTGCGTGCTCGAAAATGCGGGGGTAAATGCCTTTCAGCTCCCAGGTGTGAAAGAACGGCGACCAGTCAATGAACTCGCGCAAAGTTGCGAGAGGGAAGTTGTCCAGGGCGCGCACACCGGTAAATCCGGGGACGGGAATATCTTCGGTGCGCCACTCTATCGGTGTCCGTCTGGTGCGCGCGGTCTCAAGGGAGACCACCTGCTGGCGCGGTGCGGAGTGATGTTTGCGGATCGCCTCATAGTCGGCGCGATGCTGCTCCACGAACTCCGCCTTGCCATCGTCACTCAAAAGGCTGGTCGTCACCGGCACTGCCCGGCTGGCATCCAGCACGTGGACCACGGGTTCGCGGTAGTGCGGCGCAATTTTCACAGCCGTATGCGCCCGGCTGGTGGTTGCCCCGCCAATCAGCAGCGGCAGCTTGAATCCCTGGCGTTCCATTTCGCGCGCCACATGCACCATCTCGTCGAGAGAGGGCGTAATCAGGCCGCTCAGGCCGATCATGTCCGCTTTTTCCGTTTTGGCGCGTTCGAGGATTTTTTCGCAGGGGACCATCACGCCCATGTCGATAACTTCGTAGTTGTTGCAGGCCAAAACCACGCCAACGATATTTTTACCGATATCGTGAACGTCACCTTTGACCGTCGCGAGGATAATTTTCCCCTGTGTCTTGACCACCTGACCGGCAGCTGCCATCGCAACTTTTTCCGCTTCCATAAACGGAGTCAAATGGGCCACGGCCTTTTTCATTACTCGGGCGGACTTCACCACCTGAGGCAGGAACATCTTGCCGGAACCAAACAGATCGCCTACCACGCTCATGCCGGCCATGAGCGGGCCTTCAATCACCAGAAGAGGACGACCCAGCTTCAGGCGGGCTTCCTCGGTGTCGGCTTCAATGTACGCGTCTATCCCTTTGACCAGCGCATGAGAAAGACGCTCTTCCACCGTGCCGTGGCGCCACTCTTCGGCCTTTTTCTCACTCACCTGATCGCCAGAGCTTTTCTTGAGAGCTTCGCCGTACTCGACCAGGCGCTCTGTGGCATCAGAGCGGCGGTTGAGCAGCACGTCTTCAACCAGTTCTTTCAGCTCGGGTTCAATCTCTTCGTATACCTCGAGCATTCCGGCATTCACAATGCCCATGTCGAGGCCCGCCGCAATGGCGTGATAGAGAAAGGCCGAGTGCATGGCTTCGCGGACTTTGTTGTTGCCGCGAAAGCTGAACGATATATTCGAGACGCCGCCGCTCACCTTGGCGTGCGGCAGATTGGCCTTGATCCAGAGTGTGGCGTTGATGAAATCAACCGCGTAGTTGTTGTGTTCTTCGAGGCCCGTAGCCACGGTGAGAATATTTGGATCAAAGATGATGTCTTCCGGCGGGAACCCAACCTGGTCAACCAGAATCCGGTAGGCCCGCTCGCAGATGCGGATCTTGTCCTCGTAAGTCGCGGCCTGGCCCTGTTCGTCAAAGGCCATCACCACCGCTGCCGCGCCATATTTGAGTATGGTGGCCGCATGATGGCGAAACTTTTCTTCGCCTTCCTTCAGCGAAATCGAGTTCACAATGCCTTTGCCCTGCAGACACTTGAGCCCCGCCGCGATCACTTCCCATTTCGAAGAGTCGAGCATGAATGGCACCCTGGCCACCTCAGGCTCGCTCCCCAGCAATTGCAGGAAACGTGTCATGGCCGTGACGCCATCGATCATGCCTTCGTCCATGCAGATGTCGAGGACATTCGCCCCATTCTCCACCTGCTGCCGGGCTACGCTGACCGCTTCTTCGTATTTGCCCTCCTTGATCAGTTTGGCAAACCTGGGAGAACCGGCCACATTGGTTCGCTCGCCGATCATGATGAAGACGCCGGGCTGCTGGGTGAATGGTTGCGATCCCGACAGCCGCAACGGCTTCGCTTCGCTGGCGTGCGTCTTCATAATTTTGGTTGCGCTCTCTGCCACGCTCACGCTCTCTCCTCGCTTGCGGATACCGTCTCCCATTTTCGCGGAGGCATGCCTTCAAGCGCTTTGGCAATCGCCGCGATGTGCTCGGGTGTATTACCGCAGCATCCGCCTGCGATATTGATGAGTCCGGACTGGGCAAAGTTCCCCAGAAAACGCGCCATGTCCTGCGGCTTCAAGTCGAATCCGGTTTCCGAGAGCGGATTGGGTAACCCGGCATTGGGATAGCACGAGATCGCCACGTCCGCCTTCTCCGATAGCTCTTCCAAAAACGGATACATCAAATCAGGTCCGAGAGAGCAGTTGAGCCCCACCGAAAAGGGTTTTACGTGCCGCACTGCGTTCCAGAAAGCCTCGGTGGTCTGCGCGGAGATCAGAGTTTCGCCGCCGCGTCCGACCGCCGCCGAAATGCTTACCGGCAGCTCTTTGCCGTCCTCATCGAACACCTCACGAATGGCAACCAGAGCCGCCTTTGCATTCAGCGAGTCGAAAATTGTTTCGACCAAAAGCAGGTCTGAGCCTCCGGCAATGAGGGCACGCACCTGCTGCATGTAGGCGGTCTTAACCTGATCGAAGGTGACCACGCGGAAGCCTGGATCATCGGCATCGGGAGAGTTGGAGAGAGACACGGTCAGCGGCCCAATCGCCCCCGCCACAAAGCGCTGGCGCGAAGTTGCATTGGCAACACGGTCAGCCCATTCCCGGCACTGCCGCGCCGATTTCTCATTGATCTCCCAGGCCAAATCGCCAAGAAACTTATTGTCAATGATCTTTTGATAGAACTCAGGATCTTTTCGGCCGCCGTGTTCCCTCGGATCGTCGACAAAGAATTCGCTCTGCGTGATGCTGGTCGCGCCGAAGGTATTCGTCTCGATGATGTCCGCTCCGGCCTCCAGAAACCGGCGATGAATGTCGCAGATCATCTCCGGACGGGTCAGCGAAAAGAGATCGCCGTTGTTCAGCAGGTCTTTCTTCGAGTCTTTGAATCGCTCTCCGCGGATGTCCGTTTCCTTCATGCCGTAGGTGCGAATGGTGGTGCCCATCGCTCCGTCAATAATGGCGATTCGCTGCTCGAGTATCTTTTTTAGCGGATGCTGGTCGGCTTTGGTCATATATGTCCCTGAGGGCCATGGACGTGGCTCTGCCTGAAATAACAGATCTTCTTTGGTCATTTTCAGTGTATAGCTCGCCGTATTCATTATAGCGATGAGGCGAAATCGGTGGCAGGAACGGCTGAAACACCTCCAGATGCAGCATAGGGGCCGGCGGCAATCAGTTGCGGCAATCAGTTGATGATGAACGGGATAGTTAACGATCAAATCGTGTTGGGGGGCCACGCACTCTGGCTGAATCAAAGGCGCTCGCGAGATGATAGACTGCGTATCCACAAATTGGTCCGTCAGGAGTCAGCGCAGCCATGAAGTGTTGGATAGCAGTCATTCTGATGACAGCGTCGTCATTCGCGGCACAGAGCACGAGCACCACGCCCGTGCTCGTGGAAAAGGGCAGTTTTACTCTGCATCTCCTGCTGCACCCGGTTGGCCGTGAAAGTTACGCGATAACACAGAATCAGAGCAACGAGTTGGTCATGAACACGCAGCTTGAATATTCCGATCGGGGAAGAAAGCGGACCATTTCCGGCGTGCTGCGGATCAAAAAGGATTTCACTCCTCAGGGCTTTGAGGTGAAAAGCACGTCCGGGAATTCCACGACAACCGATACCGTCGAGATACACGACCGGACTGCGAGTATCTCCGAGGGCACCAACAGCCGTGAAGGCGCGCTCCCCGGCAAATTCTTTGTAGGGTTCGGCTACATTCCGGCATCCGTGCAGATGATGATGGTGCGCTACTGGTCACGAAACGGAGAGCCGTCCAGCATCCCCATCCTGCGGGCCAATCCTCTCGCCGAGGCCCAGGCCGCGCAAATCATACTGGAAGGCCGTGATTCCATCACGGTCAACGGTCATGTTGTGCCCCTGAAGCGTTATACGATCGCGAATGTCGTTTTCGGCAGGGAAGTACTGTGGTTGAACCGGCAGGGCCAGCTTGCGGCTGTCATGAATTTTGCCGGCGGCCTTCCCTTTGAGGTGGTGCGCACTGAGTACGAGCCGGCTTTGGCACAGCTGATGCACAGCGGCATCACACAGGAGATGCGAGACCTCGCGCGCCTGGAGCAACAGGCGCCTCCCGAAGTAAGCGGCAGCTTTGCCATAGTGGGAGCTACGCTGGTGGATGGTACAGATCGTCCGCCAGTCTCCGACTCCGTGGTCATCGTCCGAGACGGGCGTATTGCCGCCGCGGGCAAACGCGGCGCGCTCTCGGTTCCTCGGGGCATGAAGACAATCGACGCTGCGGGAAAGACCCTGCTGCCGGGACTCTGGGAGATGCACACGCATTTTTCCGGAGTGGAATTTGGGCCGGCCCTGCTGGCTGCCGGTATTACTACAGCGCGCGATTGCGGAGGAGACTTCGCCTTCCTGACCACCCTGCGTGATGCCATTGAGAAACAGCACCGGCTAGGTCCGCGCCTGCTCCTTGCCGGCCTGGTGGATTCGAGCGGGCCAGATGCTTTTGGAGCCGTCAGTGCGGATACTCCGGAAGAAGCCCGCAAAGTCGTTGCCATGTATAAGTTGGCGGGGTTTCAGCAACTCAAACTTTATACCCTGCTCAAGCCCGAAGTGGTACAGGTTTTATCGGAGGAAGCCCACCGGGTTGGCATGACGGTGACCGGACACGTGCCCTCGGCGCTGAATGCCATTCAGGGCGTGGAGGCCGGTATGGACCAGATCAACCATCTGGGCTTTGTGACTCCCGTGCTGCGGACTTCGGACAAAGACAAAGACAAGGCAGACAGAGACGATTCTTCGCTGGACCTCAACTCCGAACAGTCGAGGAAGGCAATTCAGTTTTTTCAGCTCCACCATACAGTGATTGACCCAACTGCTTCGTGGGGAGAGATGGCCGGCCACTCGAAGGATATGAATATCCCATCGTTCGAGCCGGGTATCAACAAGGCCCCTTATACGCTGGCTGCGAAGTTTATGTCTCTCGGCGCACCAGCCAGTGAGAGCGAGCGGTTTCACAGGCAAATGGAGCAAAACGAGGCGGTGATCGGGGCTCTCCACAAGGCAGGCATTCCCATCGTGGCGGGCAGCGATACCGGACTGCTCGGGTACGGTCTGGACCGTGAGCTGGAACTCTATGTAAAAGCGGGGATGACGCCTCTCGAAGCGATTCAGACTGCGACGATCGTGCCGGCGCGCGCGATGAATCTTGAGCATGAATCAGGGACCATTGAGCCAGGAAAGCGCGCTGACCTGATTCTGGTTGATGGCAATCCCCTCGAGAACATCAGTTACATTCGCAGGGTGATCAAGGTCATTGCCCATGGCCGGATGTACGATTCAGCGGCGCTCTGGAAGAGCGTTGGATTCAAGCCCTGATAACCTGTCTGCCGTCAGTCATCAAGAGCAGGCAAAGTTTTCAGGACTTCCGCAGCCAGCGGTCGATTCACGACTGGATCGTCTTTGCGAATTTTCCCATCGCGAAAGACGAGCACACGCTTTGCAAACTGCGCAATGTCATGTTCATGCGTCACCACAACGATGGTCAGGCCCTGATCGTTCAGCTTCTGGAATATCTCCATGATCTCGACGGAGGTACGGCTGTCGAGATTGCCCGTGGGCTCGTCGGCGAGCAGGATCGATGGATGGTTCACCAGGGCACGAGCAATCGCAACGCGTTGCTGTTGCCCGCCAGACATTTGTGAAGGGAAGTGCTGCGCGCGGTTGGCGAGCCCTACCATAGCCAGCGCCTCGAGTGCGCGCTTTCGCCGTTCGGCCTGATTAAGTTTGGTGTAGAGGGTCGGCAGTTCGGTATTTTCGAGCGCAGTCGTGCGCGCCAGCAGATTAAAGCCCTGAAAAACGAATCCGATCTGGCGATTTCGGATGAGCGCCAGCGCTTTTTTATCGTGCCGGGCCACATCGATGCCTTCCAGCAGGTATCTGCCGGAATCCGGGCGGTCGAGGCATCCGAGCATATTCATGAATGTCGATTTGCCGCTGCCGCTGGCGCCCATGATGGCCACAAACTCTCCGTAGCCAATGTCAACACTCACGCCGCGCAGAGCGTGCACGCGGGACTCCCCCAGTTCGTAGTATTTATGCACGTCTTCAATGCGGAGCACCGCATTGCCCGCGGAGGAAATCCGCGTCTGTTCAGTTTCCATAGTGGCTGTCTTCGTGTTCACAAATTGCCAATCCTAGCGGCGTATTCCGCCCAGACCCTGATTTTTGGATACGACAGACCGAATCACCAGATTGTCGCCTTCCTGCAGCTGGCCTTTGACCACGGATGCGATTTCTGTATAAGCATGATCGGTGATTCCCAGTGAAACCTTGACTGGCTCCATGGTTTTGTCCGGATGCAGCTTCCATACCACCGCTGTTTCAGCTTTCGGTGCGCGAATAATGTTTTGTGTTCCGGAGTCAGCCTGCGCCCCACCAGACGCAACGGCGGGTTGATTGCCTGCCAGAGTCCTTTCGCCGCCCTCGATTCCATGCTGGTTGTAAATGGCAAGGACTTCATCGGCGCTCATCGGCGGCTTGTACCGCAATGCGGTGTTAGGCAGCTTCAGCACGTTGCGCGCTGAATTGACCGGAATCGTCACATAGGCGGTCATGCCGGGAAAAAGTTTCAGCTCGGGATTGGCGAACTCGATGATCGTGTCATAGGTAACAACGCTCTGTACCGTAGTCGCATTCATTCGGACCTGGCTCACCACCCCGTGAAAAGTGTCTTTGGGAAAAGCGTCTACCTTGAACGTAACCGGCTTCCCAACCTTGATGTTGCCCACATCGGATTCGTCCGTCTTGGCATAGACCCACATCTTCTTGAGGTCCTGGGCTATGGTAAAGATCGTCGGCGCCTGCAGTGACGCTGCTACCGTTTGTCCGATATCCACATTGCGCGCCACAACGGTGCCATCGATAGGGGAGCGAATTACGGTGTACTCGAGATTGGTCCGGGCCACCTTTACCGCCGCGTCCTTTTGGCTCACCTGTGCCTCAGACTGGGTGACGCTGGCAATGGCAGCGTGTTCCACGGCCTTTGCCGAATCATAGTTGGCCCTGGCCGACTCAAGTTGTTGCTGGCTCATCACGCCGTCTTTGGCCAGGTTCACCGTGCGGTCATAATCCGCTTTGGTTTGCACCAATGCCGCTTCCGCTTTTTCGAGGTTGGCTCTTGCGGCTACCAGGTTGGCCTTTGCGTTTTCCAAATCCGCAGCGGCCTGAAGGAGTGCTCCTTTAAACAGTGCGGGGTCGATAAGGGCAACCACGTCACCTTTATGGACACGGGAATTGAAGTCAGCATTCAGTTTCGAGATGGTTCCCGATACCTGTGATCCCACCTGGACCGTAATGACGGCATTGATCGTTCCAGTGGCTTCCACCACGTCGTTGATCTCGCCGCGCTCTACCTTAGCCGTGAAATTCTCAACTGGCGTGTTCCTGTTCAGACCCAGAGTAGCCAGTAAACCGGCCAACACGACTGCGCCTGCCAGAATCAGCCACTTACTTTTCCTTTTCATTGCCCGTTTCCTGAAAATATAAATTTTTAGTGTCTCATTCGTAGCGCAGCGCTTCGATGGGATCAAGCCGGGATGCCTTCCGCGCCGGATAGTAGCCGAAGAATACGCCGACACCTATCGAGAACATGGCGGCAACCGCAACGGCTTCCAGCGACATTTGCACCGGCCAGTGCAGTGTCTGCCCCACCAAATAGGAACCAAAGACCCCACAAAGCACTCCCGCGGCGCCACCCAGCAGACTGAGCACAACGGACTCCGCGAGGAACTGGAGTTGAATGGCTTCTTCGGTCGCGCCGATGGCAACCCGCACTCCAATTTCGCGAGTACGCTCGGTTACGGAGACCAGCATCACATTCATGATTCCGATTCCCCCCACGATCAGGGAAACGGAGGCAATCGCGATCAGGAGAATGGTGAGCGTCTTGCTGGCATCGAGTTGGGCCTGAATAATATCCTCGGGATTGCGAATATTGAAGTCATCTTCTTCTTCAGGTCGCAGGTGATGCCGGTCGCGAAGCACCGCCGTGGCCTCCTGGCCGGCTATTTTGACCACGTCCTGCGACACGGCCGAACACAAAATATCATCCAGCCAGGTAATTCCCTTCAGCTTTTTCTGAGCGGTGGTGTAGGGAAGAATGATGGTGTCGTCCTGGTCCTGTCCGGAAAGCGAAAGTCCCTTGGGAATCAGCGTCGCTACTACCTTGCAGGGCAGGTTATTCACGCGCATGACTTTGCCCACCGGATTCTCGACGCCAAAAAGCTGATCACGAACCGAACGCCCAATCACACATACGTCCGCGGCCCGGTCCACGTCGTCCTGGGAGAATACGGCTCCCTGGTCCACGAACCAGCGCTTAATCTCAAAGTATTCCGGAGAAACGCCGCGATAGGAGGTATGCCAGTTCTGATTGCCGTAGATGACCTGGACGGGGTCGTCCACATTAGGTGAGACGCTTTTGATGAGCGAAACCTGATTCTTCACGGCAATGGCATCTGCCATGGTCAGAGTCTTGGTATCGTGGGTGCCAGTTCGTACGCCGTTAACTGCTCTGCCGCCGGCTTCAATCCAGACAAAGTTGTCTCCCAGATTGTTGAGCTGCTGTTCGACCCGGGCTTGTCCCGCTTTGCCGATGGCCACAACGCAGATTACGGCCGCGATACCAATCGTGATTCCCAGCACCGTAAGCAGGCTGCGCATTTTGTTCCGGAACAACGCTACTACTGCGGATCGAAGCAGGGCAGAATAATTCACAAGTTCTCCTGGTCTCTGTCGACACGTTTGCTGGTATCAAAAAGGAATTGCTTTTCCACCTGGGCATGCATTTGCGTAAACGGCGGAATGAACTCCCCGCACAAGTGCTCCTGCGCCAGGGGCGTCCCTTTCAAAATCGATAACGGCTTCTTGTTTAGGATAAACGCCCCAGAGAGGGCCACACAAGCGCTGCAAGGTAATGAGCGTGAGTGTGCGCTGGTGGCAGACGGCGCAGTGCGCGCCAGGTCCCCGGATTATTTAGACTGCGCCTTCGGCCACATCGCCCAGAGCTGCGTGCTTGTAGTCTTCGGGAGGATCGTACCTTTCCGTGACTACCTGCGGACATCTCAGGCATGCGGCCCGGCCTTCCTGCTGATACCAGCGGCAGGTTGGGCGAATCAGGCATGCGGGCAGGGCCTCCGCCACGGCGGGAAGAATCTGGACAATGCGCGTAGCCAGCTGGCATTTAGAGCCATCGAAATGGCGGCAGGCTTTTTCTTCGCAGCGCGCGGCGAAGCGAAATATCTGCGTCGGATGTACGGGAGCCGTGCTGGCCAGTATCTCTTCGGAAACGGCGAGAGGAGCGTTCAGATAAGCCAGCTCCGGGGCGTTCACGGCGCCGCCCACCACGCCCAAAACACGGCTGCCTTCCATCTCCGGCTGGGCGCTGGGGCAGAGAAGCGCTTTTTCTTTTTCACAAGCCATAATTTCTCTCCTGCCATGCGCTGCCTGCTGGCCTGAGGTGGGCACAATCCACTCAGACCAGCCTTTGTGCAGCACCGCCGTTTTTTTTCGGCTACTCGGAGAGGATCACTTCCGGCGCTATAAAGCCGCAGGTGATCAACCCGCCCTTGATGAGCACGGCCGGTTCCAGCCCGCCAGCAGCCGCAGTAATGCCGCGGGTAGTGCCCACCTGGGCGGTGATTTCAGCAGCCACTTTCTCCGCATGCTGCAGGTCCTGAGGCCGCAGAATGATTCCCGTGATGATGGGGCCGACGTGGAGTTTGTGGTCGATTTCAACTTTTTGGCTGGCGCTGACAGCTTTGACTGCCTGCTGTACGGCGCTCGAAAGGTCTCTGATAGCGAGGGTTGCGGGACGCCTGAATGCCGGAGTGGACATAAGCACCTCTTTCGCCTGTCATAGAGATAGTGAAGCGAAGAGGTGAATCGTTTCAAAAAATCTTTTATGTACGAGAAAAAATCGTTACTCGCGCGTTGCTGCCAGGGCGTGGTTTTCCTCACGGCCAGTTTTTGCCAGTTCCTGGATTTGATCTCGTTTCGGCCTGAGAACTCGTAATCTGCCGCAGCCGCGGAGCGTGTGCGCAGTTTGTAACTTACAACCGATCCCGGCCAGATGGTTGGATTGTCACCGGTTGCGTCCTGGTACCAGCTGCGGCAGCCGCCGGACTGCCACACCGTCCCCCTCAGCCGTTGTTTCAGCTCATTTACAAAGCGTTGCTGGGCTTCGGGTTTTACTTCCATTACTTCGCTCCTGCGGCGGCGCATCAGGTGCAGACACTGCATCACGTAGCGGACCTGGGCTTCAATCATCAGGACTACCGAGTTGTGCCCCAGCCCGGTATTAGGGCCGAGCAGAATGAAAAAATTGGGAAAGCCGCTGACGGTCACGCCCAGAAAAGCGCTGATCCGCTCGCGCCATGCCTGATGAATGCTGACTCCGTTGCGTCCGGTAATGTTCACGTCATGCAGAGGTTCCGTGGCGCGAAAGCCGGTTCCATAGATGAGCACATCCACCGGGCGCTCCGTGCCCTCTGCCGTGACAATGCCGTGCTCCCGGATTTCGGAGATCGTCTCCGTTACCAACTCAACATTGGAGCGCTGCAGCGTGGGATAGTAGTCGTTGGAAATGAGCACGCGCTTGCAGCCCAGTTCGTATTTGGGGGTTAGCTGATCTCGCAGGCGAACGTCGGGAATCTGCGCCTCCAGATGTTTGCGCGCCATCTCCGCGCCACGCTTGCGCAGCCAAAGCAGTCCCAGAAAACCGAAGACCCGCAATTCATAGAGCCAGAATAACGCTTTGCGCAGCAGCCAACTCAGCAATGGTACGCGGCGAAACCGGTTCTTCCATTTTTCCGAAATGGCAAAATCGAACTTAGGCAAAATCCACGGCGGTGTGCGCTGAAACACGTATACTTTTTCCGCCTGGGGAGCAATTTCCGGCACAAACTGAATGGCGCTGGCCCCGGTACCGATGACTGCGATGCGTTTGCCTTCGAGGGGGACGCTCGAATCCCAATGGGTTGAGTGAAAGGCCGGTCCGGCAAATTTCTTTGCCCCCTCGACCCGCGGCCACGCCGGCACGTGCAAAGCTCCCACGGCCGAGATCAGTACGCGGGCGCGAAATACCTGGCCGGAAGACGTGGTCACGCGCCACAGTGCGTCTGCGGCGTCCCATGTGGCGTCGCGCAGGGCGGTATTCACGCGAATGTAAGGCATCAGGCCATGGCGCTGGGCGCAGTCTTTGAGATAGTTTTGTATCTCCTCGCGCCCCGAATACATCCGGCTCCACTCGGGATTGCGGTCAAACGAAAAAGAATACAGGTGCGAGGGTATATCGCAGGCGCAGCCGGGATACTGGTTGGCGTACCAGGTACCACCTATCTCCTCTGCTTTTTCGAGAATTACGAATGAGGCTGTGCCTGCTTCCAGCAGCTTGATCCCCATGCCCAGGCCGGCAAAGCCCGCGCCGGCAATCAGGACTTCCAGTACGCCACCGGATTCCTGCGCTGTAGCGCCGTTGCTATACGCCTGTGAAGCAGTGGATGAAGAAGAGATGTTTGTGTTCATAGAATTGCTTCTGAAAAGACCGCCAATTAGCTTGCCATTGCGCCGGTTGTCCGCGCAACAGCCAAATCATGACAAAAGTACGGGGCAATGGGTGGTAATTGGGTTCCGGGATCACATTGAGCCGTGACCGCTGTCACAGCCGAACTGCTGGATTCAGGCGATTCTTATTGCCTGAGGGAGCATTATGAGCACGGTACTTGATGAATCGGCTCTTGCGGAAAAGCCATTCCTGCCTTTCATCGTTGCAGCGAAGGTCGAACGAGAAACAACGGAAAAAAACAGAGAGCATTTGCATCCGCTCGTACTGATTCTTATGGCAATCACAATAGCGCTGACTGGAGCCGCACTGCTGATTGGAAGCATCCTGACGTGGCTGGCCCTCCGCTACTCAGGAGTGATGGCGCCTTAAACGCCGGCCGGGCGGAACCACGGAAGTGTGATTCAGGGGAATGCATCACGCTGCTGTGTGCTGTCCTCGCCAGGAGAGCAATTGTTCCGCCCGGAACACTTTTGAAACACGCAAACGGTTCATCACTGAAATCCTCGCTGCTCACGATTGCAGCAACCCAGACGTTATTTCTTAGCCGTTCCCAGGGCCCAGGTTTCCAGTTCTCCCGTCTGACGCAGGAGCTGTACCTGCGCTTTGTCCACCTGAAAGCTTGAGTCCAGATACGCCGTATAGCGCTGCTGCGCGACGATTTTGGCGCTCTGTTCGTCCTTTATGGTGGCGGCGCCTGATTCGATTCTGGCGTGTGCGGTTTCAATATCTGACTGCGAGAGTTGGTGCTCCAGTTTGCAAACTTCGCGCGCCGCGGCCAGATCGCGCACCGAGCGCTGCAGTTTGAGCGTTTCTCCGCTTACCTGTTCTTTCATGCTGCGGGCCTCTTGTTTTGCCTTGTCGGCGTCCGCCTGGGCCGCGCTGGCGGCTGCATGCTGGGCTGGATTAAAGAAGGGAACGCGGATCACCGCGCCAATGGTCACATTGTTGCGCTGAAAAGCCTTGAAGAATTGAAAATAGTTGTTGAATTGTGCCAGTACTGCGTACTGGGCCACCAGATCCACCGCGGGATAGAGCTGACGTTTCTCTGCCTTCGCATGAAATTCCTTGCTCAGCGCCGCCTGCTCCGCGACTTTGACCAGCGGATTGTTCTCTGCCGCCAGCCGGGCCAGATCGTCATTTTGAGAAACGTCCGGAAGATGGGGAATGCTTTCCGTGGAAGTGTGAATATCGCTGGCCGGCAGTCCGGTAAGCTGTGAAAGCCGCTGGCGCAGCTGGTCGGCAGCACTCTGGGCTTGTCCCAGCAGGAGGCGAGTGCGTGTGTCCGCGAGTTTGGCGCGAGTCATCTCCACCTGGCTGTCGAGTCCCGCCTGCACCCGCTGGCCAACAATGTCCGTGAGCCGGGCCGTCATCTCCTGCTGCTCTTTTTCAATGGCAAGAGTGGATTCGACCACATCGAGCTGGATATAGCACAAGGCCGTCTCCATGATCACGTCATTGCGACGACTGTCATTCTGTGACGCTGCCTCCTGAATGGCGGTTTTTGCCTCTTTTATGTACTGCCGCTGCGCCGAGTTGAAGAGAAGCTCCTGCGTGTTCACGTTGAATACCGAAGGCGCCGCGCCTTCCACGCTCAGAGGAAAGCCATTGGTGTAAGCCAGGCCTGAGCCGACCACCACTTGCGGCAAAAACAGGTCGCGCGATTGCGTGTACGCCGCGCGTGCCCGCTGCAGATCGGCTGTGGCAATGCCACTGGTGGCGCTGTTCTTCAGCGCCAGTTCGATGGCTGTGCGGAAGGGAATCGAGTTCTGATTATCCTGGGTACTGGCTGCAAAGCACCAGCAGCAAACAGTAAAAAAAATAACACTGCGAAATAACTTCATAGTCCACCTGCGGAGACAAAATGACGTTCAGGAAGAGGTGATTTTATCGGGAAACACGTGTCAGTGCATCCTGGGCCGGTTTGTACTGGGAAGCCAGAGCCAGAGCCGCGCGAAACTCCTGCGCGGCGGCCTGCCGGTCGCCCTGTTTTTCGAGCAACAGCCCCAGCAGATGATGAGCGTGGAAGGACGGCCCGTCTTCTGAAAACTCATGGCTGTCAAGATATGTCCTCAGCATTTGCACCGCGCCGGAAAAGTTACGGCCACTGGAAGACAGCGTTCGCGCGCCATAAAAGAGCGCCACGGAATCATGTGCGGCCAGTGCTGCTGCTTTGTCCACGGCCGCCTGCATTTCCTCAAATCGTCCGCAGCGCCGGTAGTAGGATGCCAGATCGGTCCAGGCTTCGGCCAGATGGCTGGCCGCTATCTCGGCCTTGAACTCGGCTTCCGCGTCGGCTTTCTTTTGCTTTTCCACGACCCGGGCGCGGATATAGTGGCCCTGCATGGGATCACGCTGGCCAACGTAGTCGGCAAGCTGCCTTGCTTTGGCCTTGTCTCCTCCCATGAGAGAGGGTGCTTCGGTATAAAACTCGGCCAGATCGGCGCGTGCGGAAAGATTGTCGGCGCTCAGGCTCACGGCCCGCTCGAATTCCGCTTTCACTTTACGCACCAGCATTAGCGCTCCCACCGGCCCAATCACTTCGGCCCGGCGGCCATAGGCGCGGCCCAGCCACTGATGATACAGGCTGCTCTCCGGCTTCAGGTTCACGGCCCGTTCCGCGGCGCGAATGGAATCGTCCCAGCGTTCAGCCTGAAAATAAGCGCGGGCGGTGAGGTTCCAGGCTTCGGCATCGGAGGGATTGGCGGATATGCGAGAGCGCAGCACGGCCAGCGCTTCATCCACATGGCCTTGTTTCACCAGCAAAGCTGCATCCTGCTGCGCGAATGCAGCGGCGGAAAGAAAAAAACTCAGAAGCAGCGCACATCGCCACCTCAATGCGGCACCACTTTTACTTCCATTCCGTCCTGCAGCGGCTGCGCGCTCACAGCGCCGCGCACAATCTCGGCGCCAGTGGTAATTCCCGAGACTTCCACGCGCGTGAGGCTGGAAATACCGGTGCTAACCTCCTGCGCATGAATCCTGTTGCCGCTCACTTCATAGACATACCGCTTGCCATCCACCTCATGCATGGCTTCGCGCGAGACGGTAAGCACATGGGTATGCCGGGCGGTGATAATGCCGGCGTTCACATTCACGCTGGGAAGCAGCTTGTGTTCCGGATCAGAAATTTCGCAGGTGACCTCACCCACTGAGCGGGTGCCGAGGGTGGTAACCACGGTGGGAATTCGGGTCAACTGGCCATTCCACATGTAGCCAGGCATTGCGTCCCAGGAAATATTTACCTGTTGTCCTTTGGCGACGCGTCCGACTTCAGGTTCGTCCACAAAAGCGCGCACCTCCAGGCGGCTGAGATCGGCCATCTGGACCAGCAGCGCTCCGCTTTGTACATAAGAACCTGTTTTGACAGGCAGCTGATAGACAGTGCCGGAAAAAGGCGCGCGGACAATGGCGTTATTGAGCAGGTCCTGGGCCGCGGCATAGTCGGCCCTCGCCTGTTCCGCCGCCGCTTTTACTTTCTCAACTTCCGGAGTGGAGAAACGATTTGTCAGGCGGGACTGCAGGAGATGCACCTGCGCTTCCGCCCGCGTAAGCTTATTTTGGGTGTCCTGCACCTCGGCCGGTGACGCTGCTCCGGTTTGCTGCAGATGCCTGAGCGCCTGCAGATTACGCTGGGCTTCGTCGCGGTCGGTGATGGCCCGGGTGAGCTCGCTCTGCGTGGTCAGAATTTCTTCCTGCGTTCCGCCAGTTTGCACGGCATGAAGGCCGGCTTCGGCGGTGCTTAGCTCCGCCCGCGCTTTGGCGGCCTGGGCGCGGGCATCGGCATCGTCGAGCTCAAGCAGAAGCTGGCCGGCGCGGACGTGGTCCCCCTCCTGCACCAGCACGCGTTTCACGGTGGCGGAAGCAGGGGCGTGGGCTTCGAAGTTGGCGACCGGCTCGATCTTTCCATTCGTGGAGATTACGCTGGCAATGTCCTCGGTAACTACTTTCTCGGTGCGCACTGCCGCTGGCCCGCGGCGCATAATCCAGCCGGAGACAAATATCAGCGCGATAATAATGAGAACACTGGCAGCCACCAGGCGGAAGCGTGCGGCAGGGCCTTTTGCGGTTTTGATTACCATGTCATTCGTAACATTCAGTATAAATAACAGGCTGGGTGGCAGGCGTAATCACCACGCCGTCATGTATAAAAATTTGTGAAAAATCCTCCTGGTTTAGATGCTTGCTTTCGCGGCCCGGTTCCCGATAAAGACATTGCTACAATTGAAGGCGATGCCACAACGTACAGGTTATACCGAAGATCATGCCCAATCGGGGCTGGACCATCGCTTTCCTGAAATCGATACCTGGCCCAATCAGTTTCCCGCGTATGAGATCCTGATCGACATTCCTGAGTTCACCTCGGTGTGCCCGAAAACCGGGTTGCCGGATTTCGGCGTTCTCGAAATTCGCTACATGCCGGACAAGCTTTGCCTCGAGCTGAAGTCAGCCAAGGAGTATCTGCTCCATTACCGTGATCTGGGAATTTTTCAGGAGAACATCGTCAATCAGGTTTTGGAAGACGTGGTGCGCGCGGCAAAGCCGAAGTGGGCCGTGGTCAAAGGCGTATTCCGTCCCCGAGGCGGTATCGGTACCACGGTGGAAGCACGCTGGCCGAGGCCAAAAGCAAAGAAGTAGATTTTTATACTCCCAGATCTCCCGCAATCTTCTCGAGGGTGGCCTCTGCGTGTCCCACAGCCAACTGAGTAAGCCAATAATAGGCCCCTGCTGAAATGGTGAGTCCGATGAGTCCGGCAGCCATGGGCAGCCAGGTAATTTGGGCATATGCCGTAAGAAAGACCACCATGCCGCCGATGATCATGACTGGCATGATTACCAGCAGAGAGGCGAAGCCAGCTGCGCTGGAAGTCGAGCGCGACGTGACCTGGGCAAATTCAACGCGTTTGGGCCAGTAAACCGATACCATGTTGCCCACCGCGAGCTGAAGAATGAGCACGCAATAGAAGCCCGCGGTAATAGTGATGAGTGTCGTGACCGGAACGTGCCGCACCACTGCCATGGCGGCAGTTCCGGCAACATAGATTGCGGAGGTGAGCGCGGCATGGGCCAGATTTTTAATACGCATCACTCGCCCGAGCGGCAGTGGAGAGAGCAGCCATCGCCCAAAGCCATTGTGGTCCATTCCAAAGATGTTGTAGGCAAAACCTGCTATGGAGAAAGCCAAAAAGGCGGCAAAAGATCCCAGCAGATTGCTTCCACCGACAAAAGGAAAGCCTCTTCTGCTCTGTCCGCCCAAAAGCATGAAGGCAAACAAAACAAGAGGGTAAGCCAGCGACACCAGCAAGCGCGAGTTTTGCCGCAGATAGCACAGCTCCTTTTCGAGGATTGCGCTTGAGGAGTCGTCCATGCCTGGAAATCGCCAGCCTGGCCGGACCCTCAGTTCCCGGTTGACGCGGAAACTTTCAGTGTAGATTTCTCCTGAATAAACCCGGCGCAACTGGCGTAACTGCACAAGCGCCGCCAGAACCGGATATATCAGCAGCAAAGCCAGGCACAGCAGAGCATTGATGTTCCACTGCTCCATCGACTGCACCACCAGCCAGGGTGGAGAGAAGCTGCGCAGCCTGGCGAGAGCGTCCCACATCCACTGCGGCGGATGGAAGCGATGCACTCGGATCCAGCCATTTACGGCAAGATTGAACAGCTGTGGCAGCAGCATGAGGAGCAGCAGCACGGCCGCTACCATTTCCCGTCCGCGACGCGTACTTTGGAAACGTTCAAATACTCCCACTACGATACGGTTACAAAGCAGGTTCAGCACCGCAAACACCAAAAATAAGAATGCTGCTCCGAGCGCCCAGGACGGATGTGCCATCACAATCGCCATCCAGATGCTGAACAGCCAAAACAGGCTGGCGATGGCCGCCGGATCAAAAAGACCATACGCCGCGTTGAGCAGAACATACAGCCGGAAAGAGACTGGATAACGCGCCACCTCGCGAAAATTCAGTCCGGGCGAATATCCCTCGAGCAAGACCGGAATGAACTGCCAAACAAAAAAGACCACCCACAGCAGAATTTCAATGATGAAATATCTGCCTTCTTCCAGCATGGTGTATGTGGCGAAGAAAAACCCAAAGCTGGAGCCCAGCACTCCCATGGCTACGATTATGTAGCCGATAACTCCCATCGCCAGCTCTGCCTTCCTGGTGCGCGAACGCAGAGAATTCACAAAAATATGCCAGCGCAGCCAAAGCAGAAGCGTAAAGTGGCTGGTTGGGCGGGCTACAGCCAGGAGAGCACCTCCGCATCCTGTTTGCTTCCACCCACGACCTGAAGAAAAATTTCTTCCAAAGTCAGTGTGGCCTGCTCATCTCCGGCCAGGCGCACCCCGGCGCGCAGTTCTTCGAGCGAACCCGATGCGACCAGGCGTCCCTGGCGAATGATGCCGATGTGCGTGCACAGCCGCTCCACCACTTCCAGCACGTGCGAGGTAAGAAAAACCGTTCCGCCGTGGGATATAAAGCGCTGCAACAGCCGCTTCAGCGTGGTGGCGGCAACGGCGTCCACGCCTTCGAAAGGCTCGTCCAGAAAAAGGACTGCTGGTCCGTGAATTACCGCCGCGGCCAGCGCGGTTTTCTTCTTCATGCCGTGAGAATAATCGGCCACCAGCTTGTCCGCTGAGTCTTTCAGGTCCATGAATTCCAGCAGTTCCGATGTCCGCTCGGCAGCTGTATTGCGGTCAAGGCCGTACATGCGTCCCACAAAGTTCAGGAGCTGCGCACCGGTGAGCCGTCCAAACAGCGCCAGGCCTTCCGGCACCACCCCAATGCGGCTCTTCACAGCCACGCTGTGCTGCGCCAGGTCCAAGCCCAGAATGCGAATTTGCCCGCTGGTCGGGCGCAGCAGGCCAGTGAGCATTTTGATGGTGGTGGATTTACCCGCTCCGTTTGGACCAAGAAAGCCGTAAAACTGCTGCCGCTCGACCTTCAGATTCAGACCATCCACGGCGACCAGACCGGCAAAGGTGCGGCGCAGGGCCACGGTTTCAACTACGGTTTCGGCCATCTCACTTCCCGCGTATCCGTGAGAGTGAATACGTGAAGTTAGTGTATCGCAGTGCAGTCCAGGCAGGATGGAAGGGCACTTTTACGTTCCGGATTGTCCACCCGCCGTCGCTGCTGCCGCCTTCGCGGCGACCCCGGTCTGGGGAGCCTGGTTTTCCGGAAACTTGAATCCAATGTA
>Ga0070730_10001724_pt1 | contig 20750 bp, 10 predicted proteins | sample Coa_R1_3_FD_66447 | JGI IMG/M metagenome (GOLD analysis project Ga0070730, IMG submission 66447) | Surface soil microbial communities from Centralia Pennsylvania, which are recovering from an underground coalmine fire - Coalmine... | ecosystem: Environmental > Terrestrial > Soil > Unclassified ... | reverse complement strand
CCCATCCCATGTTGCAAAGTCGGAGACCACGGCGCGATTGTTCAGGGCAAAGACGTAGTTCCCTTCCTCAATGCCGCCACTGTGGTTGGCGAAGATCTGCTTTACGAAGATGCGCGCATCGGAGTTATCAATGCGCACGGTGATCTCCATTTCTTCCAGGGACAGCACCGCTGGATCAGGCTGGCTCTTATCACGGGGAATGAGCACACCGGCATCACCCCACATGAGTGAGGTAAGTGTGCAGAGAACAGCCAGCAGTATGAACGCGCGTTTCATGGCAGATTTTGCTCCGGAATGCGGACCAGACCGTTGTCCGTGCCCGCGTAAATGTAGCCATTGCCTGCAGCCAGCGCCGTCACCGTGAGAGACGGCAATCCGTCGCTGATGATGGTCCAGCGGTTGGTATCGCGGTTGTAGCTGTACAGCCCTTTGCCCAAAGTTCCAGCAAGTATATGGTGATCGGTGGCCAGCATGGCGTTGGGGTAAACCTCAAACTTGCCGGTGGCCACGTCAAAGGCCTCAAAGCGGCCATTCGCCAGCAGACGGACAATGCCGCCGCCGTACGTGCCCACTACCCAGTCATTACCTGCGCGCACGATACCGGAAATCCAGTTGTGGGTGAGACCTCGCGTGGCCACGGTGTAGTTGGCAGCCACGTTTTCATTTTCCAGAACCGAGATGCCGCCCAGCGTCCCCGCTACCACTTGTTTACCCGATGCAGCCACGGAGTAAACATGATTGTTGACCAGGCCATGGAAGGCATACAGGCTGTGCGGACCGGAAGCGTCGAGAAAGGTAAGTCCGGCGGGCGTCGCCAGCACCATGCCATCGCCATAGATGGCTGCGTCGGTTATGTGGTCAGCAAGGAGACCGTCTGCTTTGCCCAGCACCTGGCGCTTGTTGCCCGCTTGATCGAACAGGACCAAACCGTTGGCCGTGGCCATGGCAACCGATCCATTCGAAGTGTTGGGAAGAATGCGATTTACGCAAAAAACGTTGTCATCTTCGATATGGGCCGCCGACTGCAGATGCGGCTCGAACAAATCCAGGCCGTGATCAAAGTAGCCTACCCAAAGCCTGCTCGAGCTGTCGAGCGCGAGCGCGGAGATATTGCGGTCGGCCAGCGGCGTGGTTTCCGGCGCCAGCATGCGCTGCCAGCTTCCATGCTCCTTCTTTAAGTAGAGCGCGCCGGGCGTTACAGCATAGAGCGAATTTTCGGCAGCAAAAATCTGCTGCACATCCGTGATGGACACCGGCGCGGCAGCTCGCGGCGGCGTGTGCAGCCGTTTCGACTGCGGGTTTATCTCGACCAGGCCCGAGGCGGCGCCGGCCAGCAGCGTCTCTCCGCTCGCGTATAAGCTGCGCGCAAACAAACCGGGAGCGAGCACGCGGACAAACTTTCCACTGGCAAATTCGGCAATGCCCACGGCTGTGCCCACATAGGCTTTGTCATTGAGCAGCGCAAGCGAAAACACCTGCGGGTCCGGCATGCCCTGGGCTTCGCCAAAAGCTTCCGCTCGTCCCGCAATCCAGTGCATAACGCTCTGGTCCTGGGTACCGATCCAGAGATCGCTCTCATTGCCGGCAAGCTCGGTAACGTGGAGCGAATTCAGAGTGGGATGAAGGGCGCGAAGCTTTTCGCCGTCATAAACCAGCACGCCGCGCTTGCGCGTGCCGATGAGTAACTGCCCCGAAGCGAGCGGGAGAATCGAAGTGATGGAACGCGCGTCCGCATCGCCAGGAAGAATCTGCCGGAATGACGCCCCATTGAAGGCCAGCACTCCGGCATCGACGGTGGCAATCAGCAATTCCCGGTCATGGGCGTCTCGCAGCACGCCGGTGGTCATCCGCAGCAGAGGCGAAGGTGGCAGTTCCTGACCGGGGCGATAATGCTTCAGCAGGACACCATGACTGTCATACTCGAACAATCCGGAAGCGGCGCAGACGAAAAACTCGCCTTTGAAAGTGGCTGTGCCGGTGAAGGCCGCGGGAGCACCGATCCAGCTAAAGCTGCTGGTAACGGGAGAAACTTCGCGGACGATGAACTGCAGATTCTCCGCCGACTGAATTTCCTGGCTGGCAGTCCGAAGGGCCTGGCTCGCCCGCCAGTAAGTCACGCCTGCACCGGCAAGCGTCAGGAGCAGGACGCTCAGTACGACGTAACGCCACTTCAACCGCGTCAAAAATCTCATGGCAGGAAGTGAAAGAACTATACAGCCAGTGGCGACGCGGGTGAAAAGTTTTTTGACGGATTGCTTCATTCCCGACGACATTTGTAATCCCGAATCATGTATGAGCAGCCCGGTTGCCAAATGACATATCCAGTATTTATATGGGCTTTTAAAAAAACAGTGTGGATAAAAACAGACAGACGTGTCTCCGCGAACACGCGCCTCCGGCCATTGCGGCATTACGTCACCAGCGCTTCAACAAATATTTACTTTGTTCCCAGGGGGAGCTAATGGTACCCTCTGCTTCCTGCGTTTATTCATCATGGCAGGCTGGCTTCCACCAGGATTGTATGTAGTTGGTCAGCTAACACCAAACAGGAGAAAATTGAATGACTCACAGGCGCATGAAGCCCGCGGGCCAGCCCCGTACTTACGGCATTCTGGTCGGCAAAATAAAAGATGGCAGCATGGATGACGGCGGAAGGTCTCCCCACTACGAAATCTGGGTACAAGCAGACCAAACAAACTATCGCGTTGCGGTCAACGTGAAATCCGTGGATGGCAGCGACGTGCGTGCGTTATTTGATCCGAACTTTACGGCCGCAACAAAATTAAACCTTCCGAACCGGGCCAGCGGACCGTCCGGATTTACGGCTTTGCGGACCGGCCCCGGCGGAGAAGGACTGGATTATCTTCGCGATGGTCTTTTTTCTCTCGACCAGATGTCCGATATTCCGTCGGAAGGCTCGGGCGTAACCCTCGCCAATCTTCTGGATGGACAGATTGAGCGGGCCAAGGCCGATGACGAAGCGGTGGTGCTTGCTTTGGGAGAATTCTTCTCCGACAGCAATCAATCCGATCAGGCCTTTGGCTTTTCTCCGGAGCGCGGCGTTCATGACATTCACATGATGCAGGGCAACGGCGGCAACTTCGCAAACGACAACCGGGTAAATGGGGATGGCGCGCTTTTTATCCGCTACGCAGGCGGAGAGACGATCGCGTTGTTCGTTCGCTTCTCGGTCCAGTCCACTTCCACGGATGATTCCACCGGGGCGCCAGCGTAAGCAGGAAAAAGTCAGGAACCGGAGTGGTCTTCACGGCCTCTCCGGTTTTTCAGCGCGCCGGGCGCTTGAAAAACCCTACCCACTCCGTAGCGCCTCGATTCTGGCGGGCGATCACGCTCACCAGTTCCCACGACTCCCGGCCCAATTCATTGGCCGTGCGGTCAAAATCCTCGGGTGTTTTGGCAATCACCATATGGTGCTCCCAGTGACTTACCGGACCCGTTTGAGCCACAGGCTGCGGCACAACCACAGGCACGGCTGGAGCCACGGTCGCCTGCGACGGCCTTACGTTGATGGCGAAGCTTTGCACCTGCGCGGTTTCGCCGCCCACAACCGTCACCTGGACAGGAAATGATCCCGCGGGGGCTACGGACGAGGCGCTCACCACAACCGTATTGGCGCCAATACGGCCGGGCGCTGCCTGAAGATGCAGTCCTCCGGGGACATCGGAAAGATAAATGTCAAACCTGGGGCGCGCATTGCAGCTTTCCACCGCCGTCAGGGACTCGGTGTTACAGGTGATCGTCACCGTAAGCGATGCCACTTCTCCCCGCTCCACCGTGACAATGGAAGGAGCAACGGCAATACGAAACTCCGGTGGCAAAGGCTGGGACGCAAGCGGCAATCCAGTGAAGAACAAAAGCATAAGGGCAGCGGCTGTGGCCAGAGGCCGTGGGATATGTTTATTCGATTTGAAAAGACTCACGGACCTTACCGGTGATGCAGAGCAGCGGGAGGAATAAAAACGCATAACGATATAATAAAGAGATTTGCTGTGCTCGAAACGCGAGCCTGAGACTAATTTCAAGGGCAGTAAATTCAGGACACGGCCATACGGTTCCTCTTCCTTTGCGATATTTCGGTCCGGGTTCATCCGCGTGTATCCGCCGTAAAACGTTTTTGATGATATAGAGACATAAGTTTATGGATTTCCGCATTACCAGCGACTACAAGCCCAAAGGCGATCAGGGACGCGCCATTGAAGAGCTTTCACGCGGTATTTACGCAGGCGAGAAGCATCAGGTCCTGCTGGGCGTGACCGGCTCGGGCAAGACCTACACCATGGCCAAAATCATCGAGCAGCTCAACCGCCCGGCGCTGGTCCTGGCGCACAACAAGACCCTGGCGGCACAGCTGTACCATGAATTCAAGCAGTTTTTCCCGGCCAACGCGGTCGAGTATTTCGTTTCTTATTACGACTACTACCAGCCGGAAGCCTATATCCCCGCCGGCGACGTTTACATTGAAAAAGAAGCCACTATCAACGACGAGCTGGACAAACTGCGGCTGGCCGCCACCCGCTCGCTGTTCGAGCGCCGCGACTGCGTGATCGTGGCTTCTATAAGCTGCATTTACGGTCTGGGCTCTCCGGAAGCTTATTACGGCATGATGCTGTTTCTGGAAAAAGGCCAGAAGATCCGCCGCGGTGATATTTTCAGCAAGCTGGTGGAGATCCTCTACGAACGCAACGACGTGGACTTTCGTCGCGGGACCTTTCGCGTGCGCGGCGACGTGATTGAGATTTTCCCCACCTATGAAGATAATGCCTACCGCATTGAGCTGTTTGGCGATGAAGTGGATTCGCTCTCGCAAATTGATCCGCTCTTCGGCACGGTGAAGCAGAAGTACACGCGTCTGGCCATCTATCCCAAAAGCCATTACGTAATGCAGCCGGCGCAGAAAAACCGCGCCATTGAAACCATTCTGGCGGAGCTGGCATGGTGGGAAAAGGAGCTGGAAAAAGAAGGCCGTCTGGTAGAGGCGCAGCGAGTTCATCAGCGCACGCGCTTTGATCTGGAGATGATCAAATCCATGGGCTACTGCCATGGCATCGAGAATTACTCGCGCCATTTTTCCGGGCGCCAGCCCGGCGAGCCGCCGCCCACGCTGCTGGATTATTTTCCCCGCGACTTCATTCTGTTCCTCGACGAATCCCATCAGACCGTCCCGCAGTTGCATGGCATGTGGCACGGCGACCGTTCGCGCAAGGAAAACCTGATCCACTATGGCTTCCGTTTGCCCTCGGCGCTGGACAATCGTCCGCTGAAGTTTGAGGAGTTTGATCAGCGGGTCAATCAGGCAGTCTATGTCTCCGCCACGCCCGGTCCGTACGAACTGACGAAATCGGCGGGCGTAGTGGTGGAGCAAATTATCCGGCCCACGGGCCTGGTAGATCCGGAAGTCGAGGTGCGCCCGGTCAAAGGCCAGATTGACGATCTGTTGCATGAGATACGCGACCGCGTGAGCAAAAACGAGCGCGTGCTGGTCACCACGCTGACCAAACGCATGTCGGAAGATCTGGCCGAGTACTACAGCGAAGTCGGCGTGCGCTGCCGCTACATGCACTCGGAGATTGAAACGCTCGAGCGCATTAAAATTCTGCGTGACCTGCGCAAGGGCGAGTATGACGTGCTGATCGGCATCAACCTGCTGCGCGAAGGTTTGGATCTGCCGGAAGTGTCGCTGGTGGCGGTGCTCGACGCAGACAAAGAAGGCTTCCTTCGCTCCGCCGGGTCGCTGATTCAGACGATTGGGCGCTGCGCCCGCAATCTCAACGGCCGGGCAATCCTTTATGCGGACCGTATTACCGAATCCATGCGGCAGGCCATGAACGAAACCGATCGCCGCAGGGCCATACAGAGCGCTTACAACCAGGAGCACGGCATCACGCCGGAATCCATCAGTCGCCCGCTGACCATGTCTCTTGCCGGAATCGCGGAGTCGGATTACGTCGATTTGACCGAAGCCGCCGCCGGCCTGCCCGACTTCAAATCCCAGGAAGAGCTGGATGGCCATATCGCCAAACTGGAGAGTGATATGCGCGAAGCCGCCAAACGTTTTGAATTCGAGAAAGCGGCCAAACTCAGAGACACGGTACGCGAGCTGAAGACCAAGGAATTTTTGTTTACCTGATTCGCGCGCTGTTGCAAATTACTGCCTAAAAAAACACAGGCCGGACTGTACGTCCGGCCTGCAAGCTGGAAAATAAGCGCTTAGTTTCCGGAAATGTACGTGGGATTACCCGGGGCGCCGTTATCGTGGACACGGTTCGTACCGTTGGTACCGATGTTTGAACCTGCCGTGTATGCGTTCACGATCCCGGCTGTCGCACCGGTTAGCGCATTGTAGGCAGTTCCGCTGTTGTAGGCGATGGTGGTGTGGGAAACGAAGGCCGTACTGCTGTTGATGGCAGTCACACCGTTGTTACCGTATACCAGTTCGCAGTTATCAAAGGACAGCGACGAACCGGAGCCGGCCCCGCCATTGCCAACGGATTGGCCTGCACTGCCGCCATAGGCCGAAATCAGCGAGCGGTTCACCGCCACTCTGCTGTTTTGACTGGCATTAATGCCGTTATTCGCTACCACCATGATTTGACTATTGTCCACCGTCACCTTAACTGTACCGGTGGAGGTGGTAGCAAAGATACCGTCGCCTGTACCGTTTCCGCAGCTTCCCGGTGCGCAACTGCCAATGTTTTTGATGATGGTGTTAACAACGTGCACCGTTGCCGCCTGGTTCACATTAATGTTGATGCCAGTTAAGTTAAAACCAAAGATAATGCAGTTCTCAACGTTGAGATCTTTACCGCTGATGAAGCTGATACCGTTGATTCCGGCATTCGCATTGCCGCTCCCCAGCAGTCCATCCAGTCTCAGGTTGCGAATGATGACCACGTCCGTGGCGCCCGCCGCAACGACAATACCGTTGGTGCCAGAGACGAGGACCGACGCGACCTGCCCCCCACCGCCATCGAGAGTAATGGATTTGGTAATGGTAAGCGCACCGAAACCGCCTGGATCCAGAGCGTCAATTTCGCCTCCCGGGGCCGTTTTGGAGATGGCGCCGGCGAAGGTCTTGCACGGCGCGGTACGGCTGCAGGGATTAGCATCGTCCCCGACGCCGGAAACCCAGGTACGGGTGGCCTGACCACACATGAACGTTGTGCCGAGGGCGGCAATCGCGAACAACCTGATCACAGAAAATCTTCTCATTTTCATCTGTACGTTTCCTTTCGTCAGGAACGGAATATCCGCCCTTGACCGAAAAATGTCCTGGGATATCAAAGAGCATTAAGCCCTGGGGAATTGGTATGCCCTTTGGTGATTTATAGGGCTAAATAGTACATCAACACACCAATTTTTCTAATAGTTTTTTTGAAAAACTGTATACGCACGTAAGCATGGTTCCATGTAGCGAATCCCTGAAGCCCATACATTGTGAAAAAACACTCACGAAAGTTACCGTGGACAGGGAAAGATTTCACGCCATTCATGACATCGGCAAGTGTCGCCGTGACATTAGAAAAAAATAGAATATGTTTTAGATATTCATAGCCGAATCTTCGGCAGTCGGATAGTTCCCGTCAGCGCACGGTCCCGGGGTTGGTTGAGTCCGCAGGATTTAGATTCGAAGATTCTTCCGCCAGGCCGGACTGCAGGAGGACTTCGACTCGATAGCCTCCATCAGAAGCAGCCTGGAGCCTGTGCCTGATTTCCCGCTCCAGCAGCGCGATATGGACTGGGTCAGGAGAGGGTGATGAAGCTATCGCCAGCAGGGCGCGCAGAGACATCCACCACAGCAGGTGCTCGAAGTTTTCCTTATTGAAGTAGCGCACGCCCTCCCACTCATGGACGCCAATCAGCCAGGCCAGGCCGGGATCATGCAGCCAGCTCAACACGGCGCTGGAACGTATGGCCGGCGCGCTTTCCGCCGCAGGCGCCCATGCGGTGTGCGCGAAGACCGCGTGAATTCGCTCGGCGGCGCGCCAGTGCTCATCGCCGGGGCTGCCGGCTTTCGCGAATACATCCGCAATCGTCTCGCGCAGGCGCATAGCCGCGAAGATGAGGGCCGAAGCCTCATCAGAATTTTCCGGACCGCAGAGGCGTCCAGCGGCCTCCAGCGCCGCCCAGACAACCACGGAACTCCAAACGTACACGGCATGTTCGGCTTTCGTGGACTGGCCCGGTATCACCGCCGCGGCCCCTTCCGGCCAGGCGGAAACAAACTGCCGTTCCACCAGCGGCAGGCGCGACGCCGATTCAATCCTGCGGGCGAACAGTGAGACACATTGCTCAAAATCGCCTTGCCGCTCCCATTCGAGCCCGGCGGCTTTGGCCACTGGAGTACTCAGATATCGCCGCGACTCGTGCAGAACCGCGCGCACCCGGCTGCTGAGTTCGCGAACAATCTCCGATTCCTCTCTTCTGCCGCGTAAAGATATTTTTTCATCGCCATCCCCTTCAGCGGCATCAGGTTCCGCCGGCGCCCCGGGCAGGATGTCGGCCAAGTCCTTCATCAGTTCGGGATCAAGCAAAGCGCGGAAAGAATCGTGGACTGGTTTTAGTTCCAGATCGCGCAATGCATCGTCCAGGCTGGCGACGCCGCGGCCTGCCAGCAGGTCGCACAAGGCGCTCCATGGACGCACGCCGTCATCGCGAATATCGCGCCAGTCGAGAAATACGTGCGACTTATATGCGCCCAGTTCGAAGCGCAGTCCTTTAGTGGTAAGGTCAGCGGCACGATGCAGGAACTCCAGTCCGCTCAGGGCATCGCGAAAAGCCACCAGCATGCTGTGCTCCGAGGAAAAGCCGAAGGCTTCTCCCAGTGTCCGCTGCCGCACATCGCGCGTGGTTTTGTCCATGTAACCGGCAGAGACCCGAATCCAGCCACGGGTATCGGCATAGCGGTTGTGGAACAGCACCAGCGCACGGTCTTCGCCACGGTGGTTCGAGTAGGCATACACGTCTTCATTCACGTGCCCGGAATCGGTGTAAAAGTCGTAGAGAAGAAAGTTCTCTACTTCGGCGAACAGGCCACGCCGGTGCAGCAGCGGAGAAATCTCGCGCTCGTGGCGGGCCATCAGCCAGGAATCGGGCTGCTCGGCAAGGCGCGGACGGCGAAAATCCATACCGTATTTTTCGGTGTAACCCTCAACCTGCCCGTGACCGAACATTGGCAGTCCCGGCATGGTGACCATGAGAGTACACACGCCAAAATACTTGTCTCCCTTGCCGAACTGGTCCACCGCCGTTCGTTCATCCGGATTGTTCATGAAGTTTACGTAGCGTTTCAGGACTTCCGGATCAAACTCCAAAGTGTTTTTGATCACACTGCGATAATTTGCGTTTTCTTCGTCACGCAACATGTTCATGAAGGCGGAGTTGTACACGCGGTGCATGCCCAGAGTGCGGACAAAATAGCCCTCCAGCAGCCAGAAAGCCTCGGCCAGCAGCAGGGTGTCTGGGACTTCGGCAGCCACGCGGTCCACCAGCTCGCGCCAAAACTCCCGCGGCATGTGCCGGTCGAACTCTTCCTTCGTCATGCCATGTTCGGCGCGGGAAGGAATCGCGCCGCCAGTGCCAGGCTGCGGAAACCACAATCGCTGGTAATGCAGCTTCGTCAGCGTCATGGCCGCGTCAAAACGGATGATGGGAAACATGCGGGCCACGTGCAGAATCGTCTGGATGACAGCTTCGCGCACGTCGGCGCGAAGATAGTCAAGCTGGGCCGTGTCGTTCCACGGAAAACTGGTGCCATCGTTGCCGTGATACACGTAACGCGTGTCGCCGGTCCATCGGTCACGGCGGCGAAAAACCACGGACGCGTCCGATCGATTGAAATAATGGTCCTCGATTTTGATCTCTACCCGCGAATCGCCGGAAACGTCCGGCCCTTCAAAGCTGTACGATGGATACGGCGGATGCGGGAGCGAGAGAAACCAGTCGGGATGCTCCATCACCCAGCGGGAATCGATAGCCATGTGATTGGGGACCATGTCGCTGGCCAGCCGGATGCCATGTTTCCCTGCCCTGTCTTTTAGATTCTTATAGGCGCTCTCGCCGCCAATGTCTTCGGCGATGGCGTAATCCAGCAGGGAGTACGCGCTGGCCACGGCATCAGTGCTGCCGCACATCCGCTTGACCTTTTCCGACGCGCGGCTGCGCTCCCATAATCCAATCAGCCACAGCGAATTAAAACCACGGCGCGCCATGGTTTCGATCTCCTCATCGGGAACCTGGTCGAGACGATGAATGTTTCTCCCGTACTGTTTCGACAACTGATCGAGCCAGACATACGTGCTCTTTGCCAGCATCACCGTGCGCGGCATCCAGTCCACGTCCGGACTGAACTGCTCGTATTCATGGTCCGACTGGCGATACTGCGGCACCGCCCGTTCGCTGGAGTCGCCGCGCTGGTCCCAGCCTGGTCCGCGATTTACCGCAGAGTCTGCCGGAGGATGAAAGCGCATCCAGACGGCCACCTGCTCTTCGCGAAGCACGTCCAAAGCCGTAAGCAAACGGCTCATGAAGTCGCCGAGAAGCGATTTCCATTTCTCCTGAATAAAGGCGAGTTGGCCAGCCAGATCGCCGGGAGAGGCCAGCGCCGGAGCGCGCAGCATATCGATCAGGTTTTGGTTGTCGGGGCCGAATTTGGGTCGCTTTTCGAAATATTCGCGCAGCGCCGCGGTAATGGAGGAATATGCGGTCGCCTGAACCAGAGGCTGGTCGTCGAAAAGCTCCTGGCAGGGTTTAAACGCGGGATTCAGATTGGCCAGCCAGAGCATCATCAGCTCTTCGAGTGCCACCGCTCTGTGAGGAACTCCGCCGGTATTCTGCTCCAGCCATTGCTCTGCCTGGAGTTCCGCACGATACACCGTGACCGAAGGAAAGTGGGTGGCAAATCCGAGCAAAGTGCGGTCCAGTGCCTCGCGCCCCAAACGCGCCTCAAAAAACAGGAGCGCGTCCGTCATGGCTTTTGGGTCGCGATTGCGGCGGTACGCTTCTATGACCGCGTGGAGCGCCTCGTCGATCAGCCCTACGGCGTTCAGCACGCCTGGTTGAATAGCGAGTTCCGGATGCACCTCGGCATTGCGCGCCTGGTTGATGCGATGGGCAAACTCCCGGCAGGCGGCCAGACTGGCAAAAATCACGTTGCCAGTGATCGAGAACAGCGTTTCAGAAAACCCGTAGCGCTGGCGTGCCTCGCGGGAGACGTGAAACTCATACGTCGCGCTTACATTCATCTGGCCGGAAGTATAACAGGGTCGTGGCATCTGGTTCGGCAAAGGAAATCAGATTAGATGCCGGCAAGTTTCATTGTGCCGCGCCTCATCGAAAAAATCAGGCGGCTTATATGCAGCAAATAAAAACGCCGGGATTACTCCCGGCGTTCTTTGTAAAACAATACGTTCTCTTACGGCAGAACGTAACGAATGTTAACCATGCCCAGGAACAGGTGCGCATTCTTGGGCGCGCCCGCGGCCACGAACCAGGGGCTGCGCGTGAGATACGAAGCCTGGGTCATCAACTGGAGCGCTCCATACTGCGGATGCTTCCAGAAGGTCTGAGTCCAGCCAAGCGTGGGCTCCTGAATAGCGCGGTTGTTGTTGTTGGAAGAATTAGGACCACCAAAGCCGACAAACTTCCCGGGAGTGGCGTTCGTTATATCCGCGGCGAAATTACGCTGGAAATATTCGCCGCCATAGTAGCCGTAAATAAGCGTCTTGGGCGTAACCTGGGCTTCAAAGCCGACAATGCTGGATCCGGCATGCACAGGAGAGAGCCTTATATCGCATCCCGCCCCGGAGGCGGGAACACAGGCAACAGCACCCGGCACAAGGGTCGGAAGAGCCACTACATCAGGCCCCGAGCCGAAAAGGTACCGTGCACCGCCGTCGCTGTAAAAACCGTTGGCCACGATGTGAACGTTCCTGACCACTTCATAGTTGATGGCAGCCGAAACGCCCGCACCTTCCTTGGTGTGCGTGACGAACGATGGGCCGACCAGATTGGTGGTTTTGAATCCGCTCAGCAATCCCGCGACTTCGGCGTGGAAGTGCTTCCCGCTGAAATCGGTGTCATAGGTAACTTTGGGAATGATGTCCGGATGCAGATTCGGGGTGGCGCTGCTGTTTGCCTGATCGATCTGGGGGGTCGTGCCGTTTGATAACTGGGCATTGAAGAACGCGGGAAAGGTAATTTCACCCTGTCCGCCAAACTGCTCGGGGTTTTCGAGGGCCACGCCCATGGCCCAGTGCTCACTGGGGTGGTAAATAAAACGGATCTGGGGAGCGCGAGTCCAGGTCAGACCCACCTGGTAGTTAAAGTCAATGTTCTGGGAGTAGAAGATGTCGGAAGGATACGGCGACACGCCAACGCGATTTGGCGTGAGCCAGCTCCAGGCCTGCCCGGCCAGAAACTCGAACTTGTCGCGCTTCACATCGACAAAATAAAGACGCTGGCGGAAGGTATGGCTATTGGTGCTAACTTCCACGTTGGCGCCATCATTGCCCAGAAAGTCCATTTCCGCATAGCCGGTCACGTCGTTCTTGCCGAATTGATCGTGCGCCTTGATGCTCAGGCGCGAGTTGGCGGCGGTGAGACGAGTTTCCGAGAGATGGCCTGAAACGCTATTGCTGAAGGGGATGGAAAAGAAGTTGGTGCCGCCAGGCGCTCCGGTGTTGGTGCTGCGGAAGATGGTGGTAAAGTCCATGAAGCCGCCGGGCGTGAAATCCGCTCCGCCGATCTTAAACGACAGAGGCGATTCTTTGGGCTGCGTATCCTGCGGTGGTTTTGCGGCCACAGTGACGGGGCTGACGGTATTCAGGCTGGCATTCACTACACGCGCCGCCTGGCTGTCGCCGCTCTTCGATACTGTCTGCTCCTGACCGCTCTGCTGATGTTTGAGTTTTTCGATTTCCGCCTGCTGCTCGGCTATCTTCTTCTGCTGCTCGGCGATGGCCTTTTGTTGCGCCGCCATTGATTCCTGAAGTTGCTTCAGCTCATTCGCAATGTTCGATGAATCAGAACCGCTGCTCGGCGTAGTGGTCGTCTGGGCCAGCATTAAACCTGAGGCCAGCACCGTAACGCAAAACGTCTTTAAGACTTTCATTTGCTCTCCTCTATAATTTTCTGGTTACATTCACACTCGGGTTGAAACTCATATATGAAAACAGTCCCATGAGCCCGAAATTTTCTGGAAGGTTATGACTAAAATAGCAATCATCATTTATCCAGATCAACGGAAACCGCACCTCACAAAACATATGTAATGTAAGGCGTTTTACGCAGTTCCGCTCAGGACGCTCTAAAAACAGGAGTAACTCTGATTGAACAAAAGCCGTTAAGCGCAATCCTGTTTTTTTTAATGCTTAAGAAGCGTATGTCCCGGAGATAAACAACGCATTACAGCAATGTTAAAATTGCGTGAAAAACATGCGCCACTGCGCCTTCCGATCGCCAGGGAACTAAAAAATTGCCGCTGATTTGCACTGATGAACGCCGATTAATCTAAAAACGCAGCCCTGGTTCATCCCAACCCTAAGTAACCCTGACGAATGAGGGAGGCCCCGAGCCGTACATGAGCGTATTCGCGACTGGATGGGAGCTCATCGGCGGATATTTTTACAGTGTTTTGAAATGACATTTTCTGTTGATTTTTTTGTGCATTGCGGTAACATGTGCTGGCTTTGCAGGAAAGCCGTTCGCTGAACTGAGGCTGACGCAAGGTATTTGACAATTGAAATGAAGCACTTAGCTGTTCGCCGTTGGCCCTTAGCTTTTGGCTTTTGCGTGTCTCACTCCAGGGGTTCACTCAGGGTGCATTCCATCCCCTGGGATATCCCCTGTGATGTTTTGGGCTAACCCCTTTAAACCTTGGGATGGGGATCGACCGGGAGGGGGGTACAAAGTGGGTACGGACCGGGGACATAGCTGACAGAGTAGACCGGCTGACAAAACCCCTTACCGCGGATTTACGCGGATGCGTGCGGATTGAAAAAGCCGTTAGCGGGTGACCCTGGATATCGATTTTTGGCCTCGGGCGCCGACAGAGAAAGCCTGGAGAGATTTACTTTGAGGGCTGGAATGCACGCAGCATAGCACGGATATCTCTGTATAGCCTATTCACTAGATGACAATGGAGCTTTATTTTTTTGTATAGCCGTATTCGTACAATTTGATTGACTTGCCCTTGTTAAGCTTTGTAAATTCCAGACTGTCATTCTGATTTTTCTTTAATTATCCCCCGCCATTGAGAATCAGAAGGGAGCGGTGCGCTCAAAAATCAAAGATAAGGATCGACCATGTCCATGTTAAGCCGTCTGCGCTATCGCCACACCATGCAGGACATATTGTTCGCTCCTGGTAGATGGTTTGTATTGCTTTGTCTGATGGCTGTTTTTTCAGCGGGCGGTCCGATGCTCCAGGCGCAAACCAACACGGCGGCGGTGCGGGTGATTGTTAAAGATGTAACGGGCGCGGTGGTTCCGGGGGCGTCGGTGGTGGTGGTTGAGGAGCGCCTGGGGCTTTCTGTGAGCAAATCCGCCGATGCAACCGGAGCGGCATTTGTGGCGGCGCTGCCGGCTGGAGAATATTCCATTTCGGCGGAGGCGAAGGGATTCCGGAAGACGACGCAAAAAAGCGTGGTCCTGACGATTGGCCAGGAGATTTCGCTGGAGCTTACGGTGAAGGTAGGTTCGTCAGTGGACGAGGTCGTGGTGGAGTCCATACTGCCGCTGCTGCAAACCGCGACGGCGGAGGTAAGCGACACGATCCGGAACCAGAAAATTGTTGACCTGCCGCTGAATGGACGGCAGTTTTTACAACTGGCCCAGCTGAGCGACGGCGTGGTCAAGCCTCCGGGAGGAACGCGCGGCGCGGCGCTGGAGCAGGCGGGCGATCTGGTGGGTGTGCTGGGGCAGCGCAGCGGACACAATATCTACTTTCTCGATGGCGTTCCGGTTACCGACGAATATTTCAATAATCTGGCGGTGAGCCCATCGATTGACGCCATTCAGGAATTTGAGATCCAAAAAGGAATTTACTCGGCGGAGTTTGGCGGCAAGGCCGGGGCTTTGATTAATGTGGCCACCAAATCTGGCACGAACCAGTACCATGGCAGCGCGTTTGAGTTTCTGCGCAATAACGCCCTCGACGCCAAGAATTTTTTTGACGATCCCACCAAAGGTACTCCACCGCTTCGCCAGAACCAGTTTGGCTTTAGTTTTGGCGGACCGGTAAGCATTCCGGGCGTTTATGAGGGGAAAAACAAGACGTTTTTCTTTGTAAGCTATGAAGGAGACCGCAGCAACCAGTCCATTACGCGCACTTTTTCCGTGCCGACGCTTGCGGAGCGGTCCGGCAATTTTGGCGGCGTGGGCGCGATTTTCGATCCTTTGACCACGGACAGTTCAGGGCGCCGGACCAGCTTTGCCAATAACGTTATTCCCGCCGGGCGGCTGGATCCCGCCGCAGTGGCGTTTCTGGCCAACGTCCCGCTGCCCAATCGTCCGGGAAATGTGCAGAACCTGATTACCGCGCTGCCGCAGGTGACCGATTTGAACCAGTGGACGGCCAGGATCGATCATCATTTTTCCGAAGCCGATAATTTGTTCAGCCGTTTGTCGGTTTACCGCGTGACCAGCGCGCAGCCGTTTGGGGCCAGCGAATTGAACGAGAGCCTGCTGCCAGGCTTTGGCCGGAATCTTTCCACATACACCACCGATTTGGCGGCTGGATACACCCATGCTTTTAGCCCGAACGTGCTCAACGAGTTCCGCTTTGGCTGGCTGATCGTGGCCGGAGGGCAGACCAGCCAGAACCAGGGCAACAATTTCGCCGCGCAGGCCGGCCTGCAGGGCGTAACCAGTGATCCACGTGACATAGGGTTCCCGCAGGTGTCGTTTGCCGGGCTGTTCAGCACGGCTGGAGATCCTACATCATTTACTTATCGCAGCGACCGCAGTTTTGACTTTTTCGATAATGTGCTCATCCATCATGGCAAGCACAATACCCGGGTGGGAGTTTATCTCTTTCATTTGAGTTTCAATCCGGAAAATCCGGATACTGCTCGCGGCGCGTATTCGTTTTCCAATCGCTGGACTTCATCGCAGGCGGGGCTGACCGACGGCAATGCCTTTGCCGATTTTCTGCTGGGCTTTCCCACTTCCGCGCAGGTGGGGATCGGCCGTGGGCAGGAGCAGGGGCACACCAACTGGATCCATACATATGTGCAGGACGACTGGACGGTGACGCCCAATTTCACGTTGAATGCCGGCATCCGGTACGAGTTCAACCAGAATATTCAGGACGGAAACAATCAGCTTTCATCGATCGATGTGCAGCAAAAGCGATTCATTATTGCTGCGAACAGCCAGGGACAGATATCCCCCGCGGCCAGCGCCCTGCTGCCACTGCTGCCGCTGCCCTTTGTAACGTCCGCGCAGGCGGGATTCAATCCCAGCCTGCTGAAGCCGGAGTATCTTCGCTTCAGTCCCCGGGCGGGATTTGCGTGGAGGCCGCTGGGAAATTCTTCCACGGTGGTCCGGGCGGGATTTGGCATTTTTCAGAACCAGGCGGCTTACAGCGTGCAGCAGGCCCTGGCGCGTAACCTGCCTTTTTTCCTGACCAAGAGCGTGAGCACCAGCGCGACGACCGCAGTCCCCACGCTCACCACGGAAGATATTCTTGCTTCCAGCGGCAACGGCACGATTGGCGGTAACGACGTAAATTCCAACTTCAGGAGCGAGTACAACGAAGAATGGAATTTGAGCATTCAGCACCTGCTGGGCAAAAACGCTTCGGTGGAGGCTTCTTATTTCGGATCGAGGACCATTGGCGCCGACAGCTCGACCGTGCTCAATGTGCCGACGCCTGGACCTGGCTCCATCAGCGCGCGGCGGCCCATACCGGAGCTGAGCCAGTTCAACACGATTCGCTGGGACGGCAAATCCTACTACGATGCTCTGATCCTCAAGGGTGAGCGGCGTTTTGCCGGCGGTCTGATATTCTCGGCCAACTATACGTGGTCGAAGTCAATCGATGATGCGTCGGACCCCGGCGCCACGACTTTTGAAGCCAATCTGCCGCAGGATGTGAACGACATAAAAGCGGAAAAAGCGCTTTCCAGCTTTGATCACCGCAATCGCTTCGTCGCCAACGTGGTTTATCCCATCTCGTTTTTCCGAAGCAGCCATGGTTTTGCCGGAGCGATGCTGCGTGGCTGGCAAGTGAGCGGCATTACCATCCTGCAGAGCGGCGCGCCGTTTACCGTGAATCTGGGAACCGACCAGGCCAACATTGGCCCCGGACCGGCACAGCGCCCGAATCTGCTGCATGATCCCAATCTCAGCTCTGGCCAAAGCGTGGCGCGCTGGTTTGACACCTCGGCGTTTGCGTTGCCCAGCGCCTTTACGTTCGGCAATGCGGGAAGAAATATCGTTCAGGCTCCGGGCTTTGCCGATTTTGATTTGGCATTACAGAAAGAAGTGGCCCTGCGCGACGGGTTGCGTCTGACATTGCGTTCGGAATTCTTCAATGCGCTGAACCATCCGAACTTTGATGTCCCCAACCGCATCGCGTTTACACCCAACTTCGGCAGAATCTTCAGCGCGGAGTCGCCCCGCCAGATCCAGCTGGCCGCCAAGCTGAATTTTTAGCCCCCGAAGCAATCTTCCCGTTATTTCCATAGTGGTGCTGGCGAAACAGAGCCATGCCAGCACCAGTTCACCGAGATCAGATTCGTATCAAATCGTATATATATAATGGTTCGATTTGACTTTATTCGTTCCCATTTGTTAGAACCTCTGGAGATTTTTCCATTTGCATTTGGTCTGAACGGAGGAAGTTTCGAAATGAGTTCACGTGTTCTCAGGTTTTTCGCATGGATCGGTATTACTGTTTTGCTGGGATGTGCTTCCGCGGGAAAAGCCTGTGCTCAGAACTATTTTGCCGACTGGTTTGATCGCGTCTCGGAGACGCAGGCAGAGCAGCCCCACTGGGTCACGCCGCTGATCACGGTAACGCCCCGGCTTGAAGAAGAGTTTCGCTACGACTTTTTCTCCCAGAACAATGCGAAAGGCGTCATCACAGAGGCCTACGGCAACGGCAGAGGTCTGGAACTGATTCCGGCCAAACCCATTGAGATTATTCTGGGTGTGACGCCTTATATCCAGCACAACTCGCCCACGGTAAAAGACGGCGCGGGCGACACGCCGTTCCTGCTCAAATACCGCCTGTTTGCCGGGAATGAAGAACATGGGAACTATATTGTGACCGCATTTATCGGCGGTAGCCTGCCCAGCGGTTCCTACAAGAATGGCGCAACCGACGCCTCGATCACGCCGACCGTGGCGTTTGGCAAAGGCTGGGGACGCTTCGATTTTCAGAGCACCATTGGCAAATCATATCCCCTGGGCAATACGCGAGTGATTGGCCGTCCCGTGGCCTTCAACAACGCTTTTCAATACCGGATATTGAAAAAGATCTGGCCGGAAGTTGAACTGAACTCAACCTTTTTCCCGGATGGAGCCAATGCCGGCAAGAAGCAGACCTTTGTTACGCCTGGCGTGCTGGTGGGAAGAATCCCACTGGTGAGCAGGCTGGCGCTGACTCTGGGCGCGGGGGTGCAAATTGCCACCACGCAATTTCACCCGACAAACCACAACTGGATTTTCAGCATGAGATTGCCCTTCTGAGAAGAGCAATCTCATGCTGAGTCTGGTTGCGCAGCGTGAATCAGGGAAGGTTGTTTCCTGTGCGAAAGGCCAGTTCTGAAACGGTCAGTTCGTATTGATATTTTGCGGTTACGGTACTGATTTCCGCTTCGGTCTCCTGCAACTGGGCCTGGCTGAGCTCCACAATCGAACCCAGTCCCAGGTTGTAGCGGGCCTGGGCGAGATTGAGCGAGAGGGTGGCTTGTTCCAGCAGTTTTGCGGCCACGTTCTCGCGTTCGAAAGCGCTGTTCATGTTCAGCCACGCGACCCGGACCTGGCGAGCGATGATGTCCTCTAAATCCCGGACCTGCTCCGATGCAGCGCGGGCGCGTAGTCTTGCTTCATCCGCGCGGGCGGAAAACTGGAAGCCGTTGAAGATCGGAATATGAACATTCACTCCGATGGCGCCATAGTTGTTCGGTCCCAGGCGCGGGTCGCCGACCACGGGAGTTATGCCGACGACGCCCAGAGCGCTGATGTCGGGCAGTTGCAGCCGCTCCTCGGCGGTCAGCAGATGCTGGGTGGAGTTTTGCTGCAACTCGAGGGCTTTGAGGTCCGGTCGGTTTTGCAAAGCGTTTTGGATTGCGGTATCCACATCGGGCACCGGTTGCTGCGCAGGGATTGAGTCCACCAGTTCAAATATCTGCAGTCCGGGCAACCCCAGGGCTTCGCTCAGGACGGCATAGGCTGCATCACGGCTATTTTTGGCATTCACCTGCAGTAGTTGCGCCTGGGCCAGGGCAACCTGGGAAAAGCTGAGATCCAGGGCCGACCGCAGCTTTGCCTTTTCGAGGGCATCTATCTGATTCACCACTACCTGACGGGCCTGCACTGTTTGGTCGGCAACTTTTACCAATACGTCGGCGGACAAGGCATCGTAGAACGCCTGGTCCACCGTAAAGACAATCTGCTCCCGCGTGGCCAGGGCGTTTTGGTCCTGCGCTTTCGAGTTGAGTCCCGCAGCAGTGACAAGGTTGGAGGTGCGGCCAAAGTCCGTAATCAACTGACCGGCGAACAGCCCGGCGCCAGCGCGCTCAAACACAATGGAGTTGCCCAGAGCGCCTGCCGAGATGCGGTTTCCCTCCTGAGATACGGTGACGCCGGTTGCATTTCCGCCGACAACGGGCAGCAGGGCCGAGCGCACCTCGCGCGTGACTTGTTTCGCCGCCAGCGCATTCAGATCGGCAATGGTGATCCTGGGATGTTTTCTGATTGCCAGTTGCTCCGCGTCATGCAGCGTAAGCTTTACCGGAGCGTTTGCAGCTGGCGCCGGGGCCGACTGCTGAGCGATGGCTGATTCCCAGCCAATGACCGCACAAAATAACAGCAGCAGAGATCGGGGTACCGAGAAAGTTTTGTGAGTCATGGCTACTGATGGACCTCCAGTGGGTTCATATGGATAGTCTGGCTGTCGTTCTCTTCTTCCTGTTGGCTTTCTTTGCGATGCACCAGAAGGTAGGCCGCGGGCACGATGAAGACTGTAAGAACCACGGAAACGGTCAGTCCGCCGATAATGGCTCGGGCCAGGGGAGCGTAAGATTCGCTGCCTTCTCCCAGGGCGAGGGCCATGGGGATCAGACCGAGGATGGTTGCCAGCGAAGTCATGAGTACGGGACGCAGGCGCACCTTGCACGCTTCAACCACCGCCTGACGAACGGGCATGCCGTCCGCGCGCAGCCTGCGCGTGAAATCGACGATCAGAATGGAATTGGAGACCACAATGCCGGTCATCATCACCACTCCCATCAGTGACATCACGTTTACGCTCGTGCCTGTTATCCACAGCATGATCAGCACGCCGGTGATGCCCATGGGAACCGCCAGCAGAATAATGAATGGATCAACAAACGACTGGAACTGGGCCACCAGAATCAGATACACCAGAACCACGGCCAGAATAAGACCGATGGAGAAGCTGTGGAACGATTCATTCATTCCGGTAACCATGCCGCGCATTTCCACGCGCATGCCCTCCGGCAGTTTGGTCTGGCCCAGGATTTTACTGATCTGGCTGCTCAC
>Ga0070730_10001723_pt1 | contig 20754 bp, 14 predicted proteins | sample Coa_R1_3_FD_66447 | JGI IMG/M metagenome (GOLD analysis project Ga0070730, IMG submission 66447) | Surface soil microbial communities from Centralia Pennsylvania, which are recovering from an underground coalmine fire - Coalmine... | ecosystem: Environmental > Terrestrial > Soil > Unclassified ... | reverse complement strand
CCCCCGCCGCCCCCGCCCCCGCTGCTGCTGGGCGCGCTGACGAGGACGCTGCTGGCGCTGTTGATCATCGTGCTGAGGCCATTGTTCAGGCTCTCGACCGCGCCGGCGATGCCGAGATTGATCGTGTTGATGCCGGCCGGGGAAAAGTCGGGGCCGCTGGGGCCCGCGGGCCCGCCGCGCGCTTGCGCATCGCCCAGGGCGCTGGCGCTCCAGCCCCACGGATAATAATACATCGGCATCGTCAGCGCGCCCTGGACATTCGCGAACTGGCGCACGTAGTTTTTGTCGACGCCGAGGGCGACGGCATAGGGGAGGAAGTCGCCGAAGCGCTGCGCCGCCTGGCCCAGGTCGCCAAAATGCTGCAGATCGGCCAGATAGCGGCTAAAGGCTTGCCAGCGGGCGGCCTGTGCGGCCCCTTGCTGCGATTTGCGTGGCATCACCCGCGCGACCACGAGCAGGGCGATGGCGTTGAGCAGAAACGCCGGAACGAGCAACCCCAGGGCGGGCGTGATGTCCTGGCCGGCGCTGAAGCCGAAAAAGCTCAAACCGGTCAGGACAAAGCAGAGCACCGCCAGCCCGATGTAGTTATTGCGGATCGTATCCGGGCGGCGCGGGAAGAAGCCCCCCTGCACCAGGTCGCCGTACATGTTGCTTTTGATCGCCCCCAGCTGCGCGTAGAAGCGGTTCTTCAAGTCCGAGAGCCGGACCGTCGTCCCTCCGGCGAATAGGGCATCCAGGATGCTTTTCTGGTGGGGGAACGGCACCCGGTTATTCAGCAAGGTGTATTGGAAGTCGCTGTGCTGGCTGCCGAAGCCCCCATCCGGCACCTTCAATTCGTCGATACGCAGGTGCCCCTGGCGGCCCAGATCGAGAATCGTGGCGATGATATCGCGCACATCGGCCCGCTCGTCGATCAGCGTGCCGACCAGGCCGGCGGGCAGGTCGGATGGCGGCGCGTTGAGCGTGCTGGCCACCAGACCCACGGCCGGGTCCCGCCCCTGGCTATACCAGCGCCAGAGCCAAAATAGCGGCCCGACGCTGCCGACCAGGCCGGCCAGGATGCTGACCAGGAGGGTGATGATCGGCTCCTGCTGATCTTCGTACACTTGCCAGGGCGCCGGTTGGCCGGCGATCAGGCCATGCGGCCATTGCAACTGAACTTCGACGTCCTGGTCGGGCACCAGGGGGCCTGGGAAGGTAAAGACGGCCTGCTGCGGCGTCAGTTGGGCCGTGCCGGAGCCGGCGGGGTCCACCGTCGCCTGGACCCCCGGCCCCTGGAGATTTATCGCCGGGGGTAGCTGCACCGTGACCTGCCCACGGTCGATATTCGCCGTCCGATTCGGTATGAAAGCGGTCCAGCGCAGTTGATCCCCCGGGTCGTAAAAGCGCAGGCCGCCGCTGACCGTGTAGTGGATAATCATCGTCTTACGGGCGGGGGCCTGTAGGACGCCATAGAACCAGATGATCCGCTGCTGCTTGCCCATATTCGTGACCTGGAAAGTTTGGGGTGGGGCGTAGCGGCCTTTGTCGAGATCGTAGGATGTGTTATCCAGGCGATAGGGGCCCGCCCCCTCCTCGGTCACGCTGACGTTGCTGAGCCCGGTCAGCCGCCGGGTCTCGATATCGCGATAGCTGCCGTGGAAGGTACCCTGGTCAAAGACAAATAGCTGCCGCTCGGTCACGTCGAAGGTCGAGTCGGGATGCACTTGGATGGTCACGTCGTCGCCGGCCCAGTGCTGCACCTGCGTGGCCTGGGCCGCCGCCCCGGGGGTCCACAGGATCGGCGTGAGCAGCGCGGCCGCGATGCAGACGATCAGGCCGCTGCGCGCCCGGGCCGCGTAGGAAGCGCGGCGGGGAGAGCAAATGTGAACGCGCATAGAGTCCCCTTTGTTGGGCGGGGGGTTAGCCGGCCGCCGGCGAGCTGGGGGCCGGGCCGCTCGCGCCGGCGGCCAGGAAGAACTCGGCCCCGCAGTAATCACAGCGCACGACGCCCTCCCCCGCCAGGGCCAGGGCGGCCCCACAATTTGGGCATTTGCCGGTATCGTCGATCAGCTTGGCCAACTGGGAGGCGTCTTGCGCGATCAGCTTGCCGGCTTTCCAGTCGACATACCCGGTGAACAGGCCTTTGCCAACCAGATCATAGACATACTTTTTGATCTGGTCGACGCTGGTGTTCATTTCCAGCGCCAGGTTGGCGATACTGACCTGGCCCTGCGTTTGCACGGCGTTGAGGACCTGCTTCTCCTTTTCGACCTCGGCATAGCTCCGCGTTTCGCTCTGCCCGCTGGCGAAGAAATAGACGCCCGCCCCGCCGACGACGACGGCCAGGACCAGGGCACAGCCCCCGACGAGCGCCTGGCTGCCGCCGGTGAGTTGTTTGTTGGCGAATGCCCACAGGGTCGGTGCCGCGAAGAGGACGACGGCGAGGGCGATCAAGCCGCCGCCGATGAGTTTTCCTTGTCCAGTCATGAGGCGCAAGTCCTCCTGGTCGTTGCTATGCGCTGCGTGTCGGGCCGCTCCTCTAGATATACGCCGGCCGGCTCGCAGGGTTACGGGATCCGGGTTGCGGCCCGCCCTGCAGCTCAGGAGATCGCCCCTGAGGCGACAACCGCCGCTATTGTACTATAGCCGTCCGGGCGCGGCAAGCGGCAGGATTCAGGTATAATATGGAGTTGCTGCACTGTCCTTGCACTTTGGGCCGTGGTTATCAGGGCGGGCCCAGGAGCCGGGGGAGCCAGAGAGTTGGCCTGCCAGGCAGGACAAATCCATAGAGTCCAACTAATGCCACGACGATGTATTTTATTAACAGAAAGCATAAGATTTGTCATTCTGAGCGCAGCGAAGAATCCGCTGAGGCGTGAACCCGCTGCCCCAACGGGGCGATCGGGGCGGACACACAAGGGCGGCAGGGGTCATCGAGCCAGCGGCCCGCCGGCCCCGACCCGATCCTTTGGGCAACGGATTCTTCGCTGCGCTCAGAATGACATATTCTTAAACATCTTTGCTAATATTTATGCTCTAGCATGACCGTGGCAGCAGTGCAAAGATAGCGACAATTATTGGGAGGCGCACCTGTGCATAGTCGGCGATCGCTGGTGGGAGGGGTGGTGGCGGCCGGGGTGGCGCCCGGCGAGGAAGCGGCGGCGCCCGGCTACCGGCAGCTAGCGGTGTTTCTGGGCCCGCTGGTCTTCACCGGCCTGATGATGACCACCGATACGCCCTTTGTGAATGCGGCGTTAGCCCGGTTGCCGCACGCCGAGGAGGCGCTGGCGGCCTTTGTCGTCGCCTTCTCCCTGGCGCTGTTGTACGAGGCCCCCCACATTATGATGATCGAGGCCGGGACGACGCTGGCCACCAACCGGCGGGCGCTGGCCCTGTTGCGCCGCTTCTATGCCGGATTGGCGATCGTCGTCGGGCTGATCGGGGCGACCGTTGTTTTCTCGCCGCTCTACGATGGCCTGGTCGGCGGGCTCATGCAGATCCCCCCGGACGTGGCGACGGCCGCGCGGCCCGCGGTCGCGGTGTTCCTGCTCTGGCCGCTGCCCATTGGCTGGCGGCGCCTGCACCAGGGGGCGCTGATCCGCCATGGCCAGTCGCGGGCCGTCGGCGCGGGCGCGTTCGCGCGGGTCGGCATGCTGGTCGCGGCCATGGTGGGGCTGGTGCCGCTGCTGGGCGGGGTGATCCCCAGCAGCGCTATCGGGGCGCTGGCCATGCTGGCGAGCGTCACGGCCGAGGCGGCCTATACCCACTGGTCGGCCGGGCGCCTGCTGGCCGATCTGCCGGCGGCCGCCCCGGCCGGCCAGGACCTGACCCTGCGGGGGCTCTGGACCTTCTACTGGCCCCTGGCCGGGACCTCGCTGCTCAGCACCCTGAACCGGCCGATTTTGAGCGCCGGCCTGGCCGCGGCGGCCGGCGCCGTCGGCGGGGCGGCCGCCGCAGATACGGCCCTGGCCGCCTGGGGGCTGGCCTGGGGGCTGCTCTTCCTGGTAAACGGGGCCACGCTGACGCTGGGCCAGGTGGCCATCGCCTGGGATGCGCACCCGTCTGCGGCCTGGCGGCGCCGCGGGGATCGCCTGATCCTGGGGGTGGGGCTGGCGCTCGCCGGCCTGGTCGCCGCCGCCCTGCTCACGCCGCTGGCCGGCTGGCTGCTCGACACAGTCTACGACGTGTCGCCCGTGGTCCGGGCGACCGCGCTCACCACCCTGGCGCTGCTGGTGCCGGTGCCGATCTTGTTCACGATCAATAGCCTGTTGCGGGGCAAGCTGATCCACCGGCGCCAGACCCGGCGGGTGCAGCGCGCCCAGATCGTCGATCTGGGCGTGATGGTCGGGGTCCTCCTGGCGGGGATCTATTGGCCTGATGCGGCGGCCCGTCCGACCGCCACAACGCTGGGCGCGTTGGCCATGCTGGCCGTGTATAGCACGGATCTCCTCGTCTTGACCCTCGGCATCCGCGCCACGCCCCGATCCAGCGCGCCCCTCGCCGGGCGGGTGCTTGCCACCCCCCCGCGGCGAGGGGTATAATACACGCGCCGTGCATACGGCAGCGAGAGGAGGGGCAACGTGGCGCAGACCAGGGCGGAGCAGAATCCCGGGCCGCCGGAACCGGTGGTGACGGCCGCGGCCGCACCCCTGGGGGCGCCGCCGGCGCGCGATGGTGCCCGTCCCCCCGCGCCGGTCCGGCAGGCGGTGCTCAACATCCGCACCGTGCAAGAGAAAGGGCTGACCTGGATCGACATCCAGCGGCCGGGCCGCGCCGAGATCGATTGGCTCCGCAGCCACTATCGCTTCCACCCACTGCACCTGGAAGACATCACCAGCAAGATCCAGCGGCCCAAACTCGACGAGCGGGAGGATTATATTTTCCTCGTCCTCCATTGGCCGATCTACAATAAAATCACCCGGGTGACGACGGCCAGCGAGGTCGACATCTTCATCGGCAAGTCCTTCCTCATTACGGTCCATGCCGGCCACCTGCGGCCATTGCTGCGCTACTTCCAACAGTGCCTCGACGACGAAGAGATCCGCACGCGCGCCTTTCGGCGCTCGTCGGGCTACCTGCTCTACCGGATCATCGATAAACTGGTCGACTACTGCTTCCCGTCCCTGGGCAAGATCGATCAGAACATCGAGATCGTCGAAGATATGATCTTCGAGCAGGATAACCGGCAGAGCGTGTATGAGCTCTCGGTGATCCGGCGCGATATCATCGCCTATCGCCGCATCATCAAACCGCAGATCGCCGTGCTGGGCAGCCTGGAGCGGCGGGCCCACTCCTTGCAGCCGCTGCTCGGCGACGACCTGGGCGAGTATTTCAGCGACCTGAGCGATCACCTTTCCAAGATCTGGGATACCCTGGAAGACTATAAAGAGGTCGTCGACGGGCTTACCGGGACCAACGACTCGTTGACGGCCACGCGGATCACCGACGTGATCAAGATGCTCACCGTGCTGACTGCGGTCCTGTTGCCTCTGTCGCTGCTGCTGGGCGTGTATGGCCTGGTTCCGGGGCTCTCGGCCGAGGCGCACGCGTACGGCTTTCTCGTCGGTATTGGCGTGGTGGTCCTGGCGCTGGCCGGGATGCTCGCCTTTTTCCGCTATCGGCACTGGATCTAAGCGATGCTGACCCTGCGCGAGCAGCGGCCGGATGCCCGGAGATTGCGCCCCCTGGCGATCGGCCTGGGCGCCCTCGCGCTGGGGGCGGCCGGGGGGATCGCACTGGCCGCGAGCAACCCGCTGATCCCCTTTCTGCTGCTCGTGGCCCTGCTGCCGCTGCCCTGGCTGCTGACCCGTCCGCAGATCGATCTCTGGCTGACCGTCGCGGTGATTACCCTGCTGCCTTTCGGCACCTTGCCGGCCAAAATCGGCTTTACGCCCACCTTTCTCGAAATCGCCCTCCTGTTGCTGGCCGGGGTGAGCCTATTCGCCCAGACTCGCGCCGCCGATGCGGCCTGGCGAGGCCTGGTCCGCTCCCCCCTCGACGGCTGGGTCTTGCTCTTTCTCGGCGTGATCAGTTTCGCCTTTGTGCTCGGCCTGGGCCGCGATCTGGGCACCGATATTCTCCACAACTATGTGAAGCTGCTGCTGGCGATCACGCTGTTCTTCACGGCCGCGCAGGTGCTGCGCAGCGCCGGCGCCATCCTGGCGCTGGTGCGGGTGCTGGTGGCCACGGGCGGGGTCGCCGCGGGGCTGGGCCTCGTGCTCTGGCGCCTGCCGCAAGACCTGGCCACCCGCTTGCTGCTCCTGCTGCGGCCCATTGGCTATCCCACCGACCAGGTGTTGCGGTTTGTCGAGGCCGGCCCGGGCCTCGGCCAGGAGCGGGCCATCGGCACCTCGGTCGACCCCAACAGCTTCGCCGGGCTGCTGGTGGCGCTCTGCGTCCTGGCGCTGACCCAGCTGTTGAGCCGGCGGCCCTGTTTCCCCCGGCCGCTGCTCGCGCTGATCCTGGCGACCGAGGGGGCGGCGCTCGTCCTGACCCAATCACGATCGGCCCTGGCCGGGGCACTGGCCGCCGCCGGCCTGGTCGGGCTCTTACGCTACCGCAAGCTGATGTTTTCCCTGCCCGTCCTGGCCGCGCTGGTGATCGGGCTCGGGCTGGGGGGCAGCTACCTGGCGCGGCTCGAGTCGGGCCTGGCGCTCCAGGACCAGGCGCAGTTGATGCGCATCGCCGAGTTTCAGAACGCCGGGACGATTATCGCCCGCTATCCGCTCTTCGGCGTCGGCTTCGGGCAGGCAGGCGAGCTCGATCTGACGACCGGGGTCTCCAGTATTTACCTGACGATCGCCGAGCGCACCGGCCTGATCGGGTTGGCGGTTTTCGTCGCGACGCTGGTCGCCTTCTTCCTGCTCCTGGCGCCCTGGCTGCGCCGGCGGGCGCTGCCCGCTACCGACACGGCGATTGTGCTGGACAGCGCCTTATTAGGGGCCGCGGCGGCGGTGGTAGGCGCCCTGGTCGTCGGCGTGGCCGACCACTATTACTTCAATATCGAGCAGCCGCACCTGGCGGCCCTGTTTTGGCTCTGTATAGCGCTCGCTTTGGCCGCCCGGCGGTTGTTGATCGAGCAATCAGCGGTCAGCGGTCAGTCGTCAGTCGTCAGTCGTCAGTCGTCAGCGGTCAGTGATGAGCTGCTGAGGAGGGGATAGAATGTTGCAACTACCCGCGCACACGGTCTTGATAGTGATCGACGTTCAGACAGGCCTCGACGATCCGGTGTGGGGGCGGCGGAACAATCCCGCGGCCGAAGCCAATATCGCCCGGCTGTTGGCGGCCTGGCGCGGGGCGGGCCGCCCGGTGTATCATGTCCAGCACCTGTCGCGCCTGCCCGACTCGCCGCTCCGGCCGGACCGGGCGGGCTGCGCCCTGAAGCCCGAGGCACAGCCCCGCCCCGGCGAGCCGCTGATCCAGAAGCAGGTGAACAGCGCCTTTATCGGCACCGATCTGGAAGCCCAGCTCCGCGCCCAGGGCGCGACCACCCTGGTGTTGGCCGGGCTGACGACGGATCACTGCGTTTCCACCACGACCCGCATGGCCGGTAACCTGGGCTTCACCACCTACGTCGTCTCCGACGCGACGGCGACCTTCGACCGCCGGGGCCCGGACGGGGTGCTCTATCGTGCCGAAGAGATCCACGCCATCGAACTCGCCAGCCTGCATGGGGAGTTCGCGACGGTGGTCGCCACGGAGCAGTTGCTGGCCGGGCTGGACGATTTGCAGAAGCATGTCCAGCGGCATGACGAGAGCAGCGCCCCAGCCGAGGAATATCGAGTTGATAGCTAGCGTGCCTCATGAACTGGGTGCAGGAAAGCGAGAGAATCATGAGCTGCGCGCGAAGACAAACCGAAATAGGGCTCGGTATCGGCTTGATGGCCTTTACACTAATTAGTGGCGGACTATTAACGGGTTGTGGAGCGCCGGCGCCGGCCGGGTACGCGGTGCCATCCGGCCTGGCCGCCACGGCCGTACCGACGGGCCAGACGACCGCGGAACCCACTATTTACTTCCCCCCCCCCACGGCCGAGGCGGCCACCAAAATAGCTGCCATCACCGAAGTCGCCCTCCTCGATATAGCACGGGAAACCAGGATTGCCCTGACGCCCGCCTCGGCGTTCGAGATTCCGACGGCGACGCCCACCACCTCGCCCGGCCCCACGGCAACGTGGACCACCGGGTGGGGCGGCTGTGATGTCTGGTATAGTACCACTAAACCTGATTATATGAGTTGTTGGAGTGGCACCTATGATAATGGCTTCGTCTTTCTCGAAGCCGGCAATGAAGGCCGGGAAGGCGACATCAATCAGGGGGTACTCTACGTCGTCTTCTACGACGTTAACCAGGTCATGCGTAGCGACCACCTCTATTACACGCCGCAGGTGTTGGGGCCGATCAGGATCGTCGCCGTCAGCGGCTCCCTTGTTACGGTGGCGCCAACGGACCCGCAATGGGCACAAGTACGCTTTGTCTTCGACCTGACGACCAGCCAGTGGCTGCCCGCGTCCCCCGTGCCCGTCGGGTCTCCCTCGCCGGCCGGCTCGCCCAGCTCGCCACCGTAGTATGTCCAGTTGCGCGACGGGGGCAGCGCCCCTGCCGCGGAATATCGAGTTGACCGCTGATCGCGCAGCGGTGCGTAGCACATTGCTGACCGCTAGTGACAAGGAGTATCCCGTGCCTGACGAAACCACTGTATTGAGCAATGTCGAGATCCAGCAGATCCTGCCCCACCGCTTCCCGTTCTTGCTGGTCGATAAGATGATCGCCCTGGCGCCGGGCCAGAGCGGGGTCGGGATCAAGGGCGTGACCTTTAACGAATGGTTCTTTCCCGGACATGTGCCTGGGTATCCGCTGATGCCGGGCGTCTTGATGGTCGAGGCGCTGGCGCAGGTGGCCGGCATCGTCGTCCTCAGCCTGCCCGAGAATCACGGCAAGATGGGCTTTTTTGCCGGGATCGACAAGATCCGCTTCAAGCGGCAAGTGAAGCCGGGCGACACGCTGCGGCTCGAAGTGACCATCACGCGGCTGCGGCTGCCGATCTGCCAGGCCAGTGTGCAGGCGACCGTCGAGGGCGAGGTGGCCTGCGCCGGCGAGATCATGTTCATGGTCGGCGCGACTGAAGGGCTGGGCAGCCCCGGGGCCGCGTGAATCGTGATCGGTGGGTGACCCTGCTGATGCGCGGGCTGACCGTGGCGTTTGTGCCGGCCCGCTGGCGGGCGCCGCGGCGGCTGCGGCGCCCGCGTCGCATCCTGGTGCTGAAGCCGTGCTGCTTTGGCGACGTGGTAATGGCGACCGCGGCGATCGCCGCATTGCAGCAGGCCTATCCCCGGGCGCGGATCACATTGGCGGTGGGCGCCTGGTCGCGGCCTGCGGTGGCGGCCAATCCGCGACTGGCGGCCTTGATCGACAGCGACCCGGCCGGCACGGCGCCGATCGGGCAAACGGGGTGGGCGTACCTGGCCCTGGCGCGCCGTTTGCGCCGGGCGCGCTTTGACGCGATCCTGGTCCTGGACCGGTCGCCGGTGCTAGGGCTGCTGGCCTGGCTGGCGGGGGCGCCCGTGCGGGCCGGGCTGGATAGCCTCGGCCGCGGCTTCGCCCTGACCCACCGGGTGGCCTGCCCGCCGGCCGTGGCGCGCAACGAGGTCGCCTGGTACCTGGACGTGGTGCGCGCTCTGGGCGCCCCGGTGGATGCCGCGACCCGTACCGAGTTCTATGCCACCCCCGCCGAGACGGCGGCCGCGGCGACGGCCCTCGCCGCGCTGGGCCTGGACCCGGCGCATCCGTGGTTGGTCGCCTTGCACACCGGGGGGGGCAGCAACCCGGGGATGCAGCTGCCGGCCAAGCGCTGGGCGCCCGATCGGTGGGCGATCGTGCTGACCCGCCTGCTCGCCGCCTACCCGCAGGCGGCCGTCCTGTTGCTGGGCGGGCCGGAGGCCCAGGATCGCGCCGCGGCGGCCCAGATCCGCGCGGGCTTGCCGCCGCCGGCGCGGGCCCGCGTGTATGACCGGGTGGGGTGCTACACCTGGGGCGAGCTGGGCGCGCTCGTGGCCCGCTGCCGGGTATTCCTCGGGCCGGATACCGGCGCCCTGCACCTGGCGGTGGCCGCGGGCACCCCGGTCGTCGCCGTGTTTGGCCCGTCGGACCCGCGCCGCTATGCGCCCTGGGACCCCAGTGGCCGCAGCCAGGTGGTCGGCGGGCGCGCGACCGGAGTCGACCTGGCGGCGCGGGCGACGGCCCTGGCGGCGGTTCCCTTCCATGAGTCGGTGGATGCGGACGCCGTCTGGGCCGCCGTGCAGCAGGTGCTGGCCCGGCCGCCCGCCGGGGCCCCGCCGCCCCCGCACCAGGGGGGCAATTGACGCGATTTATGGCCTTAGGGTACAATGAAGCACGCCCGCGCTGGTTGCGGGCGGGCGTGCTATTGGCCTGAAGGAACGATCATGCAGGGGTCCCTCTCACTCGCCAAAACCCACCGTCCAGCCCCCGCCACGGCGGTACGGAGCTTTCAGGCCCAGATCCGCGACCTCCTCGACCCGGATGTGCTCTATCCGCACCTGGTGGCCGCCCTGGCCGACCTGCTGGAGGGGCCCCCGATCCTCCTATTCCTGCCCGATCCGTACCGGGGCGGCTACCTGTTGCGCGCCGCTGTCCACGCGCCCGCCGGCTTAATCGGCACCCTGCGGCTGGATGCCCGGGTTTTGCCGCCGGCGCTGCGCCTGGCCCTGGGGTCTGACGGGTCGCGTCCGCCGCCCCGGGCGGCGGCGCCGGTCCGCCTGCGCCGCCGCATCCCGGGTTTGGAGGAGGTGCCGCCGGCCCTCGCCGCGCCGCTGCTGGATGCGGCGCGCCCTTTCGGCTTCCTCTTCGTCGGCCGCCGGCCGGACGGGGCGCGTTACACAGCGGCCGATCTGGCGCTCCTGGCGGCGCTCGCCGACCCGGCCGTTACGGCGGTACGGGCGGCCGATTTGTCCTGGAAATATGGGCGCAGCCTGCAGCAGCTCCAAACGCTCAACCGGCTCGGCGAAGAGCTCAGCGCGAATCTCGATATCGAAGCGGTGTGCCTGATCGTCTACGATCAACTGAAGCGCGCGCTCGACTTTGACTCCTTCTTCGTCGCCCGCTACGATGAAGAGCTCGCTATGCTGACCTTCCCGTTTAGTGTCGACGCCGAAGAACGCTATTTCCCCGATCCCATGCCCCTGGGCACGGGACTCGCGACCTCGATCTTTGAGACGGGGCGCCCCCTGGTCGTCGACGATCTCACGCTCGGGGTGGCCCATCTGCAGATCCCGCACACCCCCGACCCCTATGGTTCCCCCCGCCGCAGCCGGAGCTGGATGGGGGTGCCGATGATCGCCAAGCACCGGACGATCGGGGTCCTGTCCGTGCAGTCGTACACGCCGAACCTCTACCGCCACGAGCAGGTGCAATTCCTGAGCACCGTGGCGAACCAGGTGGCGAGCGCGCTGGAAAACTCCCGGCTCTTTACCGAGCGCGAGCGACGCATTGCCGAGCTGTCGACCCTCAACGAAATTAGCCAGCGCATCAGCGGCTCCTTGCGCATGGGCGACCTGATCCATATCCTGCATGAGCAACTGGCTGCCGTGCTCGACGCGACCCACCTCTGCATCGCCGTGCAAGACCCGGCGACCGGCGACCTGAAGTACACCTTTTTCGGCGCGGGCGGGGGGGCGCCGGGTGGTCGTCCCCTGCTCGCCGGGGTGCTGGAGTGGATCATTACCAACCGGGCGCCGCTCTGCTCGTCCCGGGATCTCATCCCCACCCTGGTGATCCTGGGGATTGACGTGACCGGCCTCGATCTGCGCTCTTTCCTGGGCGTGCCGTTGCTCGTCGGCGACAACATGATCGGCGCCCTGGCGGCTTACAGCTTGGAGCGCGAAGGCGCCTATGATTACGATCACCTGCGCCTACTGACGACGATTGCCGGCCAGGTCGGCGTCGTCATCCAGAACGCGCGGCTCTATGAGCGCACCGATACGGCGCTCAGCACCCGCGTGGCCCAGCTCCTGGCGTTGGAAGAGATTGCCCGGCTGCTGAACGCCAGCCTGGATCTGACCCGCATCATCAACCTGGTGCTGGTGCGGGCGGTGGAAACGACGGGCGCGGGCGCCGCGATTATGGCGCTGTTTGACCCCGCGCTGCAGGCCCTCCGCTTGCTGGGGCATATCGGGTATCCACCCGCGGTGATTGCCGAGTATATGGAACATCCCGTGCCGATCAGCCGGGGGATCATTGGCCGCGCGATGCGCGAAAACCGCACCCTGCTGGTGTCCGACGTCATGCGCGACCCGGACAATATCCCCGTCCTCTCGGATATCCGCTGCCAGCTCGTCGTCCTGGTGCGCCGGGGCGGCCAGGCCATTGGCGTGCTGAGCCTGGAAAGCCCGGACGCGGATACTTTCAGCGCGGAACAGGTCGACTTTATCGAGCACCTAGCGGAGCACGCGGCGATTGCCGTCGACAACGCGCGCCGCTACGACCGGGAGCGGCGGCAGAATGAGCTCTTAATGCGCCGCACGGGGGAGATGGCGGCGATTTTGCAAATCGGTAATGCCCTCAAAGCCGACCTCCCGCTGGAGGCCCTGCTGACCCAGGTGGCCGAAGGCGTGCGCAGCAGTCTGGGCTTTAATATCGCCATGCTCAGCCTCTTAGAAGAGGGCCCGCCCCGCTACTTCCGGCGGGTGGCCGCGGCCGGGCTCGATCCCGCGACCTGGGACCAGCTCCGCGCCCGGCCGTCGCCCTACGAAGAGGGCCTGCGGCTCATGGACCCCCGGTTCCAGATTAGCCAATCCTATTTTATCAGTCACCTTTATAACGTGGTGACCCACCTGGAATCGTACTACCGGCCCGATCTGGGCGCGCGCGCCCCCCAGGAGTGGCATCCCGACGACATGTTGATCGTGCCCTTGCGCGGGAAAGGCGGCCAGGTGGTCGGCACTATGTCCGTCGACGACCCGGTGGATCGCCAGCTGCCGAGCCGCACGACGATCGAGACGCTCGAGATTTTCGCCAACCAGGCGGTGATCGCGCTGGAGAACGCGCGGTTGTTTGACGAGCAGCGCCTACGGCTCCGAGAGCGGGCGCTGCTCCAGGAGCTAGGCGTGGGCCTGGCGGCCACGCTGGACCCCCTGGAGCTGCTCCGCGAAGTGGCGCGCTCGGCCGTCCAGTTATTTGAGGTCTGGTCCAGCCTGGTCGTGCTGCTCGACGATCCCACGAATCCCGCGGCGATCACCGGCGCGGTGGCCTGTGAGCAGCACGATGGGCAACTAGAGGTGAAACCGTACCCCCGTGAACGGCTCACGCGGCTGCTCGACGAAGTCCTCACCAGCCCCGGGTTCCTCATCGTGCCGGATACCGCCGTTACCGTCCCGCCCCGGCCGGGCCTGCTGGCTTCGGGCATCCGGTCCGTACTCGGCACCCAGCTGCGGGCCGGGAACCAACCGCTAGGGGCGCTCTTTTTGCTGGGCCGGGAGCCGCGGGCCTTTGCGAATCATGAACAGCAACTGCTGCAGATTTTCGCGGCCCAGGTGGCCGTGGCGATGCAAAACGCCCGGCTTTTTGAATCGGAGAACCATCGCTTGCGCGATGTGACCTCGTTGCAAGACCTGGGTCTGCGCCTGACGGCAACCCTGGATATTAATACGCTCCTGGAAGAGACGGTGCAGCTGGCGCGGCAGCTCCTGGATGCCAACTCCAGCGACATCTTGCTGGTCGACGCCGACGGGCAGCAGGCCTTGAACGTGCGTTGTTGGGCGGGCGCCGACGGGACGATCCAATGGGAAGCCGGCAGAAGCGCGCTCCGCGTGGGCGGGCTGACGGATACCGTCATGCGCTCCGGCAAGCCGCTGAGTGTTGCCGACACACTGGACGATCCCCGCATCAACCCGATCACCCGGGCCGAAGGCGTGCGCTCGCTGATCGCGGTGCCGATCCGGGTTACCGATCAGACTCTGGGCGTCCTGTTCGTGAACGATTATCAACCGCGGGCCTTTGCGGCCCATGAACAGCAATTATTGCAGGTGTTCACGAACCAGGTCGCCGTGGCGATCCAGAATGCGCGCCTCTTCGAGGAACGCCATGCCTTTGAGCAGCGGCTGGTCAGCGAGAACGCCCGGATGGGCCGCGAGCTCGTGACGGCGCGGGCCACCCAGCGGCAGCTGTTGCCCGAGATGCCCCGGCATCTGGCCGGGCTGGCGATCCATGGGCTTTGCCTGCCGGCCATGGAGGTGGGGGGGGATTACTTCGACGTCGTACCTCTGATCGATGGGCGGCTCGTCCTGGCGCTTGGCGATGTGACCGGCAAGGGCACCTCGGCCGTGATGCTGATGGCGATGATCAAAACGGCCCTGTTCTCGCAGGTCAGCACGGATCCCCACCCGTGGCTGGTGCTGGACGCCTTGAATAAGCTCGCGGTCGAGTTTATGCAGGGCCAGCTCATGACTTTCTTTTACGCCGTTTACGATCCGCGCAGCCGGGAGGTGCTCTACGGCAATGCGGGGCATCTCTACCCCTATATCCGGCGGCTGGCCGGCGCGCTGGAAACCCTGACCGAGGGGGGCCTGCCCCTGGGCGCCGGGCCCGAGCTCGTCCTGGATGTCGGCAGCATTACCCTGGCCCCCGGCGATCTCCTGGTCCTCTTCTCCGATGGTATTGTCGAAGCGATGGATGATCAGCGGGCCTTGTTTAGCTTCGAGCGGCTGGAAACGTTGTTGTCCGCGGCGGCCCCCGCGGCCGATCCCCGGCTCCTGGTCGAAGACATTGTCGACCGGGTCCATGCCTTTGCCGGGGGCGCCCCGCAGGACGACGTGACCCTGCTGGTCGCGCGGGTGGATCCCCTAGCCCCCGCTTAAGGCCTGCCGTAGCCGGTCATAGGTCTGCGCGAGATCTTCCGGCAGGACTTTGGTCTGGCCGACGACCGGCATGAAGTTGGTATCGCCGCTCCAGCGCGGCACGATATGCAGATGCAGGTGGTCGGCGATGCCGGCGCCGGCCACGGCGCCGAGGTTCATGCCGACGTTAAAGCCCTGCGGCCGGTAGGCGGCGTTGAGCGCCTGGACCATTTGTTGGAGCAGGGCCATGATCTCCCCCGACTCGGCCGCGGTGAGCTGGGTTACGTCGTGCAGATGGCGATAGGGCACGACCAGCAGATGGCCCGCATTATAGGGGTAGAGGTTGAGGATGACGAAGGCCTGTGCGCCCCGCCAGAGCAGCAGATTGGCCCGGTCCTGCCGTGGGTCGGCGGCCGGCGGGGCGCAGAAGATACAGGCCGGCGCGGGGGCGGGCCCCGGGTGCGGCCCGGGGGTCGGCTGGCCCGCGCTGCTTTCCGGCGCCGGCGGGGCCGGCGCGCCGCCGCCGATATAGGTCATCCGCCAGGGCGCCCATAAAAGGTCCACGACACGCTCCTCGCAAACCGGCCCGGCGCGCCGGCCGGGCCTGAGCACTACGTCGGGCGGGCGCCCGATCAGAGCTTCATCCGCGGGTCCAGGGCGTCGCGCAGCCCATCGCCCAGGAAGGTAAAAGACAGGTACAGCAGGCCGATGCAGGCCGCCGGCACCCAGACCTCGTGCGGCGAGGTGTTGATCGAGTTGTACCCCGAGCTAATCATGTCGCCCCAGGTCGGCGTGGGGGGCTTGACGCCGACGCCGATGAAGCTGAGGAAGGCCTCGGTGAGGATGAAACCCGGCACGCTAAAGGTGGCGCTGACGATGACCGGGCCGAGGCTGTTCGGCAGCAGGTGGGTGAACATGATCCGCCAGTTGGGCGTGCCAATGGAGCGGGCGGCCTCGATAAACTCTTTCTCGCGCAGGCTGAGCACCTGACCGCGCACCAGGCGGGCTACGCCCACCCAGTTGACAATGGCCAGCGCGACGAAGATCAGCAGCAGGCCGCCAAAGATGTCGGCGATCGGCTTATCATGCAAGGCCGAGACCATAATCAGGATGAGCAGGAGATCGGGGAAGGCATAGGTGACATCGGTAATGCGCATCAACAAGCTGTCGACCCAGCCGCCCCGGTAGCCGGCGTTCAAGCCGACGACGATGCCGATGAACACGATGATAAACGTGGGGATGAAGCCGACGACGAGCGAGACCCGGGCGCCATACAGCATCCGGCTGGCGATATCGCGGCCGAGGTTATCGGTGCCCAGCCAATAATCGGGCTTGCCCTCGGAGTCCCAGAGCGGCGGTAAATCCGTGCCGCCGTTGCCCCGATTCGCCCGGGCGCGGCTCTGGAAGTCGGGATCATGGCGGGCGATCAGCGGCGCGGCAATGGCGAGCACCGCGAAGATCGTGATCACGACGACGCTGGCCACGGCCATGCGGTTGCGGCCCAGCCGCTTTAGGGCGTCGCCCCAGAGGCTACGGGCGGGCTTCGCGGTATCAAAGATAATCTCACTGGTTATAGCAGCCATTCCCCTACCCCCTACTTACTTACTTTGACCCGTGGGTCAAACAGCCCATAGGTAACATCAGTCAACAAGTTGAAGATAATGACGAGCAGGCAATAGACCAGCGTGGTGCCCATGATCATCGAGTAGTCCCGCGCGCCGATGGCGCTGACGAAGTAGCGGCCGATGCCCGGGATGCTGAAAATGTCCTCAACGATAAACGAGCCGGTGACCAGGCCGGCCGTCAGCGGGCCGATGATCGTCCAGACCGGGATCATGGCGTTTTTCACCATGTGCCGGGCGACGATGACCTGGTTGCGCAGCCCCTTGGCTCGGGCCGTGCGGATATAGTCCTGGCGGATCACGTCGAGCATCGCGGATCGCGCGAAGCGGGCCAACGCTGCCGATGTCGGCAGGCCCAGGGCCAGCACCGGCAAGATCCAGGGTTTTAGGGTCGTGTCAAAGGCCTGCTGGTCCGGGGCCACGTCGACCCAATGGAGGGTGCTGGAGAAGAGCAAAATCAAGTATAGGGAGAGAACAAACGACGGGATGGCGACTCCCATGGTGGCCAGAAACAAGGCCAGGTAATCGACCCAGGTATTCTGGCGCAGGGCGGCGATCACCCCGAGCGGCAGGCCAAAGAGGACCGCGAAGATCACGGCCATCACGCCCAGCTCCGCCGAATAGCGGATATGCTCTTTCAGCAGATCCGTAACATTGCGGTCTTTATAGGAATACGACGGGCCCAGATTGAGCCGCACCGCGTTGCTCATATACGTGAAATATTGCTCATACCAGGGTTTGTTCAGGCCAAAGGCCGCTTCCGCCCGCTGCTGGATTGCCGGATCGCGCCGCCGCGTCTCGTCGACCTGATCGAAGGGGCCGCCCGGGGCCAGGTGCATCAAGGCGAAGGTAATCAAGGACACGACGATCAACACCGGGATCAACGCGAGGACGCGGCGGATCACATATGTTGTCATAGGAGATCTCCCTCTTAGGCGGCCGGCGGATCGGCCGGTGGCGTGACCGGAAAGATTTGGATAATGTACCGGCCCAACCCACCGTGGGCCAGGCCGGTACATGGCGGGCGGGGCCGGCCGCAGCGGGCCCCACCCACGCGTTACTTCTGGATATCGATGTTGACGATGTTCTTGAAGCCCGGGATGATCGCATCATCCGGCGTTTGATGCTCACGCATCCCCGTGATGTAGGGTTTGATCAGCGTGGGCGTCACGTCCCAGTAGAGGAAGACCACCGGGGCGTCGTCGGCCAGGATCTGCTGCGCCTGCTTGTACAGCGCGAGCCGTTTGGTCGCGTCCTTTTCGATGTCGGCCTGCTTGGTCAGCTGGTCGAACTGGGCGTTCTTCCAGCCGATGTGGGTCACCGTCGAGTCGGAGCGGAAGACCAGGCTCAGCCAGTCCTGCGGGTCCGGGTAGTCCTGGCACCAACCGAGGAAGAAGAGCTGCGGCAGGGTCTCGGCCTTCTTGGTCAGCTCGGTGTAGGATTTGGGCTCGACCGGGTCGAGCTGGGCGTCGATGCCCATGTTGGTCTTCATCTGCGCCTGGATCCACTCCATGCGCACCTTGTTGCGCGCCGTGGAGGAATAGGTCAGCTTGATCGGCGGCAGGTTCTGGCCATTGGGGAACCCCGCATCGGCCAGCGACTTCTTGGCGCCATCCGCGTTGAAGTCGGCCTGCTTGACGTCGGGCTCATAGCCCGGGCGGCCCGGCGGGATGAAGCTGAGCGCCGGCTGGCCGAGGCCCTTGAGGACGACGTCGACATAGTCCTGGCGGTCAAAGGCCTGGGCAAAGGCCTGGCGTACCTTGACATTATTAAACGGCGCCTTCTGCGTATTGAAGCCCAGATAGAAGTTGCAAGAGCCCGCGATCTGGCTGAACTCTCTGCTCAGCGTCGGGTCGCTCTTGACGGTTTTGAGGTCTTCGGCGGCCACGCCGGAGAAGTCGAGTTCGCCGTTCTTGTAGGCCTGGAAGGAGACGGCCGACTCGGTGATCTCGCGCATCTCGATGCGGTCGATTTTCGGCTTGCCCTTGCGGTAGTTGGCGTTGGCTTCCCACACGACGCCGTTACCGTGGTTCCACTCGGTCAGGACGTAGGGGCCATTGCCGATATAGGTCTTGGGCTCGGTCCAGCTGTCGCCGCCGGCCTTGACCATATCCTCGCGGGTGGGCCAGCCGACCCAGATCGCCAGGATGTAGGGGAAGTAGGCCACCGGCGAGCCGAGCGTGAACTGGATATGCTTGTCGTCGAGGGCCTTGACGCCCAGGGCGTCCTGGAGCTGCTTGAGCTTCACCGTATCGGTGGGCGTGGCCATCTCGCTGAGCGCCTGGGAGCCGGCGATGTCATAGGCCACGGACGCATAGTCGCGGCCTTGCAGGTTCGGGTCGAACAAGCGGCGGAAGGCATACTCAAAGTTGTGGGCGGTGAGCGGCGTGCCGTCGGAATACTTGAGGCCGTCGCGCAGCGTCAGGGTGTACTTGAGGCCATCGGCCGAGACATCCATCTTCTCGGCGGCGGCGGGCACCGGCTGCAGCTTCTCGTTGAGCTCGAGCAGGGCCTCGAAGTTCATAGCGCCGAAGCCGATCTCGCCCACGAAGGACATCTTCTGGGGGTCGACCGTCGAGGGCTCACTGCCGAGGTTCATGCGCAGGACCTTCTCGCCGGGGCGCGGGGTGCTCGTCGGCGGGGCCGGGGCGCCCGTGGGCGTCATGTCGCCGCCGGCGGCGGTCGTCGCGGCGGTCGTCGGGCTGGCCGCCGCGGCCGCCGGGGTATCGGTGGCGCCCGTCGCGATGGCCGTCGCGGCGGTGGTTGGCGCCGTGGTGGCCTGCGCCGCCGTCGTCGGCGCGACAGGCACGGTCGTGGGAGTGGCATCGCCCCCGCAGGCGGTCAGCAACATGCTGAAGACTGCGAGCATAGACACTACCAGGAATAGCAACCTGGAATTCTTCAACTGCTCTCCTCCTTCTGTGTGGTGAAAATCTCAGGTCCGCCCGTGGCGGGCCCGCCTCGCTCGTACTCTGGAGCCGCCCGGCCCTGCCCTTGCCCCGAAAGCACAGCCGGCGGGGTGCGAAACGCCGCACCCCAGAGTATGGAAACTATCATACCATGTTTTCGGGCACCGTTCAAGCGCAATTTCTAGTGTGTAATTATATACTGGGTGCTCTGTTCGATGGTTCAGTGGCCCCTGGACTGGCCCCGAGTCGGGGCTAGAATCTGCAAGATTCGCGCCATGCGCCGCCCCGCGGCCCGGTGGCGCGGCTACTGCCGGAGCCGTAGGCGCCAGACCATCAGCATGGCTTCGAATACGATGTGCCGGCTCATCTTACTCTGGCCGACCCGCCGGTCGACAAAGATAATCGGCGTCTCGACGATGCGCAGCCCCTGCTTGAAGCAGCGGTAGGTGACTTCGATCTGGAAGCCATAGCCATTGGAGTGGACCTTTTCCAGGTCGATAGCGGCGAGGGCCGTGCGGCGAAAGCATTTGAAGCCGCTGGTCAGGTCGTGGATCGGCAGCCCCAACACCGTTTGCGCATAAAACGATCCCCCCCGGCTGATCAAGCGGCGTAGCACCGACCAGTTCCGGGTGCCGCCCCGGGCGATATAGCGCGAGCCGAGCACGACATCCGCGCCCTCCCGGATGCGGTTGACAAACTGCGGGAGGTGGCGGGGGTCGTGCGAGAAGTCGGCGTCCATTTCAAAGAGCAGGTCGTAGCCGTGCTCCAGGCCCCAGGCGAATCCGTCCAGGTAGGCCTTGCCCAACCCTTCTTTGTGGGGGCGATGGAGGACAAAGAAGCGGGCGGCGTATCGGGCGGTCAGGTCGTCGGCCAGATCCCCGGTGCCATCGGGTGAGTTATCGTCGACCACCAAAATGTGAAAGGGCCCAATACCGAAGATCGCGGCCGCCAACGGCTCCAAATTACTGCGCTCGTTATAGGTGGGGATGATCACCAACACACGCTCACTCTGAGTCATAAGAAGTGATTCCTTTATCGCCATGTTGTGATACGTCCTGAGCCGCCGGCTCCTCGTCCCGGGCCCGGCTTGGGGGCACCAGCCATTGGTACACGGTATAGAGCAAGACCGGTAGATTGACCGCCAGCGCGGCAGTCCATTGCACCACAATGCCCCAGCTCATATTCCAGAGCACCAGAAAATCCCAGACGAAATAATTGGCCACCCCTCCGGCGTTCATCACCAGGGTGCGCTTGACCGGGGGCAGCCGCGCCGTGAGCGGAGTCAAGGCGATCAGCCAGCTCTGGTACCAGGGCTGGAACCAGAGGGTGCCAAATACCAGGTAGATAAAAAAGATATTGTAGCAGGCGCCGAAGGCCCCCTCCAGAATGCCC